>ERZ791934.37-NODE-37-length-158021-cov-19.362059_pt1 | contig 158021 bp, 157 predicted proteins | sample MGYA00510125_ERZ791934 | MGnify/ENA primary metagenome ERZ791934 (study PRJEB30046, sample SAMN00993240) | human gut metagenome | study: EMG produced TPA metagenomics assembly of the A metagenome-wide association study of gut microbiota in type 2... | reverse complement strand
TGGAACTGAAACAACATCCAAAGCCGTCCCCGGCCCGGGAGAAAGGGCAAGGCGCAGGCAGGCGGAGCAAAAGGACGGGAGGGACCCTGGCACGGATACGTCTGTTTCCCTCTACCGCCGCCCTTCGGAGGGAAATACCGCCTTGGTGCTTTCTCTCACAATCAGCTCGGTAGGAAGCGTAAGGGAACGCACCGGGCTTTCTTCTCCCCGGATTCTTTTCATCAGCAACTCCACAGCCTGTTTCCCCTTTTCCTCAGGAATCTGGCGGACTGTGGTAAGCGCAGGCCTTGACAGCCTGGCATATATGTTATCATCAAAACCAACTACGGAAATATCGTCCGGCACGTTCAGCCCTTTGGAATAAAAAACGGTGATAGCTTCATTCGCATAATAATCAGATATGAAAAATGCAGCGCTGTACTTCTTGCCATTCTTTCTTGCAAACTGCCGCAACACCTCATGGCGCATCGTCTTATTCTCCGGAAGGAAATAAAAGTCTTCCCGGGAAAAAGGGACATCGAAGGATTTCAGCGCATCCTGATATCCTCTGAACCGTTCCCGGTTGCTGGCCATAGGCGGTTCCTGATCGCTGAAAAAAGCGATGTTACGGTGTCCGAGACGGAGCAGATAAGATATCAGTTCAAAGGCCCCTTCATAATCCTGCAGGCCGATATTATCGTATGCTTCCATATCTTCAAAACAGGAATCAATAAAAACAAGGGGCTTATTGATTTTTTGCTGAAGCCTGGCGCACTGCTCCGGGTTCCATCCCAGTACGATCGCGCCATCAATATTCCAGGGGGCGCACAGACGGATTAAATCCTCTTCTGTTTCCGGTACATCCAGAACGATATATCTGCCATAGGATTTTACGGCTTTCTGAATGGCTCCCAAAAGCTCACCGCAGAAGGGATCCGTCATGACATTCTTATTCCGCCCCATACAGAAGCCAACAGCAATCATATTTTCTTCCGCGGCCGCACCGCCGCTTTTTCCTGCCGTTTCATAGTGGTACTTACACAGGGCCTCTTCTATCTTCTCTCTGGTTTCTGCCGACATTTTGCCTGTACGGCCGTTAATTACATTCGATACGGTGGTAGGGCTTATTCCCAGTTCTTCCGCTATTTGTTTGATGGTTGCCATAGGTGGTTTTCTCCTGTGTCCTCAAAATATTTCCTTCCTGCTATTCCCGGAAGGCGGAATGTCTTCTGTATCTGTTAACTCCCCGCTGCCAGCCATTCCCTGCTGTCACGGACCTCCTCCAGAATCTGAAGAACCTTTCCTAAGAAAAGTCCTTTCTCCTCCCCCTTCCGAGCATACTGCAGCTCATAATCCGCATATTCCAGGAATCTTTCCCTGACTGCCGCCGCTGCACGCCGTTCCCGGCTTCCCCCTTTCAGCTTCTTCAAAACCCAGTATTCGTCAAAGGCTTTCATAAAGAAATCCTGTCCGTAAGCATATTCCTGCTGCAGATATTCTTCCTTAGAAATCCGCAGCACCACCTGATCCGGTTCATACACCGCAAAAGAGGCTTCTTTCTGTCTGAACAGGCAGGCTGCTGCGTTTCTCCCGCATTCCAGCCTGAGACGCCTCTCCTCCTCCAGCTTCTCTTCCAGCATTTCCTGCTGCCTTCGCTGCTGTAATTTACTTTCATCAGGCTCTATCTGTTCCCGGCAGACGAATTCCCCCTCTTCGTCCAGCCGCAGTTCCGCAAAGGAATAACATTCTTCCCACAGCACTTTGTCCGTATCCGCATCATATTCCTTCATATAAATAAGCTTATTTAACCAGTCAATGCTTTTAAGAACCGGCTGCTCCGCGCTGATCAGATATTCGGCCGTCGTCAGTTTTTCTCTGCCCGCTATCCTGAAGGGCGTGAACCAGACCGGTTTTATTCCTTTTTCTTTCATACAGGCTATCTTATCTTCCAGCCTGCCAAGCTTCACAAAGTCAGATACATAGTTGAGCGCGATTTTACTGTCAGGCAGCATAACGAGAAGCTGGCTGCGCATTTTCCCCTTCAAAAGAGCATACTCCCGGATTTCGGCATCCGGGAAGCTGCTTTTAACCAGCAAAAGCATGGCCTGTCTCATCAGCTGGTTTCTCTCTGCCTGTTCCTTGCTGGTAAGCACACAGTCACTGCCCGCATAATGGCTGAAATAAGGCTGCCTGATATTCCCTGCATTCAGTATCAGGCTTTCCCCGCATTCCGGACAGCTGAAGCAATGCTTCTGACTCTCCTTTTTCATCTTCAGACGCAGTTCCTGCTTATAATTACCGTTCCCATCCTTTAAAGAGGCGGCCCTCCAGATTTCGTTCTGATAGACCGCTTCCGCACATTCATACATTCCGGCCTCGATTCCGGATTCCCTCTCCGAACCTGCTTCTCCGGGAATCCCTGTACTTTTGCGCAGGAGCATCCTGCCTGCTTTCTTCTTCCTATCATACCATAAATTACAGCAGTAACAAACAGATTAAATACAGGAATCCACAGGAAAGACTGCATTGACAGTTAGCCGACAAGGTGTTATTATAAATTCAGGCCGACAAACTGTTATGTAAAAGGAGGAACAAATGATTCAACAGGTATCCGATTCCGAACTGGAACTCATGAAAATCATCTGGGAAAATGGAGGTATGGCCCTCTATGCCGATATTATGGAAAAACTGGCACAGACAGGCCGTACCTGGCAGAAAAATACGGTCACGACACTTCTTTCACGTCTCGTGGAAAAAGGATTATTAAAAACGAACAAAATCGGGCGGAGAAATGAGTATACAGCCATCGTATCAGAAGAGGACTATCAGGCAGATCAAATGAAATGCTTTCTCGACAAACTGTATGAGGGGAATGCAAAGGGGCTTGTATCCACGCTGATACAAAGAGAAATGCTGTCACCGGAGGATTACGAGGAATTGAAAAAATTCTGGGAAAAAGGGAGTGACTGAAAATGAACAGTCTGATCGAAACGGTATTATCTCTTTCGCTGTCCGGTTCACTTGTGATCCTTTTTCTGTTTTTCCTGAAGGCCCTTCTGAAAAACAGGACCAGCAAACGCTGGCAGTATTATATATGGCTGATTGCCCTCCTCCGTCTGCTTCTGCCTCTCACGCCCGGAATAAGCCCGGTGGGAGTTCTGTTCCATTCACTGGAGCAGAACATCAGTCAGGCGGATGTTTTCTTTATTGAAGAGAACGAAGCTGTGCGGTTACAGGAGGAAAACGGGTACCCTGAGGCTCCTCTTTCCGGTACCCGCCCATGGGACTCTTCTTCCGTATCCGGCGGGATAATAAGCTTTATGTCCGTTTTCCCGCTGCTCCTTTGGTTCCTGTGGCTCGTTCTTTTTGTCAGGAAAGTTACCATTTATCAGAGCTTTATACGCTATGTAAAGGCGGGCAGTTCTGAGGTATCCGACGTCGCCGTTCTGGACCGTCTGGCATCCGCTGCGGAACAGGCCGGAGTGAAAAAGCCGGTGGAATTGTACTGCAATCCCCTGGTTTCCACTCCCTTATTAATTGGATTTGTCCGTCCCTGCATCATTCTTCCCACCATCGATCTGCCGGATTCCGATTTTCAATATACAGCGCTTCACGAACTGACTCATTATAAACGGGGAGATATGTTTTATAAATGGTTTGTCCAGCTTGTTGTATGCCTGCACTGGTTCAATCCTCTCGTTTATCTGATGGAACAGGATATAAGCCGCTTATGCGAGCTGTCCTGTGATGAAGCCGTTATCAGAAAACTTGATGCCGCCGGACAGCATGGCTATGGCGATACTTTAATCAATGCCATCAGCGTGGGCGGCCATTACAAGAATTCGCTCGCATCTGTAACTCTTAATGAAAGCAAGGAATTGTTAAAAGAAAGACTGGAGGCAATTATGAATTTCAATAAACGTAAAAAGCTGATGATCCCTTTCGCTCTGTCAGCCACTCTCCTTTTATGCTCCTGTGCCTCCGCTGCCGGCGCTTACCTGCCCTTTAATGACGATTTGGAAAAAATAGAAGCTATCATGTATGGACGTTTCGACCCTGATACAAAAACCACTGCCGCACAGAAGGAAATACGGCTGAAAGGCAATGAACAGGGGCCGCCAGCGGTCTTGGACAAGGATTCTTCCGGGCTTCTGGAAATATCCTTCCGCATTGATACCCTTTCCCCGCACAGTGAAGTCTGTATCGGCGCCGTGCCGGATCTTGGCAGTGCGGAGAAAGTTCTCTATGAGGTCAGGGCTGCTCATGGCAAAAATCTGTACATGGGCATACGCATGCCAAAGAATGGAAATCTCATCGTATGGAGCAGCTATCAGGAAGGAAGATCCCAGATGCATTATGAAAGCGAGGACGGCATATATCATAGTCCGGACTACAGTGGAAATTATTATATTTATGTAGGCAGCCAGAAAAATAAGCTGACAGATATCAGCGGCACTGTCCGGATCCAATATGAAGCAGAGCCTTCCTCCCAGGAGCCGGAACCGGCTGAAGGCAGCTCCTATATGGAAAATTACATAAGCATGATGGGCTTAGACAACTGTCAGGTCCGGGGAACCGCACATCAGGAGGCCAATTCCCCCGTTTTGCAGCTTACTTCTCTTTCCGCCAAAAAAGATACGGAAATCACCATAACCGGCACGATGAAAAATCAGTCCGGATATGCCAAACTGGTATATACCGCTGAAGACGGTGAACAGACAATCATCGCTGACGGCAATGACGGAGCTTTCAGCACTGCTGTTATTATTAAAAAGGGAGTCGGCGTTATCCATTTCACAGGGGATAACATAATCTGCGATTTTGATCTGGATATCAAGAATACCGATCTGCTTCACTGCAGTTTTCTTTCCGTATACTGAAAGGAATGATTCCTTTCAAATTTTTGTAGTTAATTCGGCTGATGGATATAAAATTATTGGAACACGGCAAATCCATATCATCTCTTTGCAGGATTTGATAAAATAGAAACAGCGGCAGTCCGTGCTCCGTCATATGAATCTGAAAGCGCTGCTTACTATGGGAGGTATTTTTTATGGAAGAAAACATGTTCACCAATCCGGTTCTGGACGGCTGTGCCGATCCGGATGTCATCTATTATGAAGGGACCTATTATCTTTATGCCACCAACACCGACATGAAGGACGATTCCGAAATGGGCTTCAAGGTTTATACCTCAAAGGATCTCGTCCACTGGCACGATGCCGGTATGGCGCTGAAAGCCTGCGATTCCTGGGGTGAAAAGCAGTTTTGGGCGCCGGATATCATCTATACAAACGGCCTCTTTTATCTTTCCTACTCCGTGGAGGAGCATTTGTGTATCGCCACAAGCCGTTCTCCCCTCGGCCCCTTTGTACAGGAGGTGAAGAAGCCGCTGCACGAGGATACCAAGGAAATTGACAGCCACTTTTTTCAGGATGCGGACGGCACCTGGTATCTGTATTTCGTCCGTTTCTTTGATTCCAACCAGATCTGGGGAGCGAAAATGACCGATGATCTGCTGGGGATCCGGGAGGAAACCCTGACCCGGCTTCTGGTTCCGGACACTCCCTGGGAATGCATCCAGTGGCCGGTAAATGAAGCGCCTTATATGCTCCTGCACAAAGGACTGTATTATCTCACCTATTCCGGCAGCCACTGCCTGTCCGATTATGGATCCGGCTACGCTGTTTCCGATTCTCCCCTGGGAGTATTCAGAAAATATGAAAACAATCCGATTCTTCGTTCCAATGAAAACGTACATGGCGTGGGCCATCACTGCATTACCTGGTCCCCCGACAAGAAAGACATGTTCATCATTTACCACCGACATTATGATTTAACGAAAATGAGCCCCCGCCGCCTTTGTGTGGATCGTATCCGTTTTGAAGAACAGGATAACGGACCGGATATTCTGGTGGTTGACGGGCCTGTAACAACACCTCAGCCCTGTTTCTTTCAGGCATAAGGAAAGGAGTCATATATGGAACAGAAAAAATTACGCGTAGCAGTCATCGGTGCAGGCGGCTGGGGCTATCAGCATGCAAGGGCGTTTTCCGGGCGCAGCGACACGGAGCTTGTGGCAATCGCCGGGCGCACGCAGGAACGGACGGCAAAAAGGGCCGCCGAGTTCAAGGTACCTTATTACTTTTCCGTTCCGGAACTGCTGGAAAAGGAAAAACCGGATTTTGTCTCTCTCTGTCTTCCCGCCCAGCATACCTTTGAAACCACAATGGCAGTCATTGAAGCCGGTATTCCTCTTCTGTCAGAAAAGCCTATCGCCTATAAGCTGGAGGAAGCAAGAGCTTTGGTTGCAAAGGCGGAAGAAAAAAATCTCTTTTATGCCATAGATTTCAATCAGCGCTACAGCATTCCCTGTCTGAAAGCCAAACAGGCCATCGATGAAGGCCGCCTGGGACGGCCGGTATTCGCCCACTGGCGTTTCGGCCATGGATGGGATACCCCTTACCTGGATCATCCTTATCTGAATCTCATCGAAGCACAGTGCCACGGCCTGGATCTGCTGGAGCATCTCTGCGGCCCCATCCGCTCCTGTATGGCGGAAATGACAGATAATGGCGGACGAAACAGCTTTTCCAGCTTTACCCTGGCCCTGCGTTTCCAAAACGGAGCCGTGGGCTCCTTCCTCGCCACACTGGACGCCAACGAACATAACCGCCTGTCCCAGCTTGTGGAAATCGGAGGCACGGACGGAAGAATCCTGATAGAGGATAATGTGCGCTCCTATTCCTTCCAGTCCACCAACAGTGATATGGCAGAAACCTGGCAGGCCGGATTCTTTGAAGATGATCTGCGCAGCTTCGGCCGGAATCTGGACCGGCATCTGGACGCGCTCATTCCGGCGCTTCTCGCAGGGCAAAAGCCGCCGGTTCCTGCCAGACGGGGCCTGCGCGCCCTGGAGCTGGCCTACGGAGCAATCCGTTCTTTTGAGACAGGCCAGAGAATAGAAATGAAGGCGGATTAATCCGCCTTCAGCTCCAGACTCTTTTGTATTCTGATTTTCTCCGGGAAGCCCACTGCTTCCTTTTCTTGCATGAAAGGAACTTCTTTCCCGTCCGCGTATACCGCTGTCACCTCTGTCCCGTTTCCATAAACAAACCGCTTCAGTTCCAGGCTTCCCCGGATTATTTCAAGCCATATGCTCCTATCCTTCCTGTAACGGACGGTACCCCATCCGCTGCCCATGGACCAGAAGCTGGAGAAATCCTCCTCTTTGCTTTTGATTACCGGGCGGAATCCCATAATACCCGCAGCCGCATCATACACAAAGCCGCTGTAGGAAAGCAGCAGCGCATAGCTTGCCATGGAACGTGCATAGTAGCTGCCGCATTCAATCTCGCACCAGGGATTCCGGTTATCTCCCCTGTATTTTCCTCTCACCGCTCTGACAATCGCCTCTCCCTCTTCCGTCATCCCCTCCTGAATCATATGGGCCGCCGCCTGATACTGCATGCCGTCCATACATTCCTGGGCATAGGTCAGGGGGATGGCAGGTTTCTCCGTGCCCTCCGGCCATTCGCACATGATCGCGCCGCTTTCTTCATCGATGGCAAAAATTCGCCATGGGTTATAAATATCCCCCAAAGCCGGTTTGTAATTATAGCGGAAGATAGAAGCAAGTGCCTTACGCACCTTTTCCTTTTCAAATATCTCAGGCAGTCCGCACAGATTTCCATGCCACTGAGCAAGGACCTGATCGATTCCGCACCCTTCCGCGATCTGATATTTGATCTGCCCCTTTTCTTCATTCCAGTACTCTTTTGAGGCATTAAACCGATCCACTGCAGAACGGTTGCACACATCTATCTTCTGGTAAAAATATTCTCCATTGAACAATTCCTTGTTCAAATACGCCTTTCCTCCGGCGGCCAGAGCCCTGTACTCCGCCTCCGCTTCCCCGTCTCCCAATATGACGGCCATTTCCGCCGCTGCCTCAAGCGCACCCACATAAAATCCCTGAAGCCAGGCATTGGGGCCGAACAGTTCCATATCCAGGGTATGGTGCTGCCTTCCGTCCAGCACTCCCTGTTTTTTCCGATCCCATGCATCCGGATTTTCTTCGGACCAGGCATAGGCAATGGCTTTCTTAACAGATTCCCATTTTCCTTCCAGCCACTCTCTGTCACCGCTTATTTTGTAGTCTCTGTAGGTCAGCATGACGCTTCCCAGCTGTCCGTCCACACAGGAATGGAATCTCCTTCCCGTGCTTCCGAGAGGCAGGCGGAGACGGAATTCCACCCCGCCGTCATCCTGCTGGCTGTAAGTGAACTCCAGATCCCGTATGCTCCGTGCCAAAGCCGGGAAAAGAAAAGGCAGCGCATAAGCGTAATTCCATACATGGGTACAGGTCCCTTCGCAGCTTCCCACATCGTCAAAGCAGCCTTCCCATCCGTAAAAGGAGCCATCCTCCAGCCGCAGGCAGGTAGGAGAACGAAGGATCGCCAGATTAGCCGTAACGGCATCCAGAGCCTCCTCCGGAATGGTGGTGCTGTAAACCGCGTCCATAAAACACTTCGTTTCTTCCCAAAGGCGCGCCCGGTTTTCAAGTCCGTAGGATGCGCTGGCCCCGGAATCCGCAAAAAGCACCGCATAATAATTCTTCCAGGGCGTACGGTCGCACACATCATAATGGATATTAGAGGTACTGATATCCAGGCCGCTCCAATAATTATTACAGTTCGGCACGTTCCAGGTAAGGATATAATGAAATTCCTTCTTCTCCCCCGGGCCGATATCCTGTACGGCACAGAGCATTCCTGTATCCTTATAATCCGGGAGCCCCGTCTCATAACGTCTGTTTTTAAGCGGCTGTATTGAAGCGAACTCCCGCCAGTAGGTTTCCACATGATCCCGCCAGTTTCCGCGGAACCAGTACTCCTGGCAGTCCCCTTCTTCTGAATCCGTCGCCAGGGTAAAATCGCTGTACTCCGCATCCCGTTCATCCAACCCATCCGTTGCAAAACGGATTCCCCGGATCCCTTTGTCCTCAAAATAATGATTGCTTGTATTGGTTCCCTTATTGGGATTGGTTATCACCCCTGCCGCTGTATAACGGATGGGATGATCCGACGTATTCTCCACGATAATATCCGCAAACAGCCCGGGAATGCTGGAATCTTTATCATTTAAGGGAATAAACGGATTATAATACCGGAGCGTAACCTTTCCCGGAAATCTTTCATCCAGGAAGGACAGCTTGGCCGCAGGATATCTTCCCTCAAACACCAGCTCCCGGAAATGCGGCATTCCCAGCATTGTTTTTTCATCCACCTGCCCCATATAGGGCTTTTCCAGATCCGAAACAAGAACCCTGGCATCCAGCAGCCCTGTTTCATCCTGCGCCTTGATCGCAAAATGGCTGTAACCGTTTCTCGTCCCCATGGCGGGCCTGTTATAAACCTGCCAGTCTATCAGACAGCCGTTTCCCGCAATTCCGATACAGCCGGATCCCAATCCCCCTACCGGAAAGGATATCGTCCGCTGCCTGTCCTTGTAATAAGTAAATGTCCCCATAAAACCTCCCTTTTCTCATTCCGATGCTCAATTCACTTCCAGTTCATCGACATCCGGCAGCGGGGGAAGCGGCCTGTGAGGTTCCGTCTGATACCAGTAGCCTACCGATGCGATATCATCCTGCAGAGGAAGGTAACGCCCCTCGCTCCGCCATCCCAGAGCCTGTATCTCCACATGAAGGTCCTGGTCAAACCGGATGGGATCCGTCAGATGAAAACGGTACATACCGAAGCGCTGCTGGGAGCTGTACAGGCCATCCGGACGGATGATCTGATGCAGGCCGGAATAAGGACTTGAAAACCGGCAGTATTCCCCTTTGGGATACTCAAAATTCCAGGCGCCGCCGATATAATCCTCCGTACCTGTTCCGCAGATGGTGGGAAATTCTTTGTCACCGTCCATGAAAAACTTGATTTCCCCTTCTCCCCACCACCGGTTGCTGTTCACTCCCCAGGCGAGATAGGTGCCCACATACTGACCCCTTCCCTCCGCACTCTGAAGAATCACATGGTTCTTCTTATATTCCAGCGGGTTATCTCTTGAAAACTGAGCATGGAGATAGGGCGTATCCTCCGCCACATGGGTTTGGGAATAGGTGATCTGATAATAAACCACACTCTTTTTATCCGTCAGGTTTTCCAGCGTAATCCGCGCCCCTTTGCGGAAAGGCATCTGCCAATAACAATTCATTCCCCCGTTGGGATTGACACATACCGGAATGGACTGCAGAAGCCCGGGCTCACACCAGCCCATGCAGAAGAAATCACCCAGAGGGACCTCTATGGAAGGATTCTCCTCCTCGTCCCAATACATCCGCAGAATCAGGGAACGCCAGTCTTCATGGGGACAGGTCAGCCAGATATGCTGGATGATGCCGCTTCCCTCGATATCCGCCAGCACCAGAAGTTCCTTTCCCGCGATTTCAACCGAAGGGGAAATTTTCCATCCCTGCCCCAGCTGCCTGGCACATTCCTTTCCGGTCCCTTCCACCGCCATTGCGCCCCTGCCTTTTTCTCCGTGGAAATTTTCCGGGCTGATCGATCTTGTCTTTGCGTCTGCCAGGCTGGTAAGCCCTGACAGCAATGATCTCGTTTCACTCATAAAAATTCCGCCTCCTTTTGTTCTTGTTTTTTCTTATGAAAATGGCTCCTCAGCACAAAGGCGCAAAGCACCGTGACGAAGAGCAGAATCAGGCCATAAAGAAAATAGGTTTTAAGAAGGCCGATTTTCCCTCCCAGCCATCCCCCTACAATATTGCTGAAGGTACAGGCAAGTCCCGTCTGAACCATATAGAACAGAGACTGGCCCGTGCCATGCAGCTCCTTGGATAAATTCTCGTTCATGAACATCACACAGCTGTAATACATGATCATATAGGTCACTCCCTGCAGGGACTGCCCCAGAAAAATCCCGGCTATGCTCCCTGTCAGGGGCAGCCAGATCCTTACGGTCATGGCGGCCCCTGCAATGAGCAGCAGATATTCAATACGGATTTTTCTTGATAAGTAGCCAATACAGAGGAGGACCGGTATTTCACCGAGGGCAGAAACGCACATCAGCCGGCCTATAACCGCGTTATCATATCCCATGTCCGTCACTACCAGGCCCAGGAAGGAGCCGTAGCAGCCCAGCACAATCTGGAAAACACAGGCGTAAAAAAGAACAAACAGGATTTTTTTATTTTTGAGGACTGTCAGAATACCCGCCTGCTTCTCACACTTATGGGTCTTTACCTCACCATTCATGAACCGTGTTATGACCAGCATGATCGCCCATGCGGCAGCCGTGATCCCGAAGGATGCGGTGGGATTGGTTTTCAGGTACATCCCCGCAAAAATAACCACCACCGCATAAGCCAGCGTCCCTCCCATTCGGATGGAAGAAAATTTCAGGCCGTTTTCCTGCGCCATATCCACTACGATGGAATCCCCGATAGGCCCTACGGCACAGTTAAAAAAGCTGTAAATGAGCACACATACGGCAAACAACGCAAAGGTATCCGCCCGGTAATAGCACAGGACACCCGCAGCCGAACCCACCAGGGCCAGGCGCAGAACCGTCATATGCCTGCCCTTCCTGTCGGAAACCACACCCCAAAGGGGCTGCATGACCAGAGCCAGCAGCGGCCCGATGGCGGAAAGAAGGCCGATTTGAGAAACATCCATTCCCCGGGACCTGTAATATACGCCGATATAGGCGCCGAAGGTGGCCCCCGGTATGTAAAATAAGGCATTAAAGGCAAACAGTGTCCAGAAAATCCGGATGGTCTTTTTATCGCCTCTCATTTATATTCCCCGCTTGTCAGTACTGGTTAGGCATGTCAGGCAGATCTATCCGTATTCCCAGATAGCGGCACGCTTCCTGAATAATGCCGGAATAGCTTCCGTGAATTCCCACCACATGATGGATATAAGGGCCGAAAATGAATTTCTTTTCCCACTTAACCCAGTTATCAGTCTCAATCCAGAGATAGTTTCCGTTGGTAACAGGACCGTCCACCCCTTTTGCTTCTCCGGCAAACATATAATATTCCCCGTGGTTTCCGTCAAACCGCAGCACGGTAACAGGACCGCCTTCCAGTTCATAGAATCCCTTTCCTTCCCGGATGACACAGCCCTTCGCCCCTTCTTTCTTCAGAGCCTTCGCGAAGGATCCGCAGTGCCACAGCAGTTCCGCGTTATCATTCTCCGGATGCCGGATCGTCAGATCCGCCACAAAAGAGGGAGTTTTATATCTGGCGGCCGCAACGGCCATCACGGAGGTTATTGCTGCGTGGACATCATTTTCACAGGCAGCCGGCAGGCCTCTGTCATTCAGATCCCCCAGGATAAAGCAGGGCGAAACCCCGTATTTCTTCCGGAACAGATTCCAGCACTCACAGGAAAGGGCGTTACAGTCATTATCCTCCGCGAAATCCAGAAGCGCCAGTTCAATGGCTGCCAGAGGATACCTGTTTTCCCCCAGTGCGCTGATATCCAGCCCGGCATCCGTCAGGCTCTTCAGCAGCTCTTCCATGCGATCCCTGTCCTCCGCCAGAATACGATCCACCCGATCCAGAATCACCGTCGGCTCTCCCGGCACAATTTCAATATCGTACTTTTCCAGAAGTTCCGCTTCATTTACCATAACACTCAGGAATTCCTTCGGCCTGCTGCTGATCCTCGCAATACGCAGGGCGCGGAACGCCTTCACCACGTTCGCCGCAGCCAGGAAATCGGCCAGTTCCTCCCTGAGGATATCGCTTTCCAGTTCACAGTTTTCTATGTAAGAAAAAGTGACCCCATAATGCATGAGAAGCTTGGTTGTGGCAAACATGCCGCACTGGCTGTCCGTCGGACGCCATTCCAGCCCGTTGGGATATCCGTCGCGGGGTCCCCAAATGAGGACCGGCAGATTCATGTCCTTTGCAAGCCTGCCCACCGCTTCCTCCTGGCCGAAGTTGCAGTGCGGGAAGATCAGGGCATCCACTTTGGCTGCGGTCAGCTTGTCATAGGCGGCTTCCACATCCCGGTAGGTCATCAGCATGCCTTCCTCATTAATATCTTCAATATCCACCATCTCAAAATCCAGTTCCGCAGCCAGCCGGCGGAACCTTTCCACTATCGCTTTCTTCTGCTTTGTCGTGGTTTCATTGGCAAAGGCCTCCCTCCGTGTGGGGACCAGTCCAACCCTAAGCTGCTTGTTCCTGTTCTTCATAGTTTATTTTACCCCCATGATCGTTTTTACGCAAATTAATTATTCGCGAATTTTCCTGTTAAAGGTTATTTCTGTAATACGCCAGACGCTCCTGTGCCTGCGTATCATCGATAACCCCGGTTTCCAGAAATTCCGCCACTGTCTTTCTGTCCGGAATCCCCGTCCTGCCGCCAAAGCAGGTACACTTAATCGCAGAAACCGCACTGGCAAACCTGGCGCATTCCGGCGCATTCATCCCTTCCAGCAGCCCCACGATATAGGCTCCGTGGAATACGTCCCCCGCTCCTGTCGTATCCCTCACCGGCACCTGAAAGCTTTCCGTCTTAAAGAACCCGTCCTGTTCCGTCAGCCCCACGCTGCCCCTGCTTCCCAAAGTCACGATTACTGTAGACGGGCCTGCTGCCATCAGCCTCCTGCAGCCTGCTTCATAATCCAGCTCCCCGAACATATCCCGGTAGAAAAACTCGGAAGCGATAAATACATCCAGCAAGGGAAGCAGCTTTACAATCCCCTCCTGATAATTGTCCGCATCCATCACGGTTACGATCCCGTGTTCCTTTGCAAAACGGGCCGCCGCCTCACTGGCAGGCCTTCCGTTTTCCAGATGCAGATACTTCGCCTTTCCCAGATAGGAATAATCGATCTCTTCCGGCTGCAGTTCCCCGGCCGTCCCCTCCTTGCCGATGAAAATTCTGGTTTTATGCTCCTCTTCCGACAGGGAAAGGCAGAAGGGACTTGATGTTCCCGGCGCATCCACGATCACCGCCGACGTATCCACGCCATTGTACTTGAAATCTTCGATAACAAATCTTCCTCTGTGATTCTCCCCTACCTTGGCGATGATACCTGCACGCCGTCCCAGCCTTGCCGCCGCAGCCATGGCCGTAGCCACCTTTCCTCCTCCCTGGTAAAACGCTTCGTTGGCGCCGGCGGCCCCGTCCAGCCCGGGCATTTTGCTCACATTGATCACCATGTCATAATAGGGTACCCCAATACCGACCACCTCCATGGCCCTGTTTGTTTCCATATCCATAAAACGCCCTCTCTTCCCGCATTCTACAAGGTAAAATGATAAGGGTTAATTCTGGCGATCCGGCCTCTCACAAATTCAATAACCTCTTCCCCTGCTTCTTTGTAATGATCCAGAATAAAACCATCCTCTCCCATGTGGGCCGCCACACAGTTTTTACATTTTTCAAAGAATTCCGTACCGATATTCACTTTGTTGATTCCGTATTTGACCGACTCAATCATCTGCTCCGCAGGAATGCCGGAACCGCCGTGAAGCACCAGCGGCACATCAATGGTTTTGTTGATTTCATCCAGTCTTCTGATATCCAGATGAGGCTCACATACATAATGTCCGTGGCTGTTTCCGATGGCAACGGCCAGGGAATCCACATGTGTCCTTTCCACAAAATCCTTCGCCATCTCCGGCTTGGTATATAGCTCCTCGTTACAGAAATCCTCCTTCCGGCTTCCCTGCCCCACCGTTCCCAGCTCCGCTTCCACATCAATTCCCAATATATGGGCACATTTTACCACGCTGGCCGTAACCTCCAGATTTTCCTCAAAGGGCCGTGCGGAGCCATCGTACATGATGGAAGGAAAGCCAGCCGCAATTCCTCCTACCGCCACATCATAGGATTTGCCGTGATCCAGATGGACTCCTACCGGCACGGATGCCTGTTTTGCCAGATCCACGGCGATGCCCGCCATAGTGCTGAAAGGGATGAAGGAACTCATATCCGGATAAAACATCAGCAATACCGGTACCTGTTCCCTTTCCGCCGCCTTTACCACCCATTCAGTAGACTGGAAATCAAAAACATCAATAGCGGCAGCGGCAAAACGATTTTCGTCCGCCATTTTTAAAATATCCCTTACTCTTACTAATCCCATACAATCCTCCTCTTCTCCGCCGGAATCCTTCCTTACGTTTCCGCGGTCACCCATTTACTGTTACTTTTGTTTCTGTGCTTCTCTCACCAGCAGGCCTTCCTCACAGGAAGGGGATCGCAGGTCTGCGCCATCCGGTCGCACATCGTTTCCAGGAGGCGCATTTTCACCTCCGCCATTCCGGGATCCTGATAATGGTTTTTCCTCTCCAACGGCCTTTCCTGCAGATCATACAGTTCTCCGCCTGCCGTTTTCCCCATATCGCCATGCACCCTGACCAGCTTGTAGCGTCCGTCACATACCATGGTGGCAAAGGCCAGCGGATCCCTGTGGTTGATATTGCTGTTATAATACTCGCTGTAAATACTGCTTCTGTGAGTATGCATGTCCGTTTCCCCTGTGAGCAGCTTCCAAAAGGATTTTCCCTGAAAACCTTCAAAGGCGGGGAGCCCTGCCGCTTCACACAATGTGGGAGCCAAATCGGTAAGCTCCACCAGCGCCCTGCTTCTGCGTCCTCCCGGGATTCTGGCGGGCCAGCTGATAATCAGCGGCACATGGACATTATTTTCATAGAAATAAGGCCCCTTCAGGTACATGCCGTGATCCCCCAGATTCTCCCCATGATCCGAGTGGAACAAAATCAGCGTGTCCTCTCTCTGCCCGGACTTATCCAGGTAATCAAGCAGCCTGCCGACCTGCTTGTCAATCAGATCCACCATAGCCCAGTAAGCGGCTTTGATAAGCCTGTGATCATGATCGTTCATGTTGTCATACATGTAATAACCTTTGGTATCATAAGCCCCTTCATGATCCTTTTGCTGGAAAACCGGCTTTTCAGCAAGCTCGCCCTCTTCATAATTGGGAAGGGGAAGCTGTTCCAGCTTATCAAGATAACGTTCCAGATAATCGACGGGCGGATCAAAAGGATGATGCGGATCAAAGCAATTCAGGGAAAACATCCAATCCTTTCCGTATGTCCGGGCCGTTTCCATAAATGCAATGGCTTCATCCGCACACCAGGCGGTCTGATGCCATTTTTCCTCCACTCCTGTCTGTACGTAGGGACAATCCTCCCTGTCGGAAGTGATATAGTCCCTTCCGTTCTGCAGAAGGAACTGATTATAGGCATTGGAGGGCCAGTTTGTGCCATGATGGGGCTGCGGGTGGTGTGACCATCTGAACACATGATATCCGTCATCAATCCGCGGTTCTTCCAGTCTTCCCGTATCAGGATGGCAGGCAGACAGATGCAGCTTCCCGGCCAGTCCGCAGTAATATCCCCTGTCAGCCAGCATTTTGGGAAACAATCGTTCTCCGGTGTCTATATCCTGTCCGTTCTGCCTGGGGCCGCAGGTTCTCGGATAACGCCCTGTGAGAAAGCTTCCCCTGCTGGGCCCACAGACAGGGCTTTGGGAATAGGCATTCTCGAACACCACCCCTTCGGCTGCCAGCCTGTCCAGATTGGGCGTGCAGACCCATTCATTTCCCATACAGCCCAGGGTATCCGCCCTCTGCTGATCCGTACAGATCCATAAAATATTCAATTTTTTCACCGGCTTTCTTATCCATTTTATTTGTACCCATCGATACTTTGATTATATAATTTACACATTAATTTTCAATATATTAAATTAATACTATACATTTTATATGCAAAAGCCTCTTTTAATACATTTTTAATGTAATTATAGCTTGCAATAAACATCTTTTCCTTTTATACTTTGTTTATATCAACAAACGGCGCAGGAGCAGAGTCCTGCCTGCCGCTTCCTTCTCATTTAAAGGAGCACTGCCTATGAACATGGAAGCAAAACATTCCGAAGAAATCAAAAATAAAAGAGACATTGTCATGGATTTGTCCGATACGGAAACCACTGCCAAAATATGCAGGGCCCTTTCATCGGAAACCCGTCTGGAAATACTGAAATGCCTGGTAGCCAAATCCATGACTATCAGCGAGCTTGCGGAAGCTTTTTATCTTCCCATGTCCTCCATGTGTCTCCATATCAAAACCCTGAAGGAAGCCAACCTGATAACCGTCATCCCCAAACCGGGCATGCGCGGTTCCCAGAAATTGTGCGGTATTAAGACCGCCAATGTCTCCCTGGACGTCTTTGCCCATGTGAGCAAAATCACCCGCAAGCCTCCTGTGTTTGTAAACATGCCCATCGGCCATTACTGCAACTGTGAAATATCACCGCCCTGCGGCATCGCTTCCGCTGTCTCCTATCTTTATTACGAAGACACTCCTTATGGCTTTTACTCTCCCGACCGCACGGACGCTTCTCTCCTGTGGTTTACAAAGGGGTATCTGGAATACCAGTTCTCCAACTATTCCCTGCTCCAGGATAAACCGGCGCAAATCGAATTTTCCTTTGAGGCATGCTCAGAGGCGCCCGGCTATAACAATAACTGGCCTTCTGATATCACCTTTGAACTCAATCATAAAAAGGTGGTCACTTTTCTTACCAAAGGAGATTACGGCGGAAGAAAGGGAATATATAATCCCAGCTGGTGGAGCGAATCCAACACACAGTTTGGAGAATACAAAAAAATTCACGTGACCCATCACGGCTGTTACATGGACAATCAGAAGGTCTCCGACGAAACCATAGAAAGCCTGGGCCTGCTGGATAATTACTTTTTTTCCTTTATACTGAAGGTAGACGATGACAGTCAGCATATAGGCGGCATGAACCTGTTCGGCAAGCACTTCGGTGATTATGCCCAGGATATCGTTATGAAAGTGGAATACGAAAACAGCTGACCGTCCCGGAAAGGAAACCCCTATGTTTAATCAGGACAGTACACTTATGACAATATTGAATAAAGCGGCCGATATGGTGGTGCTCAGCGTGCTGTGGTGCCTCTGCAGCCTTCCCATACTCACTCTGGGAGCCTCCAGCGCAGCTCTTTACCATACCGCGGTAAAGGTTATCCGGCAGAACCGGGGATATGCTTTTGCCACCTTCAGGGACTCCTTCAAAGGCAGCCTGAGACAGACATTTCCCTTTACTGTACTGCTTGTTCTTGTCTATGCCTTATTCGGCGCAACCTGCTATGTATGCTGGCAGAATCCGGACAGTATCATTGCCGGCATATATGTATTTTTTTCCGTGTTTTCCATTCTCGTCTGCCTGGCTGCACAGATTCATGGGTTTGCCCTTTCCGGACGTTTCCGGCTGAACCGGCGTGAACTGTTTACTCTGATTGTCAGGCTCACCTTCCGGCATCCTTTTAAGAATTTCCTTCTTATATGTATTTTTGTTTTTGCTGTGGAGCTGGCGATTTATTATCCGCCTCTTCTGTTCATCATTCCTGCGGGTTCCTTCTGGCTCTCCTCTTTCATACAGGAGCCTCTGTTCAAAAAGTACATCAATTATGAATAGGATAATGATATCTCTGCGGTTTAAATGGAAAAAGCCGGCTCCACGCCGGCTTTTTCTGATATTATCTCGTAGGCTCTACGGATAAGACATCTCCGTCTATTTTCATTTCATCAATTCTGGCTGACCGGGTATCTTCCGGTATACCCGAATCATTACGGAAGGCTTCACTTCCATAGTCCCGTCCATGATATACAATATAACATTTCCCGTTATCAAAGATCACGCTGTTGTGTCCCATGCCTTCTACAAAATCATTTTTGGAAAGCAGAGGCGAATAAGTGTTATCATCGGGATACTTTTTCCAGTCAAGAGTTCTCAAATCCGCATCCGGAGCTCCATGGGCCACGCTGTAGCCAATGAAATAAGTGGGATTCTGATGGCATGCGCCGGAATACATCAGATAATGGGTATTTCCGACGCAGAAATAAAAGGCGCCCTCAATGGTATGCCAGTGCTGTCCTTCCTTAAAGCGATCCCTTTGATATATTTCCTCATCCAGAGTGGGCCGGATCACGCAGACCGGATTGCCCTCCAACGTAAGAGGATCCGTCATTTTATCGCACATGATCACCGTCCCTACTCTCTCCGCCTCATATTCATTTACACAATAGAAAAAATACATTCCGGAAGGAGTGACGACCGCATGAGGATCGATGGAAAAAGGCGGAAGCAGATTTTTAACCAGCCGGAATTCCCCTTCCGGAGAATCCGAGACTGCAACCCGCATAGTCTGGCCGTGCTCATCTTCATCATCCTCGTCCATGCTTGAGTAATACATATAATATTTCCCGCCGAGCTCCACCACACAGGGCGCCCAGCAGTTTTTCTGTCCTGTCATGTCCAGACAGCATCCTCTGTATTCCCAGCCTTCCATCAGGCTGTCGCTGCTGTAGAGCTGCGGGCCGGAAGGACCTGTGGCATAAATATAATATTTACCGTTTGAGGCTTTCATCATATAGGGATCTGCCTGCCCCAGAGGCGCGGGATCATGCAGCTTTCGTTTATATAGTTTCATGGTTCCTTTTCCTTCCTGTATTTATTTCACGGAACTGTCAATCTGCCCTTCTATAATATATTTCTGAAGGAACAGATAAAGCAGAATAACGGGCAGCAGCCCCAGCGCACACGTCGCACAGGCCTTGGGCAGATTTCCTACGCCATTTGTTCTGTTAAATGCCGACTTGATCACAAGGATAATGGTGAATTTCGACTTATCCTGCAGCAGGTACATGGGCATCAGGTAATTATTCCAGCAGCCTGTTGCAGACATAATAATTCTGGTAACGGTCACGGCCTTCAGCTGAGGCATAATGATCTGGGTGAAGGTACGGATTACGCCTGCGCCGTCAATGGCCGCCGCCTCATCCAGCGCCGTTGGAATGGAAACCACAAAGTTGACATACATAAACATGGTTCCCGGGATCCCTCCTGCCGCGGACAGCAAAGCCAATCCGTAAAGGGTATTAGTCATATGGAATTTAACCATCAGGCCGTATGTACCAACCAGCAGCGCCACACTGGGAATCATCATGATACCCATATTCAGGTTACGGATCGATTCCGAAAGCCTGCCGCTGCTTCTTGCGAGCCCGTAGGCCGCCAGCGCAGCGAGTACGATTTCAAGCGTTACCGTTTCCACCACAAGAATAATGGAGTTCTTGAAGCCCAGCCATAAATCACCGCTCTTTAATACATCTGCGTAGTTTTGCAGATTCCAGGCCGCCGGAAGGGATAATTTCGATCCCAAATCCTGCAGCGTACGAAATGACAGGTTGAGCATGATATAAATAGGCAGCAGATAAATCAGTATCAGCAATACCGCTACAAGATAGCACCACCATACGGAGCGGGTATTCGGCCCTTTGCTTTTCTTAAGCTTTCCTTCCATCAATACTCCACCTCCTTCTTACGCAGATAAGCGTTGACAGGCAGAGCTACAATCATAATGATAAAGAAAGTCATGATACCAACTGCAGAAGCATATCCCGCCTTTTCATCATTAAAATACAGCTGGGAGATATAAAAGGAAAGGGACATGGACTTCCTGTTGGGGCCGCCGTTTGACATCGCCACAATGGCATCAAACAACTTAAAACCGCCTATCAGGTTCGTTACCACTGCTGTTGTGATAGAGGGAATCAGCAGGGGAAGTGTTACATGGACAAATTCTTTTACCCTGTTCGCGCCGTCCAGCTTTGCCGCTTCCTTATACATGGAAGGAATATTCTGAAGGCCTGCCAGATAAATGATCATACAAAGCCCCATATACTGCCAGGAATTGGCGAGGGTAATCATAAGGGTGGAGGAAAGGCCTGTTTTCATCCAATAAACCGCAGGAATGCCGATAAGGCCTAACAGTTCATTAAATACGCCGCCTTCTGCCTGTACAAAATAATATAGTATCTGCCCCATAATAAATGCGGAAATCATGATAGGCATATACAGGATAACTCGTACACCATTTCTGCCCTTGAACTTGTTATTCAGAAACAATGCGGCTGCAAGGCCGCCCACATTCTGGACAAGCGTGGAGCCAAAGCCATAAATAAATGTATTCAGAGTCGATCTCCAGAACAAATCATCTTTGAACAGATTCGCAAAATTCTTCAGGCCGTACCAGCGCATGTTCTGCGAATATCCATTCCACTTAAAGAAGGATATCCGAATCGCATTTACCAGAGGAGCTGCAATAAATAAAATCATTAAGGCCAGAGCCGGAATAGTCAAAGAGAGATAGATCCACTTTCTTTTTTTCAAAATAAAACCCCCTTTATCAAAACAGGTGAGATGGCATTGCCACCCCACCATCGTTTCAGATTTCTTTCAGTTGTTCTCTCTGTTTAACTATTTCAGCCTTCTTTAGCAGCTTCATACAAATCCTGATAGTTCTCAAGCAGATATTCAATTACCGCATCCTGGCCTTTTTCACTGGGGTCATCAAAAAGCATATTGCTGGCATTTCCGAAAATCGGCCACATACCGGACGGCATATACTGTCTGTCCCAAAGGTTCTCATAGAAAATATCACAGTCCGCACATTTTTCTTTCATTTCCTGGAACACCTTCAGGCCATAACCATCATCAATATCCATGGTGGATTTCAGACAGCTGATCTTGCCTGTTGCGGCATTCATTTCTTTCGCCACCTCCGGACGTGCCATATACTCTAAGAACAGTTTGGCTGCATCCGCATTCTTTGTGTCTTTCCAAATACCAAAGGCATCTCCTTCTCCAATACCAACATGCTCTTTACCGCCTTCTTTGGATGCAAAAGAGGGAAGGAAAATAAAGTTGGCATCCGGATTAAGAGTGAGGCAGGTAAGCATTACGGAAGGGTCATTTCCCAAACAGAACGCGCCCTTTCCGGCTGCGAAACGTTCGGTCAGGTCAGTATCCACCAGTGTGAGGATATCATCGAAGTAATAACCGGATTCAATCCAGCCTGCCATATACTTAATCAGTGAAGCCTTGTAATCCTGCCAGTCAAAAGAACCGTCCAGCATAGCCGCAGAATCCTGGAACATTTCTCCTTCATAGCTTACAAAGGTTCCCGCATAGTTTGCAAGGAGTCCGGGATTGGAAAGCACACAGATAGGGGTAGTTCCGCTCGCTTTCACCTTCTCACATGCCTCTGTGAAATCATCCCATGTATGGATGGTATAAGGATCCACTCCTGCCGCGTCACAAACATCCGTATTTACCAATGTTCCGTTAATCAGTTCGGAAATCATCAGGACATAAATCGCTCCGTCATCATCCTGGATAACGCCCAGCGCGGAATCATCATAATCCGAAACCCAGGGCTGATCCTGCAGATTCATCAGGTATTCCTTATAACGCAGGATGGACCATCCATGTGTCTGGAATACATCGGGAAGCTCATTTGCCGCCATACGTGTTTTTAAGGTGTTTTCATAATCCGTACCATACTCAGCTACATTAACCGTACATCCATACTCTTCTTCAAACTTGTCTACCAGACCCTGGAACGTGGTCGCCTGATCACCGGTGTAAGTAACCGCAACCTCCAGCGTACTTCCGCTGATATCCGTACCTTCCGCCGCAGCGCCTTCTGCGTCATCCGCAGGCGCCGCTTCAGGAGAAGCGGATTCCTTAGCCGGTTCGGAGGCAGCAGGTGCATCAGTTTTTACCCCCCCCACATGCTGTAAGCGACAGAACCATAGCTGCTGACAATAATACAGCTCCCAGTCTCTTCATAACCAGTTTCCTCCTTTACTTTGTTGAATTAACAGTTTCTTTTTGAGTTTACTTACTTTTCGTATCTTCTTTATTGCATATTTGTTGTATCTATATCGCTTGTCCGCCTTCTTTTTGAATGTCTGTACAGCAAATATTTCAACCATTATTTCTTTCATTAGGTCTATAAAAATAATCATTTTGACTATATGATAGCGCTATCACTTTTGTCTAACCTGTTATTTATGCACTTATTATATATTGTTATCCGGTGTTTTTCAATCTTTATTATTTATTTTGTACAAAATATATGTGCTAAGTGCTTTTAGTACATTTTTTCTGTAGTTATAAATAAGATGTACATCAGATATAACTATATTTTTAAATAGTACCGCTATAGAAATTCTTTCTGCATTTTTCGGAAAAGTCTTTTGTACAGCAAAAGACGGCTGTGGGGAAACAGCCGTCTCTTCGAACAACACTATGATATTTGCTTACTCCGTCTTCAATACATAAGAGGCCTCACCGCTGAATCCTCTTTCTTCCAGCTTTTCATCCTTCCATATCGCTGTAATCTCATATATTTTATCCGGCTTTACTTCAATGAAGAAGGCTTCCTCATAGACCTTCTCATAATTCGGCTTTGCCTCAACATTTCCTTCATCGGCAGCATCCCATTCACTGACCAGAATGCTGTCGGGTGACGCTTCACTTGAGACAAGATAAGACACGAAGTCAATCCCGTTATAATCCGGCAGTTTCACTTTTTCCTCACCGCCTGCCCCCTTATCCAGAGGATGGAGGCCGCAGGCCACCATACTTGTCGTTTCCCCTTTGTCCAGATAGTTCCATGAATAATTTCCGGACTGCAGTTCAATCCGGTTCATCGTGCTGGATAAGGCATCGGACAGGTAAAGCTTCGGCGCGCTTGTAAGGAAAGGAATCTCCTCTTCCTCCGTTTCCTGCAAAGAGGCTTCTGCAGGAATACTTTCTTCCTCCGTGCCAGGAACGGTTTCCATCGTGCCTGTTTCTGTTGTTTCCATCGCATCTGTCTCTGTTACTTCCGGTATTTCCTTACGGCCGCAAGCCATGAGAGTCAGCATAAATACGAATACAATAATAATAGAAACATATTTTTTCATAACAAACCTCCCGGGAAAATCCCTTTTCATACCTCATCCTTTTTGCCGGCTTATCCCTAAAATCTTCAATATTTCATCATGCGGCCGATCCGTATCCGCCTGAAAAACAGCTATATGGTCTAAGTCCCTGCTTCTGTCCGTAAACGCCGGAAATAAAAATCCACACTCCGGATCCCCCGGCTCATATTCTCCCTCCAACGGACAAATGGCACAAATCATATATTCAAAAACCTCCTCCGACTCCCACAGCCCCACTTTATCAGCGGCCTTCAAAGGGATATCATAACGGCCATGGAAAACCAGAATGGCATACTCCGAATCTGAACGATAGCTTTCCATCACAATATCATAAAATGTATCCATCAGGGCATCATTTTTCAGACCGCATTCATTCATTGTCATGAGCAGCTGCCACATGCTCCCCGGCTTCTGCATACTCTGGGGGATTTCGTATTTCTTAAGGTTTACATTTGTTTCTGAATAGGGAATCGCCTTTGCCAGCTTCAGCTTTTTCGTTTTTTCCGCTGCGGACAGCTTCAGGAAGTTCGTGTTGAAGCTCCCCTCAAAGTCACCATCCTTATCTATATAGCATCCGGCTATTCTTGAAAAAGATGTCCGGGCGAGGGTCATCCGCCTGGTCAGTTCCAGCATGTCTTCTCTGTTTATCATCTTATGTATTCCTTCTCTGCTATTTTTATGTACAGCCGCAGGCATGTGCTTTACTTCATTATACCTCACAGAGTATGCAGGCGGCAACATCTTCTGCCTGATGGCTATGAAAACATGGAAGAATATAGTATAATCAAAAAGATTTGTTTGAAAAAAACAGAGGATTACCCGTGAATAGAATGGATACAAATAGCGAAAGGTGGCAGACATAATGAAAAAAATTTTTACTTCTATTTTGATACTGGTATCAGTAGTTTCCTTTTCCGCCTGTAATTTTACGAAATTTGACGGCAGCCGTACAGGAAATGAAAGCCAGCTTATTATGCAGTATGATGTATTGAATATGACAGATTCCCAGAAATTGAAATTGGCGGCGGGTGATATTCTCCGTTTTGATGTTGTCAGCCAGTCGGGAAGTGTTGATATTCAGCTTCAAAAAGGCGAGGAAGATCCGATATATGAAGGCACCGATATTCCAACCTCAGCCTTTCAGGTAGTCATACAGGAGGATGGCACCTATACTGTTTCTGTGACAGGGAAAAAGGCAAAAGGAAGTGTGTCTGTTATTAAGGAAGATGCCGAAGACAGCACCGCCGGGGCCGATGAACCGGTGAGCGAAATGGAATAAGGAAAATGCATCAGCCAGAGCCTTAAACTACAAAAATTAAGATTAAGTGGCAGCTTCTTCTGATGAAGAAAGCTGTCATTTATTTATTAAGAATTTACAAAATGTCAAAAAGTCTTGACATTTCACTTCATATCCTATACACTGAAATTGTCAAAAGTATTTGACATTATTAAAAAAATAGAAAGGAGTATTTTATGGACAATTTAATGTTAATTTGTTTTGGTATTTTTCTTCTTGCGCTCATTGCGCTGGATATCGTGATGATTATTTCTCTGCTGAAACCGGGTGATGAGAGAAAACAATTAATAGTCTGGAAAGCCAGTGCCTTTACACTCCTTGTTGCCGTATTTGGTCTTGTGATTGATATAATTGAGACTATTGTCAAAGTGGAAGCTATGGCAATAAATCCTTTTATAAAACTCAGCGTTATTGCAATGATTTACTGTATATCTCTTCTGGCTTTCAAGAAAAAGCATGGTGATTGATGATGAGAAACATAATCAGGGAAAAAAGAAAAGAACGCGGATTATCACAAGAAGAATTAGCAAAAAAATGCGGGGTTTCCAGACAAACCGTTAATGCTATCGAAAATGATAAATATGATCCGACTTTGGCTTTGGCATTCAGTTTAGCGAAAGAATTAAGGACAACAGTTGATGAACTTTTTAATTCGTTATAATTGTTATTGTTTAAGCTGTAAAAATGGCAACCAGTACCACAGCCTATATAGATGAATTGCCAATTATATAACGTCACACTAAAATTTTAACAAAATGATGTAAACCATTCTCATGTTCGCAAGGTTGAAACCCTCTTGCCAAATAAAAGAAATGGGCTTCCTTATAATCATCAGCAAATCGTGTATGTATCTTGGTAATATTTCGGGAATGTGCGAAGATTTCCGCCACAGAGAGCAAAGAACTCGCAATCCCATTGCGTTTAAAATCAGGCAGTATGTAAAGGCGTTTCAGCCACATATCAGAAGGAGCAACAGTCTGAGTTCCCAGCATACCAACTACACGGTCAGCATCGCTAACTGCAAGCCAGAACATATCACCTTTGTCAAAATAGAATTTCTTTATATCAAGTAAATCTTCATTTAGTTTAGGAATTCGGCCCAAATGATTTTGAGCCGTCAGCAGGCAGAAAATAGCGTCATCCCTGCGGGCGGCTTCAAAAGGTAATATTTCAATCATTAACATTCCTTCTTTCTTTGACAGCACCGCTTCATATAGTCTGATTTCCTTAAGAGCTGGTAAGATGATGTGCATAAGCTTCTTTGTCTATATAAAAAATAGGATCGCCGTTTTTATAGAAGTTTTTTTGAATCATACCGGCTTTTTGCATAACTCTATAAGATTCATGGTTTTCTTTTTCACATCCACCATAAACCACATCATACTCCATATCTACAAAAGCATATTTTAATAATTCCTTAACGCATTGAGTAGCATAACCCCTATTTCGTAATTCTTTATCTATACAATAAAATAAAACCGTCTTTCCATTTTCTGCTTCTCCGTCTAACCCACACCATCCAATAATTCTTTTCGGCTCTTTCTTGTAAAATATAGCCAGACATAAATGACAAATAGCTTTGGGACGATTTTTCTTATGAGTCTGCTGCATATATTCTAAAGCTTGATAGGCATTTTCCAACGTTTCTTCATTGGGATAGTTCCACATTCTTACAATTTCATCAATATCGCTTTCAGTTACCGTTCTTAGTATTAATTCATCGGTAAATATCTCCACTCGCCCTCTCCTTTGTTTTATGCATACTTTGTATGCCGCCTTAACCAAATTAAATTACGCAGTTGGCCTATCTTTGCTGTTTATTCTTTCATCCTCAACAAATTTCTTAAATATAAGTTCAAAATAATTACAGTGTCCAGAAACCCCTACCGGCGGCACGAAGATCTATATTATATTTTATTATAGCACACAATTCCGCTAAAAGTTGCTACTATTTTGTACTTTTCATACACTAATATTAGTTTCAAAACTTATAGCAATAACCCCTATTTTCCTCCGGCAAAAAGAAAGTTACCGTACCGCCGTATTGTATATATCAATACTTTAAGACATAAAAACACCGTAAAAGCAGATTTTTCCTACTTTGCAGTGTTTTATTCAGAAATATTTCCCTGTATTATCTTCAATATAATATTTTATTTATCTTAACATCATCTCAAAACATGAAAAACGCCACTTTTCCGGAGAATTACATAGGAAATAATAGTTATACTAATATAAAATTTTCAAATATGCTGCAAACCTGAAGACATCGTATTTCCCTCAGATTTCACCCAGATCGTAAGGCGTTGCCTGGTAAACATAGTAATTCAGCCAGTTAGTATACAAATCATTACAATGGGATCTCCAAAGCATAGTCGGACGCTGTGTACAATCGTCCTCCGGATAATAATTGAGCGGAACCTGAATAGGCAGATTCTTCTCTTTATCACGCATATATTCATTATGGAGCGTATATCTGTCATATTCCGGATGCCCCATTACAAAAATCTGCCGGCCCTCTCCGGCCATGGCGAGAAGCACGCCGGCCTCCTCCGATTCCGCCATAACCAGCAATTCCCTGCAGGCATGGATTTCTTCAGCGGGCACAGTGGTATGCCGGCTGTGCGGTATGTAAAAATAATCGTCAAACCCCCTTACCAGCGGGACCCTCCGATTGGATACCTTATGGGAAAATACACCGAAAAGCTTTTCCGGAAGCAGGACCTTATTTAACCCGAAATGATAGTAAAGGCCCGCCTGGGCTCCCCAGCATATATGGAAGGTGCTGGTGACATGGCTCTTGGACCATTCCATGATTTCGCAGAGCTCCGGCCAGTAATCCACCTCTTCAAAGGGGATCTGTTCCACGGGTGCCCCTGTGATTATAAGGCCGTCATACTTATGCGATTTCAATTCATTAAAGGTATTATAAAATTTATTCAGATGCGTGGGCGAGGTATTCAGCGAGGTATGGCTGTTCATCTTCATGAAAGTCACATCAACCTGCAGAGGCGTATTCGACAGAGAGCGCAGGAGCTGAAGCTCCGTATCCTGCTTCACAGGCATCAGATTAAGGATGCAGATTTGAAGAGGGCGCATATCCTGATGCTGCGCCCTGTATTCATCCATGACAAAAATGTTCTCATCTTCCAATATCGCCCTTGCAGGCAGATCACTTTGTACTTTAATTGGCATCCCTTATACCTCCATATCCAGATATTGTCTCATAAAATCTTCTTCCGTAACGATAGGAACCTCCAGTTCCTTTGCCTTTTTATTCTTGGAGGAATTGGATGCGATGTCGTTGTTAATCAGGCATGTGGTTTTGCCGGTAACGCTTCCTGTCACCTTTCCTCCTCTGCTTTCAATCAGTTCCTTCAATGCGCTTCTGCCGTCAAAATGCTCCAGGCTTCCGGTTACTACAAAAACCTTTCCCTGCAGGGTCAGCGCCGATTCGTCCACTTCTATCTGCTCTATCTCAAGCTCCTTCAGAAGCTTTTTCATATTTTCCCTGTTTGTTTCAGACTGCCAGTAATCATGGAAGGTTCCCGCAATCACTCCCCCGATACCGTCAATCAGGCTCAGTTCTTCCACATCGGCCTGCATCATGCGTTCCAGATCATCATGATATTCCCGGCAGAGCATTTTGGCATTCGCGAGGCCGATATTAGCTATTCCGAGACCGTAAATCACTCTGGGCAGCGTGGTTTTTCTTGCTCTTTCCAGGCTTTCCATGAGATTCCGGAAGGATTTTTCCCCGAACCCTTCCATTTCAATGATCTCTTCCTCATATTTCCCCAGATGGAACAAATCCGCAAACGTATGAAGATATCCTCTTCCCAGGAATTTCTCCAAGGTAGCCTCCGACAGTCCGTCAATATTCATGGCGTCGCGGCTCACAAAAAGTGTAAAAGCCTTCAGCTTTTTGGCATCACAGTCCGGATTGGTACAGTACAGAGACTGCACGTCATTCACCTGCTCTATCTTCGTTGCCCCTCCGCACACCGGGCATGCATCCGGTATGGGCAGAGTATCGCTGCCGGTGAGGTTTTCCGCAATCTGCGGGATTATCATATTGGCCTTATAAACGGTTATACGGTCACCGATTCCCAGCTTCAGTCCTCTGACAATACTGATATTATGGACACTGGCACGACTCACCGTTGTTCCCTCCAGTTCCACCGGATCAAAGATGGCAACCGGATTAATGAGCCCCGTCCTGCTCGCGCTCCACTCTATCTCACGCAGCGTGGTTTCTGCCGTTTCATCCGCCCACTTAAACGCGATGGAATCCCTGGGGAATTTAGCCGTCCGTCCCAGGGAAAGGCCATAGGCGATATCATCATAAATCAATACCAGACCATCCGAAGGAACCGAATAGCCTGCCACCTTATTTTCAAACTCTTCCACAGCGGACAGAATGGTATCGCTGTCCACTTCTTTAAATTCCACAACCTCAAAGCCCAGCTTCTGCAGAAATAAGAACTGTTCCTTTCGGGAATTCTGAAAATCCACATCGTCCGCCTTTACAAGCGCAAATGCAAAAAAGCGGACATTTCTCTGTGCGGTAATCTCATTATTCAGCTGTCTCACCGAACCGGAGCAAAGGTTCCTCGGATTTTTGTATCTGGCATCGGCATCCTCAATCTGTTCATTTATTTTCCGGAAATCCTCATATGTGATAACCGCTTCTCCGCGAAGCACCAGTTCTCCCTTAAAGGGTATGGACAGAGGGAGGTTCACAAACACTCTGGCATTTCCGGTAATCACTTCCCCGATTTCCCCGTTTCCTCTGGTTACCGCCTTAAACAGCTGTCCGTCCCTGTAGGTAAGTACAATTGTCAGGCCATCCAGCTTCCAGGAAAGCAGTCCCTTCTGTTCTCCCAGCCAGTCCCTCAGGTCTTCCCTGCTTTTCGTTTTTCCCAGGGAAAGCATGGGACTTTCATGCCGCTCCTTAGGCAGTTCGTCAACCGCCTCATAGCCAACGCTGACCGTGGGGCTTCCCGCCATAACAGTGCCTGTCTCTTCCTCCAGGGATACGAGTTCATCATACAGCTTATCATATTCATAATTGCTCATAATTTCCCTGTCCTGGGCATAATAAGCCCTGGACGCTTCATTTAATATTGCAATCAGTTCCTTCATTCTTGCAGTCTTATCCATCTCCTGCGAATCTCCTTTAATCTCCGTCTGTCACATTTTTTCAGGAATTCAGCTGCCCGTAGAGTTCATCCAATTCCTCCGCTGTCAGCAGACGGTAATTTCCCGGTTTCAGCTTCCCAATGGTAATATTGGCCACACGCACCCGTTTTATTCCCTGAGCGTCAAATCCCAGGGCCCGGCACATTCGCCTGATCTGTCTGTTCAATCCCTGGGTGAGTACGATCCGGAAAACAAATTTTCCTTCTTTTTCCACCTGGCAGGGACGGGTCTGAACATTGAGCTCTTTCAGAAAAACACCTTCCGCCATTTTCTGCAGAAAGGTATCTGTTATCGGCTTATTCACTCTTACCAGATATTCTTTTTCATGGTAATTGGCAGCCCTCATCAGGCCATTGATCAAATCACCGTCATTTGTAAGGAGAAGAAGTCCTTCCGAATCCTTGTCCAGCCTTCCCGCATAGGTAACCCGGATAGGATAATCAATGGCATCACGTATGGTCTTTTCCGCATATTTATCTTTTTCCGTACAGGTAACTCCCACCGGCTTGTAATAAGCAAGGACGACCTTTCTGTCCTTTTTATCCAGCGGACGGCCGTCCACCGTTATGTCATCCGTCTCGGAAATACGCATTCCCATCTGTGCGGGGACGCCGTTTACAATAACCCTTCCCGCTTCTATCATCCGATCCGCCTCTCTGCGGGAACAAATCCCGCAGTCGGCCAGATATTTATTTAAACGTTCTTCCTTTTTACTATCGTTCATATTTTCCTCATTTCGTATTCATTGAAAACAGGCGCATGATACCCGCTGCCTGCGGCGGGGTATTTGACTTGTATTATACACTACCTTTTTTTCCCATGCAAATAAATCCTCATCGGATAGTTCCGCAGGCCATCTTTTCCCCGGAATCACCGGAAGGCTGGGATCGGTAATCATCGGCCATGGAATGTATAATCACCGTTTTCCCCTTCACCTGTTCGGGTGTAAAGCGTTCCGTATAAAATGCCGTCCAGGCCCTGCCCCTGTTCCCTTCCAGCACAGGCATATCACCTGCATGGGCAGGATGGGGACAGTTATCCGGATTATAATGCGTTCCGGCATCCGCAAAGGGGTCCGTATCATTCCCGGTGCATGCCGCTCCTTCATGGATATGAAATCCATAAAATTTCCCGCCGCAGGGTTCACCCGTATCCGGCAGCCCGGAAATATCCACCATCACAATTGTCCCATCCATTAAATCATAAAAGGTAACAAGCCCCTGCACATCCGGATAGTGTTCCGATCCTTTCACATGGGCAAAGGCTTTCGGCTGATTTGCCAGAAATCTGAGAATTCCATCTGTCATTAATTGCAGCATAAGTTTCCTCCATAAACAAAACTCTTTTTAAAAGGTATTCCGTCCCGGTTCCTGTTTATGAAAGATATCTTAAAAAAATAAGCTGCCGTCAGGCTATTTCCCGATGGCAGCTTTCCCATTACCCATATATTTAACCGATACGTCTGTCTTTTTCCCTGCGGGCTCCGCCTTCTGCCTGACGGCGGCCGGAACTGTAATTGTGTCCGCTTCTGCCGTCTTTTCCGGAAGCCGTATCACGGTATCTGCGTCTCTCACCGCCTCTGTCATCAGAAAAACGCTGACGCTTGCCATCGGAGCTTCCCGCACCTCTGCTTCTGTTCCTTCCGTCTCTGTCCTGACGTCCATTACTGAAGTCACGGCTGCCCCTGGAATAGCTTCTTCTTCTTTCGGGAACCATCTCCGGTATTTCCTGAGGCTCTTCACCCATCTGAAGCTTCAGGAATGCCGCTGCCAGCTCTGCAGCGCTGTACTCGCTGTCTTCCAGCTTTCTTTCCACCATCTCGGTCAGGTTCTTAAAGGAATCCCCTTCCAGAAGATCGAAGGCGGCACGAAGCGCTCTTTCCGCCTTTATGGAAACAATATCTGCCGCAGACGGAACTTTTCTTTCCTGAATCGTGGTCTTACAGCTTTTTTCGATATCTCTGAGACGGTACATTTCCCGGTTGGAAACGAAGGTAAAGGAACGTCCTTCTCTTCCCGCTCTTCCGGTACGTCCGATACGATGCACATAATATTCAATATCCTGAGGGAGGTCATAATTAAATACCGCTTCCACATCATCCACATCAATACCCCTTGCTGCCACATCCGTAGCGATCAGGATCTGCAGGTTGCCGCTGCGGAAACGATTCATCACCGTATCCCTCTGGTTCTGGGAAAGATCACCATGCAGGCCCTCTGCCGCATAGCCCTTACCCTTCAGCGTTTCGGAAAGTTCATCCACCATTCTCTTGGTATTGCAGAAAATAAGGGATCTCTGTATACTGTAATAATCCAGAAGGCGGCTTGTTACCTCCACCTTAATCTGGCTGTTAACCCGGTAATAGTACTGCTTTACAAGCGGAATAGTCAGTTCCTGTCTGGTCATTTTCAAATAGGTTGCATCCTGCTGGTAGGTATCCGTAATTTCCAGAATAGGTTTGGGCATTGTCGCTGAGAATAATGCCGTCTGATGCTCAGAGGGAATCCCCTGAAGGATAGTCTCGATATCCTCACGAAAGCCCATGTTCAGCATTTCGTCCGCTTCATCCAGGACTACCATATTCACCTGATCCATCTTCAGTGTATGGCGGCGCATATGATCCATAACACGTCCCGGGGTCCCGACAATAATCTGGACACCGCTCTTTAATGCCTTAATCTGTCTGTTAATGTCCTGCCCTCCGTAAATAGGCAGAATCTTGACCCCATGCATATATTTGGCAAACCGGCGCATCTCATCCGCCGCCTGAATTGCAAGCTCCCTGGTAGGACACAGAACCACTGCCTGCAGGTTTCTGTTATCCGGATCTGTATTCTGTATAACAGGGATTCCGAAGGCCGCTGTCTTTCCGGTTCCTGTCTGTGCCTGGCCAATTACATCTTTTCTTTCCAATAATACGGGAATTGCCTGCTCCTGTATAGGTGTCATCTGTACAAAACCCATTTCCTCCACGGCACGAAGTATGCGGGAATCAATTGCTGCGTCTTGGTATCTCGTTATTTCCATTCAAAAATCCTTCCTTTATTTCAAGCTTTTCACACAAAAAGACAACACCCGTGGTACAAGGGTGTTGTCCTTTCCTTCTACGAATCCTTTTTATTATACTGTGTACTTTCCGACGCTGTCAAGTAATTTGAAAAAAAGAATATTTTCCAAATTTCCGCAGCACAGTCAAATGCAGTTTATCCGTGGGTATGAAGCAGGTGATGGGACTTTTCTCCCAACGGTTTTTCCAGGTATTCCTCATAGAGCCTTATGATCTCAGGATTATCATGGGAAAAGCGCAGCGGCCTCTGGGAATCCAGCTTATAAAGCTTCGGTCCTCTGACATCCGCCAATTCCACACCGTCAAGGATAGGCTGTCCGCCGCCTCCCACACAGCCTCCCGGACATGCCATCACTTCCACAAAATCATAATGTACAGCACCGGAGCGTATATCCTCCATCAAATCCCTGGCATTTTTAAGCCCGCTGACCGTACAGGTGCGGAGCTTCTTTCCTCCCAGGGTAAAGGAAGCTTCCTTCCGGCCTTCAAATCCTCTCACATCGGAAAAGGTGTCAGGCGGAGGATTCACTCCTTCCACACAATAGTAAGCAGTCCTGAGCGCCGCTTCCATAACGCCGCCGGTCACACCGAAAATCATGCCTGCTCCGGTACTCTCCCCCAGCGGGGAATCAAACGCTTCTTCCGTGAGCAGCGCCGGAGCGATATGCTCTGCCCGGACAAGTCTTGCGAATTCACGGGTGGTCAGAACAATATCCACATCGGCTCCCGCTCCCGCGCTGTACATATCCGGAAGTACGGCCTCCATCTTTTTGGAAACACAGGGCATGATGGAAATACTGCAGATCTTCTTCGGATCCGCTCCCGTCTTCTCCGCAAAATAGCTCTTGGTAATTGCCCCGAACATCTGCTGGGGTGATTTGGCAGTGGAAAGATGATCCGCCATTTCCGGATACTGGGATTTCATGAACCTTACCCAGGCCGGACAGCAGGAGGTGAACATGGGCCATCTTTTTTCTTCCGGATCCGCCAGCCGGGCCAGCAGTTCATTGCCTTCTTCCATTATAGTGAGATCGGCGGAGAAATTGGTATCAAACACATAATCAAAACCTATTTTTTTCAGCGCGGCTACCATCCGGCCTTCCGTCGCCATATAGGCCGGCATATCCAGGGCCTCTCCCCAGGCGGCTCTCACTGCCGGCGCCACCTGCACTACCGTAATGGTTTCCGGATCAGCCAGCGCGCGGAAAATCTTTGACGTATCATCCCTTTCACGCAAAGCGCCTGTGGGACAATGGGTAATGCACTGACCGCAGATACTGCAGTCGGATTCCTCTATTATCCGGTTCTGTGATACATCCACCGTTGTCCTTGAGCCTGTATTCTGCACATCCCAGATATGCAGATCCTGTACTTTGTCGCATATCTGCACACAGCGCATGCATTTAATGCATTTGCCGAAATCACGGATTAAAGGGAAATCCCGGTTCCAGGGCATTTCCATAATTTCTTTTTTGTAAGGGATATCAATAATCCCCAGGTCATTGGACAGCTTCTGCAGATTGCAGTTGCCGCTGCGCACGCAGGTGGCGCAGTTGCTGTTATGCTGGGAAAGAATCAGCTCCACATTGGTTCTTCTGACTGCTCTTACCTTGGGAGAATTGGTATAGAGCACCATTCCTTCCTCCACAGGATTATTGCAGGCGGTTATCAGTTTGGTCTTTCCCTGCATTTCCACCACACATACCTTACAGGCGCTGATTTCATTGATTCCTTCCAGATAGCACAGATGGGGAATCATAATTCCCACGGACGCCGCCGCTTTCATTATCGTAGTGCCTTCCGGCACGCTGATTTTTTTATTGTCTATTGTCAGTGTTACCATATTGCTGCGCGGCCTCCTTTCAGATTTCCATATCCGTAATGATCGCATCTGAGGCAGCGTCCCGCTTCCTGTGCGGCCTCTTCTTTTGTCATACAGCGTTCAATTTCCTCAAAATCGCACTTCCGTTCGCCGGTTTCCCGTTCTTCCATATTCACCCGGCCGCAGGGTTTCTTATCCGCATAGTTTACCTGCGGGATTTCCACATCGCAGGAAATCACATGATGGTAACCCAGATATTCATCGATATTGGCGGCAGCCACCTTGCCCGCTGCAATGGCACGGATTACCGTCGCCGGTCCCGTCACGCAGTCCCCGCCGGCAAAAATGCCGGGAATATCTTTAACGGAAGCCTCTTCCAGGGCTTCAATCGTTCCCCAGTGCACCGGAACGCCGGAATCCTCGAAATGCCGGGATTCAATACCCTGTCCTACCGCAACTATCACGATATCACACGGTATTCTTTTCAGTTCCACGTCAGCCTGTACCGGACGGGCGCGTCCCCAGGCATCAATCGGCCCGATTATCTGCGGCTGCACCCACAGAGCCGCCACATTTCCATCCTCGTCCGCTTCCACTCTCACGGGTGCTTTCAGGCTGTAAAGCTCCGCCCCTTCCGCTATTGCGCCTTCCACTTCTTCCGGAAGCGCCGTCATGTCATTCTGGCGTCTGCGGTAAGCGATCCCCACCGAGCTTGCGCCCAGCCGGAGCGCCGAACGGGTACAGTCCATAGCCACATTGCCGCCGCCCACGACGATAACTCTTTTTCCTGTAAAATCAGGAGGATTGCCGTCACCGATATTACGCAGCATTTCCACCGCCGAAATAACGCCTTGCGCATCTTCTCCTTCCATTCCGATCTTCTTATCGGTATGGGCGCCTATGGCGATATAAACCGCATCGAAATCTTCCCGCAGACGGCTCAGAGGGATGTCATTCTCCCCATTTCCGATATTCGCATTCGTATGTACCTCCACGCCGGTGGACAAAATGGCTTCTATGTCCTCGTCCAGCCGTTCTCTCGGGAAACGGTAATTAGGAATCCCGTAACGCAGCATGCCGCCCAGCTGGCTCTTCTGTTCAAACACTACCGCATGATGGCCCATCAATTCCAGATAGTATGCCGCAGACAAGCCTCCGGGGCCTCCTCCTGCAATCGCAATTCTCTTTCCGGTAGACGGAGCCTTCGGCGGTACAGGCACGGTATTGGCCGGGGCATTATCTACAGCCATCCGCTTCAGCCCCCGTATATTTACGGAGCTGTCAATCATATTCCTGCGGCATCTGGCTTCACAGGGATGCTCACAGATCAGGGCGCATGCCGTAGGGAAAGGATTGTCCTTACGGATGAGGGAAACTGCATCCGCATATCTTTCTTCTCCCACCAGGGCAATGTATCCCGGTATGTCCACACCGGCCGGACAGAGCGCCACGCAGGGCACCGGCTGTGTGATGGAATAAGAGCATTTTCCATGCTCAATATGGTAAACATAATCATCTCTGCAGCCCTGAAGCCCTGCCAGAACCATGTGGGCAGCTTCAAAGCCAATCGCGCAGTCCGCGGAATCCGTAATATTATTCGCGGTTTCCTCAATAAGGGCCAGCGTATCCATAGTGGCTGTCCCGTCCAGAACCTGCTCCAGCAGATTCTGAAGCTGCAGGAGGCCTACACGGCAGGGCACGCATTTGCCGCAGGTCTGTGCATGACACAGCTTCAAAAAGGACAGCTGCAGATCGACCGGGCAAAGCCCCGGCGGGCTGGCAACAATATGACGTTCCAGATCCTTGTACAACCGTTCCACAGTTAACTGGGCCCGGTCAGGTGTACTGATTTTTAGTCGGCTCATTAAAATGTAACTTCCCCTTTCCTTCTCGTTTTCCGTACTGTCTTCAGTCTTTTGGGAGAGCTTTTATCAATCCCATTATTACCGGTGCTGTCCGGACTGTTCCCCTCAGACAGTCCGGCCGCCTTGTATGCAGCCGGGGCAATAAAAAAAGCCGGCCGCATGACTGTTAAAATTATAACATATTTATCTTCATTCGACCAGCATTATTGAATAAAATTATCAATTATTTTTCCGTATTTTCATATATATTTTACAACTCACAATCTGAATGTATACACAGGCGTACCAATTGTGCCTATCGTATCTGCATGTATATTTGAAAATCATTCATTATAAACAAAACAGATCAGCAAAATACCGGCAGCATATAAATATACTCCGGTATTTCCTGATCTGCTTTTCAGTTTAATCCTAGTGTTTCTGGCCGAATGGAGCGCTAGTATAATACAAAGGGAATGGAGAGCACAATAGAATCACCGGCTTCCCCATCTTCATCTTCCAGTGCGGCTGATTTGCTGATCATATAATTTCCGGGATCCAGCCCTTCGTAAATCACGCTCAAATTCATTTTCTGCTCTGTTTTTCCTCCCGGCAGGATCACATTTAAAACATCATGCCAGCCTGTATTTTCCTTCATTGGAACAAGCCGGTATTCTCCTCCTTCTTCCCTGAGCAAATCATAAGGATCTCCAAAGGTCAGATTTTGATCCGACAGATTTTCTATTATCATTATCAGTACCGGTTCCTTCACGGAATATACTTCTTTATCCAGTTCCATACGGACAGGCAGGTTATCCGTCTGTTCCGCTTCTGATTCTTCGCCTGTTTTTTCAGGCTCTCCATCCAGTTCCGCCTGCCCCGGAATTCTGTTTCCTTCCGAATCCAGCGTGTATATCTTTTCCTCTCCAGCCTCTATTGTAATCCCTCTCCCCATATACGAAGAAAGCAGTCTCTGCAATTCCATCATTTTATCTTTATCGGCAGAATATGCATACAGCGGGCCAAAAATGGCCTCCGCATCACTTCTGTCATAGGTAACACGGTATTCTTCCGCTCCCGTTTCCACTGCATAGCTGATTTTTCCGGCATTTTCTATGGAAGCAAAGAGCAGAACCGCATTAGAAAAGCTCCATTCCTTTCTTGGCATATCCGCATTATCCCTGAGCCCGTACACCATAATCAGTTCGTATGGCTCCTGCGTCGTCTGCAATTCCATCTTCCGGTATTCCAGCGTCTCCGGAACCGGCAGCATACCAAACAGCGCTGCATCCCGGATGTGATCTCCTATATACGGATTCCTTTTGTCCGACAGCCCGGCCGCCAGCGCTTCTCCTTCCAGAGGCCCTGCCGTCATGCCGCCTTCTTCCTCCTGTGCTTCCCCCTCTTTGGCAGACGGCGAAGTAAGAAGCACCGCCCCTGCCCCCACAACCAGAAGCAGCGCTGCCGCACACAGCCATACGGATGGCTTTCGGAAACTGAGAATATGGGAAATACGCTTTTTCGTATTGCTTTCCCCGAAAGCCGCAGGCAGCATATATCCCATACCATTATTACGAAGCCCCAGGCGCAGAAGGGTCTGCGCATATCCCGCGCGTTCCTGTACATTCATATTTTTTAACACTCTGTCATCACAGGAGCGTTCCATGTCCTCCGTCATAAAACGAAAAAAAAGCCAGGACAGAGGATTGAACCAGTGAAGCAGTACCGCCAGAAAACAGACCGGCTTTATCAGATAATCCCTGCGGCGGACATGCTGATATTCATGCGCCAGGACATGCTGTCTTTCTTCCTCCCTCATCCCGGCAGGCAGATAAATCACAGGACGCAGAAGGCCCAGCAGAAAAGGGGAATCTATTTGAGGGCTTTCGTAAACACGGGCCTGTCCCTTTCCCGCAGGATACAGGACAACAGCCTCCGCCACCTGCTTTTTCAGCCGAAGGAAAGAACGGAACGTGAACGCAAGAAAAACAAGCATTCCCGCAATCCATACCGCCGCACAAAAACCGACCAGCAGCTTCCCATAATCCACCCCCATATTTCCTGCCGCAGCCGGGATTTTACGAATCACGCTGTCCGCAGGCAGTGCGGCGCTCACTCCTGCATAAACATTTACTCCGGCAGAAACAAAGGACTTATAGGTCACCGCATCCCCTCTGACAGGAATCAGGCTCACCGCGGATTCCCATGTGAAGGGGCACAGGAAACGCAGGAATACCATGAGCCACAGCGCATAAAAATACCCTGCGGGCACCTTCCTGAGCACAGCCCGAAGCAGCAGGACCACGCAGCCTGCAAAGGATGCGGCAAGCGTCATGTTTACAATCTTCGGCAGCATTTGAAGCATATCATACATAATCAGGACTCCTTTCCGGCTCTGCAAAAAAATCCGCTCTTTCAGCCCTTTTCATTCTCACCTGCGCTGGCGGCATCAATCAGCCGTTTTAACTCTTCTGCCTCCTGCCGGGTCAGTTTTTTATCCTGGAGAAAGGAGGCGACGAAAGCAGGAAGCGAATTACCGAAGCTTCTGTGCAGCAAATACTCACTCTCCTGTCTGCATACGGCATCCTTCTTAATCCGTGCGGTAACCGTGGCATTCTCATTCTTAAGGATCCCCTTCTCGCACAGCTTTCTCAGCACGGTATAGCTGGTAGCCTTTTTCCACCCCAGGCTCTCCTGGGCAAGCCGGATCAGCATCGTGGAGTTTATCGGCTCATTGTCCCAGACTAATTCTGCAAATCGGTATTCTCCATCCGGTATTCTCGGTATTTCCATGGGTTCCTCGCTTTCTGCGTCAGATATTCCTTCCCGAAACGCAAATAAGGTTTATTACTATAAACCTAGTTTATAGTAATAAACCTTATTTGTCAATTCTTATTCAGCAGGTTTCCGGAAAGTTAATGGAGAACCTGCTTCTGAAAGCGGAGGGGGATTCCCCTTCCGCACTCTTGAACACTTTGGTGAAAACCCGGTAATCCCTGAAGCCTGTTTCTCCCGCTATTTCCGTAATACTCTTTCCTGTAGAGGCAAGCAGCGTCCTCGCCTTGTCCATGCGCAGCTTTGTTAAGTAATCATGATACTTCATACCCAGTTCATTTTTAAACAGCTGACTAATATAGGAAGGATTCAAATGGAATTCCTCCGCCAGGGTCTGCAGGGTGATATCCTCAGAAAGATGCTCCTGAAGGTAGGCCGCCAGCTGATATACCGGTTTTTCCGCACACAGGCCTGTCTGCGGGCATTTGTTCTGTATCAGCTTCAGCTTTATTCTTTCAATCACTTTTCCGAACTCTCCGAAATCCACAGGCTTCAGAATATAATCCATGATCTGAAGGCGCAGCGCCTCCCGGCAGTATTCAAATTCATCATAGCCGCTCACTATGACACAGGCGCATTCCCCGTTCTGATCTCTGATTACCCGAAGAGCTTCCAGCCCCGACATAACAGGAATATTGATATCCATGATAATAATATCCGGCTGGTACAATTTGGCCTGGTTCACAGCCATTACCCCGTCCAGGGCCTCACACACCACCTCACACCCATATGCCTTCCAGTCAAACAGTCTTTTAAATCCTTCCAGGATTGTCACCTCGTCATCCACCAGCATTACCTTCAGAGAATTTCCCATACTGGCCTCCCCTATTTTTTCCCTGCGCAAGGTACCATAAAGCCCATGGCCGCAAAGGGCTCATGGGCTTATTCTTTATGCCTCCCGCATCAGCGTTACTTTTACAGCTCCGGAAGAATGTCTTCCTTCCAAGGATACCTCTACAACAAACTCAAGCCTTCCGCCGTCATAAAGATCGGTGTTGAATGCTATCTCCGCTTCGGCTTTGGAGCCATACAGATTATTTAATGGAAGGGTATAGCCTTTTCCATTTAAAAGCTCCACTCCCGACGGCATATAAACGTTGATCTTCGCCCACTGCTGCTGCCTCATGGTATGGGAATTCGTCACAGTCACTTTTATTTTCCTGGTTTCCCCGGATTTAAAGAAGATGGAATCCTCATAATCCACCATGATGTTAAAGGCCGGGAAGGAATATCTCACCACATAAGGCGACAGGCTGCACAGATCCTTCACAGGAAGCGCTTCGTCCTTGCCATTTCCGTTGATTTTCGGAATGTAATCGGAAGTCCTCTTGCAGTAGAGTTCGTTTCCTTCCTTACAATCGATGGTCATTCCTCCGTCCGCAAAGATATCACAGATATCCTGGCCAAGGAAACCGGGCGCCGCGCGCATCACTCGTTCCGTAAGCTCCGTAACCGTGGAGGGCACCCAGATGCCTCCGCTTGTCTTGTCAATGCAAAGTGTGGCTATCTTGTCATCCAGAGGCGCCGTCCATTTTTCAGGAAGCCCTGACGCACCGGCGATAATTCCCAGAACAGCTCCCAGGGTGGCACAGGTACAGTCCGTGTCCTCTCCGCAGGCCACCGCCATGCAGAGGCTCTTTCCGAAATCCTCTTCTCCATAAAGCCAGCCGGCAATGGTAAACGCCACATTTTCCGGAGCATCAAAGCCGGGAGCACCGATTTCCATTCCTTCATTTCCTTCCGCAGGAATATCCTGAATCGTTCCGCTCTGAACCCCAAAGGTACCGGGAGCCGTATTATGAATCTCTTTGCGCGCCTCCGTAAATTCCACATGATTGTCATAGCATTCCATGGCTTTGCGGATTGCAGCCGTCGTTTTGCTTTCCTCCGGTATGTAAGACAGCGCAATATCAATCAACTTTCTCTTATCGCTCTCAACAAATGCCGCGCTCTGCAGGGCCGCGAAGAAAATCTCCCCATACATGCCCTCCCCTTCATGATCCACGATAGCATCTTCATAGGCATAACGCGCCGCCAGCTCGGGATTTCCGGGAGCCAGGCAGGCCCATATTTCCGAACGGATATAACAGCCGCAGCTGTCTTTGTAAGTATTGTCAATCAGCCCTGACAGAGGCGGCTGCAGCCCTGCGCGCAGATTCGCCTTTCCCGTTCCGTATTCCACCCAGTTGGGAATACAGTAAGAGAGCCAGTATTCTCCCAATATGGAGGCATTCACATTCCTGCCATAGCGCTCCACCGCCGCCAGCCAGATAATCTGCAGATCCAAATCATCGTTGGGCGGAGGCCCCATGGACAGATCCTGCGTATAAAAGGAAATGTCATTCACCTGTCTCTTTCCCTCAAACGGCGCCCCCAGCACACCGCCGATGTTTTTGCCGGCCCAGCAGCCCATAACCTTGTCTTTGTAGGTTGCAAAATCCAGTTTTCTCATTTCAAACCCTCTCTTTCTACATTGCTCTTAATTATTAATGTCACCGTAACTCCGCCTTCCGGGTTATCCTGATAGGACAAACCTGCGGTGTCCGGATAAAACATCTTCAGCCTTCTCTGCACATTGACAATGCCTATGTGCATTTCCTCCGTACCTGTTTCACAGGTATCATCCCCTGCATTCTGCAGGACATTTTCCAGCAGGCTCCGGGTTCCCGGAGAGAATCCCGCCCCATTATCATAAATACGTATAACGATATTTTCACCGTCTGCCTCATCCCTGCTGACTGAAAGCCGCACCGTCCCCCGATAGCCCACTCCCCGCAGCCCGTGCATGACACTGTTTTCAACCAGGGGCTGCAGAATAAAATTAGGCATTTCCACATCCAGAAGCGACTCGTCTATTTCATATTCACAGTTCAGGAACGGGTACCGGCAGCACATCAGCTTGAGATAAGCCTGTATCAAACGGATCTCATGGCTTACCGACACCATCTGGCTGTCCGCCTTCACACTCAGCCGGAAAAAATCAACCATCTGCATGATCATGGCGGATACCTCCTTATCTCCGTTCAGTTCCGCCTTAATCCGGATGGTATCCAGCGTATTATAAAGGAAATGAGGGTTGATCTGGTTTTTCAGATAGAGCAGGGACATCCTCTGCTGCTTCAATTCCGCCTCCTTGAGACGTACCTTCCCTTCATATTCCGATTCTATCAGCTGGTTAATGATATCCATCATTTTATTGAAGGACGCCACAAGCCTGCCCGTTTCATCCTCTGAGGCAACCACAAAACGCATGCCCATGTCATCCTGGTTAAAATGTGCCATTGAATCTGTCAGTATGGTAAGAGGCCGAAGCATTTTCCTGGTTCCCTGGAAGGTCATGGCTACGGTGATTCCCAAAATCACAAGGAAAACAGCAACCGTAACACCGATGAAACGCATGGCATCCTTCCAAATAAGAGCGATCGCCCTTCTCGTCACCAGTATCATACCGCTGTATTGGGATTTCTGGTAGGTAACCAGACAGTCCGTTCCTCTGATCCGTTCCCGGAACACCCCCTTCTCCTCATTCATCCGCAGATAGATTTCCGGAGAAGCATCCCTTATATTTTTCCCCAGGTACTCCGCCTCCTCATCGCAGACAATGTCCCCTTCCTCTGTCAGAAGCGTGTATTCCACTTCCTTATCCAGATATTCGTTCAGAACTTCCCTGATATTTTCCATAGTGGTGATCAGAAGGATATGCCCAATCGGTTCATTCGGGGAAAAGCTTTTTATCTCCCTCACCAGATAGATACAGTGTCTGGTATATTCATCTTCCAAGTTTCTTGTACTGTAGCGCATGAAATCCGGCTGCACCCCGACCACCAGACGGCAGCCAGACACGCTTCTTTCCTTGCTCTCCCATTCTTCCATCCGTTTCAGGAATACGGACATATCCATATTTCTCCGCATGGACGGATCCAGGTTATCCTGCCAGAAGACCAGGGAATCCAAATCAAAAATATAGACCGAATTGATATCCTCCCGTATGGTGATAAGCGAGGTGTAAAGCTTCCTCAGATATTCCACATTATCCAGCTGCTCCGCATACGCAAAGGAATCATAATTTTTCAATATTTCCTGGGTCCTCTCATCGGAATAGGTCATGAGTGAAACCCTCCCCATATCCTTCAGCTTATTGTCAATGGAGCTCAGGGTATTGGAAATATACACATTCATTTTCTGTTTTTCATTTTCCAGGGTAAGCTGATAATTGATCGATACCGTAGTCAATATCAGACTGATAAAAATCAGCAGAATGATCCCTGCATTCATCACTGTAATTTTAGTACTCAGGCTTTTGCGTATCCGGAAAATAAAAGGAACGCCTTTCATAATGGGAAAATCCTCCTGCCTTTCCCGGCGGCATACCAAGCTGCCGGGATTTCCTGTCAATTGCTGTCTATCCCTTTATGGCTCCCTGTGTCAGCCCCGCTATCAGAAACCGGGATCCGAATACATAAAATACGGCAATCGGGCTCAGGCAAATCACCAGCGCCGCATACATCACCTCCAGCGGAAAACCCTGCACCCCCGCTGTCTGCGTAAACCGCAGAGGAACCACCGATATCGGCTGCAGGGAAGTGTCATTAATAAAAATCATGGCCATCTGCAGCTCATTCCATGCGGAAAGGAAGGTCTGAATCAGCACAAAGGCCAGTCCCGGAACCGCTATCGGCATCATAATGCTTATGAATATCCGTCCTTTTCCCGCCCCGTCAATCCTGGCCGACTCCATCAGTTCATTCGGCAGTGCGTCAAAATAATTTTTAAGCACCATCAGGTTAAAGCAGCAGTTCAGTGTGGCATAAGGAAAAATCAGGGAAAAAGGTGTATTATTTATTTTAAGCCCTTTTACGATTTGAAACAATGGGAAAATAAGCGCTGACGTAGGAATCATCATTCCGGTAAGAAGCATATAATAAATAGCCTTCTTAAACGGAAAATCCAGCTTGGAAAACGCGAAGGCCGCCATGGCCGCCACCGCAGAAACAATGAGCAGCGTACCGAATACTACGGTAATGCTGGTCAGAAAGTTCGGCGCCAGATTCACGGTTTCAAAAACCCTTACATAATTATGCAGGCCTTCCCCCTTAAAAGAACGGATAAGCATCAGAACCAGGGGAAACAGAAAAAGCGCCGTTGCCAGGATACAGATCAGCTGTCCTGCTATTTTAAAAAACAAAGATTTTCTCATCAGCCCGCCAACTCCTTATCCTTATCATTCCGATAATAAAATTTCAGCTGTATCAGCGTAATCACCATGGCTATCGCAAACATCACCATTACAATTGCCGATGCCGGCCCCTGCTTGAACAGATTAAAGGACTGCTTGTAAATATAAGTGGAAAAAAACTCCGTGGCATAATTCGGGCCCCCTCTGGTCAGCACATAAGGAAGATCAAAACATTTCAGCGATCCCAGCATTCCCATGATGAACAGCGTATAATGGGTTCCTCTGAGAAGAGGGAAGGTGATCTTGGCAAACTGCTGTATCTGCCCGGCTCCGTCGATGGTTGCCGCTTCGTACAGGTCCTGGGGAATGTTCAGCATATTTGCGTAATACATCAGCATACTGTATCCCGTCCACTGCCAGATATTCACAAAAATGATACAGGCAAGCGCCCATTTCGGATCGGCCAGCCACTGCTGGCACAGGCCATCCAGATGCAGGAAACGCAGAAATACATTCAGGTATCCTCTGTTCGTTTCAAAGATTTTCGAAAAAATATTTCCGACTATCGCAGGCGTTGCTATTACCGGTATATAAAAAATGATCCTGTAGAAAGATGCAAATTTTAATTTTCTTATGAAGAAGTCGGCAAATACCAGACCCAAGAATGCCTGAATAATAATCGTAAACAAGGCAAAAACAACAAAGTTTCTGATGATTTTCTGCATGATGGGATCCCGGAGCACATTTTTATAATTTTCCAGTCCCACAAAAACCTTGTCGATATTGATACCGTTCCATTCATAAAAGCTGATATAAAAGTTATAGCAGATAGGATATACAATAAATATCAGAAAAAGGATGACGATAGGCAGGATAAACAAATACCCTGAACAGGATTTCTTTTTCATGGCTCTTCCCTCCTTCAGGAGGACGCCCCTTCCCGTCTTCTTCGCGGTAAAGGGCGCCTTCTTTTTATAGCACAACCGCATATTGCTGCTTATTTTATCTGGCCTGTGCCTGGGAAGCCGCTTCAATTGCCGCCGCCGCTTCTTCCGGTGTTGCATCTCCCAATGCGAGGACGGTCAGCTGATCACTGATAACCTGCTTTAAATCCGCATAGGCCATTTCCCGATATCCGCCCAGATTATTCTCTGACTGTTCCACAATGTATGCCAGGTTATCCAATCCATCCTGATTCATTCCCTCTACATTCAGCTCCAGATCCTTTCTGGAAGGACAGTATGAAAAATAGCGGTTAATCAGAATATCCTGCCCTTCATGAAGCATGAAGTCAATGAAAGTCCAGGCAGCCTCCGGATTTTTGGTATTTTTATTCATACACAGGCAGACATCCACAGATGCCGTTACCGGACATACCTTGCCGTCATTATTCCAGTCAATAAGGAAAATATCATGATCCGCCCCTTCCGAGTTGAAAACCCGGTTCTGATCCGGATCACCGCTCACATAAAAGCCTGCGGACCAGGAGCCATTCTGAATCATGGGTATGCTTCCTTCCTTTTCAAAGAGGTCTGAGGTATCATTATAAACGCCTACCCCAAGCGCTCCGTCCTGGAAAATCCCTTCTGTAAAGCAGGACTGCCAGATGCGGAAGGATTCCACCAAATCAGGATCCGTAAAGGGTGTCTCCCCTTCTATGGCAGAGTACAGCTTTTCCGGATTGATATCATTTGCCATACTCATCCAGGTATCAATATTAATCCATGCATCCTTAGCTCCGATAGTCAGCGGATACTGTCCGTTTTCACGGAGTACCTTCGCGCATTCCTTCAAATCATCATAAGAGGTGGGCACCTCCAGACCGTATTCCTTCAGCATATTTACATCCGCCCAGGTAAAGCCTGCATAGGTAAGGCCAAGAGGAAGACCGTAATAATGGCCGTCTTCATTCAGAAGATCCATACAGAAGTCCATGTACTGATCCTTCCAGTCGCTTCCCCAGGACTCTTCCGCATAGCTCGTTAAATCCATTTCAAAATCGCGGAATTCCTTAATCGTCGCGCCGGTCTGCATTCCGAATACATCCGCTCCCTCTCCGCTGGCTAAATCAATTTTCAATTTTTCCACATGATCGGTATAGGGCATGTATACGTGATTCACCTTGATATTCGGATACTTTTCTTCAAAAGCTGCGATTACTTCATCAATAGCCGCCCCTTCCCCGGGATTCCAGGTCTGAAAATTAATAGTGACCTGTTCGCCGGTACCGCCCCCTGTTGTTTCTGCATTTCCGGTATTATCCGCCTCCTGTACAGCTTTGGTATCCCCTGTGCTTCCGGTTTCCGCAGCGCCCTTTCCGCCGCAGCCCGCCAACAGAGACACTGCCAAAAGAGCCGCCAACCCAATACTTACAGATTTTCTCTTCATAACGAATCCCTCCACAATATAAATACGTTTTTTGTTAACAAGCTTATTATATAAATTAAAATTGTGCAAATATACTTAATATTTATTGCAGAATGTGTTATTTTTTTAGTTTTGTATATCCTCTCATATGGTTTTTGGGGTTTATTCATTATTATGTTTCTAAATATTGTTATTTCCGCATTGATTATGCGCATTATATACAATCCGCATGGCATAAACCGGCAAAAAAAGCCAGCCGTTCCAACCCGGCTGGCATATACAGCAATTGCTGTTCTTTATTCACCTTGGAATTACAGGAGAAAGCACTCTATCCGTAGTATTCTTCCCACTGTTCGTCACTCAGCCTGTCCGTATACCAGACCGGCTCCACATTCTTCTCTGACGGTATCACATGATTGGATACATATTGAAAACTGCCGTCTTCCAAAAGACGGATTACCACTTCATGGGAAAACGCCCGTGCAAGATGCTCCTTCGGCCATACCGCATTCACAGTCAGCCTGATTGTTCCATCCGGTTTTTCTTCGCAGGCCGCCACCTCAGGATAAGGCACACCGGGAATGGGGGCAAAATCGTATTGGCCTCTCGTACGGTATTGATAAGCCTTATCCTGATCCAGATAAACCGTACTCCTCCTCAGCGCCCGGCTGTCTATCCTGAAAAACGTCATAAATACGCCTTCAAAAATTTCTTCCGGCACCTGATAAGCCTCACTGTCAATGGTAGCGGCAAAAGGCCCGCTGCCATACTTCATCTGATACATCCGTTCATACAAATCATAGAAATTCAGTTCCCCGAAATTTTCTTCACTCCAATCGGAAGTAAACATGTTGTTCAGCCCATAACCCACAGGAAGAATATACCTGTCGTTCAGCTCCCGGAGATCCGGATCCAGGGGATCCACACGGACAGCCGTATACCCCGGGGCGCCATCAAATCCCGGCGGGCAGTATTCTTCAAAAAACAGATATCCGTTATCTTCATACGTCCATGAATAGGCCTGATACGTATTTTGATAGCTTACATCCGGATTCCCGTCCTTCCAATTCAGCACAAGCCTTGTAACATCCACCTCTCCTTCGGCAGTATCCAGTTCATTACGGATTAAATCACCGTTTTCCATCACAATAAAAAGCGTCGTCTTTGCTTCCTGCTTTTCCTCAACCTTACCGCAGAACCATTTTATAAGCCCGGAGTTTACCATGTCAATCTGATTCTCCGTATCCACTGCGGCATATCCGATGTCTCCAAGGCGGCCTATGAGTTCCCGCACCAGCTCCTGATTACCTGCCGTATTTTCCTGTATCGTTTTTTCGTAAATATCCCGGCATGATTCAGCTATGTCTATTGTCTCTCTGACAATGTCATTTTCCGAAACTTCCCCTGCTTCCTCCTTATCCGAAACAGTTGCGACAATTTCTGTCATTGCCGAGGGACGCTCATCTATTATTTCTCCTGCTCCCCCTTCTGCATCTGCCCTGCTGCCGCATCCGGCCAATGCCAGAAAGGAAAGTAAAATCAGGAGTTTTTTCTTCCTGTATTTCACTATAAAACCTCCTTTTGTTCCTGCTTTTCACTGGTTATACATAAAAGATGTCTGCCCGGACAAAATGCACGGCCAGTATCAATACAAATATCCTTCATATCTTACATCTGTAATATTTATAAGTCAAGTCTGAGAAAATCAAATAAGCCAGCTTTCCCTTATTTTACACTGCCTTTTTCGCAGAATCCAATAAATTAACCGCACCGGATTTACAACTCAAAAAACGAGGAGCCGCTCCCGCGGTTATCCCCGCGGGAACGGCTCCCTGATCTCTGCTTCCATATATATAGGGATTCTGGACCTGCTGTCCTTCCCTCCTGTCCTGATGTACAGACCTCCGCTGTCCTCCAGACAGACAACATCCTTTCTGGAACAGTTCAATTCCCTGCACAGAAGCTTGTCCAGGCGCATCGGAATTTCATAAGGATTGTGTATGGAAACTATTCTTTCCACGGGAACTGTATTTTCCGCAGAAATCATCCTCTCTGCATAATCTAATGTCTCACTGGCATCTTTGGCCTCATGGAACGTTTTCTCCACCTTAAACGGTACCTGTTCCCATAATGCCTCCGCCTTATTTCTGCTGAGAATTTCTTTCCGGCAGCCGAAATCCAGGGCTGTATCCGCATCATTTTCCAGAAACCGGTTATACAAATCCTGCCCCAATGTTCCGGGAGCAACTCTTGTATAAATATCCATATTCCAGCTTGTATCACATTTTTCACAGCGGTATATCAGCCACACATCCAGTTTATTTCCATTGGCATTCATCCGGAAATTTCCGCTGCTTCTGAATATACTGCTTTTCCGGCAGCCGGAACAGTTCCTGCGTATAGCAGGGGCTTCTCCCGGCAGAATGGTCCATTCCTCTTTCTTTATATAGCTCATCTGCAACTCCTGTCTCTATTTTTTGCGATTAGAAACTGCAGAAGCTATTCTCACTATCTTTATATTTACTGACTGGAATGCCTTCCTCATTCTGAGTGAAAGCGCCATATATTATAATTTCATGCAATAGCCTCTGCTACGCACAAAAAATATCTTTCATCATAAAGCTGTCCTCCCTCTTCGGAAGAATTCAGTTCGTTTTTCTGTATCTTCTTCCCTGTATTTGCCGGCTGATTACAGGATAACATAATTTTATCTCAACTTCTTCCTCACCTATTTTTAGGAAAAAAGAATGAGAAAAAGGATTCCCGCCTGCGAAAGGCTGTGGAATCCTCTTCCTGTGCTTATTTTCTTTTTTCATTCGCAATAATCCTCTGGATGCTTTTATCTGAAAGGAAATATTTGCCGGAAAGCATTTCCGTATTCATGCCGTTTTTGTAATCAGCATAAATCTTACGGTTGCGTTCTTCCATTTCCCGCCGATAATCCGTGGATTCTCCCCAGCTTTTCCTGTTCTCTTCTTTTCTCGGAATATAAATATATTCTCCATCCACATATTGCTGTATCAATGCCACCACCTCGGGCGGCAATATTTTCACTGCCTTTCTGTAGCCCATTCTGCCCTCCTAAAAATATGAATTCAGGATAAGCAAAGGCTATTACGTATCTATTCACGAAATCTGCAATAGCCCTTGCTATGCAGAAGTTATATCTGTAGTCATAAAATTACCACCCTCCTCTATTACAAATACCTAAACAAAGACCTGCCCTGTCTTACCGGAACATAAAACCCGGGCAGTTCAGCAGCTTTTATCATTATATATCGTAAATGCACCTGCGTAAAGAACGATATTTTACCCGTCTTAAAGATTTCTCCCATGATAATAGCCAGGGCACTTCATTTTTATTCTGCTAAAACCCGGCACAGTTTCTTGAAAAAGGATATGCCATAATAAAGAAATGTGCGGTACCCTTCCAGCTTCAGTTCCGCGTCATACCGCTTCTCCCGAATCTGGCATAATGCCTCCCGGGCACTGACTTCTAACTGTGCAAAGGAATCCGCTGCCTTCAACTCAATAATAACCGCAACCCCTTCATAGGGTGACGACAGCAGGAGAAGGTCGCTCCTTCCCAGGCCACTTTCCCGGTTCGACTTCAGCGTATACCCATCCATCATTTTCAGCAGTCCGGCAAGAAAACCATGGTAATAATCTTCCTTGTAATCATAAAAACTGATCGTCTCCATCAGGTTCTTTGATATCTCCCGTTCCACCTCACCGGTTTTCTTCTGCAATATTCCTCCGTACAACGCAGAAAAATCCTTTTTCTTTATACTCTGGTTAAACCAGTCTAAGATTGTATTCCGGTATATCAGCTTTACCTCTGTGTTGGGAATCGCCAGTGTCAGGTAAACCGTCTCCCCGTCAAATCGTTCAGACAGCTTTTTAAGATAACCTGTAAAATACAGAAAATTCCACAGATTATCCTCCGTTTTATAAACCTCGTCATAAGTGATATCCTCATGCACCGGTTTTTCTATGTTTCCTCCCGCAATCAGTTCTTCCATTTCTTGTTTTATGCTGCCGTCCGCCCGTTCTACCAGTTCCCGGACAATGCTGTTGGAGGATGTATTTGCCCAGTAGGGCTTCGGGTATGCACCCTTGTCAGCCGACACCGCTTTCACATAATTTATGACACTCCACGGATTATATACTTCTGTCTCACCGAAGCAGTATCCATCATACCACTGCTTTACTTCGTCGTTCCTGCCTTCAATCCCATAGTCACAAAGCATGTTCTCTACCTCCTTGGGGGTAAAGCCGAAGTACTCTGCATAATTTCTATTCATTATGGAAATTACATCCAGGTTATTCAGTCCTGTAAAAATACTCTCCTTTGTAATACGTAAGCATCCGGTAATAACTGCAAATTCCAGGTTCGGGTTCGTTTTCAAAGCTGATTCGAACAACGATCGGATAAAATCCGTTATTTTGTCATAAAATCCTTTAAAATAAGCATTCTCCAACGGTACGTCGTATTCATCCAGCAGAATTATTACTTTTTTTTGGTATACTTTCTTTAAACATCTTGTAAGGAACTCCAGAGCCGTAGCATATTCAATCGATGAAGCCTTTTTCCCTCTTATGCGTATATACTGTTCTTTTTCATCCAAGGATAAAGTGTCACCAAGTATTACATAGCTGTGCCGATCAAATTCTTTGGATATTTCATTGACTATTGCACCATAGGCCATTTCAAAATCCGGCTGTTTCGCAGACTTCAAAGAAAGGCTGATAACCGGGTACTGTCCCATATACTCAAGATAGCTGTCCCCCGCCTTCATAATCTTCAGTCCGGAGAACAAGTGTCGGTTATCTGTAGCTTTTGCAGTTTGGCAAAAGTTCTTTTCAAAAAAATACCGAAGCATGCTCAGTTCCAGGGTTTTACCAAATCTCCTTGGCCGGGTGAAAAGGCTTACTTTCCCTCTATTATCCAATAATTCCTTTATGAACAGCGTCTTATCGATATAATAGTAATTTTCAACTAATTCCTTAAAATCTTCTATTCCTATAGGTAACGGCTTATACATCGGATACCTCTCTTTCTCTGCTTAGATTATATCCTGTTTAATCATTATCTGCAATATTTCCCTCAATCAGCTCTGCAACAGAAGGACACTGTTCATTTTCCTACCACCCCCGGCCCCGGTATTCCTTAGGCGACATCCCCACTGCCTCATGAAAAACACGGTTAAAGCTTCTCTGGCTTTCAAAACCGGCATCCTCCCATATTTCCGTCAGCGGTTTCCTCGTAGAACGGATCTGCTGCGTGGCATATTCCAGCCTGATCCGGTTCAGGTACTCACGGAAATTCATCTGCAGCCGGCTGGAAAAGGTATGGGACAAATAGTATTTATTCACATGCAGATTCCTTGCCAGTTCCTCCAGGGACAAGGGTTCCTGAAAATGCTCCATCACATACCTTACCAGACGGTATGTGAGATCCATATCCTCCGGTCTTTCATCCTCGCGGAGCTCAAACCGCGGGAAAAGGCTTGCGAGAATCACCTGAATCCAGGCGATACAAAGTTTATCATCCTTCTGTACATCCCCGCTGCATAAACGCCTGAATGCCAGCCTCGCATCCGGCGGAATATCTTTCTTTTCCAGAAACGGATTCTCCGGATAATATTTCTGGATAGTCCTCCCATACGTACCGGACATAGCCGTACTGAAAATAAACAACAGCGCCCTGCTATTATCCTCCGAACGATAACTGTGCACCCGTTCCGGAAAAATCACGGCGCATTCCCCTTTGCCGACCAGGTGGGTTTCTCCCATGACAGAAACCTGGACTCCGCCTTCCAGGCAATACAGCACTTCTACATCATCATGCAGATGAGCCGGGAAATTCATATTGTCCGATACTCCGATCTGCAGTTTACCGCTTCTTTTTTCATAAAAAGGATTCATACAGGCTCCTGTTCCGATCAGAAAATCCCGAAAATTTCATTTTATCCGGTTTCTTATTCCATCACAGCAATTTATGGCCACTTCTATTTGCATTATGGCAATCATTATACGCCCCGGCCTGCTATAATACAAGCACAAAGAAGAAAGAACTTCTCCGCAGGAGACAGAAACTCTTCTTAAGAGAAAAGGGATTCCTTATATGAGGAAGAAAGGAGCATTCAAATGACAGATACAAAAAAGGTATTGATTTTCAAAGGCGGCTGGGACGGCCACGAACCGGATCTGATAGCGGAAAGATTTGCAGGTATTATGGAGAAAAACGGTTATTCCTGTGTCATTTATGACAATCAGGAGGTAATGCTTGATCTGGAGCTTGTAATGAGCCAGGATTTAATCATTCCCTGCTGGACAATGGGTGAGATAGATACAAAGGTCCGTGAGAATATTGTTAAGGCTGTTGCTGCCGGAACAGGGCTCGCAGGCTGCCACGGCGGTATGTGCGATGCATTCCGCAATGATGTGGAATGGCAATTTATGACCGGTGGCCAGTGGGTAAGCCATCCCGGCGGCGATGGAATTTCCTATGAGGTAAATATCCGCAAGGGTTCCAGCCCTATTGTGGAAGGTCTGGAGGATTTCCCCGTATGCAGTGAACAGTATTACCTGCATGTGGATCCGGCGGTAGAGGTACTGGCAACCACCCGTTTCCCGGTTGTGCCTTATTATCATATCTCCAATAAAGTGGTTGATATGCCTGTAGCCTGGACTAAATTCTGGGGCAACGGCAGAGTCTTCTATAACTCCCTCGGTCATCACGATGATGTATTTGATAAATCTCCTTCCGCACAGATCCTGATGGAAAGAGGAATGCTGTGGGCCGCAGAAGGAAAACAGTATGCCGCCGAACACGGACTGACTACGGAAAGATTCGAAAACACAGCCAAAATGTACTAAAAAGAGGCTTATCACGGAAAGGAGCTATTATGGAAAACGTCAGAATCGGTATTCTGGGGCTGGGTGCCATCAGCGGAATCTATCTGAAAAACCTCACCGGCCTGTTCAGAGAAATAGAAGTTGTGGGCATATATGATTTAATCCCCGAAAAAATGGAACAGGCGCAAAAGGAATATGGAATTCCCAAAGCCTACTCTTCTATGGAAGAAATGTTTCAGGATAAGGATATTGAGATCATCCTGAACCTCACACGGCCTTTTGAACATTATGAAACCACGAAGGCGGCTCTTCTGGCCGGAAAGCATGTTTACAGTGAAAAACCTCTGGCTGCCACCTTTGAAGAAGGAAAAGAACTCGTTGCTCTGGCACAGGAAAAAGGCCTTCTGCTGGGAGGCGCTCCCGATACCTTCCTGGGTGCCGCTATCCAGACCTGCCGTAAATTGATTGATGACGGCTTTATCGGCCGCCCCATCGGTGCAACAGCACAGATGATCTGCCACGGACATGAGAGCTGGCATCCCTCTCCTGAGTTTTATTATCAGTATGGCGGCGGCCCTATGATGGATATGGGTCCCTATTATATGACCGCTCTGGTTAATCTGCTTGGCAGTGCCAAAGGGTTGACCGGTCTGGTCACAAAAAGCTTTGAAACACGTACCATCACCAGTGAACCCAAATGCGGAACCGTAGTTCCCGTGGAGGTACCCACACACGTAAACGGTATCCTCCAGTTTACAAACGGTGCAGTCGCTACGGTTACTACCACCTTTGACGTATATTATGACAGACAGGACAAACTGGAAATCTACGGTACGGAAGGAACCCTCCGTGTTCCCGATCCCAATGGGTTCGGCGGAAGCATTACTCTCCTGCGTCCTGAAGAAGGAAGCTTTAAAGAAATCCCTCTGGTATTTGATTATCAGGATAACAGCCGCGGACTGGGTGTGGCTGATATGGCGAAGGCCCTTCGCTGCGGCCGCGGCTGCCGGGCGGACTGCAGCCAGACTCTCCATGTCCTGGAAATCATGACTGCCTTTGAAAAAAGCAGCCGGGAAGGACGCTATATGGAACTGGAAACCTCTTATGAAAGAGGCCCCGCCATGGCCCATAACCCCGTACGCGGAATTCTGGACTGAGGGTTTTCTGAAGATTAATATACAGTACATAAAGAGCCTGTACCACGGTTCATTCCGCGTTGGTACAGGCTCTTTTTCCATTCATTATTCCGAAAAGGTTCCTATTCAAACTTTTTTCTTTTCATTAACCATATATAAAGGAAAATTTCTATTCCTGTATATCCTGCAAGCCAGAGGAAATATATCCCGTTTGCCGAAAGGGAGAAATAATCCTCTTTACAGTAATTCACGCTCAGGTCATAAACCGGCGGCAGAATCCAGGTAAGCAGACGTGTGGGCGGGAATTCCTCTCCGATAGGCCCTTTCAGAATAATCACCAGTCCCAGCAGGGCCCCTAACAGCAGGGCCGCTTCTCTTTTTTTGAATAAACGGCTGTTGGCAAAAAGCCCGGTAACTCCTCCGCAGATCCCAATCAGCCAGAAAAGAAAGAAAGCGGATATCAGATCCTCAGGACGAAGCGGCCGCATAAACAGATTCCCCCTGCCTGCCAGATCCACAAGCACAGGATACACTACGCATGCAGCGGACGCTCCGAAGCTTATATAAGCAATCAGGACACATCTTGCGCCGAAAATCTGCTCCTTCTTCTCCGTCTTTATGAATATGGTCTGATCTATCATAGGATAATTGATATCATCATACATAATCCCCACGGAAAGCATCAGCAGGAATACTACCAGCGAACAAATGCTGAAGCTGTCCAGCACATACTGGGGAGCCATGGAATAGGCGAAGCCCAGATAAAAGAACAGCAGGATAAGCGGAAGGATCATTCTGCTGCTATGGAAATATTTATCTCTTTCAAATCGGAACAATTCCTTCAGCATAACTCTTCTGCCTCCTCATATCTGACTATATGCCATTTTATCTCTCCGAAAAATCGAAATAATTCTTCTGCAATCTGAACATCTGCTTCCAGCCTGCAGAGGCTTCCGTAATCCGTCATCCCATAAAGGGATTCCCCGAACTGCTTCTCAAGCCTTTCTTTTATCTGCCCGGAATCCTCTCCGTACTTTACCAGTAAAATTGCCTTTTTCCTGCGTATGCCGTATACATATGATATCCCATCCTCCAAATGCCCGTCTTTGATTTCATAAATACGGTCGGCAAGCTCCTCGATGAGATATGTTTCGTGGCAGGCCATGATAAGAGTCATTCCTGCCGCTTTTCTTTTTTTTAACTCCTGAATCAGCGTCATCTGCGACAGCGTATCCTGCCCGGACAGCGGTTCATCCAGAAACAGCAGCTCCCTTCTTCCCAGCAGAGCCTGTATCACCCCCGCTTTCTGTAGCGTCCCTTTCGAAAGATATTTCATCGGTGTATCCAGCATGGATTCCAGATGAAACTCCCGGAAATAGCGTCCCATCTCATCCCTGTTTTCCCTGTCGGTTTCCATACGGTACATATGATCCATAAATTTCTGCAGAGTCATATTTATTTTTTCGTACCGATCCGGGATCAATGCCATCCGTATGCCCGGAGAACAGCTAACCTGACCGGAAGAAGGATTACTCAGACCCGAAAGGATCCGCAAAAGCGTACTTTTTCCGCATCCGTTTACACCTACCAGGCCGATCGCCTCTCCTTTTCCCGCCGATAAACTGATATCCTGCAGCACCGTTTTTCCTTCATACTTCTTACTTACATTTTTTGCTTCCAAAATGCTGTTATTCACAATTCTGTCTCCTGCTGCTCCTGATAAAGCCGGCTTTTAACACCTGTCTTATCAGGAAGCGTTATTTTGTATTTGTTTCGGGAATATCCCAGCCATTTTTCCCCTTGTTCCAATAGCAAATGGTCAGCCCCCTCACCAATTTGGACAATCCTTACATCTTCATAGATTTCTCCGGGAGGAACGATCACTCCGCCGGTTTCTTTTCCCCGGTAATCAAAGACCTGACACTGCATGGAAGGCTCTTCCTTATTTCCGGACGCACTTCCCATATCTACATAGGGTAATATCCCAGGCTCATTCGCCGGATTTTTCCATGTGATCTGTACACTATAATAAGCGGTTCCCGGTTCTGCATAAAAACCATTGTATCTGTCTCCTATTTTTTCCACACAGATCTGTTCCATTTCTATAAAGCTCTTATTCTCCGCCAGCCACCAATATGGGCGGTGCTTCAGAATCTGCAGAAACAGATATGGCAGCAGAATGAGAATCAGACACCACAGGAAAGTTATAGCCAGATGCCTTCCTATGTATAGGGTTTTCTTCCTTCTTTCCTCCGATTCCAGCTCAGGATTCATCATCCGCCATGCCTCCTTCCTGCCCATCACCCAGCACAACAGGTATGATACAGCGGTATTTCAGGCGATCCGCCCCTTCCTCTTCAGCACTTATTTCAACACAGCAGAGAATATTCTGTGCGCCCTCCTCTACGAAAAAGAACAGACGCCCCTCTTCGGAAGCCTGCTGCCCTCCAATCCCTCTTAAACCATCGTCCGTGAGAATATTGGTACTGTCTATATTAAGCTTATTCAGCATTTTATCTCTGAAATACAGTTCGGAAATTTCCTTATATACCAGATTTCCCTGAAAATTATACTTCAGGTATACTTTTGAAATATATTCCGGTGTCTGCTTTATTTTTTCTGCGGAGAAATCCAGCATCAGCAAATGTTCAGCCACAGGGCTGTTAAGCCCCCTGTTTGAAGCTCCAAGATCCTCAGCCCCCTTCAGAAGCACAAAAAAACCTCCTGCCGCGGTTCCGTCTCCCTGCTTTCCCTCTATCGTTTCAAAACGAAGGGTGGTAAACTGCCGCAGATATTCCTGCTTCACAGATATGGCCGTTCTTATTATAAATGCTGCCACTGCCAGGGAAAAAACAATACAGTAGATACGGATGATACTGCACCCTCTTTTTATTCCCTTATCTATCTGCCATTCCTTTTTTTGTTCCTTATGATATTCTCCGTATTTATCAAAAAGCATGCCGCACCTCCCTGCTTTTTGTATTCCCTATGTTTATTGTACCATAGAAAAAGGAAGAAGTGAGATACTTTTTCAAGGAAGCCGCTTTATTCTATCTGCTAAGAAACCTTTTATAGGTAAAATCAATTAAAAATGCGCCTGCGGGAGCCGTTATCAAAATTGCCAGAACAGCCACCGTGAGGACAATATTTCCGCATGCCAGCCCCATAGCCAGCGGGACCGAACCGATCGCTGCCTGCACCGTAGCCTTAGGCATGTAGGCAAACATACAGAACAGCTTCTCCTTCCTGTTCAGTTCCGTTCCCAGCAGGCAGATCAGGACTCCCAGCATACGGAATACCAACACTCCCAGGATCACGGCCGCAGCAGCAGTTCCCGCTTTGAATGCATAAGGGATATCCACTGCCGCTCCTACCAGGACAAACAGGAGAAGTTCTGCCGCCACCCACAGTTTGGAATATTTGGCGGACAGTCTCACCGCAGCTTCCTTTCTTCCTTTCTGCAATGCTATTCCCATACTCATTACGGCAAGCAGGCCGGAGAATCCCACAATGCCGGTCAATGCATGCTCCAATGTCACAAGCAGGAAGGACAGGCTCAGAATAATGATTACCTTGACGCTGTCTCTCATATGGACTTTTCTGAAAAAGACGGCAAGCAGCATGCCGCAGAGAATCCCCCCTGCCAGCCCCAGCAGTATGGAAACAGGAATCCGCACGAAATCCCATGCAGAAATACCTCCGCCGCCTGCCAGGCCGGTAAAGGAAGTGAAAAGGACAATAACGAATACATCATCTACGGATGCGCCTGCCATAATCATCTGAGGGATGCTCTTTTTGGTCCCATAGCCCTCCTCCATGAGCTTCAGCATACCCGGTACAACTACCGCCGGAGAAACCGCAGCCACCACAGTTCCCATAACGGCAGCTTCCAGCAGGCTGATTCCAAGAAGCCGGGGTGCCAGAAGCAGCATGCCTGCGATCTCAAAGGCAGCGGGGACAAAACACAGAAGCGCCGCAGGTCTGCCTACTTTCTTCAAATCCTCCAAATCCAGGTTCAGCCCTGCCCTGGTAAGTATGATGATCAGGGCAATCTGCCGTAAATCAGCGGAAATTCCAAGAATGGAGCTGTCAAGCAGGTTCAGGACATAAGGCCCCAGTAAAATTCCCGTAAGCAGCATTCCCAGCAGCTGCGGCAGATGCAGCTTCCGGAAAATTCCTCCCAGCGCAAGGCCGCATAAAAAAATCAATGCAAGACTTAATAACATGTTTTTTCCTCCCGTCTTCCTGTTTTCAACAGCAAAAAAGCTGATGCCCCTGCGAAATATTTGTCGCAGAAGTCATCAGCTGTCAAGCGGTTTAGGTAATCCGTAGGTATCCGGTACCATGGAAGAACTTCATTTCCAATCTTCAAATACTTTACCATACTTTTTAAGCATATTCAAGAAATAAATGATGTTTTGTTTAACCTTTGTTTAACCGGCAGCAATATATCCTTATCCAATCCGGCAGATTACAATTTACTAAAATCCCCAATCTTTCCAAGGTGTTCTCCCGGAAGAAAATAGTTTTCCGGCGAATAAATCACTGGTTTAATCTTTCTCAGATCAAAAAAATCAAGTGCAAGTATCTCATCGGAAGCGCATATTTTATTGATTTTCGCAAAATAAGTCGTTGTCTCTCCCAGTTCAACCTGGTTAATAACTTCGCATTCATAGGTAAATTTTCCATCGGCGAGCATAGGCGCCTGCACTGTTTCAGCCTGGATAATATCGACATGAAAACTTTCCATGGCTTCTTTCCTATAGGTCTGTCTGTTGCACTGTTCTATAAAAGGAAGCATATCTTCCGTCACCACCGCTGCAGTAAGCTGTTTGGTTCTGGCTATGTTTTTCTTGGTCTGCTTCGTTCCATAAATACTGATAACCAGACAGGCCGGACTTCCCCAGCTATAGCTAACCCAGGAAATAGGTGCAAATCTGGGACTTGTATCTTCATCTTCGGTTCCTATCAAATATACTTGTTGTGTAAAAAAACATGCTTCTTCCGGTCCCATTGCCTTCATATTAGTTTTCCTCCTGTTCTTCTTCCAGTTCCTCCAAAGAAAAAATCTCTTTTATCAGATTATGATAATAATTACCCTTCTCCGCTGTAAAACGCAAGACACAGTAATCCTCATCATCCACTCCCTCAGGATAATATATTTCATCCCCCCGGCGCCATATCCGTTCCCTTGTTTCCCGATCCGTACATACTTCCATTGTTCCGGTAAACATCAGACCCTTGAAAAATCTTTCATTGCAGTAGTAAATACATGCCTTCGGATTCTTCCGGAACTGGCTTACCCGCAGGGAAGAACAGTTTGTGGACATATAATGTATCTTCATACCATCGTGTTCACGGGCGAACATGGCTTTTGTATTGGGATAGCCAGCCTCATCCACGGAGGATACATATACTTTTCCCGATTTTTCCACAAGCCTGCGGATATCATTCTTGACTGACTGCAGCATAGGAATTCCCCTCCTTATTCCTGTGTAAGATTCCGGAGTATTCTCTCCAGAGTCTCTTCAAACTGTTTGATTTCACTGTCGGTAAAGCCCCGGTAAAAACGTTCGTTCATGGCATCGGATACCTGGTTATATTTATCATTCAGCTCCCTGGCCTTGTCCGAAAGGACAATTCTTACCTGTCTGCGATCCTTTTTATCAAAGCGTCGCTCCAGGATACCTTTCTCTTCCATTCTGTCAAGCATTCCTGTCAGAGTGGTCTTGGCCAGTCCGGTCCGCCGGGAGAGTTCCACAATTGGCAGATTGTCCTCCTGCCAGAGTATATAAAGGATGCGCCCCTGAGCGCCGTTAAACTCTTCAATTCCCGCTTCCTGCAGCATCGCATCAAAAACTCTTCCCTGTACCTGCTTTACCTGAGAAATCAGAAAACCTCCATTCGTTGCTCTCACTTCTTTTCCTCCTATATAGGATAGTACTATATAGTACTATTATTGTCAATCACAAAATTTAAATACCCCGCTCAGGCAGCGGGGTATCACAGTTTAATTCATTCTCAGCTTTCAGTCAGCAGAAGCCATTCTTCTAATTTCTCCTCAATCTTCCGTTCTGTTTCCTTCTTTCTGCCTTCCATTTCCATAAGCTTTTCATAATCGCTTCCTGCGGCGGCGAGTTCTTCTTCATACCTGCGTTTTTCTTCTTCAAGTGTTTTTATTTCCTGTTCCAGCTGTCTTTGACGGAATTGGTTTTTACCTCCGCGTTTTTCTTCCTGCGCAGCCGGATGTGCCGGTTCTCTCACAGGAGCCTCAACAGCAGTCCGTCGTTCTTCTGAACGGCTGCTCTTTTCCGCCGCATCGCTTCCGCTGCTTTCCGATGCTTCCAATTTAGCCTTTTCATGCCTGTAATCCTCATAGTTGCCCTGGTAGCTGTATACTCCGTCCTCCGTCATTTCCACTATTCTTGTCGCCATTTTATTCAGGAAATAACGATCATGGGAAACGATAAGCAAGGTTCCCTCAAACTGCTCCAGCGCATTTTCCAGGTTTTCCCTGGAGATAATGTCCAGATGGTTGGTTGGTTCATCCAGAATCAGGAAATTAATTTTACCGCTGTTTTCATCGTTTCCTCCGACAGAAGAATTCGATGCATTCTGCGGAGTATAAATCCCTGTCTGCATCAGTTTTGCAAGATATAATCTGCTCTTTTCCCCTCCGGAAAGATTCGCCACCTTCTTAAATACGTTCTCCCCGGTAAACAGGTATCGGGCAAGTTCTTCCCTGGCTTTACCTTCTCCGATCACCAGCCCGTCCCGGAAGGCTTCTAAAACACTCACATCCTCCTTCGGGAAATGAACCTGCTGGGGAAGATAGCCGACGGTCACGCTGCCTCCCAATTTGAGGATACCTTCATCCGCAGGTATTTCTCCCAGAACCATCCTGAGAAGTGTTGTTTTGCCGCAGCCGTTCCTGCCAAGAAGCGCTACATGTTCTTTATAGCGGACATCCATGGTCAGGTTCCTGAAAAGTTGCTTTTCCCCGAAACGCTTTGACACGCCTTCCAGATGAAGGACATCTTTACCGGAACGTTCCCCCTGCCCGAAGGCAACCCGCATCCCTGGTCCTTCCTTTTTGGGGCGTTCCACTTTTTCCATGCGATCCAGACGTTTCTGCATGGATGCCGCCCTCTGGAACATTTTTTCATTATCTCCCTGCGCCGCCCAGATACGCATATCTTTTATTGCCTTTTCCATACTTTTTATCTGCTTCTGCTGTTCTTTATACGCATCCTGCCACAGCTGCATACGGCGTTCTTTTTCTTCCAGGTAGTAAGAATAGTTTCCCAGGTATTCCTCCACCACGCCGTTTTCCACTTCCAGGGTCCTCGATGCCACCGCATCCAGGAAACATCTGTCATGGGAAACCAGAAGCACGGTTCCCCGGTACGCTTTCAGATATTCTTCCAGCCATTGCAGCATGGACATATCCAGATGGTTGGTCGGTTCATCCAATATGAGAAGATCCGGCTGCTGGAGCAATGTTTTTGCCAGGCATACCAGCGTCTTTTCACCTCCGCTGAGTCTGTCGAACTCCGCCTCCAAAAAGGGTTCGGACAGCTTCAGCCCTGTGCAGATTCTGGCGAAGCGATCCTGTGTTTCATAGCCGCCCTCCGTTTCATATTTTGTCTGCAGTGCCATATATCTCTTTAATATTTCATCCATTTGGCCGGCATTCTCTTCCGATAGTGTACCCTCCTCCGCAAGGGCTTCCATCTGTCTTTCCAGACGTTTCATTTCTTCCCGGAGTCCATCCAGCTTTTCAAAAGCCAGACGGCATACCTGTTTTACAGTCATTCCCTTACCGTATTCCGGCATCTGTTCCAGATAGCCTGTCACTGCATTTTTACGAATTGATATCGTCCCTTCATCCGGCATTTCCTGGCGTGTGATCAGCTTGAGAACCGTGGATTTACCGCTTCCGTTTTTGCCGATTATGGCGACACGTTCCCCCTCTTGTACCTCAAATGTAATATTCTCCAGGACAAGCTGGGCTCCATAGTATTTTTTTACCTGACTGCATGATACCTGTATCATTTTCATTTCCTCCTTCACCGCATCCGTGGGCTTCTCTCCCTGCTTTTCCCATAGTATGCAGCCGCCCGCAGGATAAACTGCGCCCCGACGGGCGTCCGTCGGATACATACATCCATCAGATGCATACCTCCATAGGATATATACATCTGTCAGATGTATGGCAAAAGGCTCCGGCAGTACGTACTGCCAGGGCCTTCCCGCTGTTTTCATGCCCTTCCTTTTTTCCTGAAGACAGAAAAATCGGAACGGTATTTTCTATAACAAAAAAGACCCGGAGAAAAGCAGCCTCCGGATCCGTTCTATCATTTTCTTATGCCCTGCCCTGCACTTTATATCACGGACAAAACATTTATTTCCCATTCAAAAACAGTTCAGTCCAGCCGGTTATCTTACACGGCTGACGTCGGTTACTTTCTTCCAATTATGCAATTTTGGGCAGACTCCACCTGTAACCTGGGAAAATACATGCGTAATTCCTGACAGGGATATCGGTAATCTGTCTAAAATTGTATTATCATGGATACAACCGATCATCTTTTTTCCTTCCTGAATGTTTCTGAATTTCTCTTATCTTATCATGACCTTATCATGAATGCAAGGTATTTTTCATTCTCTCATATATCCTTTCAATATCCTGCTCTTTAAGGAACCGTCTGTTATGGCGGAAAACATCCGCTACCACCGAAGACAGCGCATGAACCGGCAGTGAGAAACAATTTTCCCCCATCCATCCCGATGTAAGGAGCACGCCCCGGTTTCCGAAAACCGCAAAGGAATAATAAGGAAGCCAGGGCATATCCCGGAACTCCCATTGCATAACATCCAGTATTTTCTTATTTTCCAGAAAGGGATTGTACAGGTAATTTCTGCAGGCCAGGAGCCAGCCCTCACGGAAGGTCTGTTTCCAGTAGCGTCCCTGGGGATTTCCCGCTATGACACCCTCCAGATTGGCGGAATGTATCACATAGATTCCGGACTCATGAATCATAACCACATCGGCTCCGGCCCGACCGTCTTTTTCCCCTTGCAGGAAAACATTCTTCAGTATTCTTTTATGGCCGGCCACCGGCTCCAGAATACGAAGGACTTCCTCCGTACATTTTTCTTCCCGGCAGAAAGCGCACTCATAGTAAGAGCTGTGGCTCAGGCCGATATCATAAGGGTTATAAGAGGTTCTTTTTTTATAAAACCATATAAAAATCAGTATCAAAAAAAGTATGGATATCATATTAGCCGCCGCATTCCTCCCGCGTTACCGATACAGGACATAATCCTGCATTTCCCTGATAAAGCCTGCTGCTGCCAGCGCTTCAGCCGATTCGGCGGGATATTCTTTCACTACCACTCTTTTTATCCCGGCGAACAAAGTCTTGCCGCGAAAAGCCGCCGCAAAGCTCTGCAGCATTTGTGTTCCCGCTGCCTCATCCCATTCTCCGAATGTACGCAGTGTCTTACCCTGCCGTTCAAAAACCGCCTGCGGCACTCCCGCTTTTATGGCGACCGCCGTTCCCGGCACGTTGGTAAAGCTTCTGCCCTCCAGATGAGGAATCACCTTACCCCATATCTGGGCAGGATCCGCGGCATTGAGCCAGCTTAATTCTTCCTGCGGCTGTTCAAGAGCAAGAAGGGCGCTGTGGAAATCTTTATCACGGATAAACTGCGCACCGGACAAGCCTTCCACAAAATATCCTCTCCGCACCTGTCCTGTGTATTCCTGAATCCGCAGTACCCGAAGCGCATCCTGCCAGGACACATTCCAGGCCGCCGCCGTTTCTCTGCACAGAATAATACTTCTGTTAAAACAGCGCTCCCATTCCTGTTCTTTTCTTACCCGGAGAGGCCTCACTACATCCCAGCGGCCGGCATGCAGCGCCATTACCCGCGTATTCACGCGCTGTCTTGCAGTCGCCTTCCGGGTTTTATCCTTATCAAGCCATTGCCGTACCGGCACAAAGCTGTCCGCATATACAAGCCCTTTTTCCAAAAGGGAAAGCAGAGTTTCGTGAGGGGATTCTCCGGGCAGCACTCCCTGCAGAGCCTGCATGAAGCTGGCTCCTCTCTTCAGCAGAGCCTGATAGACCATCTGTTCTTTCTCCGCAAGGCCTTCCGGACTGCTGTCAGGAGGTGTATCCCAGTCAATATCCTCCGGTTCATCGAACCGTATCATTCCCGGTTCCTCCATATGCCAGAAGTATTTGCCTTCCGCCAAAAGGGCATCCAGGAGGGATTCTCTGTATCCTTTCACCCGCGCAGGCAGGATAACGCTTTCCCAGTACGCCGCGGGAACCGCTTTGCCCGCATAGATGCCGACCGTCCGTTCCAGCTGTTCTGCCGCCGGTGCATGGATGGTCATACGGGAAGCCAACAGAGCCGCATAGGCAGAGGCAGGCTTTGTAGTTACCTGGCTTCGAAGATTTTTAATCGTCTCTCTTCTCGCCCGGTCATACAGCCTTCCGTGGTAATAAACGCCATCCTTTTCCACGGCCTCTTCCTTGTCAACAAGAATCCCGAGTATCCGCTCCGCTTCTTCCTCCGGCCAGAAATAACGTTCCGCCACCTGCTGTGCCGTATGCGCTCCCCTGTATCGGAGCAATCGCCTAACGATATGGAGGCGGCTGTCCGGATCCGGCTCATCTGCCGGGGCTTCCTTTTTCCGGGAATTCCTTCCTGCATGCTGCTCATCATCCGGATCGGAAAGCGCACTGAGGTATTCCTCCCTGTGCTCCATGGCAATCCAAAGCCCCGGCTCCACATAGGCTGCCCGGCCCTGGACCGCCAGGCTTTCCAGCCATTCTATGGGAATATCCAGTTCTCCGGCCGCCAGATCTCCTTCTGTCATCAAAAGAGTATGCAGCTGTTTCTCATCCTCCGGAAGACGGCTGCGTTCCTGAACCCGTTCCAGCTCTTCCTTTCCCGCGGCGATCATCTGTATCTGCTTCAGTTCCTCTTCCACAGACGCATGGACGCCTCTTGGCGTGGGATAATAGTCATACATGACCGCAGCCTCCTGCTGCCACTGTAGGGGAAGAGACATGGGGGAAGGAACATCCGAATGAAATTCACGGACTGTAATCGTTCCGGAACGGATATCATGGAGGATTTCCTTTACTCCCTCCGGATCCCACATCTGGGTCAGACACTCTTTTTTTGTTTCCAGGATCAGAGGATGCTTTTTTTCTCTTACGATGGTGTCAAGCATTTCCGCGCTGCGCAGACGCTGCATCCACAACGGAAGACGGCCGTTTTTCTTCACTCCCATCATCAGCGCCCTTCCGCTGTTATGGCGGAATGCCACATGAAATAAAGGAGTGGCGGGAAGCAGAGCCTCCAGGACAGCATCAGAAGTCTCCGGGGATACCTGGAAAAGCAGTCCCTCAGGCAGACTCTCCTGACCATAGGAATACAGCAGAATGCCGTCCTCCTCATCCACACAGCCCACGTTCTGCCCGGTCTGTGCCCTGGCAGCCTCCTGAAGCAGAAGGGAAAGGGGAGTGTTCACCCTCCTTCCGAACAGGGAATGGATCATAACCTGAGCGTTCCCGGACTGATCCCGGAAATGCTCCACCAGGATTGTTTTATCATCCGGCAGCCCCTCTGTAGCGGCTATCTGTCTTTTTAAATACCCTTCAGCCAGTTTGGCCGCCGCTTCATCCAGTCCCATCCGGTACAGTGCCTGCATCAGCTCTCCTTTCTCACTGGCTTCCTGAAGCTGATGGAAAATCTGCCCGAAGGCCTTGCTGGTTCTTAAATCCCTGCCCTTTAATTCTCCTCTCCAAAAAGGAACTCTTGCTCCTTCAATGGGCGACTGTGTCACTGTCACCGAATCCCTGCTGATATCCAGCACCCGCCAGGCAAAGGCTCCCAAAAGGAACCGGTCCCCTTTCTGGGACTCATAGACGAATTCCTCGTCTACTTCTCCTACCTTGACGCCTTCTTCCGTATGTACCGCATAAAGCCCTCTGTCCGGAATCGTTCCGCCCGCCGATACCGCAAGCATCCTGCTGTAGCCGTCTCCCTCCACATGACCGTGAATCCGGTCATACAAAATTCTGGGACGGACAGGAATATCCCTTTCATGTTCGAAATCACCGGCCAGCATGCCCAGGACGCCTTCCACGTCTTCCCTGCTCACATCCCGGAAGGAATAGGCCCTTGGCAGGATTTCCATCACATCCTCCACCTCATAACTGCGGAATGCCGCCATGGAAACCAGATGCTGGGCCAAAATATCCAGACAGCCAACCGGCGGTCTGGCATATTCCACACCGCCGCGCCTGGCAAGCTCCGCCGTCATCCCGCAGGATACGCTTTCCGCCGCCGTTCTGGGAAACAGATACATCACGCTCACCCGCCCCGGATTATGGCCTGCACGGCCCAATCGCTGCATCGTGCCCGAAATCGTTCTGGGGCATCCTACCTGAAGCACCTGATCAATTTCACCCACATCGATGCCAAGCTCCATGGATGAGGTAGCGCACAGCAGCCGGAGGCTGCCGTCCCGCAGGGAATGCTCCACCTCAAACCTCTGTTCTCTGGAAAGGCTTCCGTGATGGACACGGGCATAACCCTCTCCTCCCAGCCGGTTCACATAGTATGCCAGTTTCTCCGCATATCTGCGCCCTTCCACAAAGGCAATCACGCTTCGGCTTCCCTGGCAGTGGCGATATACCAGTTCCGCCAGTTCCTCCCATACCGGATCCTTCCTTTTTCCGGCCGTCACATCCGCAAACGGGCTTGTCACCACAAGCTGCACTTCCTTTTTCATGGCAGGAGCGATAATGGCAGCCGTTTCCGGAGACAGGTAGGCCGCCGCCGTGGAAAGCGGCTCGATGGTAGCCGACAGCCCGATACGCTGCAGCGGCTGACTGCAAATCTTATCCAGCCTGGCTACGGACAGCATGAGATGGGCTCCCCTTTTGGTGTCTATCAGGGCGTGAAGCTCGTCCAGTATGATGGCCTTCGCCGTTGCCAGTATTCCCTGCCCCGTTTTGCTCGTGAGCATCAGATACAGGGATTCCGGTGTGGTGATAAGAATATGAGGCGGATATTTGATCATCCTCTGCCTGTCTCTCGGAGGTGTGTCCCCGGTACGGATGGCGATTTCAATTTCTTCTCCGCCCTGCCCCGCAAGCCCGTCCAGCGGCCTTCGCAGATTTTCCCGGATATCCGCCGCCAGGGATTTCAGCGGGGAGATATAGATCAGATGAAGCTGTCTTGTCAGCGTCCCCTCTCTCGCCTGTCTCGTAAGCCTGTCGATAAATACCAGAAAGGCAGACAGCGTCTTGCCGGTACCCGTAGGAGCGGACACCAGTGTATTCTTTCCTCCCGCAATGGCAGGCCAGGCCTCCTTCTGAACCGGCGTCGGTTCTCCAAGGGCTCCGGCAAACCAGTCTGCCGTATTTTTATCGAAAATGCTGTTCATATCTGTCATTCTGTTTCCTCATTCTCCGTTACTGTCCGGCATTTCCTCCGGGCTGTTTTCCGAAACACTGTTTCCGGATACCGAATTATCGGATACGCCGGGAAGCAGACGCCAGGAAGCGAGCACATCACCGTCTATGATTCTGGATGACCACTCTTCGATTTTAGCCACCTGTTCTGCGTCCAGAGGCGCATCCACCTGAAGGATCAGCAGGTATTTATCCACCTGTACCTTCTTTTCCTCGTCAAGGCTTCCAAGCGCTGCACAATCCAGATCCCGGATCTGGGGATAAAAAAGCGGAAGTTCAGACATCAGCTGCTCTTTCAGGGAGGAATTGAAGGAAAATTGGGCATAGGCAGGCCAATATAAATCCACCTTATCCGAAAGAGCCTTATTTTTTTCTTCATAGTCCAGCTGAAGCTCTTCTCCCGCAGCAATCTCCGTATTAATCAGGCTTTCCACCTCTTCCTTGGAAATTCCTCCGGTAAACTCCGTCTGGGTCAGATACAGCTTCATGCCCTTCAGATGGCTGTATTCCGAAAGCGCCGCCTGAATAGCCTCCTGTGTGGAGCTGTCCAGACGTTTTCCCACGACAGCCACCCGTATAATCCCGTTTTTGGCATCCAGGCTTTTGGATACCACCTGTGTCTCATCAAAATCGAACTGGCTGGAAATAAAGCTGCCGAACTGGCTGTTCACCGCGCTGTTGTTAATCATCTGCCAGGCCAGGAAAAAGCTGGGAAGTATGGTAATAATAATTACAAGCGACACATAGAACTTCTGTTTCCGCAGTACTTTATCGGAAATTTCCCTCTTGGAGGTCACATGCATGATCTTCAGAACCACAACGGCAGCCATGCCGATGAAAAAGCAGTTGATAAAAAATAAATACATGGCGCCGCCGAAAAATTTCCAGGAATGGCGGGCAATTCCATAGCCAGCCGTACATAACGGCGGCATCAGGGCCGTGGCTATCGCCACACCCGGGATCACATTGCTTACCTTTTCTTCCCTTGTTATGCCTATGATACCCGCAAGGCCGCCGAACACGGCGATAAGCACATCCCAAATCGTCGGCGAGGTTCTTGCCAGCAGCTCATTGGACGGGGCTGTTATTGGGGAAAGCATAAAATAAACCGTGGATACCAGCACACAGAATACCACCTGAAATCCCAGCTTCATAAACGCATGCCTGACATGGGCCATATCATAGACCGCAATTCCATAAGCGATATTCATGATCCCGCCCATCAGGGGAGATATCAGCATCGCTCCTATAATGACCGCGGTGCTGTTCATATTTAGCCCGATGGACGCGATAAACATGGCAAGAATCATGATGCACATGTTGGTTCCCCGAAGCTGCCCTCCGCTCCTTATCCTTTCCGCAATCTCCTCCTGGGATGCACAGTCCGTATTCAGATTAAAGGTATCATTCAATATCTTTCGCAGCTGGTTCAACTTTCTTTACCGCCTTCTCCGGTCCGTCCGGTTTTTCTTATTTCCCCTATTATATCCTTTTCCCTGTCATATTCCAAACAATTTTTTCCGAACATATGGTTTCCATTAAGCCAGCTCCAAAAAGACACGGCAGAACTGCCGTCATACACGCAAAAAGAGGTCCTGCAGAAAATTTCCGCAGAGCCTCTTCCGGCCGGTCTTATTATACGAACAAATTCACATTGGAAAGCTCCGCATCCCCCAGATAGGAGGCCACTCCCGCCAATTCCACGCCATCTATCAGTTCTTCCCTTGTAATTCCCATCACATCCATGGACATGGTGCAGGCTACCAGACGCACGCCCTGTGCCATGGCCTGTTTCATCAGCTCCTCCAGAGAGCTTACGTTCTTATCCCGCATCACCTTTTTCATGAGCCGTGTGCCCATACCTCCCATATTCATATTGGAAAGCTTCAGTTTCCCTGTTCCCCGCGGCATCATCATGCCGAACATACGATCCAGGAACGGCTTTTTCACTTTTACTTTATCCGGTCTGCGGAGGGCATTCAGTCCCCAGAAGGTAAAAAACATGGTTACCGGCCTCCCCATGGCTGCCGCTCCGTTGGCAATAATGAAGGCGGCAAGCACCTTATCCAGGTCACCGTCAAATACAATAATTGTTTTTCCTTCCTGTTCCGCCGGAGGATTTCTGTCTTCCCGGACAGAACAGCCTGTTTCGGCTGCTTTCCCGCTTCCTTTTTCCCCATCCCCTTTTTCAATGGTAACCCGGATCTGTTTTCCGTTCTTTTCCGATGCGGCCAGGGTATTTCCGGTTCTGGAACACCATGCGGAAATATCACGTGCGAAGCCCAAATCCGTGGCGGCAACACAGAGCCTTTCTCCTTCCTCCATATCACGCAGAGTCTCATTAACCTTCATGATCGGCCCGGGGCACTGCAGGCCGCTGCAGTCCAGTTCCAGCACTCTTTTTTCCTGTTTATCGTTTCGTTCCCGCATCGTTTTTTCCACAGCTTCTGCCATCCTGTAATTTTTATAATGATAGGACTTATAGAATGTCGTCCCGCCTTCCAGTACCTTCACCCGCTTAAAACCGGACTGCATCAGGATACGTGCCGCATTATAGGAACGGACTCCCACCGAGCAGTAAGGGATAATCAGTTTTCCGGGATCCAGCTCTTCCATCCGCTCCCTGAGTTCTCCCAAAGGGATGTGCACGGAACCGGGGACAGCAAATACAAGGTGTTCCGCAGCCTCAGTCACATCCAGTATCTGACAGTCGTCCCTCTTCTTTTCATCCGCCTGTATGCTTTCCAGTTCCTGTACTCCAAGGAAGGATACAAGCCCCTTCTGCACATTTTCCGCCGTAAAGCCCGCCATATTCACCGGATCCTTCGCCGAGGAAAAAGGAGGGGCATATGCCAGCTCCAGTTTAGCCAAATCATCGGTTGTGCCGGACAGCCGCATGACGGAGGCGATGGTATCAATCCTCTTGTCCACACCCTCCTGGCCCACTATCTGTGCGCCCAGGATCCGGGAATCCGGATCAAAAAGCAGCTTCAGAGTCAGAGGATACGCGCCGGGATAATAGCCTGCATGGGATTTCTGCTGTATCAGTATGGTATGATAATCCCGGCCTTTTATTCTTCCGGAAGCCAACAGCGTCTTTTCATTTAAGCCAACAGCCGCGGCGGTCAGATCAAAGCATTGGGCCGCACTGGTTCCCAAGCTTCCTTCATAGCGCTTCCTGTCGCCCGCAATATTATCCGCACAAATCCTGGCCTGCTTATTGGCAGGGCCAGCCAGAGGTATCATCGTCCGCTCCCCTGAGACAAGCTGTTCCACTTCAATGACATCCCCGGCAGCATAGATATTGGGAACACTTGTCTGCAGGAATTCATTGACCAGGATACCGCCCCTTGCATTCAGAGCAAGCCCGGCCTCTGAGGCCAGACGGCTGTTGGGACGCACCCCTATGGAAAGGATAACCATATCCTTGCGGATTGTTTTCCCGCTGGCAAGCAAAAGCTCCACCTGGTTTTCCTTCTGACAAAACTGCTTTACGCCGTCTTCCAGAATCAGCTCCACGCCGTTCATTTCCATATTTTCATGCAGCAGCTGGGCCATTTCATAGTCCAGAGGAGCCATGACCTGCTTCTGCATCTCTATCACGGATAAGGAAAGACCCGCACGATGGAGATTTTCCGCCATTTCCAGGCCGATGAAGCCACCGCCGATGACCGCAGCGCTCTCCGGCTTCTCTTTTTCCATAAATTCTTTTATCCTGTCCGTATCCGCAATATTCCAGATGGTAAAAATACGGCTTCCGTCAATTCCCGGAATTCCCGGCTTCAGAGGTGAGGAACCTGTGGCGATGATAAGATTGTCATAGCTCTCCTCATAGGTTTCTCCTGTCTTCAGATTACGTACCGTAACTATATTTTCCTCCGGACGGACGGCTGCAGCCTCCTGGCAGATACGTACATCTATATTGAATTTTTTCTTCATCCCCTCCGGCGTCTGCAGCAGCAGGGACTCCCGGCTGTGAATGACGTCCCCGATATAATAGGGAAGGCCGCAGTTGGCAAAGGAAATATATTCTCCTTTCTCCAGCATCACGATTTCCATGCTTTCATCTCTGCGGCGAAGTCTTGCCGCTGCGGTAGCCCCACCGGCTACGCCGCCGATAATCACTGTTTTACTCATAAAAATACACTCCTTCGAAATAAGATCCTGAAACAATCTTACTCCGGGGAGTGCATTTTTTCCGTAACCAGGTCACATATGTCTGATTTCGGGTCTTCTTTTTTTACTGACTGCTATTTCCGGGCCAACTCCTGCAGTTTTTTCTTATTTGCCAGCTTCACTCTGCCTCTTGCCAGTTCCACCAGATTTTCTTTTTCAAAATATTTCAGCATACGGGAAACGACTTCTCTTGCGCTGCCGGTATACCTGGCAATCTGGTCATGTGTCATAGTCAGGGTATCTTCTCCTGTTTTGGCGGCTTCATCCACAAGGAACACCGCCAGCCTCTTATCAAAGCTCATAAAAAGAATCTGCTGCATGGTCCACATCACGTCGGAAAACCGTTCCGCCGCCTGTTTGTAGATGAAATTCTCCACATAGATATTTTCCTGGGAAAGCCTTCGGATGACAGCCGTCGGGATTACCAGAACCTCGCTGTCTTTCTCCGCATCTATGAGAATCTCAAAGGTAATTTCCTGCATAAAGCAGGAAGCGCTCAAAACACAGGCTTCTCCTTCATCAATCCGGAACAGGGTGATATCCCTGCCGTCCTCCGACTGCATATATACCCGAAGCTGCCCCTCCTTAACGAGAAGGACTCCCACACAGTCCTCCGACGCCCGATGGATAAAAGCGCCTTTCGGATACTCTGCCGAAGCAGCATTCCTGCAGATTGTCTTCTGTTCTTCTCCGGTCAGCTTATCCCAGAATGGGAAAAAGCCCGCCATCCTTCCGCAATCCTCTTTCTGCATACTATGCCCCCTGTTCTGCTGCCGCAAGGGCCGAATACTCAAAATAAGTGTTCAGCGGCTATCACCTGACCGGAACAAATTTCGCCTGGTTCATAAGCGGATGTTCCAGGGAAATCGCCCCTTTATTCGGACAGGCCATCACACAGCTGCCACAATAATAGCATTCTCCCGGATAAATTACAATGGGATGTTTCCCCTTTGTGGGATTGGGTATCATGATATCCACCTGGCACACATCTGCACAGCGGTTACAGCCCACACACAAACTGTCATCGAATTTCAGCGGCCTTGCACTGCAGGGAATCACCGAAGCCGTCATTTCCTTTTCCATGGTTCCTCCTGTCTGCGCGCATCTGCACGCGAATGAATGCAAGGGGTGCCTGGCACTCCCCTGCTGCCGTATCAGCGGCTCTTTATATAATCCTGATTTCTTTTTTCATATTCTGTTTCCAAATCACCGAAATAGCCCAGGGGGACTCTGCCTTTAACTGCCTTCCCGTTTTCCTGGCGGATGGTGATGAAACAGTTGTCTTCCTTCGGATCCATTTCCGGGAAATCACTGCGTTCAAAACACAGGGGCCTGGAGCTGGATTCCCGGAAGATACAGGCCTGAAGAATCATTTTGGCAACCTCCAGAATATCAAATACTTCATGGGCACGCATGAGTTCATGAGGATTTTCCGCTTTCACAAGAGGCAGCGCTTCTTTTTCATAGCTGTTAAGCAAAGCAAGACCTTCCTCCAGGAGCGCTTTGCATTTCACGCCGCCGCAGTAGTTCTGCATCGCCTTGGAGACGGCCATATTCAGTTCTCTCCAATCCATTCCCTCTTCCACATAAAGAGGGGCATAGAGCCGTTTTTTCTCCGCTTCTGTCTCCTGTCGGTCCGGTTCCGCTTCCGGTATGCCCTCCGTACTGTCCGCGGCTTTTCTTCCCGCATAGTACCCTGTTGCCGCAGCAAATCCGCAGCAGTCCGATGCAAAAAGCTGATCACCCGCAGCGTAAATACCATCAATATTGGTTTTCAGATCCCAGTCGTGCATAATGCCGCCCGGCGCTCCGAAAAGCTGGCGCTCCTGGGCAAGGAACGCGGCGGACTGCCAGCCGTTTCCATAGCTCTGCAGCATATGCTTTGCCGGATCAAATCCGCGCTTCGTATAATTTTCCAGGATGGGAATTTTGGTTTTTCCTTCTTCTCCTACCATCATTCCCCATATCACCTTCCGTTCCATTTCCGGCATACGGCTTAAATCTGCATAGAAGGGAAGCTGATAGCCCCGTTTTATCAATTCCTCAAAAGGAAGGGTTTCCGGCCCCCGGTATTCATATTTTGCCTCGTCAATCACACCGCCCTTCAGGAAAAACTTCTGTCCCGGAGCAGGATAATAGCGCTCCGATACCGTCTGAAGCTCCCTGCCGTCCCTGTCCACATAGGGGATTTCCACTCCCCTGGCATCCACCATGGTTGCCGCATACCAGGTATTATGATTGTTGCCTGTTCCATAGGGAGGAAAGCTTCTGCCCGCCGCAGAGAACTCCCCTTTCACGGATTTTTCCATCATGGTGAATTCAATCCCGGCACGATAACCCATGGCATGTCCGCTGCCGATGCTCTGCGTCGGCCTGAACTCGCACAGTCCGACCAGATCCGGATTAAAGAGCCAGAGCCTGGCCGGCCTTGACATCGTAAGGATCGTGGCTTTTGCTTTGTAAACCATGAATTTTCCGGTGCGCACATTCATGCCCATGGCGCCGATTCCCCGTTTTTTCCCATTCTCTGTCTTCGTCAGCAGCGCAGTGGCCTCCGTCCTGTCATAAACCCTTACCCCCAGTCTCTTCAATTCCTGAAAAAGGGCCGGTTTGAAGGTGCTCCCCCATACACGCAGGGTAAAACGGTTTTTATAATCATAGGCAAACATGAGCCTGGTTTCCTCATCCCGGAACTCCGCTCCCTTGAATTCGTCTTCCGTATCCCTCACCTTTCCGCCGAAGGATTCCATATCCAGAAGGCGGTCATAGCCTTCCCTGCATTCGATATAATGGGCTATTCCATTGCTGTAATAATCCTGCTCCTCCACATATGCTTCGGCGATTTCCTTCGCCGTGACAAGGGAACAGGGATTGGTACAGGCTGATTCCCAGTGGTCAAAGCCGCTTCCCGCCGCGCCGCTGCGCTCGGTTGCCCCTTTTTCCACCACGATTACCTTCTTCCCTTTTCTGGCGGCGGCAATGGCCGCATAGCATCCCGCAAGCCCTCCGCCCAGAACCAGGACATCACAGGAAGCTTCCTCTTCCTGACCGATTTCATTTTGATATGGCCACTGATATGTACTCATATATCTTCTCACATTCCTTTTACATTTTCCTGTTATGCTGCCGGTTAAGCACGCACTTTCTTCCCGTTCTTATCCAGGCTGCTGAAAATAACCAGCGCTGCGGCTGATACCAGGTAAGCGATCATCAGCGCCAGATCCACATTGATCACACCATAAAGAGGTCCCGGGATTCCGATAAAGAAGGAAACCACTCCTACGATTCCGCCTGCGAAAGCAGCCGCAAAGGCGCCTTTTCTGGTAGCTCCGCTCCACAAAAGCCCTCCCAGCAGAGGAACCAGCATACTTCCCATATACGGATAATTAAAAATAATCATGGCGTCCAGTATATCCGTCATCTTAAAGGCAAACAGAATTCCTGCAATACTGCCTCCGAATACGGCCACACGGGATATCAGCTTGGCCTTGGGAAGCTCATCCAGATTTTCCACCTCAGGGTGAAGAAATTTGTTATAGAAATCCCTGGAAAAAGAAGCACCCAAAGACAGAATAACACAGTTTGCGCTTGACATCGCCGCAGAAAGAATAGCCGCAATAACAATTCCCGCCAACACAGGATGAAGAACGCCGGTAGCCGCTATGGTAAAAATACCGTCCGTCACTCCCGGGAAAAGTATGGTGGAAGCAGCTCCCACCGTAGAACACAGCAGACCGATAATAATAACGATCACACCGCCCCCAATACATCCCCTGGTAGCCGTCTTCGCATCCTTGGCCGACTGAATCCTGGCATAGGCATCATAAGAAACCGATATGGAGAGGAAAAACGGCAGAACCAGATAGATAAACTTGGTGCCCATCCCGTGAGGAATAAACGGTGTGGCATAGATAGCTCCGATGCTTCCTCCCGCATGAGTATACTGAATCAGGGTTGCAACGGCCAGAATGGGAATCCCGATGATTATAATTCCTGTCTGAATTACATCAGTAAGCACCACACCCCACATGCCGCCAACCGTACAGTAAATAAGGATAACCACGGCGGTAATGACAACACCTGCTTCAAAAGGAATCCCAAAGCCGGAAAGGATACCGCCGCAGGCAAGAAGCTGGGCGATGAAAATTCCCAGAAGGCTCGGTACATTGCTGATCCACGCCCAGAAGCGGATGCCTTTGCTGTCCCCGTATCTCTTTGCGAAGAAATCAAGAGGCACATAGCCTTCCTCCTGGCGCAGCTTTCTCGCCGTCAGAAGCCCGGCCAGAATTAATCCGCCGCCGCAGCCAATGGAATAATAAATTCCCGGCCACACGCCATCGTTATAACCGTTTGTGGCACTGCTGAGCACAATACCGACTCCTATCTGGACAGCCGCCAGTGTTATGGCTGTCATCGGAGTGTTCAGTCGTCTTCCTGCCACAAGGAAATCCGACGCTTTCTTATTCTTTCTCGATGCATAGATTCCGGTCCCGATCATAACCAGAAAATATGCCACGCAGATTGTTACAATAACTGTGTTTTCCCCCATCATTCTGTCTCCTTTGGATATTTTATCTTGGGTATTGCATGCATGGATTTTCGGCTTCCCGCACACACACGCTGCCGCGTACACGCTTTAAAGCAGCAAAGCTTTATTATTGTAACATTTTACCATAGGGAAAGCAAGCCGCATTTGTACTTTCCGCATTTGTACTTTCCGCATTTGTACTTTCCGCATTTACGCTTTCCATACTGTCAGAATTTCATAAGGGCCGGACAGACATATCCTTGTGGGATATATCTGCCCGGCCCTTATGACAGCAGAGCTTTTTATACGGATGGACGGAATGCACCGTTTTCTGCCAGTTCCTGTTCCCGGAAAAGAGTTCTGACAGCTTCCTCATAATCGCACAGGCGCTGTGCTTTCTTAATCTTTTTTACATATTTTTCAGGATTGGTAAACAAAAAGCCCAGATAAAACCAAAGCTCCTTCATTCTGAAAAGGACATCTCTTTCTCCGGAAAGCACTTCCCTGTAGTCCCCTGCAAGTCTGTCCAGAAATTGCTTTATCTCCTGCTTTGACGGCTGCTTTTCCCCGCACAGTCTTCCGGGCAGTCCGGGGTTTGCCAGTATGCCTCTCCCCAGCATCACAGCCCCGGTCTCCGGGAATGATGCTGTAAACTGTTCATAATCACCTTCGGAAAAAATATCTCCGTTATATACCACGCTGTTCCGGCTTATCTTCAGCGCATCTGCGAAAACCTTCCGATCAGGGCTGTTTCTGTAATAATCAGCCTGCACACGGGGATGTATAATCAGTTCCTTCAGTGGATATTTGTTAAAAATTTCCAGCAGCCGGTAAAACTCCTCCGGCTCGTCCATACCCAGCCTGGTTTTAATGGAAATATCCATATTCAGATTTTCGAACAGGTTATCCAGAAACCGATCCAGGGCTTCCCGTTCTCCCAGAAATCCCGAGCCTTTTTTCTTAGATACCACTGTTGCCGAGGGACAGCCCAGATTCAGATTTACTTCCTGGTAGCCGAACTCACGGAGCTTTTCTGCCGTACGAATGAAATCCTCCGCTCTGTTGGTCAGGATCTGGGGAACCACACGCATTCCCTCATTATGCTCCGGCAGAATATCATTTTTTTCTTTGGAATTCAGGGTTTTATCCTGTTTAGGGGCTATAAAGGGAGTAAAATATTTATCCATGGGATGAAAACAGCTGTGATAGGCGCGTCTGTATATGTAGCCCGTGATCCCTTCCATGGGAGCAAAGTAGAAATTCATAATTAATTCCTTTTTCTTTTTTCTATTTCTTATAATTAACCGGAAAATAAATTACCTTCAGCTTTTATCTGAATTATCAATCATAAATTGATAAATGCACTTTTCTCTGGCTCCATCCCTGTACATTTCATTCGTTTCCGGCAATTCTGCAATTTCCTTCAGAATGCCCCCTGCACATTCACAAGTCCTGGCTGATGCTATATTTGTGGGGTCACAGGTTATAATCAGACTTTTCATCCCATGTTCTCCGGCCAGCTTAAAAAGCAGGCGGCACGCCTTGGCCGCATAGTGATTTCCACGGTATGGCTCTTCAATCCGGTAACCTATATTTCCGCCGTAATAAGTGTTGTCATTATAGCCTATCCGCAGGTCACAGCTGCCGATTTCCTGACTGTTATCCCTCAGGCATATCGTAAAATAATAGGCCGGTACATATCCTTTTTCCTTATTTTCTTCCGCTGTCCGGTCAAGCCTGAGATAAATTTCATTGTCGTATAGATCCTCTGTTGGTAAAAAAGCCATTGATGTTCTCCTTATTATATGAGAAATCAGTCTGATTTCCCTGTATCCATCATAGGTAATAGTCCAAAGACTATTTGTCCATCTGTCCTTTTTTCTGTATCACAAATAAGATATGTAAAACTATTTGATTATTATACAGCACAAATGCAGTCTTGTGGAGTTATTTTTATATTAGTGCCAGAATTGATGGATTACAGGAAATTCCTCATTTTTCCTTTACCGCAATCCATACTTCAGCGTACCCGTCTTTTCCATAGTATTCAATATCCGGCGCTCCCGATTTCATCTTACCTGTCAGATAACCTTTATTCAACGCTCTGTATTTCGATTTTGGCAGCCATTTTGTGATTGCCTGCGCTTCCGTTTTCCCTATGGCTTCAATCGTGCAGGGGAATACCGCCCATGTCATAGCCGGTACGGTGTAAGCTGTGAATTCACCCTGTGCATCACTGCTGCCTGCAGCTGCAATCAGATACTCGAATTTTCGGGGATCCGCTTCGTCCGTATTGTAAATATTAATGCCAAACAGCCCCTGCGGTTCCTGTTCCGTCAATGCCAACAGTGGCTTTTCCAGGCCTTCTGCCTTAAACCTGGCCCAATGTGAGGGGACAGCCTTTCTTCCCTCACCCTTTTTATTTGTTGTCTGAATCATGTAACCTATTACCCGAAAGCTTTCCTTTTTCTCAATCCGAAAAGGTAAATCCATAACTTTTTCCTCCTGCCTATTACACTTTTTATCATACCTTATCAATGATCGCCATTCATATCCGTCTTAAACAATCCACGGCACAGGGGCTTCCGCCGCTATCCCCTTCCAATTCCGGACATTTGCGTTTTGTAACGGATATTTCGCCAATCACTTCTGATGCAGCTTATATTATAATTGGGATAAGGAAATACATCCTCTCATTCCTGGTACCATGAGGATAAGTGACATAAGGCCGGCGATACCGGTCTATAGACAGAGATCATAAAAAGGTGCGCCACAAGAGGCACACCTTTCTCTTTCTCATTTATACACCGGCAAAAGCTCCACTCCCTGGATGGGGATTTTAAAGGAACGGGTGGACGGGAAAATGCGGTAATATTCATTATCCACCTTTACTATTGTCTCCGTCCCATTTTTTATTTCCTCACAGGTATGTCCGTTTTTCTCTAAAAAAGCGATTGCGGCGCTTCTTCTGTCCTTTACACTCGTTCCCATAATCACCATATCAATAAAAATTGCCTGACGCCTGTCCAGAAACGGAAACATCAGATTAACGCCTTCCAGATAAGGATTTGTAAAAATCTTATGCTTCCAGTTCATAAATTTCAGCCCCAAAAGCCATACCGCGCTGTGAAACTCCTGTTCCAGAATAGCTTTGTACAGAGACTTTTCCTCTGCGGCCTGTACCAGCTTAATCCGAACCTTCTCCTGTTCCTCCTGGGAAAAAATATCATGCATACAGCCGCTTTCCCTGAACAGCCAAAGTAATATTACAATATCTTCCGGCAATTCCATCTGTTCCAGGGCACATGTCCTGATTTTCTTTATTATGGATTGATAGAGTGCAGAATCACTTTTATATTCTCTCATAGTCACGTTGGCTGTATAGTAGTTCATATCACAGCCTAATAAATTGGGAATCTCCTTCAGAATTCCTTCCGCCTTTAATATATCAGTGAATTCCTTCTCCAGTGCGTTCCGCTCTTTGCGCTTCATTTTTTTAATACCGTCAAGCTGTTCCCGCAGTTTTTGTTCAAATACTGCGGCATCTCTATTCTCCTCCTCATACAAGAGGGTCTGCACCGTCTTTGCCGCCGCAATTCCTGCTACTGCCACATTCTTTGCCACGCTTTCATGCAGACTGTCCTGGGCATTAAGCGCGATTACCGCAAACTGCTCTGCTATTGTATAATTTTTCATATAATACCTTCTGTTCTGTGATTAATATGAAGCAGGAAATCTCTTCATTTATCCCTTTATTACTTATGCCTTCAGCATACCATTTTAAGCCGGCAATAACAATAGGAATCCATGGAAAACGAAAGCTCCTGAGTTATCCCAGGAGCCCCTTTTACAAATTTAATTTACTCAGGATTCCATAAATATCCAGGATTCCATATCCCCAATTGGGATTGGGAAAAACATAGCTTGCGTTGCTTCTGTCCGCCCCACGAATAATCAGCTGGTTTACATCGCTTCCTGTTACTGAAGTATAGTTTCCTCTCACCACTGCCCATTCAAACAGCATGGCTATTACTCCGGTCGTAAATGCTGTTGCCGCTCCGGTTCCTGTCAGATTACCGTAAAGGCCATTGGGCATGGCACATGCAATCATATTTCCCGGCGCCGTAACATCCGGGATAACTCTCCAGTCTCTTGTATACCCCCAGCCAGACTGGGCAAGCATACTCTTTGTCTGAGGATCATATGCGGTCACTGTCAGCAAATTATTGGCCGTTCCCGGCATGGTGACTGTAGTATAGGGTGACGGTTTCAAAAAATAGGTTTCATCCGTTATCAGATTTCCTGACGGAAGCCATGCATGAAAAGTATAAGCTTCCTCTTCCAGATTTTCCAAATCAAACGTCCAGATTCCTTCATGAGGATCTTCGAATCTGATTAAAATCAGCTGCTCTCCATTTTCTTTTTCCAATGTAATATTGTTTACCCAGATCTTGCTTTCTTCAAAAATAAAATTAAAGGCATTGCAGCTTTCCAGCTGCGGATAAATGACTCTTGTATATTCACCGGTAGGGCACATGATCTTAATGGACAGTCTGGCCGGCAGCCCAGACCATATCTCCATTGCAAACATCTTTTCATCCTCTCCGACCTTCAGTTCAAAGCTGTGGGTATATGGAGCCGCCTCCGCCGCACCGAAATAATGCCGCCGTCTGTTTCCTTCATTTCCCGCTGCAACAGCAATATCGATCTGAGGCAGCAGCACGATTCTGTCCATATAGTCGTTTAAGGTACTGAATTCACTATGGCTCCCCTGACTGCTTCCCAGTGCGAAACAAATGGCCATAGGGCGCCTGAGACTTCGGGATACCCCCTCAAGATATTTCAATGCCAGCATAATATCTGTTTCCTGGTAGCACTCCGCATCCTCCGGCACAAAAGATATTTGGAGCAGATTCTTTTTTGGCTTTTTCAGCTTTACCACTACCAGTTCCGCCTGTGTAACGATGCCTCTGACCCCATTATCTTCATTCAGGCTTCCTGCTATAATACTGGCAATAGCTGTTCCATGTCCGTTTGTATCTGCAGTCGGTACGATGTCCAACGGATTTTCAGCCCTGAGCGCCCTGTTGATCATGTCTCTTCCATATTCTGTACCGTATTGAAATCCGGACGGAGGCGTTCCGTCCTGTATGGACTGATCCCAAATACTGACAATACGGGTATTTCCATCCTTATCCAAAAAAGCCGGATGCCGGTAGTCAATTCCGGTATCTATTACCCCGACCAGTATCCCTTGTCCGTAGAGCGCCAAATAAGGGTTATTCTGGACACTGCTCACGCCTGCATCATCTATCCCTGCCTGAGCCATCGGCGTATACAGGCTTGGAAAACTATAATACTCATAAAGCTGACCAAGCTCACAAGGCGTGGGATCTTCCCTTAATACATGAAGGATTGAATACATATTATTGAGCCTGGTAATATCACTTTCCTGTACCTGTTCTCCCAATAACGTGTTATCAATTATTAAATCAAGATAATTTTCATCCAGGATTTTGTTCATGCACAGATTTCTCCATTATTTCATTTTTATAGTATATTAACTGAAAACATACTTAAGACCTGGCAAAAGAAAATCCTTGTATTTATTGCGGAAAAGTATACTGCCCTGAAAAAGGACCTGTGCTTGTCACACAGGCCCTTACCTATCTTAAGAAGAAAATTTCACATCTCACGTGCCTTCTTAACGGCATCTTCCAGCGTCATACCCGTAAATGCCTGCGCGGGCAGGAGCCGTCCGCTCTTGCCGTCATCCAGAAATGCGCCGACAACAATGCCCGGAACACAGCTCTCCACAGCTCCCGGTGCATTCGGCCCACCCAAATCAGTGCGCAGCCAGCCCGGATCCGTCAGATTCATCATTACATCCGCCTCGGGCAGCGCCGACGCGAGATCCGTCGTAAACTTATCGAGCGCCGCTTTGCTTGCCGAATAGCCTGCCTGCTGGGGTTCATTCCGGATACCGCTGGTGGTATTGATCACCCGTCCGAAACCGCGTTCGATCATTTTAGGAATCAACCGGTAACAGATAATAGCCGGAGCAATTGTATTGATCATAAAGCTCTGGGTAAAATCTTCAACCGGTGTCTGCCAGTAATTGTCACGATATGCAATTTGTACTCCCGCATCATTAAATACGATATCAACCGGAGTCCCCTTTTCTTCCATTTCGTCCAGCATACGGTTTACAGCCGCGGGATCAGACAGCTCCGCCTCTACAGCATAAGCCTCTACCCCCATTGCCGTTACTTCTGCAAGAAGCTTCTCGGTATGCGCAAGAGAACGGCTGTGCAATATCAAATTACATCCTTCCTTTGCCATAAACAAGGCTATCTGACGGCCAACCCCTCTGCTTGACCCGGTAACCAACGCCCATTTGCCTTTGACATTTACCATTTTTTGTTCCTCCCTTTTCTATTCTGTGAATGAGTTCCCGGTACACGGTTCACTGTATGTCAATATCCATTCCGCTATTGGGAACGGCCGTATCTGTCAGATTTTTATAAATCCGCTTTCATATAAGTATCAAAGAACTTCTCCCAAAAATAAGTAACCCTCTTATTTTTTATGCTTATGATTAACAATGCCGCAGCGAAGCCCAGTACCACTAACTGTAAAAATATGATAATCCACGCATTATCAATCATACCGATTATATTTACGGCCACATTAAGCCAGAAAGCAATAAACAGGTTATGCATAATCATCCCTGACAGCCGCGGAACATTTCCCTTTCCGTCTCTTAACGCCAGTTTTAATATCGTCATGCCAAAAGTCCGCTTCTTCTTTGATATGCAGGGAATCAGAATAAAAATAATCACCACTGAAATGAGATATAAAACAATATCAATTGTATTTTCTTTCTTCCCTGCCGCCAGGAGAACAACAACTCTCAGCAATTCATACACGATATTTACAAATATGGAATCGATGAGCAGGGAAATCAGCCGCCTTAACAAGCTGGCATATTCTGTCTTTAAGGATTTATCTTTCATCGGATCCGGAAGCAGCTTGTCAAACAGCCCTGCGGCATAAAATCCAATAACGGTACCCAGCGTATTGACGATAAGATCATCCACGTCAGGATACCTGAAAGCATGAGGATAAATCCACCATACCCCGGTATATTGTGTCGCTTCATAAAAAAAACTGAGTAAAAAGCCTAAAACCGCTGTTTGAAACAGGCCTTTATTAAAATATTTTCTTAAATAAACCCCGAAGGGCAGTGTCAGAAGCACATTGAAAGCAACCGTATAAAAACTCGGACTGCAGAAGGCTCTGAACCATGTACCCATCTCATTCCAGATAAATCCGGATTCATTCAGGAAGGTCTTAACAAACAGAAACGGATGATAATTTGCCCTGATAGGAGCCATATTTTTTACGGCCTCGATTGACGGTAAGGGTAACAGCGTCATAAAAAATGCCGTTATCATATATACTGCAAAAGATGCCAGCACAATATTTTTCCGTACAAGAAAAGTACCATTTTTTCGATATTGGTAAATCAGGACCGGAATAAATGCCAGGTAGATTATCATCAAAGAAACCGTAATTCCATTTGCAATTGGATTGATATAAACACTCATTATCTTTACCTGCCTCTATAAAAAATTATCTTCCTATATATCGGCATGAGGTCGATTAAAATAATGTTGATTTCTTCCTTTTTCTTTTTTTAATATAAAACCATCTCTGAATCTTGTCAATCTTTTGTTTCAGAAGCTATCAAAAAACAGAACACCGAACCGCAGCTTCAGGCCCCTGAGTCAGCTTTCCTGATAAAAAACAGGCCCAAAAACAATGTCAGTACTTCCGTTAACGGAGCCACCAGCCATACCCCCGTCATCCCAAGAAACGGCGGCAGGATAAAAATAAAGATCAATAACAGTACCAGGCCCCGTGATGAAGATATTACGGCCGATTCCATGGCCCTGCCAATCGAAGTGAAATAAAAGGAATTAATCACATTTATTCCTGAAAATAAAAAGGAGAATGCATAAATACCTGCTCCCGAACGCACCATCTGCACAACCGTATCATTTTTCACAAACAGACTGCCGTACCATTCGGAACCGCCCAATACAAACAGCATAACCGCCGCTCCTGCCGCCAGCACCATTATATTGGTTATCCTCCGCAGTTCTTTTGTGAGCACCCGTTCTCCTGCTCCATAAGTAAAGCTGATAAGAGAACTTGCTCCCTGCCCGAAACCGATAGTCACCATACTGAATATAAAAGCAATATACCCTACGATAGTGAAGGCGGTCACACCCTCTATTCCGATATTTCTTAAAATCACAAAGTTATATGCAAACATTGAAATACTCAATGATATTTCACCTATAAATTCAGAACTGCCGTTTAATAAGGTATCCTTACATACCATACGTGAAAATGCAAACCGTCCGAGTTTATAAACCCTCGATTTTTTAAGAAAGAAGTAAAGAATGCACACCAGAGTGACAGCACCTGCCAATAACGAAGCCAGCGCAATCCCTTTTACTCCCCATCCGAACCAGCGTACAAATAAATAATCAAGGAAGATATTGAGCAGCACATTTAAAATATTGACCTGCATAAAATATTGAGGCTTTCCTTCTCCGCGGATGAACATCCCATAGGATGAATTAATTACCATAACAGGAAGCTGTACCAGCATAATGCCATAATAATCCTTAAAAAAAACTGCCACATCTCCGTCCGCATGCAGCACCCGCAGCATGGGGTTAAGACAGAACCACACAACAATACTGAGCAGTACCGTTAACAGGATTACCGTAAACATCGTCTGATTGAACACACTGTTGCAGGTACGGTTATCACCGCTCCCCAATGCCATTCCGGCAATTACCACTCCTCCCACCGAAATCATAAGTCCCAATGCCAGATATAAATACACGATCGGCAGCCCCAGATTCACTGCCGCAAGCCCTTCTTTTCCCACATAGTTTCCGATAAAAAATCCATCAACTATTGTAATCAGCGATGTCAGCACCATTGCAATAATTGATGGGATTGAAAACTGCAGAATTGTTTTTACTTTGTTCCTTTGGATGTTTTCCAGGTTCATTTTGTTTTCCTCCGTTTATTCTTTGTTTTTCTATAGAATAACGGAGATCATTTTTCAAAACTTCTGATTTTGTGCCTTATTTGACCGGGATGCAGATATCTATATCCATATGCATGGAACCGCAGTCCGTTTTTTTATAGATTTCAAAGCCATAGCTGTCGTCAATCTTATATTTGCTCTGAGGAAGCCAGACACTGAAAAGATTCTGGAAGGCGCTGTATATATGCTCTACGGGGCCGCTGAAATGATAAACCGCAAACCTGCCGCCCTTTATCGTACAGATATTTTCAAGGGTGCATCCTGCCGGAGCATCGATACAGATATCGCAAAGACATTTGTCAGGGAGTGTAATTGCCGGATCGTCATAGGAACGTTCCAGAATTCTTGTCTGTTCCGTAATATACTCCTTATATTTATCCAGAAAAGCTCCCCAGTGAACGGACAAATCGCCATAACTTCCTTTATATCTTTCAAAGATAACCGTACAGTCCTCAAATATTTCAACAGAAATTTTTTCACTGCATTCCTGCCATGTCAAAAGCTCTGTCTGTGTGTTTCTGAAAACCGGATTCATCATCGATTTGTGCACAATACTGCGCCGGAATTTATAAGGCGGCATATTATGATGCTTCTTAAATGCAGAACTGTAGTTGGACGAACTGTAGCCATACGCACTGCCGATATCCGTAATACTTCTGTCTTTTTCAACCTTCAGGCGGAATGCGCTTCTCTCCATCCTTACCCGTTTGATAAATTCATAAATACTTTCGCCTGTTTCCATTTTAAATATTCTGGAGAAATAATATCTGGAGAAGCAGCAATAATTTGAAATATCTTCCACTGTTATCTCTTCATCGATATGGTTTAAAATATAGTCTATTGCACGATTAATATATTCATTCGTTATCATTTTATCGTCCTGACTTAAAAAAAGTATTATCTCGGATACTTTTCATCTTTGTTTTTCATTATTCCAGAAATCAGACAAAAAACCAGGCTTCCTGCAATTCCATAAACCGATATTATAAAGTACACCTGCTGCAGGGTAAATATCCCGGCCAGCGATGCATAGACCAGACTGAAACAGATCATCACCACATTCTGTCCGACACCATAAAACGACATTACTGTAGCGCGGCCTTCTTCCTTAATTTTATTCTGCAGAATATTTACTGACAAAATCTCAGCTATTACCATTCCCGTTAAAGCCAGGCCGAAGATTATGAACCCACATCGATTCCACAATATAGTGAAAATCAGAAGGAAAATGCACGCCGCTCCATAAAGAAAAGATATGTGTCTGACTGAAAAAACCTTCTTTTGTATGATCGATGCCAGAACATCTCCTAAAGCAACGAAAATAAACCTTACTGTTAAAATAACACTGACCCAGATATGGCTGAGCTGAAGATCATTAATAATGAGAGCATCATATTCATCCAGATAGTCACCAAGACAGGCAAAGAGGATCAAAAACAAAAGGGAAACCAGAGCAGCGCCGCTCCCCTTTATTAAAACAGCAGCATCTTTAAATGTCCCGAAAAATCCTACTGATTCTTCCTTTAACCGCTCTGAATAATAGTTCTTCTCTCTTAACTGCAGAATAAATATTACATTAACAAAACATACTGCCGCAGATATGAGCGCAATAATTTCAATGCTGACAAAACTGACAATAACGCCCGCCGTTACAATTCCGGCAGCTATCCCCGCATCTGCATAAAATCTGGCTTTTCCATATACTTCGGCAAAACTGTTTTCACGTCCGTCACACTTCAGGTTATCATAGATTAACCCCTCTTCCGTTCCGGAAGTAAATGCTCCTGCGACAGCCCAAAAAACAAAACCTAAGGCAAACATTAAAAATGTATGTGAAATGAACCATATAAGGAAACATAAGCCCTGTAAAACTGCTGCAATGGCAAGCATATTTCTTCTGTTCCATCGGTCTGCCAGAACACCTGACGGCACTTCAAATATAATAGTAAATATACTCCAGAGAGCCATTAAGAAAGCTATGTCGGGGACCGACATTCCTCTGTTAATAAACAAAATCGTGTAGAACGCATATATTGGCAGGCATTGGCTTATAAACTTGCTTACATATAAGAACCTGACATTAAATGTTTTCATACTTTTTATCCTCCATTTTTTATCACGTTTACAAGTAACTATGATTTAGTTTTGGAGGACCTCGATTTCTTGTTTTATCTGAAAGTTAACTGGGGGGCCTGATTATATTCATATAGGTTTCTCCTTATTTTTGTACTAATAATTTACAGATACAGATAAGTTAATTACAGCTAATATATTTATCTGATTATAGACGATTTTCGGACAGAACGCCAGTAATAAATATACCCAAACTGCGATTGGTTTTATCAGCTTTTGTCCAGGACTGTATTCACCCTCTATTATTTCATATCCATTTTTCTGCACAGCATGACTATTTTTCTTGACTTTGACACCGTGTCGCAGTTTATACTGAAATAAACAGGGAGGTATACTATGGCGGTCGGACAGACCGATGATACCGAAAACAAAACGGAGGATACCATCTTCTGCAATACTCCGCCTTTCCTCTTACTTACCTCCATATTAATTACGATTATCCTTTACAGGATAAATATGTCAGCTATAATATAGTTAGAAAAAATCCGGTGATAAACCTGGCAGAATCTGCTATAATACATCTTGGTAAATCATGCAGAAATGAGGAAACGTATGAAAATCCAATTACAAAACCTGACAAAAAAATTCCCGAACCGCAATAAAAAAGCCCAGGGTGACGTGATCGCCGTAGATCATTTCACCTATGAGATCCCGGACGGCAAGCTAATCGGCCTTCTCGGCCCCTCCGGCTGCGGCAAGAGTACCACACTCAACTTAATCTGCGGCCTGGAAAAACCCACGGAAGGGCAGATCTTCTTCGGTGACAGGGATGTGACAAAACTTCCCCCGGAGCACAGAGGGGTCGGCATGGTGTTTCAGAATTATGCCCTCTATCCCCATCTGAGTGTAAAACAGAATATTCTTTTTCCTTTGGAAAATTTCAAAGGAGAGCAGAAGCTCTCCAAATCAGAAATGCTTGAGCGGGCTTCCCAGGCCGCCGGTCTGGTTCAGATCGAGGATTTGATGGACAGAAAACCCAGTGAACTGTCAGGCGGACAGCAGCAGCGCGTCGCCATCGCCCGTGCTCTGGTAAAAATGCCGCATGTACTCCTGCTGGACGAGCCTCTCTCCAACCTGGATGCCCGGCTGAGGCTGCAGACACGGGAGGAGATCCGCAAGATTCAGAGAGCAACGCAGATCACCACTGTTTTCGTCACCCACGATCAGGAGGAAGCCATGAGTATTTCCGACGAGATCGTTGTCATGAAGCAGGGGGTTGTCCAGCAGATAGGAAAGCCCCAGGAGGTGTATGACGATCCGGTAAATCTTTTTGTGGCAAAATTCCTGGGGACCCCTCCTATCAACATATTCCATGGGAAGGTACAAAACGGCAGGCTTACTATCGGTGAAGCGGCGGTTCTTCCCGTCTCCGGCATACCCGATCAGGAGGTATGGGCAGGTGTGCGTCCCGAAGGCTTCCTTCTGCAGGAGGACGGGCCTTTAAGCTGTTCCTTAAACGGTGTGGAAGTGATGGGACGTGATATCAGCATCGTTTCCACCCACCCTGACTGTGAGAATACGCTCATACGCGCCATTGCGGGTTCTGAAAACGGAGTAAATACCGCTTCGAAGACAGTACGCTTTGCACTGAAACCGGGCAAGGTATTTCTCTTTGACAAAAATAACGGTGAACGCATCCGGGAGGCTTGATATGAAAAATGATAATTCTTTCTCCGGCGGCGGGAAAGCCTGGCTGTATCTGCTTCCGGCTTTTCTCTTTCTGGGTGTCTTTATGATATACCCCCTCATTGACGTATTTATTTATTCCTTTGAGGAAGGCTACAACTTTGCATCCCAGACCAGCTTCGGCACAGGCGGCTATAACTATTCCTACGTACTGCATGATCCCTACTTTCTGCAGGCGGTGAAGAACACCTTTCTGTTAGTGCTCATTACGGTTCCTATTTCCACCGGCTTGGCCCTGTTAATATCTGTGGCGTTAAGCTCCGTCAAGCCGCTGCGTGACCTGTTCCAGACTATTTATTTCCTGCCTTATGTGACCAATACCCTTGCAGTAGGCCTTGTTTTCATGGTTCTTTTCAAGAAAACCGCCTACTCCGATGGGCTTGTGAATCTCCTTATCCACTGGTTCGGAGGTTCTTCTGTTGATTTCATCGACGGCTCCTACTGGGCAAAAATGACTGTCCTGTGCCTGTACACCATCTGGGTGGTAATGCCCTTTAAAATCCTGATCCTCACCAGCGCGCTGGCCTCCGTAAATCAGAATTATTACCGGGCAGCACAGGTGGACGGGACATCGAAGCTGCGGATTTTTACAAGAATCACTCTTCCGATGATCTCTCCCATGCTCTTCTATCTGGTGATCACAGGCTTCATCGGCGCCTTTAAGGCTTACAGCGATGCCGTCGCACTGTTCGGCACGGATCTGAATGCCGCGGGCATGAATACCATCGTCGGTTATGTGTATGATATGCTCTACGGCAGCAGCGGCGGCTATCCTTCCTACGCATCAGCGGCCGCTATCCTGCTGTTTGCCATTGTGCTCACCATAACCTGCATCAACCTGTTAATCAGCAGAAAGCATGTCCACTATATTTAAAAGGCTTTTGTACGCGCATAAAAAGTGCGCAGATGGGAGTAACCATGGATTACCGTCAAATTGAAAAATCCGAAAAACGACATAGACGAATCACCCATACGCTTGTCTATATCCTTCTGATATTCTGGGCTCTTGTGGTTCTGTTTCCCTTTTACTGGATGCTGCTCACCTCCGTAAAAAGTTACGGTTCCTATAATGCGGAGCGTGTTCCTGCATTTTGGCCGATCTCACCCACCCTGCAGAATTATGCCGACGCCTTCACCACAGTGCCGCTTGCCGGATATCTTCTGAATACGCTGATTTTCACCCTGGCAACCACAGCGATAATGCTTGTTGTGATTACCCTGGCGGCCTACGCGTTTGCAAGACTTTCGTTCCGCGGAAAGAATATCGCCTTTACCCTGCTTCTTTCCCTGATGATGATTCCCAATGAGCTTGTCATCATCACGAACTATGCAACAGTCACAAACCTTGATATGCGAAATACCTTTCTCGGCCTGATACTGCCCTCCGTCACCTCCGTATTCTACATTTACCTGCTGAAGGAGAACTTCGAGCTGGTGCCGGATGAGCTCTACCGTGCCGCCAAGGCGGATGGCACCTCCGATTTCAAATATCTGTGGAAGGTCATGATACCCATATGCAAGCCCACTCTCGTTACCATCACCATCCTGAAGATGATCGAATGCTGGAATTCCTATGTGTGGCCCAGACTGGTTACCGATGATCCAAGCTTCTATCTGGTCTCCAATGGGATCCAGGAAATCCGCGAAAACGGCTTCGGACGCGAGAATATCCCGGCCATGATGGCTGCCGTTGTGGTGATCTCCGTTCCGCTGATCCTCTTATTCCTGGTATTCCGCAAAAAAATCATGGAAGGCGTGTCCAGAGGAGGTACAAAGGGATGAGTATAATGCACAGAAAGACAGGTATAATCCTTCTTTTTCTCCTGCTTGCCCTGTCGACGCTTACCGGCTGCCACGGCAAAGGAGGCCAAAAATCCTTTTCCATCCCCGAACAGCTCGATACCTCCAGGCAGTACGAGATCACTTTTTGGGCAAAAAATGATACGAACAAGACGCAGACGGATATTTATAAAAAGGCAATTACAGATTTTCAGACGCTGTATCCGAACATCACTGTTAATCTCCGTCTGTATACGGATTATGGAAAAATTTATAATGATGTTATCACCAATATTGCCACGGATACCACGCCCAACGTATGCATCACCTACCCCGACCATATCGCCACCTATCTGACAGGAAACAGTACGGTGGTTCCCCTGGACGGGCTGATTGCCGATCCCAGATATGGCCTGGGCGGCAGCGAGCTTCTCTTCGACTCTCCCCGGCAGGATGAAATCATTGAACAGTTTTTGGAGGAATGCTCCTTAAACGGACAGATTTACGCCCTGCCCTTCATGCGTTCCACGGAAAGCTGCTATATCAATAAAACCTATGTGGAAAAACTGGGATATACCCTTCCGGATACGCTGACCTGGGACTTTATATGGGAGGTTTCCGAAGCGGCCACGGCGAAGGATGCAGACGGCAATTATCTCATTAACGGACAGTCCGTCATGATACCATTTATTTACAAATCAACGGACAACATGATGATTCAGATGCTTAAGCAAAAGGATGCCGGCTATGCAACGGCAAACGGGGATATCCAGCTTTTCAACGATACCACCACACAGCTTCTGTACACCATCGCGGAGCATGCCAAAAGCGGCGCCTTCTCCACCTTCAAAATATCCAGTTATCCTGCCAACTTCCTGAATGCCGGCCAGTGTATTTTTGCCATTGATTCCACAGCCGGTGCTACCTGGATGGGAACAAATGCGCCCCTTTCCGATATCAGCGAAGAAGCTTTTGTGGATTTTGAGACCGAAGTCATGATGATACCCCAGTTTGATCCTGAGCATCCCCGGATGATCTCTCAGGGGCCCTCCGTCTGTGTATTTAATAAGAAGGATCCCCAGGAGGTCCTGGCTTCCTGGCTCTTTACCCAGTACCTGCTCACCAATGAAGTACAGATCGCTTATTCCGAAACGGAAGGCTATGTTCCCGTGACAAGCAAGGCGCAGGATTCCCCGGCTTACCAGGATTACCTCTCCCGGTGCGGTGAAGACAATGCCCTGCACTATGACGTGAAGATCAAGGCTTCCCGCCTCCTGCTGGATCATGTGGACGATACCTTTGTCACCCCTGTATTCAACGGTTCCGCCTCTCTGCGCAGCGCATCCGGCCAGCTTGTGGAAGAGGTCACCAAGGCCGTCCGCCGCAAAAAAGAGGTCAACGCGGCTTTTATCGACGACCTTTATGATGATGTGGCATCCCTCTACCACTTAAATGAAAGCAGCCCCGCCTCTGCAGGCAAAGCCGATCTCGGCCCGCTGCCGCCTACAGCCATCGCCCTGCTGTCCTGTCTCGCAGGCGCATGGGTACTGATTCTTGCCTACATTATCCGGCAGGCAATGAAAAAATTACGTAAAACTTAATAAAAATGTTGATTCCTGGTATTTTCAGGTATATAATGGCTTTGTCCGTTTGGGAAACAGCGGACGGCCGTATTCTTTGTACAGGCATCCAGCCTTACAGAGCAGTCCGGCATTTACCGACACATATGCTTATCAGTAAAAAGGAGAATGTTATGAAAAAAGCAATCGTTTTATCCCTGGCACTCACTCTTGCGCTCGGAATGACCGGCTGCGCCAAGACTGAGAATGCTCCCGCAGCAGAAAGCTCTGTTGAAGCTGTTTCCGAAGCTTCCAGCGAAGCCGCAGAAGAAACCACAACAGAAGCTGCCGAAGAGACTTCCACTGCTGCTGCAGAAGAAGCTTCCAAGTCCGAAGGCGTATTGAATTATGAGGAATACATGGCTGCAGAGCTGGATTCCGAAGTTGTTGTAGAAACCTATGTACAGGCAAAGCAGTCCTGGTGGGAAGACAAAGCCACCGTATATACCCAGGATCAGGATGGCGCTTACTTCGTGTACAATATGGCCTGTTCAGAAGAGGATTATGAAAAACTGGTACCCGGAACCAAAATCAAAGTTACTGGATATAAGTCAGAATGGTCCGGTGAAGTGGAAATCACTGATGCCACCTTTGAAATCGTGGAAGGCGATACCTACCTCGCTCCCGTCAAGGATGTTACCGCAATGCTCGGAACCGATGAACTGATCGACTACCAGAATCAGTATGTTGCATTCAAAGGCATGACTGTTGAAGCAGCCGGACAGGATGAAAGCGGAAATGATGTTGCTTACCTGTACAACTGGGATGGCTCCGGTACGGACGGCGACGACCTGTACTTCAGCGTTTCCCTGAATGGCGAGACCTATTCCTTCGTTGTAGAGTCCTATCTTTGCGACAATACCACCGATGTATACGCAGCTGTCAAGAACCTGCAGATCGGCGATGTTATCGATATGGAAGGCTATCTGTACTGGTATGAGGGTGTTAATCCCCATATTATCTCTGTAACAGCAGCTAAATAAGAGAACATAAAAAGAATGCCGTAGGGTCATCAGATTTCATGACCTTACGGCATTTTTAATATTCTATTGAAAATAAGGCCCGCCGGTAAAATCACTCCATCTGGATGCCGGGATCTCAGGGCTTGTGATAATACATTCCGGATCAGGTGCAAGGATATGTCTGGTAACCTCGAAGATCCCCCTCGCATCGCACAATATACATTCTGCATTGCCAAACGAAACCTGTCTGGCCGCTCCCGTATCATAAAAGGCCTGCGTAAGCTTTACGAAATCCTCTGAGATATAAGGCTGAACTGCATTATAATGTCTTCTCATAAAAATCTTCTTCCTGCTTCCGTCCGGCATTACCGTATAGAATTCCGCAGGTTTTTCCGTCAAACGGTTGGGAATGTTCAGCACCTCTTCCACACCGTGAATAAACGTATTACGCGCATGGGTAACCCCCACCAAAAGAATTCTGCCGTTTATATCCTTCAGACGGTCATAGCATCCGCCGGGAGTGCACGGTGTATTGTTATCCTCTTCTCCGGCTATGTATTCTTCCGCCCCGGCACCATAAGCCGCCATGCTGTGGGTGGGATGAAGAGAACGGCATACGCCGGGCCTCTTCCGGAAAAGATTCGGAAGAATCCCCACACAGGCATCCTCCTGCACAGGATCAAAAACACGGTACTCCTCTCCCATCTGCGCCCATGTATGCGTGGGAAGCAGAAGAAGCCCCTGTGAAAAATACTCCATCAGAGCATCCAGCACGGTATCCGCCCCTCCCTCTATATTTCCCATAGCTTTCATTGATGAATGTATGAAAATGCTGTCAGTAGGACGCAGGGACATTCCTTTCAATTGGTTCTGAAGGTCCTTTCTGGTGTAAATCATATCTCCGGTTACCTCGTATAGTATTATAGTAAGCTAATGGCCCCGTACTTCCATGCAGACATCAGCTTTGTAAGCCATTTAATGGCATGAGCTGATTATACCATACTCCGGCCGGACCGCAATATACTTTTTTCACCCGTTCCACTTCAACCCTTTCCCCTTCAATTATCCCTGTCCGGCAAATAGCTGACTGTCCTGTCCCCGCTCTTTACCTTTTTGCCGATCAGTTCATTCCGTGTCCTTTACATAGCTCATGTCATTTACACTTTCCACAGTAAATGTCTTTCCATCATAAACAATCTTGGTAATGGACGCGTTTCCAAGCTCTCCTACTACGATTTCCGGATTAACCGCTGATAAAAATGCGGATATTGCCATTCCGTGTGAAACCACAAGAACATTTTTCTGTCCGTTTAATCTCGCTTCCTCCGCGATTTTCACGATGCCTTCCGCCACTCGCTGCTGTGCTTCTCCCCATGTTTCCGCCGATCCTGTTTCATCCGTATTTGCCATCGCCGTCACCGCATCGTATATGGATATTTTTCCGTCAAAAACGGCTCCCATCATATCCTCCACACTTGAAAACCCAAGCGCTTTCGAGGCGGCTCCATATGCTTCCGGAGGGGTTGCCCCTTCATAAATACCAAAGCACACTTCACGGATCATTGGTTCTTTTTTCAGCGTAAGTGCCTCCTGACCACAATTCCTGAGCACAAGATCAGCTGTCTCTATCGCCCTGCCGCTGTCGCTGGAATAAGCCGCATCAAAAAAGATCCCTGCCTTTTTCAGGCCCTGACCGAGCTTCTCTGCCACCGCGGCACCATCCTGTGTCAGAGGCGAATCACACCAGCCCTGCATACGGCCTGTATTATTCAGCATGGTTTTTCCATGTCTGGTCAGATACAAGGTAACCGTTTTACTCTCTTCAGCCTGTACATTCTCTAACTTTCCATTGCCCGCAAACGCCAGGCAAAAGCATAAAACAACCGCCATTAATATCGCTGTCCATCTATTTTTCTTCATATTACCTATCCTCCAGTTTTCTTTTTGAATGGATACCACCCATTCTTTTCTTAGTCCTCTTTTTCTATTATCCCCTCTCCTTTTTTCGCTTCAGACAGGCCTGTATCTGATTAAATCATTGTATCCGTTCACAGATGTATTCTCTTTACAAAAATTAGCCGAATTAATGGCATCTATTGACATATATAAGCTGATTTTTTCAATAAAAAGAGGCGAAACAACATATTTCTCGTCATTTCGCCCGGCTATCTTTATATATCCTTCTTTTTTTGTGCATCCTGCAGGATAATGTGGGGATAATCTGCAAAAGACACCCCATTCCTGTCACTTGTCCCCGTTTTATTTCTCTTTTTAAACTGATACGGCGTCATGCCGTGTTCCTTCTTAAAACTTTTTATGAAAGAACGGACATCCGCAAATCCGCTCATCATTGCAATCTCCAGCATGGAATAATCTGTGCCATAAAGCAGCTCAAATGCATGATTTAACCGCACCTTATCCAGATACTCCCGGAATGTACTCCCCGTGTGCTTCTTAAAATCCCGGGCAAGATATTCCATGGAAAGATTGAAATGGGCGGCAACCTGGCAAAGTGTCACCGGTTCCTGATAATGCTCTTCCACATAATTCATAACCTTCAGTATTCGTTCCATATATTTGTGGCTTTTTATAATTGCCTGATTCTTCACCTGTTTGAAATATGTAAAAAGAAGGTACAGCATCCGATAGAGCAGCCCCATCATTTTCAGATAGGTGAACTCCTCCTGTTCCTTTCTGTAAATCCCGATCATTTCATCGAAAACATGCTTCAGTTCTTCCTTCTTTTCCTCATTTCCTTCCAACACAAAACAGACCTCATCAAACTGCGGACAGATTTCCTTCAGAAACTCGTATGATATAAAAATGGACGCGCCAAACAGCTCATCCTGCGTATGGCCGATTTTCCTTTCCGGCCACAGGGCATGAATATCTCCGCTGTTTATCAGGATGATTTCCTCCGACTGCACCAGCGTTTTTTTCCCGCCAACCATCAACTGCACCTCACAGTCAATCAGATAGTCAATTTCCATACTCCTGTGCCAGTGTTCCAGAACCGCATAATTAATAACGCCCTGATGCAGACGAAGCTGCATAGGAAACTGTTTTGTTGTCCGGAACGATTCATGATAAAACTGTTCCATGGCCTTCCCCCTCCGCCTGTCCGTTAATATGGCAGGGCCACTTCTTTTTAGACAGTATATCATACTCGCAAAGTATTTACGATATTTGTTTCTTTTTCTTCCGGTATCATCCTCCTGAAAAACTGTACTTTTTCACACCCCTTTATGGTAATAGTATCTTTTTACAGTACTGCAATAAATATGTTAAGATTGGCAGGTTGATAAAGTAAAAAAAAATGCTGCTACATTTTATGAATTAGCTATGTCCTTACTTGCGGCTGTTTCTGTCGCTTTTGCTATCATTGATATTAACAGCGGTTTAAGTGTCAGTCTTTCTACCGTTGATAACCTTATCCTGTTAATTTTTGTGTTTGATTATTTTATACGACTCATTTTTTCAAAAGATAAAATTTCTTTTATTAAATCAAACGTTTTAGACCTTATTGCCATAATACCTTTTAATTCTGCTTTTCGTATTTTCCGAATTGCAAAGCTGGCAAAATTGGCTCGGATATCAAAAATAACAAAGCTGGGAAAATTCTCAAAATTATCACGTCTGTTTGCTTATTCCTTACGGTTTATGAATAAAATTAAAAGCTTCCTTAACACAAATGGTTTTAAATATATCCTTTCTATTACAGCATTTCTTATTGTAATCGGCGGGATTGCCATTCATTTTACGGAAGGCATGAGTTTTTCAGATGGATTTTGGTGGGCATTTGTTACTGCCACTACCGTTGGTTATGGTGATATTTCTCCGTCCTCTAATTCCGGCCGGCTGGTAGCTATGCTGCTAATGCTCGTCGGTATTGGTTTGATAGGATCCCTTACCAGTACAATCACAAGTTTTTTCCTTTATCACAGCAAGCCCAGCAGTGTAGCAGACGAAACTGTAGAAAATATTAAAGCTCGTCTGGATGATGTTACATCACTTACGGACGAAGATATCGACAATATTTGTAAGATATTAAAAACTTTAAATAAATAAAAAGCTGAACTGACTGTTTATAGTCAGGACAGCTTTTTAAAATTTTATTTATCTGACTGGCTTACATTGTTATTTCCACTCTGGTTTTGATTTCTGCCGGAATACCTAAAACGTCTCCTATTGCCAATCCAATTATGACATCATATAATTTTGCATAAATTCATCTGATTAATACTCTTTAACTTTTACATATCCAATAAAGCTGATATCATATTTTCAAGTCTAAATGATTCCAATTTGGGAATGTTCTTGTCCGATAGATTCAAACCATATTCAGGCTTCGATTTTTTCCCCTCATAGGAATGATAAACAAAAATAGAGTTAGCGTCATTCCACGCAGTCGCGGGAAACAGATATATCGCAGGGTGTTCTCCATCATTAAGCAAGAATAACATTAAATAAAGGGACTTATCAGAAATATCAAAATAATCTTTTCTCATAAAAACATATTTTGAACTTTTGCGGATGGATTTAACTTGGAATTTTAAGAAGCCTTTTTGGGTTTCTGCGACAAAATCTATTCCGTGGTCATCTACCTCTGAAGTGAATATATTCAATCCATAAGAAGCCAAGGACATTTTGGCATAATACTCGCAAAATGTTCCCAATTTTTGTGGTGTAAGTTCTTTTCTTGACCAATTCAAATTATACATTTTGCTGCTCCTTTATATTTCCTTACTCATCATCACCTGCTTTTTCTATTAATTTATTCTTAATTTCCTCATTTTCATAGACCTCTTAAGAAGCAGCTTAAGTTTTTGGAATTTGATTTTTATTATCTTAACTATCGCCATTTATTTTTGCCTTTAACTCTGACAATATTTCATCTGTATCAGTTTTAATCTTTTCCATATATAAATCAAAATTTGTTTTCTCTCCATCAAGACCTGACTCAAATCTATTCCATTCTCTTTTGGTATCGCCAACAATATAATTATTTGCATATATTCCATCACAAGTTTCTTGAAATTCCAAATTGTAGACCTTTGCATCTCCGGCTACGCTTTGAATGTCTTCTATTCTATCACCATTAGAATTGCCAAATATGCACAATTTATTGCCTACTTCAGCTTCAGAAACTCTTCTCCATCCATCTGCTAATTTAATTATATGTTCGGTAGTTAATGTAATATTTAATCCGCTTGCAGAAATAATTTTTACAAGAGAATTTTCCTGTCCGCTATATATATTGGATACCTTAATATACCCCATTTCAGTCATTACACAGTCGCCAATTCTAATTTCAGAAATTTTCTTCATACTTCCATCAGCCATCATAATCATAGTATCTTCATGTATCATAATATTTCCGCCTCTGCTTTCATCCCATTACTATTATTTCCACTAAAGGACACCATTTCGGATGCTGTTCAACGTCTATTAGGTTGTTTATCAATTTACTTTTAAATCAATTGGAGTTCACCCTAATCAAACAAATCACTACTATGTAGATTTTACTGCATATAATACTCCGAACATCTGCTATTCGGTATATTAATTTCTTTTATCCTAATCACAATGTCATCCTCATAACCTATCTCTATTCGCCTTCGCTACTATGAAATAGACCACCCATATCAAAAAATAAATCGTCATTAAATAGTTATATTTCTCACCATAACCAAATACAATTTATCATTATCTATTCATATATAAATCAAATATTCATGTATTATTATATCATATATGATGACGTTTTTCTTTACTATTAATTATTATATCATATTTTTTAACCTCATATTTTTTAACATCGTAAGAATATTGACACTAAACTTCTTATTTAAAAACTTGTAGCTCCTCTTCTGCTACCTTCCATGTCACTAACTTAATAAACGGAACAAGTCCACCATCCCTCCATCGATAACAAAATTTATATTTACTCCTGTTTTGCAGTAACCGCCTCAACTATTTTATTTATCTGTCTTGGTGGAAATCACTCTTCCTCCCCGTCCAAACACCACTTCTATTCTTTGCTTTCCCTTCTCTAAAGAAAGACAGAACTTTTCATCGTCTAATGGTATGAGTCTTCTCTTCCAATCACTAAAGCCTACGTTCGCATTCCTTGCTGTAATCAGCTTTCTAAAATAAAGAAGCAGATCCTCATTCATAAAATTCCACGGGAAAGCTCTGCGGTTATCCGGATCATCCTTTCCCTCCAGACCTACCTCATCTCCATAATAGACACAGGGAGTTCCTCCCATTAGAAATAGGAATAGATAAGCTGCCTTTACTGCTTCAATATCGTTTCCGGCAACCGTAAGCGCACGTGGAATGTCATGATTGGAGAGGAAATGAAAACTGCAGTCTTCTACAGAAATCGGCTGTAACAGACAGTGCCCGGTCAGTCGGTCACAGAAAGAAAACGCCCCTATTGTCCCAAGCAGGAAAAAATCACGGATGATAAAATAAAAGGGATAATCCATTACTCCATCAAAAAGTCCCTCCCCAAGCCATTCATGCGCATCCTGCCATATTTCTCCGATAATATAAATCTCCGGATTGAACCGCTTGATTTCACGGTAAAAGTTCCTTAAAAATTCTCTGTCCACTTCGTCCGGCACATCCAACCTCCATGCATCCACCTGCAGCTGTTTTGTCCAATAAACTGCCGTTTCTATCAGATACCGGGCAGTCTCAGGATTTGCTGTATTCCACTTTGGCATATTTGCTGCAAAAGCAAACGACTCATATGGGGGATTTTTTTTCATTCTATCTGAGGGCAAATTGCGGCAATTCTCCGTCTGCAGCACGTCGTAATCATAGATAAAGAACCATTCACAAAATTTTGATTTTCTTCCATTTTCCAATACATCCTGCCAGATAGGAGAATCATATCCGCAATGATTATAGACACCATCCAGCATAATACGAATCCCACGTTGATGGCATTCCTGTGCAAATCTTTTGAGTGCTTCTTCATCTCCAAGGCGTGTATCCACACGCAGGTAATCTGTCGTATCATAACGATGATTTGAATTGCTGGAAAAGACGGGATTCAAATAAACAGCATTGATTCCCAATTCCTGGAGATAGGGCAGCTTCTTTCTGATTCCTTCCAGTGTTCCTCCATAAAAATTATTCCGGTCAGGCACAAATCTCTCTGCCCTTCTATCGTCTTCCCGGCTGAATCTATCTGGGAAAATCTGATACCAGACGGCATTTTTCACCCACGCCGGACGCAGTGCCTGACGGCACTCGTAGATATAAGGAACTAAAAAAGGTCTCAGTTCCCCTTCTCTTCCAGTCAGCGAGATTCCCATCTCATCATAATAAACTTCCCCGCCCTCATTCCTCAATCTGAAGTGATAGCGCAGTTTATGTGAATCCGTAGATATATTCGTACGATAATAACGGCCTATTCTGTCGGTGAATACTTCTTCCATTTCTTTCTGTTTCAGCGCCGGCAGCTTTTTTCCTTCTTCCGGAAGGAAGTCACAGGGATCACAATAGAGGACGTCTACTTTTACCTGCTCTTCCTTTCCTGTACGAAGCAATATCGTCACTGAACGTCCTTCGACATGCTGCCAGGGAAAGCGTGCACAATGAAAAACCATATTCTGATTCATATTCCTCATCCTTTCAAAGTTCCTTCCATAATTCCTCCCCGTATCAGCTTTTTCTGCAGCAGAATATAAAGAAGCAGTATCGGCAGCACCGCAATCAGAGATGCCGCAAAAATTAGGCTCCAGTCATTGAGATGTTGTCCCTGAAATAATTTCAAAGCAATGGGAAGCGTTCTTTTTTCTGGAGTTTTGATCAAAGTAAGTGCAAGAAGAAATTCATCCCATACATTGGAAAAGGCCATGATGGTAAATGTTCCGATCGCCGGAGCCGAAAGTGGTAGAACGATTTTTGAAAAAACAGTCCAGTGCCCGCCTCCGTCTATGATCACGGCTTCCTCAAGCTCTCTTGGCAGTCCCAGGAAAAAACTTCTTAAAAAGAATGTATTTGATGCAATTCCGGTTCCCACATACACAAGAATTAATCCACCATAGCTATCCACCAGATGAAGATTTTTTATCAATAGAAATTGCGAAACCAGATTGGAGAGCGTCGGTACCATCATACTGAAGAGAAGCATGTAAAAAACAACATTTTTTCCAGGAAATTGCATTCTGGCAAAACCATATGCACTCATGCATGATACCAGAATAATAACCACCGTAGACAGGATGGAAATAAAAATACTGTTAAAGAAATAATTTCCAAAATGGTTGGAATTCCACGCTTCCATAAAATTATTCAAATAAATCTGTTTGGGAAAAAGAAGGGGCGGATAGGGCATAGTGTAACTATGAGGCGTCATTGCAGTTGCAAGCATGGATAAAAAGGGAATAAGTGCCGTCACTGCGAATACGACAAGCATAAGATAAACAGGTAATTTCTTTTTCATGCAATATCACTCCTTCTCAGTTAATATCTTCTTTCTGAACCTTCCTTTGAAGAAAAGTCAGAATAAGAATCATCATCCCCATCACCACTGCCTGCGCCGCAGAATAACCGTAATTATACCTGGCAAACGCAGTGTCATACATATAGTTCATGAGTTCATTCGTTTTACCCAGAGGTGCTCCTTCTGTTATCATCATGACATGGATATAAGCCCCAAATGCCCCAATCATCAATACGGTTAGAAGATACATGGTAGTGTTTTTCACCATCGGGATCGTCATGTAGAGGAATGTTGTGATCTTTCCTGCCCCGTCAATCGAAGCCGCTTCATAGATCTGTGTAGGAACCCCCTGCAATGCTGCAAGATAAATGATCATTACCCAGCCGATGCCTTTCCAGATACCGAACAGCCAGAGGACAAAATTAGCGCTCCATTCATTCTGCAGCCAGGCAACGGGTACATGAATCAGTCCGGTTTCCATGAGCAGAAAGTTAACCAGCCCTCCTTTACCCGACATAAAAAGATACTTGAAAATCAGACTTACCACTACCCAAGAAGTGATCACTGGAAGATATGTCACCACTTTGAAGAAAGTCTTTCCCCTGGTCACCGTATTGATCAGGCAGGCCAGAATCAGTCCCAGGGCCATCTGCCCCGGAACTGTAACCAACGTATAAAGCAGCGTATTTCTAAAGGCAATCAGCCATTTGGAATCTTGGAACATGGACAGATAATTCTTTCCACCCACATAACATGTCACAGAATTTTCTATGATATTGAAGTCAGAAAAACTGATCTGGATATTTCTGCATAGAGGATAGAAAACAAACATCCCCATCAGTACAAGACTGATACCAATAAACGGAAGAACATGCAGCCATTGATTGATTCCTTTTACTATTTGCTTTCTTCGATTGTTGAATCGCATGTAAGCCGCCTCCTTATGTCCTGCACTTTATCTATTGCAGTTTATGGCTGGTTTCGTCTACTGTCTGTCTATTCCGCTAAAAGCTCATCAATCGTCTCGGCCGCCTCATCAAGCGCATCCCGAGCACTCTTCTCGCCGCGGAATACCAGTTCAAACGCCTGATTTAAGGTTTCCTCTATCTGGGGCCACTGTGCGGAAGGAGTTCTCGGGTTCGCCGATTTCAGCTGTTCCATATAAATCTCCACATAAGGAGACTCCGAAGTATCCACCTGATCCATGGCCGTCTTCATAGTAGGAATCATCCCAGCCTTCGACATAGCAAGCTGTTGTTCATCCTCCATCAGGAACTTCATAAAGGTCCAGGCCGCTTCTTTATGTTTGCTGGTAGATGTCATAACGACATCCTCTCCGCCAATAATAGAAATGCTTCTTCCCTCCACACTCGGGAGCAAAGCAGGTATCGTCGTATCCTGTGCTTCCTGTGATGAGCTGTAATACCATGGTCCTTCCACGATCATCCCATAGTTATTTCCGCTCATTCCACCCCAGGTGTCCGGTTGTTCCCCCATGACAGAAGGACCTATAATTCCATCCTCATACCATTGTCTCACAGTTTCCAGTGCTTTTACCGTCGCTTCACTGTTCAAGTAACCACTCGCCTTTGTAAAATCCGCATCCGTCACACTGCCTCCCAGTGTCCAGAGGAATGGAAGCATTGCCCAGTTATAAGTTCCCTGAACCACAAACAGCCATTTTTCACCAGCAGGATCCGCTTTATCCTTCGCTGCCAGCAGTTCCTCCAGTGTTTCCGGCGGCTGGGAAAAACCATACTCCGTAAGTAATTTCTTGTTATAAATGGCTACCGTCGTATTGGCATTAAGCGGAAGCCCATAATAATTTCCTCCATATAGATTGGTAACCATAGAACTCTCCAGAGCATTTCCCTTGATTCCTTCAAAACCGTCCATCCCGTCAACCGCCTCCAGAGCACCCAACTTCGCCATCTGTGCAACCCAGGTAATATCCATTCTCATCACGTCAGGTGCTGCATCCCCCGATACTGCCGTAATCAGCTGCTGGTCCATTCCTTCATAAGGCATGCGTACCGCATTTACATGTATTTCCGGATGTACTTTTTCAAAAGCTGTAAGCACCTGCTCTTGAAAAATTTTTTCTTCTCCTTCACTATAGGAATGCCAGAACAGAATCTCTTCTTCGGCATTCCCTGCTATCGTAGAAGATGTTTCCTTTGAATCTGCCTGTTTTTCTGTTTCCTTTGACGAGACCTCATCTGATGTCCCAATGTTCCCGCTATTATTTCCATTAGTCCCACAGCCAGAAAGGATACCTGCAAGCATACCTGCCGCAGTAATAAATGCAATAAACTTTTTACTCATCTTTCTCATGATAGATACCCTCTTGCCTTTCTTTGAATTTCTCGGAACCCGAATCCAGTCCCGATTGTAATCGGTTACAATTTGGTGTAAAAATAAACATTCCTTTTCCCATCTCCATCGGCAGCAGAAAATCGCTACCCTTTTGTCGTCCCCCTTTCGATTAATGTGACCGGCATCAGGCAATGCTGAACCAGCCCTTCTGTACCCAACTGGCTCAACAGCAAAGCGGCGGCCTGCCTTCCCAATTCCATCACATCAATATCCACTACCGTCATGGCAGGTGTGGACAATCTTGCCGGAAGGCTATCATCAAAACTGATGATCTGCACATCTTCCGGCACGTCTATTCTTCTTTCCGCAAGAGCCTTTAACATACCAAATGCTGCCACATTGTCCGTGACCACATAACCTGCACATAAATTATCTCTGTCCTTCAGCAAATCATAGCCCTCTTCATAACCATTACAGCCCTCGACTATATTTTCATCGGAATAATTTTTTCCTGCCGCATTCATTTCCAATACAAATCCCTGGAATCGTTCCTGAGCAAACACCTTTTCAAAACTATTCGTCACAAAACCAATCTCCCCTTTACAGCTTTCCAGCAACCTGTGTGCCGCAAGCCTTCCACCCATGGTATTATCTAAATCAATCCAGCATATATCACTTCTATCGCTCTTTCCGAAAACCACAAAAGGAACGTTCTGCTCCTTCAACATCTGAACCATCCCCTCTCCAGCCAAGGCGGCGGGGATGATGATGCCGTCTACTCTCTTCTCAAGCACGATTTTCTCAATCAGCTTCTCTCCATCCTTTGTTCCGTCAATGCTGATTATCATGAGAAAATATCCGTCCTGCCCCAGCTTCTGTTCCGCTCCATATTGAATGTGCAGGAAATAATCATCTCCCGTAGTCTCCGTATTGCTACTATCGACAACAAACGCAATATTACGGGATTTCTGGTTAGCAAAACTTTTAGCAATAAAATTGGGCTGATAATGTAGCTCCTCCATGCTCGCCTTCACCTTTTCAACGGATTCCTGAGCGATCAGGGGACTGTGATTCAGATATCTTGATACCGTGGCTACGGAAACTCCCGCATGCTTTGCCACATCTTTGATCGTAGGCCTCATAAAACCCTCCCGCGCAATTGTAACCGATTACAATTTAATATGTTTTTATATTAGTACAATTTTGTTTCTATGTCAACCACGTTTTCAGAAAATCTGATCCATTCATTAGGTTAAGTCTTCGTTTTCTGAAATTTTAGGTGAAATGAATGAAAAAGCAAAAAACCTTTGACATTCCAGTTCCTTGAAGGTACAAAATAAAGTCAGGATATAATGATACCAAAAATCGTGAGGGTACTTTTCCAAAAGTATTTTAGGAAGCAAGGAGGTTCGAGACATGAATATAAAAGAAGTAGAAAGAATCACAGGATTAAAAAAGGCAAATATTCGTTACTATGAACAGGAAGGACTTCTGCAGCCTAAGCGGAATAGGCAGAACAACTACCGGGAGTACGATCAGCAAAATATCGAAACACTCGAAAGGATTAAGCTGCTGCGTTTGCTTGAGGTTCCGGTTTACCAGATTCGAGCTCTTCAAAGAGGAGAAACTACTTTCCATGAAGTGATGGATTTACAGGAGAAAAAGTTTACCGAAGAGATCAAAGAAAAAAAGGAATTGTTGGAGATATGCAAGCTTGTAAAAATGAGCAACAGCAATTTTGAGGGTCTTACAGTAACGGAGCCAGAAGGCAACGGTAAATATTGGGGCCGGATGAATGGAAAAATTTTACGCCAGGACAGAATACGGCGTATAGAAGCGAATATGGTTCTGGTGAAAAATGCTCTTCCATTGCTCATGCTTTCATATTGGATCGTATGGACAGCATACCAGATTGGAGACCACCAATTTCCTGCTGAGTTTACCGTGGTCTATATAGTCTTAACCCTAGCTGTTTTTTGCTTCTGGTGCTTACTTCGGTTGAAAGTAAGCCGCGAAAAATGCGCATGAATGAACAAAACAGAAAGCACGGAATAAACTATTCCCTAAAATCACAAATGATATTTTCGGATACCGCATACCAAAAACAAAAAGCTGGTAAAATTCCTTGAATTCTTCTTATTAAGATTTGTCTATACCACTGTAAAATTGACTTTTATGCGGTTTGGCATTAGACTATGGATACGCCTTTGGGCGAATAGACGAACCACGGAATACTTATATTATGCAAATGATAAGGATGGTGAAAACGGTGCAATTTGGTGAACTGATTGGCGTAGGTAATACAGCAGATGTTTTTGACATTGGAAATCATAAAGTTGCCAAATTATTTCATTTGGGATATCCAGAAAGCGCAATGTTAACAGAACTTCATAATTCCCAATTGATGAATCACTTGGATATCCCCATCGCCCAAAGTTATGAAGCATTTGTTTATGAGGGCAGAAACGGAATAATTTATGATAAAATAGAGGGACAATCTTTACTGGAAGTACTTTTTGAAACTTATGACATTGAAAAATACACAAAAGTTTTAGCAAACATCCACAAAAGAATCGTTTCTGCACATTTACCGGATGCCATAGACTGTAAGGCGATATTAGAAAAAAATATAAAAAACGCAAAGGATTTGAATATAGAATGCCAATCGAAGTTGCTTGAAATTCTTGCTGATTTGCCCGATGGTGATAATTTATGTCATGGTGATTTTCATTTTGGCAACTTGCTTGTAGGAAAACAAGGAACGTACATTATTGATTTCATGAATGTATGCAAAGGCAACAAAAACTATGATATTGCAAGGACACTGTGCTTAATTGAGATGACACCTGTACCAGAGAATACTCCAAACCAACAAGAAATTGTGAAAATGAAAAAACAATCAGCTGATATTTATCTGCGAGAAATGGGTGTGAGTAGGGATTTTTTGACAGACTGGTTGACTGTAACAGTAGCTGCGAGACTTTCAGAATTGTCCCATGACCAGTCTACTGAAAAAAATAATATTTTGGAATATCTTTCTTTGCAAGGATTATGAGCATAATCTTGGTTTACATTCTTGAACTAAGGCGAAGTAGTTAATATTGGCGGTTCAATAGTCGCAAACAGGGCACAACGGTACACAACCAAAGGAATAGCAACCAAAAGACACTAAGCAGGATAACTGCATCAGTCTCCCCCCGAAAACAGGCTTCTAACATCCCATATGTACCGGCTGGAAAGAAAAATGCCGCCCTAATGCCGCCCAACTTAACAAGAACACTTTTTACAGAGTTATGGCGCAAATTGAGAAGATACACACATATCCTTATTTCATGCAGTTTCCCTCATAAGAAGTCAAGGGAAGTTTTAAGCCGTTTTTGGGGTTTCAGGCTATAAAAAATAGATATTAATGTCTAACTAATATCTATTTCTGTTGAAACATATTTAACATTTTCATTTGTATCTTAAACTAAATATAAGCTTCTCCAAACTGACTTAACCCCAATATATGATCATGTTTACCGATTTCTAAACTTTAACTACAAAAGAAGATATTCCAAAATGGGGTCTTCCTTCTACCTAATTTCTAATTGTACCGAAACATTTTTGGCATTTTTATTTGTAATTGTAAACGAAATATAACCTTCGTCAAATTGACTTAAATCCAGCATGCTATCATAATTGCTGATATCCAGATTTTCTTCATACGTTCCCTGTTTCATTTTAAGATATACTGTTCCCTCCGAGCAGCTGCTGATAACATAAACACTATTCTTTTGTTCAGTTGTTAAAAAGTAGGTCCTATAATAACTCCGATTAGCTTCTTTGTATTTAACTTTCATACCACTATCACCGATGTTAATGAAAGAAAAATTTGACATACCTATAGGCAGTCTCCCATTACCTATAATCAGCAAAACAGCAAACAATAGGATTATTAAACTTACCCTCAAAATCAGTAATATATCTTTTGCTTTCTTCTCAGTTTTTTTGAAAATAATAAATCTTTTCATAATTATTTTTTAATTATACCAAGTATTATAAGTAATATAATGATTATAATTTATATCATCATTAAAGGAATTAGGGGTTTATTCGGCATATAGAACTAAATATCCCCTTAAATCGCACATATTCATATCTCTTATATTAACTTCATTTTTCCTTTTTAGCAATACTATAATTGACATACTTAAAGGAATTACACAGCATGTGTATAATAGTACCCACGGTAATGTTGGGAATGTCTTTGTTTCCATCTGCGACAATTCCTAATACGATATAGACGGCCGGCTCAGAATCCGCCCATCCTCTCGTCCCTTATAATGAATATAGTCCATAAAGCCAAAAGGATAGACAGGGTTCAGTTTCTATGAATTCTGCAGGATATCCTTAAAGTAGTCCCAGAGGAGAGAATAGACATCAGCAACGTTGTCTATCTTGTTTTCCATAATAATCTGTCGAATTTATTCCTTTGCTACTGGCATAAAAATACTCCTTTTCGATAGGAATATTCAATCTTAATTCTTAACGTAAAGGAGCTATTTATTTCCTAAGAAATATAATTTCTTTCATTTGCTGCTCAATATACTCTACACGGCAAAATTGATTTCCTTTCGATATGTTCACCAACCGTACCTTGCCCGCTCAATCATAGATATCCCCAAATAAAAACTTATGGATACGCTTTAAATGATTAAAATCAAATTTTCCATGAATCCCCTTTTTCATAACTTCTGCTGTACGCAGTGATGTTATATGGCGTTCCGCCTCTTCCAAAATATCTTTATCTGTTATATTTAGTTTATTTTTCAGGACATTCGAGCCTGGAAAACAGTAACGTACATCATATTCGTATTTATGCCTATAATTTCTTCCCATACGCTAACGTACCATAGATTTTGGTGCGTACATTTTAACAAGATTGACAATTGCTTCTCCAAAGTCAATTTTGCCTTCAAAACAATTGATTGCTAATTCGCTATCCTCTTGTGTCAGTGGCATGCCTTCCATACTCATTGTTGCATTCACATTTTCTAAAAATCTTCCATCTTTCGCAGCCATCTCGATGAATACGGTGAAGGGTGGGCTTTCAAGGATTTGAGGGATGTTTGTGCTCTACGGGTGTACTACCCATTCCTCTTATCCAGTTTACGCAACTCGATTCATCTTACTGACTTTATCAATAAACGCTTTCATATCATCTACATAAGAATATGGGGCATACTACGAATAGATATCCGGAGCATCTAATATCACAATCTGTACTCCATCAGTTCTCAATGCCTCCAATGTTCCAGGCAAATAACACACTTCATTTACCATCCTACACAAATATGCTATACAGCCCTGTTTATCAAATATTTTAGTTATGATATATTTTTTTATATTCCATCCGATAACTCACCTTCCTTCAGATTCCACCTCGCAATGGACGCCCTTGGTCTTGGCTGTATCCTTCTCACCACCAGGGCGGATTAGGGACTTTTGCCCATTAGGTAACGTGCACCGCCAGGCGCACCACCAAAAACCGCACCAACCATCAAAGGTTAGTGCGGTCTACAAATCGCTCTATAAATATAACTACTTGTCTTAGAACTTTCCTTCCTTAGCTGCTTCTTCGATAGAAACAGGAAACCTTGATTTTTAGCCATTCTTTTATCAAAAGTATAGGAATATTCAAGAAGTAAACGACATTTCTACACCTTTTTATACACCGTTTCACCCTGTAGTACATTATTCGAATTATCAAGGATCTTTTCTCCATTTGAATCTTGAAGAGGGTCAAGAAACGAATATCGCTCCGGATAATCGGCAAATGCTGTTCCCACAATCTGCGTCCCGTCTGCTCTGTGAGCCGTATAACCTCTTAGCAGAGTTTCTTCTGTCACAGTATCCTATTCTTCATGGTTCCCGTCAGTTTCTGACCTCGTACATACGCGGTCTTTCCCTGAAGAATTTCAGCAACAGCGGCTGTTGCATCAGAAGAATCTACGTCATATTCACAAGTACCTGTGATCGGCTCCCCTCCTTTGTCATGGGCGGTAAAGCCGGAAAGAATCTTATCAGCGGTTACGGTATCGCCGGTCAGGTCGATCAGTGTCTCTCCACCATAGATTACTTTGTTAATAGCCATATTCTCTCATCCTCTCTTTTGGAAATAAAAAAAAAGAACGGTTTCACGCTCTGTCCGCTTGCTACTCATCTTTATTTGCCTGCTTAATGATCTGATTTACATAGGTACTGAGACCGGCCATTAAAATTCCCTGAACAATTGCGATAAATATAGCCATTGCAATCTCCTGACCACTCCCTAATGGAGAAGTGGCCAAAACCCAGATTCCGCAAAGGATGATGCCGCCGACACCGAGGATCAACGGAATATACTTGTCCTTGATTGCCTGAGTCTGCTTCAGACCCATACCGCAGAAGTAAAGGACAATCGCCACAACGATTAACTCAGGCTGCACATAGTTCATAATCTGTTCCATCATTTTAATTCCTCCTACTGATTTTCTTGAATATAGGTTGATTTGTGAATGGGCAACTTATTGATCTCCTGCATGACTTTTTTAGCTGAGCCATTTCCGCCCATCTCTTCATAGGGCTTGTAGAGATAATCGTGCAGATTTTCATATTCGTCCTGCGTGATCCATCCCCGCTCGATGTAGGACATTCCCAGATAGATAATTCTATCGTGAGCAAGACCAATCAGCATCTGCGTCCTCACATCTTTTTTCTCACTTTTCTTCTGGATATACGCCCAAAAACCAGAAGAGGCGACGACTGCACACACAATCGTCACCACCATTTGAAACCATGGTTCCATTTTAGTATCCTCCATAACTATTTGATTTTATCGGTTATGATCATCCTTTTGCTGATGATTGTAATCGACTTTTCAAATAAATCTTCATAGAGACCTATCAAATTCTTTCTTTGTTCCTTCGACAAAAGTTTGTAAAAGCTTCCCATCCAGCCCCGAAACATATTCTCTACATTTTCATACGTTATCTCCTCGTTTTTCACTTTGACGGCGAGTTTCTTGAGCTTTCTGCGCATCGTAGTAACCCGCTTCGGATTGATTCGCTTAATTACCTTTCCGGAATCTGTTAAACTGTATTTTATTTGCAGAAATTTGTACGTGCTGGAAATCTTCACAATTCGAGTTTTCTTCTTATTGATATGGATTCCATATTCTTCTGCAATTTGATGAATATGATCTAGCAGATCAAAGAGTTCTTCTTTACTCGGATTCATGATATACCAGTCATCCATGTATCTTCCATAAAACTTCTGGCTTCTTACATATTTGACGTAATTATCAATCCGATACGGATAATAAATCCCGATGACTTGTGATAGCTGGTCTCCAATATTAACCGACTTCTCCATCCACTTTTCGCCTGTCAGCTTTGACTCTGGAATGTTCCTATAATCTAACTTGTTGAAAGTGTCAGACATACATGTGGCATATTCCTCGTCCGTCATGTAAGAAACATCAATTTTAAATCCATCAAAAATCTGTGTTAGCAACCAGTCAATGAATTCGTCATCATCGAACAGCTTTAACAATTCCCGTTTGGCAATTTCATGAATGATATTATCGTAAAACTTGGAAAAGTCTCCGAACAATATCCATCCTTCATTTCCATACAACCGATAGTATTTACGGAGATGAACTTCGAACCTGTCCCGCTGATGAGAGATACCTCTTCCTTTAATCGAAGCACAATTGTCATAGATAATATGCTTCTTCACTTCGGGAAGCAAGACTTCATCGCACAAAACATGCCGAATAATGCGATCCCGAATTTGAATACTTGTAATAGGTCTTACTCGGCCTCTCTCAAACAGCGTGAATTCCTGTGTCGGTCCATTTTGAAGAGTCCGATTCATCAGGTCGTCTTGAATGGAAAAGATATACCGAAGAAAATTCATCATGAATTTCTGCGTTGTTTCCTTCCACTTGCTGGTTTTGACAGAAACCTTGTAAGCTCTATACAAATTGTTGGCGTCACAGATAATCTCCTCATAGTTCATAAATCATTCACCGTGATAGCAATACTTACCGTAGTAAATTGCGTCCGGCTTTGCTATTTATCCATTTGGAAAGGACAATGTCTCCTTCTCTGTTGGTTAAGCAGAGAATCCGGACGAACTCCATTAGAGTTCGAAGCGTTGTTGTAGTTCGTATTGCCATTGTTGTTCACATTAGCGAAATTAGCCGAAGAAACGACGCATAATTAGACATTACCCTTTTAACTGTGACTTGATTCGGTTATCTCGTTGACGCCACTTCTTTATCAATCCGATTTCTCGGTCGATAGCTTTAACATAGCGACTGTAGAGATTAACGTCCACTTCGAATATCTCAACGATTCGTTGCAACTCTTTCAAAAGCTGCTCGCAGTTTACTATGGCTGTATTCTGATAATCTCTTCTTTGCTCATATTCGTGCAGCGTAGTCGGATAGATAGAATTAGCCGCTCGGACATTGCTAGTCAGCATAGAAGCCAACTGGTCAATTCGATTTTTATAATTCAGCATTAAATATCTATACCTTGAAAAATCTTCTGTTGCATCCTTTCCGTGAGCATATCTTATCCGAACAAGCTGATCCAAATCTTTCACTCCGAAACTACGCTGCATAAGGTCAATCAACATATCATGCAATTCAATGGAATATGTAATCGCTTCAAATTTGGATTCAGTCCGGTCACTCACAAGGACACTCATGCATAATCCTTGTCTGTGATCTCTTTGAATTCTTCTTCCGTAATCCAGTTCTTTTTCACTGCATTCCGAACCCGTACTTCATTCCACATACCCAAATTGTAGTAGCGTTTTACCTTGTCGTAATTCTTGCTATGTTCCATAACTGTTTCCTCCTTTTATAGTTCGATTTCAGACATCATGGCAATATATTCGATATCTGACTGCATTTTAACAAAGCCCAGCTCTGTTTCTGGAACCTCCCGCAAGACAAACCAATACTTGTCATTGACCTTGGTAATCTGGACAAGTTCCATGTTCATGTGAACTTCATCCTTTTCTCCATCGTTGATTGTTACGATCGAACAATTTCCGTCAAAAACGGACTCATTGATTTCCGATGAAGATATAAAGTTATTACCGTTCAACCTCAAATTATCAAGAACAGTTTCATCGGACAGAGTAATCTTATAAATCTTATCCTCCATTTTGCTTCACACCTTTCATTTAGATTTTTCTTTTTTATAGCACAGATTGTTGTCACCTGTGTACGGTTTTCGTGGGGGCACAGGGCCCCCTGGATTCAGACTAACCAATAGCGAAGACCGGACGAACTCCATAAGAGTACGAAGCGTTGCCGTAGGTCGCACCGCCATGGTAGTACACATAAGCGAAACAAGCCGAAGAAACGATATCTCTGAGCCAGAACGTTGCACGATTTGAGATCATCTTCGGAACCACCGTAAACAAAGCAAGCTGCGTCTTTCCGATCGTATAACGGTTCACAACGACCGTACCATCTCCTGCCGGAGTAAAGACAAGGCTTCCGTACATCATAATTTCATTCGGAAGTTCCAGCGTAGAATCAAACCAAGCACCAGCCGAAGGATATCCATTCGAAACGGCGTTTGTCAGATATTCACGGTGGGTGAGAATCAAGTCACCAAAGGCACTCGCCGCCAACGTTTTCGCCTGCGCCAGATTCTTGGTGTACATTTTAGAACCAACATAGCCGCCGGTTGTGATGTTCGTCTCATTCATCTGTGCGTTGTAAAGAGGTTTATCCGGCATGATAACCAGATGGGGCGTGGTGAAAGCCGTATCGCCACAATTATACCAGTAATCAAAATCTACGATTCTCCATGTATAGCTGCCGATAGACCAGTAATCTCCAAGGAAAAATCCTTTGAAGGTTCCGTTCTTGATATTTGCCTTCTGGTCGTCTGTAATAACGCTCCCCAGATTTTTTCCTCTGTAAATCATGCGGCGCTGCTCCTTCGGAACAAAAGCGTCCAGAATTGCAAAGAGTGCATCGTCCGCACCAATCGCTTTGTTCCCTGCTGCGGTGCCAATCAATAACTTATCATCCGCAGACAACGTATTGATTTGCGTAAGTTCCGACAGATTGACGCCGGAAATGAAATCCTGAGAACTGGTAAGCCCAATCAAGGATTTAATAAAATCAGTCACCATAATTGTTTTGGTTCCATTGTTACCATCAATCAAGACGATGTTGCTTTCATCTAGTGTCTGGACCTTTTGATAATCCGTAATTTTCATCTCGATATGTCCTCCTTTTACCTAATACAAAAAATAACGCGGCCATCAATTGGCTGTCCATTGCTATCCAGAATTAAGGAGCTGGAATATGCACGCGCCACAATCGGGTCCACGTTACTATCAATGATAGTTCCTTCTGATGAATCGAGAAGATTATCGTAATTCTCGTATCCATTGTCATAAAGATTGTTGTATACGGTGAATTCCGTCCGAATTCCATCTACAATTTCTTCAAGAATCGATGTCCTTTTTTGCAGTTCTAATATCTGGTTTGCCAGATTTGCTTCTACATCCTCCGAAAGAGTATCCTTCAACTGCTGGAACCACTCATCAAACAATGCCTGAGCATTTTCTCTCCACGCAGCCATTTCAGATGTGTTATTGTTCGTGTACTCATTAAACCAGGTCGTCCATAACTGTTTCCAGTAAGCACTCATTTCTTGCATATCTGCCGTTTGAGCAGCATACCAATCATTCCATTGCTTTTCCCATGCCAGATAGGATTGCTGAATCTCTTCTGTCTGGGCATTAAACCACTTTGACCACTGGTCTTTCCAGAAAGCATTTGTCGCTTCCATATCAGATGTCTCTTTTTCATAGAAGGCATCCCACTGGTCTTCCCACTGAGCAACCAAGTCGTCAATGGACATTTTCTCCAATGGAGCCGTTACGAAAGGACACTCCGATGTACCAACAGTATTAGTGATATTCGCCTGACGGATGGATGTAACGCCAGAATTCACCCGAATATAAGCCAACGGATACTGCCAGCGGTCGGTCGTGCTAATCATTGTTGGTTTCACTGGATTGGTAGCCGGTGTACCTTTGACAATTTTGATCGCATTTGCACGAACAGATTCACGAGCATCTACTTCCAAAACAACTGCATCAATCCGATTTAAAATCACTTCCGATTGTGGTACAGTCAAAGGAAGCAAGGCATCATTCAATGTCCATGTATGATTAAACCAAGCTCGGCCAATTCCAACATTCACCATCATACCAGTAGACTCTTTCACCATCATAGCAGTCCCGACATGCTGCAAAATGCCGTCACGTATGATCCCATCAAAAATGCTTGACATTTGAATGGCATCGTATCTCCGATCTTTATTCTTTGAGTTATAGAATCCATAAGTGACACTCATTTTTCTTCACCCCTTTCCTGCTATTCTATGGTAACGAATGTCGGATATGAATCGATCCCTTCTTTACTCTGGGAGCGAATGAATTCTGTGACACGGGCTTTTCCTTCGATCCCGTATTCGTTCACAATCTGAATTATGTCTCCAAGAAAGAAATCCTCTCCATATCGGTACATCCTTGTTGTTTCAACCTTACCCTCAAAGGATTTGGTTGCGATGTTCTCAGCCAGATTTTCCAATCCTCTTTGAGAAAGCTGTGCGTTATACTCGGCGTCCGTCAACGTTTCATTATCCACAGTCGAAGAAACATCCCTGGCATCCGTATAAAGTTCTCTCCGATTCAAACCTGTTCCAGCTCCAGATGAACAAGCCACAGTTGTAGTCCTCCGATCAGCTCCCTCTCCTTCTCCAGCAACCAAAGTAACCGTTTTCAAAGTCTTCTTTGATTCCAGATAGTTGGTATTGATTACATTCTCAAATTTTGGAGAAAAGATAACATACGGATTCGTAAACTGATCGTAAGAACGGTCTGCACCTGCATAGAGCTTAAAGACGAATTTGTTATCGTTGGACAACTTGATTCGGAAACCAACGTTTTTGGAATCACACAGCTTTTTGATGGCGTCGTACAGAATATCTCCGGTAAACTGCGCATCTACCGTCAGTCCGGTAATCGCTGGGTCTGTGGATGCCTCAAATATCAGTCCTTCCACCTTTCGGGAAGCATCAGAAGGATTGATGATATTCTCATCCAGCAACTTTTTGATTCCATTTTGAAAGTTTCCGCTCAGAATCGTTTGCTTCCAAATGATACGACGTTCCAGAATGGATTCCAACGACCTTCCAGTGACCGTGAAGTGGTTTCCGTTTTCAGCATCAGATTCAATCTTTCTATCCTCGACAATCATAGTCTGGTCAGATTCTTTCAGCCAGAGATAATAGTCGTCTTTCAGGATTTCAAGAACCGAATCATTGATGCTTGTATACACCTCAAAATCTCCATAGGCGGAATACCGCTCCGTCCATATCAGAGACTCAAAAGTATCAAGCACAGAAAGCATTTTCAGAGAAGTGTCCAGAACAATCAATTCCATAACTATACCCCCTCAAACGCCGTTCTGTTTTCGATCTTAAACTGCACATTGGTCGTTCCTTCTTCAACCACATAGGCGAAAATGTTATCGCCTTTAGATAGCTGAAACCAGTCGGAATCTTTATCGAGGCAGTTTAAAATATTAGTGTAGATACCATTTCGGAGAAGTGTGATTGATTTATCCCCTTTGATCGTTGAGATAATAATTTCATCGCCAGCCACCATTCCAGAACCGGTTAGCTGCTTCAATTTATCAGTATCAATACGCATTACTTCTCTCGTCCCGGTATTGTAAATCGTGATGTTTCTCACATTTCCGATGGCATGGATGGTAATCACAACCCCGATCTCAGCATCGCCGGAGTAATACACCGTCTGCTCAGTTTCATTCTTAATCTCGCCAAATTCAATCAAGGACTCGGTTAAAGATTCATTCGAAAAAGCGAACTCAAACAGAGGTTCCACTCCATAGAAGATAGTGGTATTAGTTCCATCCGGACCAGCAGAATAAAAATAAGGATCAGGACACACAATTGAAATCTGCATCGTCTCATCGCTGCTGAAAATATCCGGTTCATTTGATTCCACATAACCGTAAGTCTCACAAATACGATTATCTGTCTCTATGAGAAGCGTTACTTTCTTCTTTATCGGAAAATATTTGTAAGAGTCATGTCTTGTATCTTCAATCTGAGGATTAAACATCAGTTTCAGAGACATGACGATATTTCTGGAATTTACTCTTGCCGAGTTATACAGCGAACCGTCATTCGTAGAGATTTCTGTCGTATTAATATCTGCCTTGCTCGGTCCAAATCCGCTGATAGATTGAACAGCGAACCCGGATTTCTCCGGGAACGCTAATTCAAATCTTTTTGATTCGCCCAAGTAATTAGTTACAGTTACTGCTCTAATCATGTGTTACCCACCAGCCCTTTCATCGCCGAAAATTGATTCTTTGTCTGCCGATAAATATCAATTCTCGACAGAGCCTTAGGCGAATAATTATTTTGCGTGAATTGATAGGTATTTCCCGTAGGAGAACTTTCTCCATTTTGAACTTCCATTTCAGAAACACGATCATTCATCCCAGTGCTGACAGATAATGCCTGATTTCTGCTAAACAAAGTATTCAGCCTTCCGGTTCCCGCTTCTACAGCGGATAGGTCAAGAACCGGTCGAATGGTGGGCTGAACATCCATATCTGCATCTACATAGTCCGCAATCTTGGAAATGATGTCATTCAATCCATCAATAGAAGATCTGGCAATTTCCCGTCCAGCCTTTCCAGCCTTGGATACATTGTCAATCAACGCATTTATGAAACCAACTCCTGCAAAGTTACCGATTCCGTAAAAGCGTTTAGAAGGAGAATGCTCGTCCAATTCGTCTTCCGCTGCTTCAGCGGCTGCGGCTGCCATGGCTCTTGCTTTTGCTTCCGCTTTCCAAGTATTTTCGCTGATACCATCACAGAAACCATCGACCAAGTATGAACCGGCAGATTTGAACTGACTATAATAGTCTTTGATGGCGGTTACAGAGCCACTCAGTGTAGTTGTAAAAGCTGTTCGGAGTTCACTGTCTTTGCTTTTCACACCGGCGATAAATTTAACCATGCACTCTCTACCAGTCGAGGTAAACTCCGCATATTTATTTTTAATCACCGTAAGACAAGCGCTGATAATGTTTGTAAACGCCAGCCTCGCACTACTGTCCTGCGATCTGACACCGGCAATAAGCTTCACCATCGTCTGGGTTCCGGTTGACGTAAATTCCCCGTACTTATTTCGTATTACCGTCAAACAACCGCTAACGATATTGGTAAAAGTTGTTCTGGAAGAGCTGTCCTGAGACCGTACACCGGCGATAAATTTAACCATAAGTGTAGAGCCACTGGTTTGGAACTCTCCCTGTTTTCCATTGATTGCCGTCAGCACAGCCTGAACCAGCGTAGTGAATGTCGTTGTCAGTTCGGATTTCTTCGCATTTGCACCATTGATGAAGGACGACAACATACTTGAAGCCGCGGCTGTTACTTTCGATTCTGCATTATTGAACGCATTGATAAATCCAGTTACGCCAGTTTCACCGAGCGTTGTTAGTGCGGAACTGAAAGAAGTCATACCGCTCGTATCCAGACCAACCATCCCATTTGCCATGCTTACAAGCCGATTTGTCTGGGTAATTACTCCGGATAGCAATGTCGTATCAATACCACTGATGCTGTTGTAATAATTGCTGAAATGAGCTCCGAATGAAGCCATGTCGCTGCCGAAGCTGGCAAGCGTCATATCATCGGAGAACCATCCGCCTTCTTTGGGAAGACTTTTCTGAAGCTCAACGATGGATGTCGCCGCATTGGTTGTAGTAGTAACGATATTCGCATCCACATCCTTCATATAGTCGGAGTATTGTGCGAAACTCTTACCAAAGGAAACCAAGCTCGTACCAAAGACTGCAATATCGTTGTCTCCGGTAAACCAGCTTACCAATCCACCCGTATTCGGTAACGTATTCGCCAGCTCAACCACCGCTTTGCCAGCCGTTGCGGAATTTGTAACAGCTTCCACATCAATGCCTGCAATTGCGTCAGAGTAGGATTTCATCGCTCTACCAAACGGCACCAGCTTTTCCCCGAACGTATCCATGTCGTTTTCTCCGGTAAAGAAGCCAACGACACCGCCACTATTCGGAACGGTATTTGCCAATTCGATTAAAGCCTTTCCCGCAGTAGCAGATTCCACGATTACATTCGCATCCAAACCTCTTACCGCCTGAGAGAACAGCATCATCGCCTCGCCAAACGGTACAAGCTGTTCGCCAAACGCATCCATGTCATTTTCGCCAGCAAAGAAACCGACCACGCCTCCAGAATTCGGAATTGTGGTTGCCATTTCAACCATAGCCTTTCCTGCGGTGGCAGCATTCGTTACAGTATCCGCATTCAGTCCTCTTACGGCATTTGCAAATCCCATCATTGCTTCGCCAAATGGAATAAGCTGGGCTCCGAAAGCACTCATATCGTTCTCACCCGTAAAGAAGCCGATGACTCCTCCGGAATTCGGAAGGGTTGCCGCCATCTCTGCAAGTGTTCTTCCCGCCGTAGCCGCATTTGCTACCAATTCCCCGTCCATACCAGCAATGGCAATAGAGAAATCTCGCATCGCTTCGCCGAATGGAACGAGTTGAGTAGCAAAGTCGCTCAGAGAAGATCCACCTGTAATCCAGGAAGTCAATCCGTTCAAAATATCAGCAGCGGTCAGAATAAGAATTGTTTCTGCCAATGCTTTTACGCCGTCCAGCATAGAAGGATTAAGCTGTGTAGCTCCTTCGATAAATGGCTGCACATTCGTCATAAACGCAGAAAGATCTGAACCAATTTGAGGGAATTGACTTGAAACTCCAGACATGAAACCGCCGACAATTCCACCAACAAATTGACCGATAGCCGTACCAATTCCCTGCAATAGATTTCCGCCCTCACCGATAAGCCATTCCAATCCCGGAATCTGAGCCAAGGCACCGACAGCCGCCAGAACCAATGCCAACTCTGCAATGACTGCTCCCATCCCGAGAACGCCAAGCATGGCTCCTGGTACCAACGATGCCACTGCACTAAGAGCAAGCATGATTGCTGAAAGCAAACCAATTCCAGCGATTCCTTTGATAAGTACGTTTACGTCAATACCGCTCAAAGCATCGATTACGCCATCAAAAAAAGCCATCAGCAGCTCCACGCCGGCTTTAATCAATTCCGGCAGTTTCGTCGTGATAGCCTGAATAATCCCAATCAGAATATCGAATAGCTGCTCTACGATAGTCGGTGTATGTTCGACCAGCGCCGAAAGGACACTGTCAACCAAGACAAATAGCCCGTCCACGACTGCTGGTACAGCCGTAACCAAAGCCTCGACCGCGGCAAGCACCAATACTGTAAATGCCTCGGCAATAGCTGGCCCGCCATTTGCGATTACTCCAGCAAGAGAAAGGATTCCTTCCCCGATAGATTCGAACAGCAACGGAATCAAACTGAGAATACTGGATACTGCCACCACTAGAGATGCTGCTCCTGCCGCTCCAGATACTGCCAAAGCAGAAAGTCCAGTAGAAAATGCGAGAATACCAGCACCTGCGGCCAGACATCCTACTCCCAATACGGCAATAGCGGCTGAAAGTCCTAAAATAGCCGGAGTCAATGGTCCTAATGCCACTCCTGCAACACCGAGAACGGTGAAAGAGCCGGCCAGTGCCACCAACCCTTTGGCGATGCTCTCCCAAGACATATTCCCCAATGACTTGAGAACCGGGGTAAATATCGCCAATGCAGCGGACACGGTAAGAACCGCTGCCGCACCCGGAAGTGCAGTTTTCATTGCGTTGAGTGCCACAACAAGAATGGTCATGGAACCTGCAAGGGTTACCAGTCCTCTGGCAATTTCATCCCAGGACATTCCGCCCATATTTCGAACTGCTTCGCCAATAATGAGTAATGCTGCACCGACCTCCACCATTCCAGTCGCTTTCGACACCATTCCTTTTGGAAGTAGATTCATCGCAACCGTTACAGCAGCCATAGAACCAGCCATTGTGGTAAAACCTCGTCCAATCTCTCCCCATGTCAAGTTCCCCATCTTTTCCACTGCTTCCCCAAACACGAGCATAGCCGCCCCAAGAATTGTCATTGCTGTAGCGGTAGAAATCACATGCTTCGCGTTAGCCGTAACTTTGGTGAATACCGCCAGTTCGGTAAGAACCACCGCAACCGCAGATAATCCCTTCAAAAGACTGGAAATATCCAAAGCTCCAAATGCTCCAACCGCATTCGCCAGAATATTGATGGACGCCGCAAGAAGAACCAAACCAGTTCCTTTCAGAACACCCATCCCATCCAAATCCGTAGCTTTCAGGAACAACGCCAGTTCGGTGCAAAGAACGCCGACTCCAATCAGACCTTTCGCCAAAGAGCCTACATCCAACGCTCCCAAATCTTCAACTGCTCCTACAAGCACTCGAATCGCTGCTGCAAATACTACTAAACCAGCAGAACCTTTTATCAACCCCTTCGATGTTTTGGAAAGAGCTGTCGCAGATGCTACCAGAATAGCGGATAACCCGGCAACGCCAACCAATCCTTTCAGAAGCTCATCCCAATCCAGACCGGATAATTTCTGAACTGCACCTGCAAGAATAAGAACAGCGGTAGACATCCCAATCATCGCAATGGTCAACTGGCCCATTCCTTTGATTGCCGCTCCGTTCATTATCTTTTCAAAGATGGCCATTGAACCAAGCAGTTCAACGAACAGAACACTCAAAGCTCCCAAGGACGCATTCAGCTTTTCGGAATCAACCAGGGATAACGCCACAATCGCTGCGGTCAGGATTGCCATAGCTCCGGCAATCTTCAGAAGAGTGCCAGCTTTCAGACTTGACTGCCATGCTTCAAGACTCCCCTTAACTCCATCCAAAATATCTTTGAATGAACCAAGAATTCCGCCGCCGTTTTCGGTGATTTCCGATAGAGAGTCAATAAACTTTTTCACCCCGATTAGAATTGCAGAAAACAATCCGGTATTGATTAAATCCAAAATCGGGTCAAAACTTGCGGTATCAAAAGCTGTGAGAATTGCTTCCCCAAGGTTTCCAAACGCATTTGCGACAATGGAACCCAGCTTCGATAAAACAGGCGCTGCCTTCTCGACAATCCCAATAATTCCTTCAAATGCCTTCTTTACCAGTTCGCCTAATTTTACAAACGGTTCAAACCGAGTCTGTACCTTATCCGCAAAATTATCGAGACCACTGGTATCAACATTCGCAAACTCGCTGAACGCATCGGCAACTGTTTTTACAAAAGTCTTTATTCCATCCGCAATTGGTTTCAGGAAATTTCCGATTCCTTCGATAGCTTTGTTAAAGGCATCGGACGATTTAATAGCTTCATCAATACCAACAATGAAATCTCCGATGCTGGCCGTAAACCCGAGAATTCCATCTCCAGCCGGAGCCACATAACCAATCAGATCTGCAAATCCACCAACCAGCGCTTTGACACCTTGAAGTCCAATATCAAATAAAGCGAATACCCCCTTGAACGTTCTCTTCAGGTTATTCGCCGTTTCTTCGCCTATTTTGAATTTTTCGGTAAGTTCCTGTAATCCCACAGTGAGATTGTAAAGCTGTTCTCCGGTCATCGGCGGAAAGACTTCTCTAAACGCTTCTCTAACTGGCTTTATAATGCTTAAAACACCCTCGAAAGCATTCCTTACCGCTTCAATCAACGCAGTTCGTCCGCCAAGATCTTTCCAATCCTGCAACATCTTATTTCTCGCTTCGGCAGAAGCATTTACCATGTTGCCAAGGGTGTTGCTAACCTCAGTTAAAAGTTCTTTTGCCTCTTCGAAATCACCAATGATGATTTCCCAACTCTGAGTCCAACCAGACTGAACAGATTCTTTCAGGGTGTCCCATAACTGTGTGAATGTCTTTACCTTGGTAGCTGCATCCAATGCTGTCTGAGCCAGTTTTGTAATCTCTTTAGCTTGTTCTTCCGTATATCCCTGAGCGATAAGATCTGCTTCTGAGTAAGCTCCAGACAACTGCGTCAGAGTTTCGGTCAGAACCTCGGTTGTCAGCCATCCGCCTTCGGTTAGAGATGCTCGGAATGAACCGTACTTCTCAATCATGGCGTCCATATTCACGCCAAAGTGTTCAGCCGTTCTCTTTAAAGCATCTTGAAATAGCTGACCGCCCATTCCAGCATTTACAACGGAATTCCAGTCTTGCAAACTAACCTTGCCCGCTGCAATCGCCTGCGAAAGCTGATACATGGCGGTACTGGCCTGATAAGCATTAGAACCCGAAGCTGCTGCTAAGTTGGCAATACCTTTGATTGACGTTACTGATTTATCCAAGTCAACACCGGCAGCCGTGAAAGTGCCAATGTTACGGGTCATTTCCGTAAAATTGTAAATCGTCTGATCAGCGTATTTGTTCAACTCATCAAGAGCAGCATTTACCTGGTCAATGGTTGTCCCCTTGCTCTGTGTATTAGCAAGAATAGTCTGAACTGCATTGATCTGTGTTTCATACTCCTGAAATCCAGTCTTAATTGGATCAATTGTCAGTGCAGAAACAATATTTTTACCAGCATTTAACGCTGAATTTGTGATGTTCGCCAGAGCCGTAACTGCCATGACTTCTAACGCCGAAAACCGCATCTTTACGGTTTCGACCGCATTGGAAAGAGGAGTCATATTGCAATTTTTTGCTGCGGCATTAACATCATCCAATCCTTTAGAGGCACCTTTCAATTTTAAGCTTTTTTCGAGCTTTTCAATTGAAGATATACTGGTCTGAACATTCTGCTCAAACTGTTTGTTATCGAATCGCATTTCAACGACTCTTTCATCAATCGTCTTACTCATAGCTTAGTAACCTCCTTCCATGCGTTATTTGCAATTTTGTCAAAAATAGGCTGGATAGCAGGATTGATGTAATCTCGCCCCTGTACCCAGCCGCCGTTTCGAGTTCCGTGTCCATACTGCAAAATAACAGCGATTGGAACTCCATTTTGAACATTTGAATTATGAAATGAAATTGTAACTGAACCTTTCCGATTCTCAATTTCGTAATACCAGGAATTCGCCGTCTCCCCAGAATCCACTGGTGTTGCAGACGCAAGGGCGGCTACTCCCTCTTTACCAAACTTGTCCAGGTCTCCGATGTGAACCGCTTCTTTTGCTCTCTCCAGAAAGCGTGTCAACTTGGAGAAGTCACCCTTTTGTCTGAAACTTATCATCGTGCGTCCTCTTTAAATTCGAGTTGCGTAATCCAGTGAGATCCATCCTGCTCCGGATTTCAACTTACCCCATCCAGCATTAGAACCAGCACCGGTTTTATCCTCAACGATGGTGTAGACTCCTTTCGGACAGAAACCATTGGTTCCGTAATTCGTTCCGGGACCTTTACGGATATACAGATCGGAAATGTCCACCTGAACCAGAAAATTTCCAGAAGGCTTCTCTACTGATCCACCAGAATCAGAAGAAACTGCGCCTTTATAGGTACAGTAAGCTTCATGAACGCTGATCCATCCTGCACCGGATTTCAACCTGCCCCAGTAACCGTTCTGAATTTCAGTAATCGTGTAAGTACCTCGGTCAGTAATCATCCCATTGGTTCCGTAATTCGTCCCAGGGCCTTTGCGAATATTCAAATCACCGATGTTGACTTTGTAAAGTCCAGTTTTGTAGGTTTTCTGGACGCTGTCAGTCGTACTTCCGCCAAGCTGAGCAGTTACCCGATTCGCAAGATTCCCCAGCCTGGAATACAGCCAATCCCCAGGACAAGATTTGTTGGCAAACCACCGATGAACCGTAAGGATCATCTCGTTTGATTTGGGACTGTAGTTCAGAGATTTGTCCTTGTCGCCAAACCAAAGGAGTTTTGTCTTACCATTTCTCCGGCAGATGTCAACACATAGAGCAACCAGCTTTTCATATACTGCATCAGTCATGGCATACGGATGAGTCATATCACTGGCACATTCAATCGTCACAGCACGCTGATCATTCGCATTGCTGGAAGAACACCAGCTTCTGTTTGCTTCATCCACGCAAAGAACCACACGTCCGTCACTACCAATTCCATAGTTGCAAGAAGCCTGTACGTTACTACTGTCAAAGCAGCCCCCAATAGATTCCGCCGAAAGCTGACCGACCACACAATGCGGAGTGATCCGGTCGATTGAATGCGTTCTGGCTCCACTATGGTTTGGACTTTTTACCGTACAATTAACCAAGCTGCTGTTACTCATAGTAATCACCCTTTCGTATTCCATTTCTTTTTACGGGCCGCATTTAGTGCCGCATTCCGTTTCATAATTTCTCTGCGGCTATGTTTCTTCGGCGGCCTGCTCTTCACATCGCATACTCTTATCAAAGTAAACAGTTTATTGAGATGCCATTTCTGACATTCAAATGGAATGTTTAAAGCTATCATCCAGTAATAAACGAGTTCTGCCGTAATCTGCTCTCTGCTTCCCTGCGTTTTTTTTTCCTCGAAAAACCGGGTGGCAGTCATAGGAAGAGCAATATACCGATTGACCTCATTGATATTGCTGTTTGTCAGATAGTTATAAACTTCCGGGTTCACGTTCTGTGTAAGAGTCATACATTTTACATAATCGATGGTTTCTTCCAAAGTTTTTTCCTGCTTCGTCAGAAACGGCTTATTCCATCTCGATTCCCATTTTGAAAGAGAAACAAGAGAATGCTCCAATTGCAAGGTCTGAGCCTTTGTGTAAACAAACTCTTGCTTCACCTCATCCCAGAATTCCGTGGATGGTATTGTGATTCGGAGCATCTCTCACCTCTCCATTAATTCTGAGTGTTTGCTGCAATTGCAGGAGCTGTGGCAGAATTGCCGATGTTCATCACCGCATTCACAAAGTCTGCTGCTGTCTTGTCATTCGTAACCAGTTCCTCAAAGAGAATCTCATAAGCAGGAGATTCCATAAAGGATCTGGAAATCTCCTCAGACTTCATAAAGCGACGGCCATCTTCACTCTTGACACCGTAAGCTTTCTTAATGAGATCTTCAAAGAATTCCATAATCTGGCCGCCATCAGCGCCGGCACCAATACTTTTGAGCTGTACATCATAGCCGCCCTTCACGCTTGTCTGCATCTTGACAATTTCCGGCTTTGACAGATGGAAATAGAAATCCTCTTTTCTTTCGACACCGTTCAGATCGATATAGGGAATGGTTTTCTTCAGCATAATTTTTTCTCCTTTCAAATAAAAAGAAGCCCCGCACATTGAATACGAGGCTTCCTATCGTTATTCTGTTTCCAAGGTAAGCCCAGAAAGACCATAAATCTTCGTGATGCTTTCCTCGTTGTGTGTGGTAGTCACCTTAATGCTCTGAGTATCCTTATTCTTGATAAGGAGTACAATGTTCATGTCGTCATCTAGCGCAACCGGTCCCTTAGTACCGCCTACGAGCTCAACAACCGTCTCTGCTTCAGCCGGCTCAGCCTCAATCTTGAGAGCCAGGTAATTTCCCGACTGCTCAGAAGTATTACTGCTGAAATCAACATAACCATTGACATACTTCAGAGTGCCTGTCACTTCATCATCAGCAACAACCATATCACTCTGCAATTCATTCACTGCTTTTCCAAATAAAACAGCCTCTCCGTCTTCAGGCTCATTAAGGGAGGTCTTCAGCAGCCAGAAGCTCAATCACTTCATCAGGAAACGGCAGTCTGGGATCAACGCCATCGTTACCCTCTGGAGTAGTCGGGTCTTTACCATACAGGATTTCTTCCAGAGCTGCCAGCTTCTTCGCATCAATCTTAGTAGAATCCAGTGTAAGGATTGCGGTAGGTTTCAGCTTCTTACCATCGATTATCTTCGCAATCTCCGCCGGAGTCGTGCTGAATTCCCAGGACAGAGCGATTGCCTCCGGGCTGTCATTCACAGTGGTATAGCCTTTCTCAGAAACAGAGGCAAGGCAATTATAAACAAGATGCAGCTTATAACCATAGTCATTGGAATCTACATCATTGCCAAGAATAGTGCGATAAGAAAGTCCAAACTGCTTCCTGCTCTGCTGGCCTGCAAAGACACCAGGAGCGACTTCAACGGAACCGTCACACTCCGCAAATTCATCCGGAGAAGTATAAGCCTCAATCGTTCCGCCGAAATCCTCTGCGGACATCAGGTTCAGATACTTGATGTTATCCGCATAGATTGGGGAGGGCTCCGCCCCGGAAGGGCTCTCTGTCACCGCGCTCAGACCGTTCCAAGCAACACCTTTGTTATACTGTCCACCAGTCTGAATCGGATAGAGAACACCATGATCAACACCAGTTTCGTAGAGGCGTTCCCCAACTTTATCCCAAATAAGCTTACTCATTGAATTATTCCTCCAATCTTAGAAATACACATTAAAAATGTAGTGATTCAGGTTATCTTTTTTGAAATGCCGGTCAAACCGGCTCATCGGTAAATTCGTTACTTTCTGCACCAAGGATGTATCCGGATCTTTATCAATAACGGTAACGGCATATCTTCGATTAGATAAATATACCCCGTCGTTTGCATATGTCTTGTCTACATCATCAAGGCTATATACAATAGCGGGGTAATTCATCTTAATAGATTCCGGAGGCTGAAAATAACATCGGCACTGTTCACCTTCTATCGGGCAAGATAAAATCTCGCACAACCGTTTATGAAACAGGATTCGTCGATCAGTCATTATACACACCTCCTACCGTCAGAATCAGACGCGGATACTGTACTTCAACACTGGAAATCTTCCACTTCGCTCCCATGAACTCGACATACCGCATTGCGTGAAAATTCTGATAAGCAAAAGGATCGGCCACGATGCTGATCTCATTGGAAATGTTGATATCGTCATTGAGTTTATCGGAAGTCTGATACCGACTGGTATTCCGAATCAAATCGCCGAAATACTCTCGCTCAGTAATTTCCCCGTCCCAAACACCCGGACGAACGTCCTTTGATATTGCATAGCCGATTTTCCCAAAAAACTTTGCCATTTTGAATTTTCTCCTTTACTCTGTCTCCAAAGTCAATCCAATAAGCCCATAAGTCTTCGTAGTGGAATTTTCTCCATTGTCTACCGTCACCTTAATGCTCTGAGTATCCTTATTCTTAATAAGGAGTACAATGTTCATGTCGTCATCAAGCGTAACCGGTCCTTTGGTACCACCTACGAGTTCAACGGTCGCAACTGCATCTTCGGAATCAGCATCAACTTTCAAAGCAAGATAGTTTCCTTCCTGCTCAGAAGTATTACTGCTAAATCCCGTATATCCAGTAACATGCTTCAATGTACCGGTAATCTCAGACTCTCTGATAGCAATATTCTCCTGTAACGAATTTACCGTTTTCCCGAACAGATTGGCTTCTCCATCTTCGGGACTAACGGAGAAGCTGATTAAGGGTTTACCGTTACGTCCTCTTCAATCGCAATGGCGGAGTACACTCTGGTCAGAGCGCCGGAGCATCTGGTTTCCAGAAGGGACTTCTCCTGGTTAAAGTCGATATCAAACTGCGTGAAGTGAGTAACTTCGCCGCCTTTCGTAGCACCCAGAGAGTAGTCATTCAGGTTCGTGATGATGGCAAGCAGCTTCTTGGTCTTGCTGTCGTCCGTCTTACGAGTCTTGCCTTCGAACTGCTCGGCCGTATGGATTTCCCCGACATTCAGAGCAGAAGCCAGCTCTGATTTAGAGCTATAAATGCGGCGGCCGTTCATATCACGAGCCAGGAGCATTACATTGAGCATGTGAGGAGTGATGTACATATCGGGAGTGCCAGTACCCTTATAATCCTCTCTTGCATACAAAACCGCATTGATCATTGATTCAGCGTAAATATAGTTCTCGCCAAAGTTCACACCGGTATTAGTACCCTGAAGTTCCTTTTTTGCGGCGGCAACATCCAAATCTGCATGAATGGTATACAGGTCATCATCGGTCCAGATAGGTCTGATCTTATCCGGATCGATCTTCCCCTCATCACCATCATCACGACCGTCCCCCAGCATCATTGCAATAGCTAGCTCTTCATTGAGCATCAGGCGGTCGATGTCATACAGATACTTTACATAATCGAAATCCGTGATATCGACAATGTCATCGCGATGCAGAGCATTCTTCACATAAACGGTCTGCGGATCGGTGGTTCTGCGTACCAGCTTGAAATTTCCGGCCTGCTTCTTCTCTTTTCCTTTCTTGTAGCCCCTGGCGCGAAGTGTATCAATACCGCGAATATCGGTCTGGCTGGTTCTGATTCTGGAAATCGGGCTCTTATGTACCTTCTTCATCACATTGGTAATCCAGCCCTGGTCATTGGTAATGAGTTCGGGAGCCCCCGGACGCACTTCCTGATATTCCGGGAACAGACTCGTTACGTTTCCATCGCCGGTCTGAACAAATCCGCCGCTGACAGCATCATGCTGAAGACCGTTCTGCTCCGCATAAAGCTGAAGCGCTGTCTGGAAAGTACCAACCTGGCTGGTCTTTGCCATCTTGATGATATCTTCCTGCGCGGAATGCGTCAGAAAGCCACCGGTTTCGTTTTTCTTATCGTTGTCAAACACATTATGCTTCATCTCGACATTTCCTCCTTTAGAATCGTCATCATTTTTATCTTCAGGCTTATCGGTTTCCCCAATAGCCTGTCCGATCATTGCATAAACCACATTTTTCTGCTTTTCATTGAGGGTATTAAATACCTGCTCAATTGTCTCGTTATCTTCCTCAGTTTTTTCTTCAGAAGTCTTATCTTCCTTAGATTCGGATTTCTCCTCCGTCTCCTTTTCCTCGGACTTGTCATCCTCCTCGGCGGAATGATAAATCATAATGTTCTCGTCATATCCAATAATGGTACGGTCTTCTGAAGTCTCACCGTGAGCCATGACAGAATCAATGAAAGCTCCCGGATTAGCTCCAGCCAGAACAAGACTCAGCTCATAGATAACCCCATGCACCACATTCGCTCCGGCCTGTTTAAGCTGACCAGCGCAAATAGAAAGTGAACGAACATCTCCATGCTTAACCAGCTTTTTCGCTGCCTGTCCGGATTCACTGTCATTGAAACTACAGTAGGCATAGACGCCCTCATCACGATTTTCCAGTACCCCATGACCGAGTACACAATTGGGATCAGAATGATTATGTCCCCAAATTAGGGGAACAGTTTGTCCATTCTGGTTCTTAAACGCATCCCTTTTGATGGTACGACCATCGGTGCAAAGAAGATCGTTTCTAGTGGCCCAACCACTAAAATCGTATTTCTCCATTTTGAAAATCACTCCTTCTATCAGTATTGTGCGAAAGCCATTGCTACTTCCTCCGTTTCCTCTTCTTTACCGCTTTATATTCGGAAGCTATCTTGTCAAACTCTTGCTGATAAAGATCTTCATAAGTGGCATCAAGATTTTCTTTTGCCGCTTTATAAGCTTCCCTTGCGGCGGTAACGGCAGCCTTTAACTCTGTACTAACTTTTTCTCTTTCCGATTTAGCATTCGCAGAATTATCAGCCCTTTCTTCTTTGGTGTCCTCGGTAATTCGCTTCTTCTTAAGACTTGCGGAAGTTCTCACCTCTTCCTTTTCAGCTTTCGCCTGCTCACTCACCTTAGATTTATCCTCGCTGGCATCATCACGAAGCTTTGCGATTTTCTCATTTCGCTCCGCTACTCGCTTTGCCCTTTCCTCTTTGGATAACCCGGATGGAATTTCTATTGCCATTAAGCGTTCGATCTCAGTATTCTTCTTTTCATCGATACGCTCTTTCTGGTCTTCTGCTTCTTCTCCAATATCCTCCAAATCAGATTTTTTACGGGAGTCAACCCCACTCCTTCTCGATGAAGATTCCTCGGTAAGCTGAGTATTCAGTTCCTTTAATTTAGCCGAGATCTGCTCTCGGGTCGCCTTGGCCTTTGCTCTCAGCTCAGCAATTTTTTGTTTCCGTTTTTCCTGTTCTTCTTTTACCTTTTCCTTCTTCTCACCAGAAATCTCATTTTTTGTATAAGCCCAGACTTTCTTTCCCTCATCGTTAAGCTTCGTTGTGGAACGACGCCCTTTGAGTTCTCTGGTTCTCATATAATATTCATGAGCTTTCACCGGGTCGTAATAAGGAGATGCATAGTGTTGAAGAGGCTCGTTAATATCCATTAGGTCTCCTCCTCATCATCCGAAACATAGCTTCCTATAATTTCATCAATCTCCTTTTCAAGACCGTCAAGCAGCTCATTTACGATACTGTCATAATCGGCTCCGGCATCACTTTCATTGGATTCGACATCAGAACTACCGTTTGAAGGATCAGATTTGGCCTCACTGATATTGCTGTTCTTCAGCGCATCAGCTTTTGGATCATCAGACGGTTTCATACCAATAATCTGGCGAATTTCGTTTGATGTCATAATCTCATTTCTTGTGAATTTGTCAGCAATTTCTGACAGATCAGCTACTGGTACAAGTTTGAAGGGGTCACGGAAGAACAGAATCGATTGCTTTTGAGACCTGGCTGTTTTAGTAAGGAACTTACGTTTCATTTCGTCAACGATTGCTGAAATGATCGGCTCAATAGTACGGTTGTAGTAATTCAGCATGGTCTTCTCGTCTGCGGAACCATCCAATATGCTCTGAGTGATACCTAACTGGCTGTATAGCATACTCGTTAGATATTCAATCTGCTTCATCAGATTATTTTCCACAGAACGATTCAACTGTGTGATTCGCTCCGTACCATCGGTATACGCAATACCATATTTAGAACCGGCCAACTGACGCTCAATCTCGACACGCCTCTTCTCAGCCTGTTGACGCCTTGCTTCTGTTTTTATCACATAGGGAAGCTGGATAATTAAATCGAGTTTTCCTGAACTGCTCTGCTCATCAACAACGTCCAATAAATTCAGTTTTCTTATCAAACGCTGCATCGTTGAGTTTGGCTCATTCATCACCGCATAAAGCGGATTTTCAATAATGGCGACCGTATCTTTTGGAACTACAATGTCTTCCTTTAATCCAGTCCGCTCATTATAAACTCTTGCTTTGATATGATTCGGAAACCATTCCAGAATCTTCCCGGTTCGCATTGACTCGATTTTATAGGAGCCTGTAGTGTCAGGGTCATCATCCGTATCCACCGGGATAATCGCCACACATCCCTCATCGAGCATTGACAAAACCACATCCTGAAGGAAAGCCCGCCCAGTCTGGTCAATGTTGGCTGATAAATTCAGACAATCATTTAGCCCCGAAGAAATTTTTTCAAGAAATCTTTCGGAGTCGTCCAGACGGACATGTTGAATGTTAATTGAAGCGCAATCCAATGCGATTCGATTATATACAGAGGTAACGATAGATCTTTCATTTCCTCTTGTGAGTCTTGGACGGTCGGGCCTGTACGAATATCCAACCCCTATGTCCCGATAGAAACCTGTTGGGTCTCTATTTAAAAAAGCATTCCAGGCATGTTTAATCCTGGAACCGATTGAAACTTCCATTTTGAAATCGTCACCTCCTATTCAAAAGCATCTCTGTTCAGCTTGAAAGCAACAAACGCATCCATCATAGCTGCCACAGCATCAATCTTTGCGTCATATCGCTTCTTCAGCAATTTACGATTTCCATTCGTATCTTCCATAACGATACAGTTCCCCATTGCAAAGGTCATAAGTTCTTCATCAAACAAAAGCATCCGCTCCTCAGAAAGTTTCTTTAACTCTCCCAAAGGAACGGATTCTGTCTTAGCACCCTGTATTACCTTTTCGATTCCAAACGGACCATTTTCAGAAGACCATCGCTCAATGAACTCCTTTGCGTTGTACGGGTCATACCCCAAGCAACGAACGTCATAGCCAAATTCTGCGATATGGTTATCCAAATCTTCATAGACTTCCATCATATCCAAAACGGTTCCCTCTAGGACAATCAGGCTTCCTTCATCCATGAATTGGTCGTATTTAATTCTCATTGCTGCCGGAAGTTTCATCAGAGTCGATGAAGAAATGTAGTTCCTGGTTTTAACTCCAAAGGAACCATTCGATAACGGGAAAAGGAACGTAAAAGCACAGAAGTCATCCCCCTGCGACAAATCAATTCCCAAAGAGCAGGGCATCTGCCAATAGCTTCTCTTCTTATGAGGAAGAGTTTCTTCATATGTGAAGTAATAGGTGTAGCCCTCCATCGGCAATCCAAATCTCTTAGCCAAGATATCGTTTCTGGCCGCCGGAGACTTCTCTGCTCTTTCCACATCGAGCTGATAGGTCTCATAGCTTACCGTTTTACCGATATTGGGATTCGCCTTCAACCACATGTCTGGATTTCCAACTTCATCAATGGAATCAAGCTTATACCACCAAATGGAAACATGTGGATTGACATATTCTCCTTTAAGAATGTCCATCAACTCCATTTTGATTGTATCGCCTGCTCCATTTCTCACTGTTCCCTCTGAACTCGTGGCAACAATGATATAGTCATCCAATTTCGATGCTCCTTGCTCTAAAGCGCCCACCACATCTTCCCTGGTATCACCGGACAGCCACTCATCCACTGTAGAAATCTTAGGTCGTAATCCCTGAAGCTTTGCGATGGACATTGGCCGCACTTCCAAAAGCGAACCTGTGAGAAAATTCTCAATACCCTTTTTGGTGGAGGCCAATTTCATTCTCTTTGCTTTAGAACCAGTCGTATTCTGCAAAGAGCCCTCTGTCAGAAACCGGAACAATGGACCTCTCGACCTTGTAATCGCAGTGCGAAAAGGTGACATTACTTCATCCGCCTGTTTCATGGTAGGAGCTGTCGTGACTTGATGAGTCGTGGATGTGTCGATATTCAGCCCATAGGAATGAACACAGGTGTCATACAAAGATTTAGCAGCTCCTCGCCCAACGATAAGATATTGTTTCTTCGTCAGACGCTGCTTGATTCTTTTATTCACATATCGGCCGCCATGTCCGTCAGAACTTGGCTCCCACACACTTCGTTCGACGAAGTAGTACCATCCATAAAGCTGCTCACCCCACAATTTAAACGAGTCCAGCAAATTCAAATCAGAACCGTCCGTCAATGTTAGTTCTGATTCGCAATAGGCAATCCATCCTTCGACGGCCTGGTCATCATAGTAAATACCAGGATTGGCTATTAGGTCGTCAATTCGGTTCATCTCCATAGAGATTTCTTTACAAACCGGTATCTCTCCCCTGATTACGGCATCCCGAAACATGCCGTAGTATTTGGGAACGGCAGTGTTTGATAATGCCATAATTGAATCACCTACTTGCTTGTTGCTTTCTTGATGACCGCGTCAATTCCCTTCGTCATGTACTTCGATACATAATTGGTGGCGGTCTGCTTTGCGGCATTGGTCAGCACATCCTGTACAAACTTTCTACCGACAGAAATTTCTGAACTGGTAAGCTGTTTATACTGCTTTTCCATTTGAAGACGGTTGATCTTTGAGCGGAGTTCCGAATCAGACATCTTCTTCACCTCATCATCGGAACTCGTCTTCTTTCCACTTGCTCTTGCAAGTTGTTCTGGAGTTCTTCGGACGCCCCATTTCATCCCAAGAATCCCGTGATGCTGTAGTAATGCTTCATTACTCATTTTGAATCTCCCTCCTTTGCGATATATGATGTCACTCCGTTTGCTGCGTTCCCAGTCTCGTAATACGGAACTTCTGTTACCACAATATTTCGATCCAGAACTTTATTCTCAGTATCCAGCATTTGAGATTGGAATGCTTTCGGTGTTACCCTATACCCGCCATCGTAGGACTCGTGTTCTTCGGACTTTTCTTCGTCAGTTTCCGCTGCAACATTCAGTCTCCACTCCGCCTCAGCAATCATCTTTTCCATAGACGCCATTACAGCGGAACTCAAAGGCGGATCGAACAGGAGCTTTACCTTCATCTGCATATACGACTTTACCAATTGCAACTTTGTCTCGTCAGAAATGAATTCTTTCCATGTAGCACTTTTATCCTGAACAGAGAATCCAGATGGTGGACCAACACCAAGTTGCGTCAAGATCATAAATACTGAATTGATATGTATGATAAGATCTGAATCAAAGTGCTCATACTCTTCTGTAATACCCAGCATCTTTTTAATTGATGTCAGTATGCTTTCCATAATCGCTATAACCTCCTCTCCATCAATGTTTCCAGGGACATGTATCGTTTCTGCTTCGAACAATAGGTTCTGTGACAAGAAGACTTTCATCTCCATAGTGAATGGCATTATGTGTTGTAAGAATTGTTGAGATGAGAAATTCTGGATTTAAAAGAAAATCGCTTCTCTTTAAAATATCCTCCACGGAAATCGGATTCATATGGTGAATCAATATCTTCCCACATATCTCACGTCCTTCTATTCCGAGGTCACATCCGTTATCTCTCACAATCACAAAATCACGAACTGACTTCCACTCCATAGACCGATAGAAAATCTGATTCAGATATCGGTCAAACCCAAACGTGTCTGCCCCGATGACTCCGCCCAAACGAAGATACTCGTATCGTTCTTTAAAAGTCTTCAATTTTGATAATTCCGAATATGTCCTAATCATCATCGTTACCCTGTCCACTGTATATACGAAACGCATTGATGGCGTCCTTATAGAGATCTTTAATCTCATCTGTGGAGTCAATAGCTCTTACTTTTGCCCGCAACAGATTGTTCTCTTCCTCCAGTCTCTCCCTCTCAAGCTTCTCTCTGGAAGAGCCCAGTTTTAAATAGTGAGTAATGACCTGAGAAGAAGCAGTCCCTTCCAGCAATTGTCTTTCAGCCAGGTCAACAGCCAGAGAAATCATCTGAAGTTCCCTTGCTTCCGGAGTCAAAGCAGGACGAATCTTTTTGGAAGAACCCGTCGATTTAGAACTCTTTACTTTTCTAGCCATTTACTGCCTCCTTCCCGTCTGTTCTTCAATAGTTTCATAAAAGTTTTCCGGCAGTATTTAAAAGAACCCACAAGGCTGACTGAAACTTTTTTACCGAAAGGAGAAAAAAGAGTAAAAAGAACCACAGCTTATTACTTAGCCAACCTTATGAGCTCTGTTAAATACTGCCGGAAGGTAAAAACATTCTCCGAAAAATACCCCCGGGGAATTTTTAAAGACCGCCGCGATGACGGAGGGGGTGCGATTTTTGCTGCCCCCCCCCCTATACCATCTGATACCTAGACAGCCACCGCATCTCGCGTAACTTTTTTGTAAATATTTCGGAAATCGTATTTTACAATCTCGTCAATTGCTCGTTCAACTTCCAAGTCATTCTCTTCATCAGAGAGTTGGTCCGATGTTCTGGCAATTCTACCAAGATACGAACATGAATGATAACCTTTTTCCTCATCAAACAGTAACCATGAAGTGAACTGTTCAAATGGATCAAAAGGATTGTCAATGGTTGTAAGCATACACTTCTTCGCCATTTACTTTGTTCACTCCCTTCCATTCAGATACTTCGACACAGTAGAACTGGAAACACCCAAAGCTGCTGCTATCTCAGCAGTGCTATAGCCAGAAGCATTCAGCGCCGCAATACGATTTACTTTGGCAGAGCTAAGGGTTGTTGTTGCACGAGGGGTAGCTCTCTGTCTGACTGTATCAATGTTTGTATTGTTGAGGATCTGAGTAAGCTTGTTCTCGCTGATAGCGCCGGCTTGAATCGCTTCCCACTCACGATCTGTAATCTCGACAGGGGTTCTCTTGGCACCAACAGCAGTACGGGCCGCAGTAAGGGCCTGTTGATTAGCCTTCTTGATTTCCGCCTTTGTCATATCGGGGTTGTCTTTCTTCTTAGCGGCCACAATAGAGTTTGCCATGGTCTGTGCTTGACGCTCGCGAGGGGCGTTCTTTAAAGCCACATTAAGTTTACCCATAAGAGAATCAACCTCTGTCTGGTAAGTCTGTTTTGCTGATGCAGAATAGGCTATCTTTCCGCTATTAACCATCTCCCTACGGGCCTGATTAGCCAGGGACTTCATAGTATTTGCATAGTCCGCATACGCCTCTTCCTGTGGTGTCCCAGAAGAGAGAGTGCGAACGTCTCTGGTTTCTGCCATCTTGACACTCTTTTGAGTCCGCACCTGGGTCTTTCCGTTCTTATCTATGTACTCCTCCCTGACGCTCTTCCAGCTTTGTTCTCCGGTTTCCTTGTCAATGATCGGGCTTCCTTTTCTTTTCAACACAGAAGTCTCAGACTTGGCACGAGAAATCAGCGTAGAAGCTCCGCCATAACCATCATCGTCATCGTGAGCCTGGTACTTCTTCTTCAAAGCCGTAATACCATTGTCCTGCTCACTCTTCTTGTAGTCTAGCTTATGCTTCTCCGCATCGATGACGACCATACTGTGACGTACAGCTCTCGCAAGCTCATCTTGAGTAGCACCTTTCAAAGTCATGTCGGTAATTAGATTTGAAATCTTACCCATTTCTGTCTGGGTGTTTTTCATAATCTTAATCTTCTGACCGCTGCTGTTACAATAATCGTCACCTTTCTTAACGGTCCCATAAGACATCTTAGGATCGAATCCTTCCAACCCCTTTAATTGTGGAGTGGAAGTGATCTTCACCCTACTATTAGAAGAATTACAAGGAATCACCATGACAGTATCGCCATCGAAGTCAGCTCCGGAAAGACGGTCAGCAACCTTTTTGTTAATGCCAATAGCGTCTGCTGGTGTATTCCCAAGAACTCTTCTTCCTTCTGGCTGCTTATTATTAACAGTTAAGATTGGAATCTCAAAAGTTCCACCATGTGGATACCGCACAAGAGCTACTGTTTCTCCATTCTTGTAGTTCGGAGCATAGACCTCATTGTCTTTGATAGATGTCAATGGAAGAATAACTTGATACTTCTGTCTGGGGAGAGCGGCTGCCTGTAAATGAACAGCGGCTGCATCGCAGTCATCAGCAAAAGATTTCAAAAGAACCTTTTTCACTGTTGGATTCGTAAGAGAACAAATCTCATCAAATTCAGACTGCTTGTCTGCGGCCGCTAAATTCAACTGCTTCTTTATCAAAGTTCTACTCTGTTTCGACAGAAACTGAGATGGGAGCTTGTCTGCCCATTCGCCCCAATCCCCTTCTTCTGCTCGCTTGTTGATAAGGGAAAGCTGTTTCTTCCCATTTTTATCATAGTAGTAACTCTGACCTCCTCTTTCAGTAGTGGGGTTATCCGGGTCATTAACTCCCTCTTTAATTAAAGAACCGAACGGGTTATCCGGGTCATCTTTGATTGGTTTCAGAACATCCATTTTAGGTGTCCCTTTTTTCTTATTGGTGTTGAACATAACATCCACACCATCAGGAAGGTCATCCGAATAAACCGCCATCCCTTTGATGTAGTGTGTCTTGTCGACTAAGATGCGAACCTGAGCATAATGGGATTCTCCAAGAGACAGGTCATCAACACCTCTTCGAATTTCCACAACACCATCCTTCAATTCGCCGCCATCTTCCGAATACCGAATCTGCAACCGCTTTGAGTCCATGCTTTTGGGATAAACAAATTTGGGATCAAAAGATTCCCCATCATCATGAGAGACATAATCTTTCAGAGAATTGATATTCTCAAAATCGTAAATCTCTTTATGCTCTGTTCCAGGAGGACAAATCACACGAAGCGTTGTTTTCTTCCCAGGATTTGTTACCTGATCCACTCGTCCGCCGTAAACAGGATAACCCTCCATCTCCAGCATATAGAGTGCTTCATTCAGTTTCTCCTTGGAAATTCCGAGTTCACGTTCCACACCGGCACCAACATCAATCATGCCTTTTTCGTCAATTTGCTTTTTGATAATTTCAGCAGTTGTCTTAGCTTGGTTCATACGAACCTCAGAATTTTCATTCAAAAGCGAACGAACAGAAGAGTCGTTTGCGAAGCCCATTTCTTTCGCAATTTCATTTAAGCTCAAACCATCTTCTCGAAGAGATTTTGCTCTCGCCACATCCAACGCACGACGTTCATCTTTTGCTAACGATTTCTGCGTACGGTATTGAGTGGTGGTTAAACCCATGGCTTTTGCAATTTCGGTATCACTCATACCCAGACTTTTCAGTTCATCCACTCGACTCAGAAAATCTCCACTATGCTGATACGGATTATCACCAGATCCCCACGGATAACGACCGGAACGGCGGGGCATTCCATAATGCATCAAAATTTCTTCTGCAATCGGATTCATAAATTAGCCCTCCTGTTCTTTGATTTTGTTGATTACTTTGTCGAATGTGATGATCTTGTCCATGATGGGAACAATGGTTTCAGCCGTTGGATTCTCATAAAGAATCTGGTTGTTCTGATAAATCCGAAGTTCCATTTCAATGTCGGCTGGCTTGATTTTGTATTCCAAACAAAAAAGAGCAGCATATATTTCAAGCTGCTCCATGTGCGCGGGAATGACGCCGGTTTTTAAATCATGAATGCGAAGCATACGATTTCGAAATGCAATCGCATCTGTTGTTCCAAAACAATTCTCCGAATAGAAAAGAGGCTGCTCAGGAACCATCTTGAATCCTATGGCATCATTCACATACATATTCAATGTTTTCTGGGACTTCGGAAGTTTCTGTCCAAGTGTGATACATTTTGCCGCAAAATCGTGAAGCTCTGTTCCTTTTTGAGTTGCAAGGAATTTTGAATACGATTCTGCAACTTTGGATTCGTCATAGTTAATCCAGTGATATTTACTTGCGCCAAGAAAGGCGTGTTGCCCTTCAAGAGCAGAATGCTTGTTGAAGATCATGTAACACTTCCTCCTTATTTTCAGGACAAATAAATCTTGAGAACGACATCTCGTTCATTCGTCCAACATAATATTCTTGATTTGGTTGTTTCTTGGCGCGAACACTTTTCTTACATTCTAAAGTGGCCCACTTATTGTTATAAAGGATCAGCAAATCAGGAATTCCCTGAATGTGGCTGGAATCCAGTTTTGTTACGATGCAGCCTTTGAACATTTTTTTCAGTTCTTGGATCAGTTTATTCTGAAATTCGCTTTCCAGCATAAGTAAGCCTCCTTTCTCCAAAATAAAAGAGAGAATGGCCATTTTAACCCTCTCTCTTCATAACAGTCGATGTATTTTTCGCGCGCAAAAAGAAACAAATGAAAACATAAAAATAGCCCGTACCCCAATTCCAATAGGTACAGGCTAAATAATTTCTTTATTTTATCGGGACTCAACTTTCACAGGATTTAGATAAAAAACACCTTCATTCTCACTAAAATACTCAACTTCAGCGGTCACATGTACATTTGATCCGACACTTATATAATCAGGAAGATATAAATCCTCGACTCCCATTCCATAAGTATTCACATCTTCAAACTTAAAGATTGGTCCAGGATTGACTATTTCATCATCTACATAATTACCGCCGCTCATCAAAATATCATATCGAGTATCGTAATCGCCATGGTTTGTAATGTAGGTAATACAACCATCGAATACTATCGTTGAGCCTTTATATTGTTCTGCAAAAGTGGAATAAAAATCGTTTATTTCTCCTTCAGTCGATAAAAGTTTTTCGAGATCAGCACAAGTTTCAATTGTGAGTATCGATTCTACTGCTTTGTCTTCGGCTTTTTCGCTTATTGACTCCTTCGACTCCTCATCTTCTTCCAAATCACTCTCTTCCGAAAATGTATGGTAAGTAATAATAACCTCTACATCATTTGAATACCATTTATCAGCGGAATAATTTTCATCACCATCAACAGAAACATTTTCAACTTCTCCATCTTTCGTCAGCCAACCTGTTATTAAATCATCAAGAGCAACTAACGATATGTTTGTAAATCCACGTTCTTCAAAATCTTCAACAACTGACTGATAATCCCTTCCTTTTTGAGCTCCCGATGCAGAAGGTGTCTTTGCTTCGCCATCATGTGTCTGAGAATCAGAGCAAGCAATAAGCAAAAACGTCATAATTGCTGCGATCATAAACATAACAATCTTTTTCATTTTCAATCTCCTTTTAATGGTTTTCTTCTTCGTCATCGCCGGGAATATTGTTTTGCTTAGAAGTTAAATTGACCCCAATGGCGGTACCTAAAACTGTAATAACACCCGCCACCACTCCACTCACAATCCCTATTAACTTTATGCGGTTAGCCGACTTTTCGGAATCCTTTTTCGATATTTCATCGGCAACCTCTCTCATTTGTTCGAGTATGTAAGTCTTTTCTTTAAAGGTCAAATTGTCATTTTCAAGAATACACTCAAGAGAATTCATCACACGATTATACATATCGTAACATATTTCCGCACCATCCCTGTCATCATTCATCAACTGTTGTAGAATACCTCGATACTCTTTCATAATTTCAAGAGATGTCGATACGAAGTTAGGAAACTGCTCTAAAGCCTTCTTTGCCACTTCAGGTTCCATTCCCGGAATCATTGTAGCAAATGCTATGACTTTATCCTTTGTCAGATGACGAAAGTCAGGAATATCTAATTTTTTTAGAACTTGTATTTCTGTATATGGTCTATCCACAATGTCACCGTCCTCTAGTCAGATAGATTTTGGCGCAATAAAAAAGGTGCGGCCCCAACAAGAGACGCACCTAAAAAAGTGTTCTCCCATTGTTGCCACACAATCTCGTTCCGTTTAAGGTATGAGTAAAGAGAGAATACACCTTTTACCAAAGTGAATTCCCTTAAACGGATTCGATATTAGATTGTGTGGCTCTTACAGTATATCACAAATTTTTCCAGAAGAAAAGAAATTTTTCATTATCTCTTGACATTTTCTTTAAGCTGTGATATATGCCTGTTTTCTGAGATCATCATAGACCATCTTCATTCCATTCTCAAAATACACTACTATACTCATATAACCGAACGGACGAAAATATACGGATGACCGCGACAACCTTGGATAGATTGACTTAAAATTTTCATACAAGCTCTCCCAACTAATCTTGCTCATGATTTCCTCCATTTTTTTTGCTCGTGGCCAAAAACCCACTTTTTTTGTGCTATTACTATATACTTTTAAACTTTCTATCATAATAGTTTAAGAAAAAAAGTGGGAAAGTGGGCTTTGAGCCCGCAAACCCGCATAAATACTGGGTTTTTACTGACCAAATTGGGGTTTTAAAAGTGGGCAGAAAGTGGGCAAATGGCCACAAATTTGACCAAAATCGTCCGAATCCTTCCCCAAAATTCCCTGCGTTTCTCAAAAAGCCCACATAAAAGTGGTCAAAGCCCATTTTTCAAAACCTAAAAGTGGGCGTGATTTTCACCCACTTTCAAGCTTTGTACGGACGATTTTCAATAGTTCCTTCTCTGATAAGGTAAGTGCTTCTGAACAATTGGCCGGTAGGAATATTGCTTAACGAAGGATTTTCTTCGAGATTTCCGCAAAGACATCCCATATCGAGCCGGAGAGCTGAGACTCTTTTTCTTCTCTTTCTCAGGTGACGAAACTCCAAACGCCTTGTTCAGGGCATCCACCATCTCTTTTATAGATGTCGTAAATTTTTCCCAAGCTTCTACAAGAGCATCTATAGTCTTCTGCCAATCACCCATAAATAATCACCTCCAAATTCGTCCGGTTCGTTTATCCTTAATGACGATCCGCTCTTCAATGTGAAAGTCGGACAGTTCACAAAGCGTAAAAATCGTATCCAGCAGCTTATGGAACCGTTCTTCTTCCTGCTCAATGTTTCTCAGTGCTTCACAGGCAGTCGGATCGGAATACCCTTCTGCATTTTTACGATAATCATTTTTAACGCCCATCTCGTCCTCCCCACCGGAACGAATCGTCCATATAAGTTGCAGAAGAGCTGGTCGCCTTTAACACAATCAGTCCGATCAGACCCACGAGCCCAACAATACACGCAATAACTCCCATTACACATTTCATGTTGCTTCACCCTCACTTTCAACTAATTTCACACCACCATATTTCCACAAATCCTCTTTCAGTTTTTCCATATCCAACTCACCATTTTGCCAGCGTTCGTAGTATTCCAGAACTCGTTCGGTGAACTTCGGAATTCTCTTCGCATAGGATTTTGTCCAATAATGGTCCATCAGCACTTCCAATGGCAAAGTCAGAAGCAGAACCATCGCAGTATTTACCGCATCATCGGTAGCCTCCTGCTTTACTCTGATAAGTTCGTCTCCGATTTTTTCCCGAACCATGACATCGAGTTGTGCCTTTGTGAGATTGTATGTAGTGGTTTTCTCTTTTTGCTTTAACTTTTGAGCACGTCTTCTCTCAGCTCGTCCCATCGTCTTCCTCTCCTTCATAAATCCAATTCTCTTTCGAAAAGAATAAGCATCCACCCATAATCAGGGTAAATAAAAAGAACGTTGCATCCCATTCAACCGGGACTGACAACGCTCCTAGAAGAATAAACAGAACGGCGTGGATTTTATTTTTTACTAACTTATGACTCCACATTTTTTCTTGCATCCTCCTTCTCTTTTCCGATTTTAATAATGCCCGCCTCAACATCGCTCATTTTAGTCATAACTCCGTTTTCTCTTAATTTAGAATAAGCTCTGGCGGTAGCACAATGTTCAATGCATTTACAGATTCTACAAATCAGAGCATATACATAAAGATATACAATGCTAAATAAAATCACATAATGAATAGATGCCATTATTACGCTCCTTTTAATTTTTTTAGTTTGTAGCAACTCAGTTCAAATTGAGGCTTCACACCACTTCGATGTGCGATGGTACTAAATTGAATGCCTTCTCCATATTTTGCTTTCAACCGCAAAACATCCGGATGGTTGGGTTTCCAAGTTGCTAATAGTTCTTCCAAGGTGTTGTAAAATATAGACTCATAGTATTGAATCATGTTTTATCTCCACACCCTACCAATGATAATGTCTGAATATGGAAGCGCCTCAATCCACTTGCAGAATTTTACCCACTCATCCAGCTCATGATTTCTTAGCATGGGATAAATACCGGCCAGCACTTCGTAATTCAGCATGACTGTCCATTTTTGGTTATAAGAAGAGGGAAGAAGCTGAGTCATCTGCCACCATGCCCGTTTCGCAAGCTCTGTCCATTCGGAACCTCTTGATTTAAAATCAAGATATCTATCCCTAGCTCCATTGAGAGCAGAAATTACACATCCCATTGTTTTAGCCGGAGCATATATTGCGTCAGCATCAGTAAACTGTTCACCCCACATTCCAAAATTCAAAAGATGTTCTGTGCTAAAATCTGACCACTCAAATTCCTTCGCAGTAATCTTATGCATCGTGCTACAAGAGTTCGCAACAGTTCCAACCTCGTAGGTATAAAAATCTTTCCACCAATACAGCGGAGCCGTGATGTCCAGATTCACCGTAATCATTCGCCGATACCTCGTATCCGCAAGTCGCATCATCAAATCGTGATCTGCTTTACCGAGCTGCCAGGAATGATCGTATGTATGCTCGCAGGAATCATAATTGGCACAGTTCTCACATCCGATACCATCATCCCCACCTTTGCAGATTCCACTATCGGATTTCTCCCAACTGTTCATCGGGTTCCGTATCCCTCGAATAGCATGTTCCCAACCCATAACTTCAACGTTTTCAATTTTAATCATTGTCTTCTCCTTTCATGGGTTCCGGTGCGACTTTAATTTGATACTCCAGTTCTTGAGCCATTTCCTTTAAAAATCGAACCATAGTATCTTCAAACTGATCGGTTATAAAATGATGAAAATCATCTAATGTAACTTTACGAGCTAACCTATACCATTGATGGCAGTATCTTTTATCCATCTGAATAACGATAGAATTTGTTAAGACTTCATATCTCCAAAGAACTTCAAAATGGCGTTCTCCGAGTTCTTTTAATAAACGCTCAATCGTCATCGTTTTTTCCTCTCTATGTCTCTTGAAATTATACCTTTATCGTCCAGCTTTCTTTTTATCTCGATAAGTTCCTTCTGATAAAAATCTTCCATGCGATTTTTAGGTCGTTCCAAATATATCGACTCGGATGTACGTTCTCCTACTAAATTTCTAAGAACATCGGCAGTCGTCTGTCCTGAACATCTATATCCTAATCCCATAATATAAGTCTTCTGCCAAATGAAGAGTTTAAAACCAAGTGCATCTTCAATTCGTTCAAATAAATTGTTCCACATAGGATCGTTGACCGGACTATAAATCCACTCTGGGAATTCGTTTTTAATCATCCTTACCAATCTCCTTTCCTACTTTTTCGTGCGCAAATTCATAGATATTAGCGCATCTTTCTCGATTCTCACAGTAAACGGTTTGTGCGATAATTTTGCCATCCGCATACAATCTCTCAATACATGGTTGAAAACCCGCGCATTCTTGACAATACCCCTCTCTACATGTAAATCGATCATCACAAATTTCTCCTTTCCCGTTCCAGCTTCACATCAATGGCTTTCTGTAAATCCTCTGGCTTAATATCAAAAATGGACTCCAGGAAGTTCAGACAAATATAAGCATCTGCCATCTCTTCCAAGAGTCCAATTCTATCGCCATAACCTCGAACCTGTTTACTAATCTGCTGCTGAAGCTCTGCGAATTCCTCCATCGCTACGGTACATTTTGTTTTCCAGGAATGTTTCTGAAGACTTCTCCGAATAATCCGCCGCCTCTCTTTTTCGGAAAGCTGGATGTTGCTTTTTAATCCCTGGAGAAACCTATTCCGATTCATACTGAAGTTCCTCCTCGCAACGCAGACAATCATTGTTCGCTGCTCCGAAGCAGCCGTTACAGTCTTTCTTCATTTTCTCCAGCCGTTCCTCATGCATCTTCTGGCGTATTTCATATTCAGCAACGTCGATTTCAACGAAGTCCTTTTCTCCCTCTTTGAAATACCGATTGATCTCCACGCGTTCTCCATCCGGCTTGATGATATAAAGAATTCCAACCGTATCATAGTCTCCGTTTTTTCTGTCAGTAAGGAACTCTTCACAATACACATAAAATGGCTTACTCTCTGGAAAATATGGCATGGTAATTGGGAATTTTTCTTCCATTACTCGGTCAATCAGTCCGCTATGATAGGAAGCATTTGGATTATCTAGGTTCACGCCATAGAAGCGATTAACATCACGATATTTAACAGAGCCGTCCACATATACATATTTGAAAAGAGAACTCATTCTCTTACACTGATAGTTTGCGACTTCCCCGCGATGTCCACCAAAGTCTGTGGTATTTTCCCACACGTCTTCTGTATCCTCAATCGAAGTGAGTGGCTTACATTCGATCAACCGATTCAGAATCTGTTTTGTCATACCAATGCTGAAACCGCTATGACCGTCTTCACAAAGGCTATTAAATGCTTTTAATGCACTTTCGTAACAAGCACATCCGTAGTCCCATTCTCCAGGTTCACGATCAGGTGCTTCGCGTTTGCAGGCAATTTCCACTTCTCTCTCCGCCCATGATTCCATATTGGATTTCTCATGAGAACCAGGATCTTTAGTTTCAGATTCAGCTTCTTTCTCCCAATAAGAATCATAAGCATCCTTTGCAAAATTCTTAGCGTGGGATATATCCGATGTATGCTTACATTCCACACCCGGACAAGTATCGCCACAACTTTTACCATCGCAAAGATAAAGAACATCGGTCACATCATCTTTCAGCGGCCAAATATTCCGGTCATCTATATACTCATTTGCAAAAATCTTTCTGGTATCAGAACCAAAGTTCTCGATGATTTCCGGAAGATTCTCATTGACCGCATCAAACACCAGATTTCTCTCCTTACACCACTCAACAGCTTTTTGGAGCATGTCTTCCACGCGGCAGGTCCAGAGAATTAACTTATCTCCATCCTTTTTCCGATTACGAAGATACTCTATCAGTTCTTCGTTTGGCTCTCCGATTTCTGGCCAGCTGTTTTCGCATAAAGTTCCATCGAAATCCACCGCAATAATTTTCACTGATTTAAGATTCATACGTTTTTTTCTCCTTTCTTATAGCGGACTCATCCCTTATGCAACTACTATATCCGCCTTGTGGTCGCCCTCATTATTGCTCGACCCTCTCCCAAATTCTCCAATTACTCAAGCCATTTGTTGTCGATATAATAGAAACTGTAAACACAGACTCCAATTAAGACCATCCAAATAATCCAGAATATCCACATTGCAAAATCGGTTTCTAAGTATTCTATAGTTTCATCAATCTTCATATTTTCATAAAATGGTGAGTTATCGGCTATTGTTTTATCAGCCAGTTCTGTAAATATGGTTCCGGTAAAGTTTAAACCAACTCCATAATACTTATAACGAATGTGCCCGGATTCTTTAACAGTGTCTATATATTCCTTTCCCGGCAGGTCGATTTTACTAACTGAAAAAACGTGATTTAAAAATGATATTTCATCACATATCCGTTCCTCACTACCAGCATAATCCCATGTCCAATAGGTTTCCGTTGTATAGTAAGTATGGGTTTTTCCATTCATAGTTGTTGTATGTGCAACCTGGCGAGTATGCATTGTATATCGTTCTTTCACTTTTTCAATATAAATGTATTCTCCACCAATTTCAGGATATGTAACTGTATCGACTGCTTTCAAATCGCCATATACAAAAGCGTTCCCGGCATTCGTCCTCATTCCATACTCAAACAGTTCCTGCGATTCTATTTTTATTGCCTTGTTGTATTTTTCATTTTTATCCAATTGATAATCCGAAATTTTTCCAGCGTTAAGGACTCCAATCAGAAGCATAATAGCGACAATCGATACACTTACCAGTATTTCCCGTTTCGTAATCTCGAAATTTCCGAAGTCAAAACTTCTACGCTTGCGTCCTCTCATAGCTTTTACTCTCCAAACAGATTCTGCGGAGCATCGGCAGGAGCACTATAATCAAGATAGGTATATTTCCGAACCTCATATCCGAGAATATTGAGAAAAAATCTTGTCGGGAATTTGCGTATATATCGGTTGTATTCTTTTACCTGCTTATTGTAGTTACTCCGATATTCTGCAATTAAATTTTCTGTAATTGAAAGTTCATTCATTAACTCTTTATAATTTTCATTAGATTTTAATTCTGGATACGCTTCTGACACCGCCGTGATAGCTGTAGTAACGTTTTCGATATCACCGGTAGATCCTCTATTTTCAACAATCGCCGTCAATGTTTCCGCTTCATGCTTATCGTACTGCTTAACACAATTAGCAAGGTTGTAAACCAAATCTACACGTCGTTTTTCCTGAACTTTAATGTCAGAATCAGCAGTATTAACTTGCTCTTCCAAGGTAAATGCTCTGTTCTGGGAACTCTGTATACAAAACACACCTAACAAAATAATAGTAATAATACCAACTGCTACAATTAAAGCTACTTTCCAGTTGTTTTTAATTGTTTTCATGATTTTTTCTCCTTTTTACTCTTCTGAATTTATCCACGCTCTTTATCGTTCCTGTATTCTTGTTGATAATGCGGTAATAGAATTCCGTCTCCTCAACCAACATCCAATCTTTACAGTTTAAATAATGAGCAGATAAGCATTCTTTTTGCTCTCTGGTTAATTTTTTCGGCTGCTTCATGTGGTTTTCTCCTTGCTAAAACTGGTTTTCTTTGATTTGGGGAATACCAGCTTTTGATAAATTTCTTTGGCCTCTTCTCCCTGATAGGCGTTGATGATTTCGACTTTGCCTTTCTCCTGCTTTCCAACAATCAGAACACCAACATCTTTTCCATGAGAAAAATCCCAACTCACGATAACACTATCTGTTGATTTCATTCGCCATCACCTCCCCAAGTTTATTTTTGATGCGTCCTAAGATATCCTCCACCAATTTTCTCGTATTCGGATGCAGTTTTATATAGTTTTTGTGTTCTTCATACCAGGAGAAAACTTCCAGCAAGTTTCCTTTAAACCAACTAAAGGACCACCAATCGCAAATCATCTCCAGAATATAACAGTAAGGCATCTCTAAAATGATTTCGCCTTCTTCCGGATCATCGTTAATCAGTACCCAATACTGCCAATGATGAGGGTTGCGATGAATGTGTAATAACCAAGCTTTTCTAAAATCCTCAACTACTGAATAAGAGCGATTTCCTCCATAAAGGTAAATATCATAGGGGCCGTATTCATCAGCCTCCGTTTTGGATTGGTCATGTGCAAATACGATATTATGCTCCGCGCCGCTGGCTTCCGTGATCTTAGGGAGATTTTTCTGCAACCAGCGAAATCCTGCTTCAACGTTAGATTTATGCTGCGCCAAATATCGATCGTATTGGTAACTCATTTTTTCTTTTCCTCCCACTTCATAGGTTTCTGGGAATTGAGATTGTATCCATAATCCAGACACTCATTACATGGGTCGAATTTTTCTCCCAATTCCTTGCGTTTACAGGTTTTACAATACTTTTTAAAATCCACTTCCAAATACTCTTCGTTCATGGTTGATCTCCTTTCACCACTTCACAAACCTCGATTCATTAAAATCTCTCTTATCTTTCAGTGCCTTACTAATTGCCAAATCAATCCCACTACGAGATTTCAAGTGATAGTAATACAAATCTTTGAATGGCGTATTCAACCTGTCTATTCGCCCCGCAGATTGCTGCATGATTTTGTAAGAATAGTTCTGTGAGTAGAATATAATGGTATCTGTCTTGATGCAGTTCCATCCTTCGGCTCCAGCATTGTATTGAACAAGATATACCCAGCTTTTTGACTCTGGAATTGGCTGGTGCTTATGGCCATTCCACTCCGCGATTTCAAAAATCCCATCATCTTCATAAATTTGAAACAACCCCTTCAAAAGCTCCAGCTCATAATCAAAGTTGTAAAATATAATGGCTCTGGGATGCTTCTCTACAATTTCCATCAAGGCGATCTGTCGTGACTCGTCCGTATTCACGATTTTCCGCCATACATAGCAAAGACCGGCGGCATTCGCAATCGGCTCATTCTTATACGGGTCCCATCGTGTTCGTCCAACATCTTTGTATCGCTCTATGCTGTATCGAACAAATATATCTTCGTGATGAGAAACCGTCTGACGCTTGAAATCCATATTCACCAAAATACAATTTCTGAGTCGAATCAATCTCCCAGTATTCAAATATCGGTCAATCTTTGGGTATTTACTGAATCGACTATAAACCACATGTTCTCGGATGAATTCTGTCCGGTTTTTGTAAAACCCATTTGCGATGAATACCGGAATATAATCCTGCCAGGTATCTCCCGGAGTTGCAGACAATAGAATCCACTGATTTGATTTGGTGATTTTCAAAAACGCCTTCACCCAAGCTCCGGAGCCTATCACTCTCTGCTCGTCAAATATAAAGAAAGCATCCTTTACATCCTCGTACTTCTTGATATTATTCCAGGAATCCACGACAATCTGATTTGAATATAGATTGACATCCTCGTGAACCGAAAGAAGGAAGGGCGAAAGATCACCCTCCCATTCCATCGTGTCCCGCTTTCTGGCTGTTGTGATGATGTATAAGTCCTTTGGGGGATCGTCCATCGCAACATAATCCTCAACCCCCATCAAGCAATCCGGATTTCCGCCATTCTGGAGATAGTAATAAGCTAATGCTGTTCTTGATTTTCCGCTTCCAACGCCGCCACACAGAATACAACCATTTCTCATTTTTTTTACTGCTGCTATTTGATAGTCATACAATTCAACGGCCATTCCGTTGCTCCTCAAGAACCGCTGTTATGCTGTTTTTCAGGTTCGCCATATCCGAATACATCTCGTTTTCATTCTTCGTGCAGTCATCTTCTATGGGAGCCATATTTAACAGACTATCCAGCTCTTTTTCTAATGCTTTCAATCGTTCATTCACGCTTATCCCTCCTCATAAACTTTCATATACTGTGAAATAATCTTCTCATAGTCCACACATCTGAAAAATATATAGGTGTAAACCAGTAATTCTTCAAATCATCAGCCATAGTCATTGGTTTGATCAAAGAATTTCCAACTTTAAAATACCCAGCAATTCCTAGAAGAGAAAGTTGAATATAGCACATCAAAGCTGGAACTTCTTCAATGTCTTGTCCGGAAACTAATAAATGGTTTTGATAATTATAATTTTCTTTTTCTAGTTGCTTTCGTGCTTCGTGAATAGCAGCAATCAAGTTGGCTCCCGCTCCGCAACATGGATCGTTGATGGTAATATAGCCATCTTTCCTTACTTTCTCAGTTACATCCGTAATGGTGATTTTTGCCATAAGCCGACACATGTCATAAGGAGTAAATATTTGTTTCAACTCATCGTAGCCAAGATTTAAGCTCATATACATCTTTCCTAAAAAATCCTGCTCCGGATTCATTTCTAAAGACATGACCAGATTTGCAAACAACTGTGGAAAAAGTTCCTGTTTTGACTTACTGTAATGGCGAATGATATCCAAGTATCGTTTCTCTCGCTCATCAAATTGAGATTTGTCCACAGAATTTGATATAGAACAAGCCGACATAACAATAAAGTCTTTCCAAATATCCCACGGTCTGTTTTTTTCTGAAACAAGTTGACGAAAGATGTTCATAAATTCTTTCTCATATCTGTCGGGTTTGAAAGTGGGAAGATTTTTCATTTTCGGCTTCGGTGATAAGCTTACTTGAGGTTCCTCTTTATGAACTACAAAGTCGTGCTTCTCTGATATTTTCTTTGGTTTTTCGACCTTGGAAATAGAAGCATTGATCTTCGGTTTCGCTGTGGTTCGCTTCTTTTTCTGCTCTTCTATTTCGCGAGAAATCACCTTGTCAAGAGCTTCCAACTTGCCGAGAGATACTTGATCATCTATTTCATCCAAATTCCATGAGAGCTTGGAGGATATTGATGTTTCTCTGGTTAGGTTCAAAATTGGACCGAATTGATTGTAAGTAGTGTCTATCGGAGTGAACACGCTTTTCCCTTCCTCATGAAATTTAATCTGATAATTCAATTTTGCGTGGAAATTCAAATATGTCTTCGGAACGAAATAATCTATATCACTCTTTTCCAGTTCTGCTTTGTTGCACCAGTTAAAAAGGTCAGCATTAAGTGCGTCTATTCTCTCTTTGAATGATCTTTCATCTAACTCTGCTTGAACATAAATAACCGAATCGTCAACATAAAAGTAGGCATCACCATTGAAACATTTAGTTTTCATAAGACAATTTTTGACTTCTATCATACAGAGATTGCCGAAGAAGTAAGATTGAGGTAAACCTTGCGGGATACCGCAATTCATATATAAACCGCCACGTGTTGTTTCAAAATCTTTTGGATAGTAACAGTCTTTCCACGGTTCAATATTGTCTTCATCTAACTTAAAGAATAGTAACTTTGTTACAGCCATCTTTAATGCTGGTAAGTCATTCTTATACGTTGAAGAAAGCTTTTCAATAATATAGTTATAAAGCAATTTTAGTGAAATGGACGGGAAGAAATTCTTAATATCCAAACTCACCTCTGTTAGATAATTATGATTGCTCTGATATGACCGACAATGTTCAATTACATTTTCTGTGTATTCTTTGTACTTTGTCTGCCACTTATGGAACAAGTATTGCACATTCGTACTGGGTATGTTGCCATAAAAATTGTGCGGCACAAGCTTAGACAAGTCCGACAAATTTCTTTTGCCTTCTTTGTAGTTATCTTCAAACATCAGACAGTTCAGAATGCTAACAATACATATAAGGTCAGTTAGTCGTGCCGTATGCAGTGGACGGAATTTCAGTATCTCGTCATCATAATTCTTTAGTTTGAAATAGACTTTAGCCTCAAACAGATTTTCATTAGCAGAAAAAATCCACTGAAGTTTCTGTTGGCAAACATTTATGACCTTTTCTATCAGTTCAACATTATGTTTGTCTGTGAGTGCATAATATAATTCCAAATCATTTTTGGCTATTACGTCAATCACCTTACCAAATTCATCAAGAAGTTTAACTGGCTCTTCTATGTTCAATAAACCTTTGTCAAATATGTATGACTCCATACAGAATATCGCATTGAAGATATTCCGACTATCAAGAATTTTTTTATACAATTGATATTGAGTTATATCCAGTGCCATAGTTTAAATCTTGTCTTTTTTCTCCGTTAGCTCTTTCCACGCAGCTAATACCTGCATAACTCCATTGAGGAACGGATTTAGTTCGTCACTATATTTGCGATAACACGTCAATAAAGTGCTATTACCGATTTTGGCGGATATATAGTATCCGTACTTGACCTTGTTGATTTGGTAGAAATTCTCCCAATTAACAACAGTCTTTACAAATGGCTTGTCATCAATAAATTTTACATCAAATAATTCATTAAACTCAATATGCAAATCTTTATTTCCACGGAGGTCTATTTTCATGGTATTTATGTCTACAATAACATAACTAATGAACTTATAAGCCTCAGAGAAGAAATTAACATATTTGTCCATTTGCTTACGCAGGTAATTCCACGAATAATCGAAGTTTGTATTTGATGACAAAAAAAACGTATAACCAAATAGGAACTCATTTCCATCCACATAGACTTCAAGTGCTTCTTTTATGTCATCCATGTTATCTTTCTTTAAGTCATACGATGGAAGGTGTAAGCCAAAGATAGACTGGAGTACTTTTAGTTTATGCCTAAAGTCACGACGATCTTTCTCATCTTCGGGAGTATCTTCTACGTATTCTTCCACAGTTGTTTGTATATCTTCAAACAATTCCTCCTTTGTGTATAACACAGCCCCTTGTGCATTAACTATTTCAACTTCTTTGTCTTCCATGCTTCGCTATATAATAATCACTATAATCCTTTATTCCTTCAGGAAGTTGTTCCGCTTTGAGAATCGCATAGTGATTGATAAAAAATCTTCTAAGATTAACAAATGCTAGCCTCCCAGCATTGTCCTGATCAGGATACATATGCAGTTTGTAAGTCTTCAACTTGATCAAATCAAACTGTGGCAGTATCGTTGCGCTCGGTATAGCCACAGCTTTCTTTCCAGCCGAAAGCAGTGCCAAGCAGTCAGTAATTCCCTCGCTTATATACAAATCCTCACCAAACTTCATCGTATTCAAAACAGGCAGATTGAACAACCTAGTCTTCTGTGAAGATATAAACTGAAAACGCGGAGCTTCCACATTGGTTCCCAAGTATCTTGACTGCATACCTACCAAGTTGTTTCTTTTGTCATAGTAAGGGAATATTAAACAGGGAGTAAACAAGCGGAAGTATAACTTTCCGTTAGTGATAGTTATGAAACCACTATCCTGCAAGGTTTCTGAATCGAAAGCCTTGACCATTTTTTCTACCAATAACTTAGAATCGTCGATTGATACAATATTTAATTGTTTTACTATCTCTGTATTAAGAAACCGTTTCCCAAACAGGAACTGCTTTCCTTTTTCAGTGAGTGAATTATTGTCCAAAATCCATTGGGCTACATCCTTAGAAAACGGTTTCTCTACATCTTCTAACTTTAGTCTTTTTTTGTTACGGATTGCTTTTATACGACTCTTAGCAGGAGAATGATTTTCAAAAGAAATTCCGAACGTTTGACACAACCACTGGCACGCTTCCACAAAGTTAAGTTCCGTGTATTCAGTCACAAAATCAATAGCACTGCCCCCCTTGTTGCAGACAAAGCAGTTCCACCTCTCCCTGTTCTTACCAAAGAACGACAAACTTGGGTGATGGTCTTCGTGCATAAAGCATAATGCCTTATGCCTTAGTACTTCAATACCAAACCGTTCTGCCACACTCTCGCAAGAGAGACCGCAAAGCAAGGATATGGTTTCTTGTGGTATTCTTGCCATAATTTGCAGTTATGCTATGATTAGTACTTCAAAAAAAACATTACGCTCTTTCTGTTTTGTAGATAAATTGTATGCAGAAAGCTTATTATCGTAAATAACATTTTTCATTTCTTCATCAATCTAAGTAATGTTCGTAGTGACTCAACCTCTTTGCTGACCTTATTCATCTGCTTGAAATTCTCCAGATCTATCAGAATGTCTTTTCAAAACAAATTTCAGTATCCTTCAGATAGTGGAGATTCACTTAAGGAGAGTTTATTATCAAATCACACAATCTGTGCCACAAAGATAGCTATTTTTCTGAACGTATAGAATGTGGCATACATATTTTCTATTCAAATTAATTCTATTCACAATGAATTTTCCACCTTATAATAAAACAGAGCTAAGAAATATGTTATATAAAAATGCCAGTATTGAAAATATATCGCTATCTTTGAACTTAATACAGTAGTCGCTGCGTTTGTGGTTTTAAGGATGAATATATGTTTGCAATCATAAAAAGATACAAGAAAACATCCGTTGCGGTATTCATCGCATTGTCGGTCTGGGTGTATCAAGAACTACGACCAACTATCATTTTCCATACTCCGCAAGAAAGAAAATACTTGGGGAAAGTATCTACTATTAGCGGAACTATTGATAAGTTGTATATTAAAAATCACTCGGCTAAATATAGGCTCCCCTATACTTGGAACTGGAAAGAAGATGGTGAAATAGCCTTCTTCTCTAAAAATCATAATATCTTATTGATGAAGGAAGATATTGATTTTTGGAGATTGGATGTGTATCTGGACGAAGAGGGGAATTATGTAAGGCATACTGAAAGAAAATACTTCCGGCTTCATGCAGAATAAGAAGAAATTGATATTGCCTGCCATAGGTGCATTGGCTGGGGTACTATTCTCCTTATGGGACACATTTATATCCTATGGAGATACAGCCCCTTTTGACGAACCTGTCAAGACAGCCTTTATCCATGTTGTTTCATCCGAAGCGTTTATCTTTCATGCATTGATATACGGATTTGCTGGTGGCGTGACAGTTTTCCTTGCCTGTCTGATTCTATCCGTGTGCCGGAAGAAGATGAAAACATCCTGAAAAGGAGATAGCCGACCTTAAACCGGATAGGCGCATTTACACGTTAGGGATTGCAAGGGAAAGCCCACAGCATAAGCGAGGACTTGTAACGGAAAGCCCGACCGTTTACGGGAACGCCCAAAGAATATCCCTACCACATATCATGGGACATCGTATTATCTCCACCTTATTTACCTGTCATTATTCCTGTTCGTCCTCAAAAGCGATGGTCTTGGCAAGGAACAGACCGATTACAAACTTCGCTCCATGTTCGATCAATTTGCGGCGTGTCTGTATGAATCCTTCGCCAGTTGTCAGTAGATCATCAATCAACAGAACGCATTTGTCCTTGATATATTC
>ERZ791934.36-NODE-36-length-163342-cov-7.200114_pt1 | contig 163342 bp, 141 predicted proteins | sample MGYA00510125_ERZ791934 | MGnify/ENA primary metagenome ERZ791934 (study PRJEB30046, sample SAMN00993240) | human gut metagenome | study: EMG produced TPA metagenomics assembly of the A metagenome-wide association study of gut microbiota in type 2... | reverse complement strand
AGCCCGATGGGCCGGTATTTTCGGTTATTGATCCTGGCATAGGGAACCGGGAAGAAATTCAGGTCGATCACATTATCCAATGCTCTTACGGCGCTCTCCGTTATATAGGCTATCTCCTCCTCATCCGCAAGATCCAATCTTCCAAGGGAGAGGCTGGCAAGGTTGCACACCACGAATTCGCCCGGCTTTGTAACCGTCACCACCACCGTCTCCCCATCGATCTCTTCAATCTTCTGCTCCACCTGCTCGATGGCGCTCATATTCTGCGCGATCTCCGTACACAGGTTGCTGCAGTAGATGATTCCCTTGTGGCTGTTGGGATTGGCACGGTTTACCGTATCCCGGTTGAACGTAAAAGGCGTTCCCGTCTCCACCGCGCTTTTGATGATCAGCCTTATAATATCCTTGATGGGAATGACCCTTTTCTGTATCCGGGAATCCCGGACGCAGTCCTGATACCTTTTTTCCCATTCTTCTCCAAAATAGTCTTCCAGCGCATAGCCCTTCACCGTCAGTATCTCATGAGGACACATCAGATACCAGTCTCCTTCGATGTTATCCCTCGCTTCCTTCCAGAAGTAGTCCGGATAGCAGACTGCCGGGAATACGTCGTGAGCCTTCATCCTGTCGTCCCCGTTATTCGTCCTTAGGCCAAGGAATTCCGGAAGATCCCGGTGCCATACGTCCAGATAGACCGCAACCGCGCCCTGGCGCATGCCCAGCTGATCCACCGCGACCGCGGTATCATTGGCCAGCCTGATCCAGCGGATAACGCCCCCTGCTGCCCCCTCGAATCCGCGGATCGCGCTGCCGCTGGCCCGCACCTTTCCGAAATACATGCCCATGCCGCCGCCGAATTTGCTGACCTTGGCAAAATTGTCAATGCTTCTGTAAATTCCATCCAGACTGTCCGGCACCGTGTCTATAAAGCAGGAAGACAGCTGGTGATAGGGCTTTCTTGCATTGGATAACGTTGGTGTGGCCATCGTCACCTTCAGCTGACTTAGCATATCATAGAATCGCTTCACCCACGATTCCCTGTCCTTTTTCTCCTTCATGGCAAGATGCATGGCGATCCCCAGAAACATTTCCTGAGGCGATTCCATCGGCACTCCCTTTCCCGTGCGGATTACATATCTGCCAAGCAGCAGTTCAAGCCCGCTATAAGTAAACAGGTGATTCCGCTTTGGCTCGATAAAAAGGGCCAGACGCTCGATCTCGTCCCTGTCATATGCTTTTAAGATATAGTCTCCGTATAATCCCTGTTCCGTCAGATATGCCAGTTTGTCATAGAAGCATTCGATATGGCAGCGTCTCATATTCTTTTCCAATTTTTGATCAAAGTCCAGCATCAGAAGCCTGGCCGCGATCATCTCCCATTGGGGCGCTTCCTGGGTCGTCAGTTCTACCGCCGCCTTGATCAGCATAGAAAGTTTCTCCTGGTCGTCAAGTTCCGGCTTTCCAAAAGCCTGGAACTTGGCATACAGATGCTCCAGGTCATACTCTTCCTGCGTAAATTCCTTCTGGATCTCCGCCAGTACTAAAGCCAGCCGGTCAAAGGACGGAATCTTGTCAGCCAGCTTCTTTCTTGACTTTCGCTTCCTAGCACGCTCCTCTCTGTATAAAATGTAACTTTTTAATGCTTTATAATGGTTTGCTTCCATCAGCGCCTGTTCCACAAAATCCTGAATCTCTTCCACGGATACGGATGGCTCATCTGTAACTCTATCATCAATCTTTTGCTCTACATTCTTAAGAATCCTGTCTGCCTCTTCATCAGAAAGCAGATTTCCTACACTTTGGAATGCCAGGCTGACTGCCCGCTTGATCTTTTCCGGGCAATACGCTTCGTTTGTTCCGTTCCTCTTGCTGATTCTCATATACACGTCTACCTCACATACAATTTATTGATTCCACCCAACATCATACCACAATATATTGTTGTCTTCAATCATCTTTCTATCATTCTATTATTTGCCTGAAACAGGCAGTTTCATCCAGGATTCCAAAGAGGATATTGCGAGACATTAGAAATCGATGTATTCTAGACATAGAACTCAGGCACAAGTAATTAAGATTAAAAAGGAGAAAAAGGATCCCGCACATGAAAGAGCCAGCCATTGAACAAATACGAAATTTCCGACTTCATTCCCATCATCTGGATGCAGATTACCAGATGTCGGACATTGCCTTGCTCGCAGGAGCATGCGGCATGCAGAATACGCCGCCAGGCGCATGGGAAACTGCGCTTCACAGCCGGGTTCCCGGCTGCACCATGTCGCAGATGGAAGACTTGCTTAATAAGGACAGGCTGCTTCTGCAGGCATGGAGCTATCGGGGAGCACCGGTAGTATTCCCGGAAGCGGAAAGCGATGTCTTCCTCTATTCGCTAACTTCCATAGATCATGGAGGCGAAAAAGAACCATGGATCTATACCAGCGGCATCTCCCTTGCCCTTGAGTATCTACAGATGGATTTTGACGAACTGCTGGAATTATTGATGCGAGTCATGCCAAGGCTGGATGATGCCTTGATCATCAGCAAGAATTCCCTGGATCAGACCCTGGCTAGCTGGATGCTGCCGTTTCTACCGGCCCGGAAACAGGACTTGTGGAACCATCCTTCCATGTATGGGGATCCAAACAGGCAGACGGTCGGCGGCGCGGTGGTGTCTTTCCTTCTTCGTCCCTGTTCCTTTCACGGCCTGGTAGTATTCGCAAAACGCCAAAAAACCTCGCCCTCCTTTACTTCCTATAAAAATTGGGTGGGCCATCCCATGCAGGTGAGGGCGGATGCTCCCCAAAGGCTGGTCCGCAAGTTCCTGCACTGCTATGGGCCTGCGACCCTCGATATGTTCATCCGCTGGCTGGGATGCTCCAACTCCCAGGGAAAAAGGCTGTGGAAAGCCGTAGAAGAAGAAATGGAGCCGGTCCTTGTACTGGGCAAGAAGGCATTCATCCTGTCCTCTGACAGAGAGCGCCTTTTTTCGCCTTCTCCGCTCCAAAAGGAACTTCTCTTCCTGGGCGGCCACGATCCCTATCTCGACCAGCGTGACCGCCTCATACTGCAGCCGGACAAGTCTTTGCACCGGAAAATCTGGCAGCTGGTAGCAAACCCGGGCGCCATCATTTACCGCGGAGAGATCGTAGGCATCTGGAACAGCCGCAAGAAAGGAAAGGGCATGGACATCAAGGCCGCTCTGTGGGATACACACGTCCGGCGGCAGGATATCCTTGCCCTTGCCGAAGAATATGCCGCTTTCCGGCAGCAGGCTGTGGCAGGCATTGAATTCTTGTAATATATAATTCCAATAAGAATATCCGCGCCAGCTCCTCTCTTAGTCAGGTGCTGACGCGGACAATTTAAATGCCCAGCCTTTTTTTCATGGTCTTCTCCACTGCGTTAATGATGTTTTCATACCCAGTGCACCGGCACAGATGTCCGGAAAGCATCTTTCTTAATTCTTCTCTTGAATATTCCTTTCCTGACTCCAGGATCTCCACCGCGCTCATGATAAAGCCCGGCGTACAGAAGCCGCACTGCACGGCCGTCTCATCGATAAATGCCTGCTGGATGTCAGATAGTTCCCCATTCGGCCCCATCAGGCTTTCCAGCGTGCGGATATTCTTTCCGTCCGCCCACGCAGCCAGATAGATGCAGGAATTAAAGCACTCGCCGTCTATGATCACATTGCAGGCTCCGCATTCGCCCACTTCGCATCCTTTCTTTACGCTGGTAAGCCGGAAATCATTGCGAAGAAGGTCTGTCAGCGAAGCGCGGACATCTATCATGGTTTCCACTTCTCTCCCGTTAATGGTACAATGAATTCTTTTGAACTGCCTGTCACTCATACCACCGCACCTCCTGACCTCTCAATCGCTTCCGTAAGGGCACGTTTTGCCAGCACATAGGAGATATGCTCCCGAAATGCCTTGCTGGCGCGCCAGCTGTCCCTTGGACGGATATCTTTTAGAACTTCTTTTGCGAACCGCTCGACGCTTTCGGCTGACACCTTGCACCCTGCCACCGCCTTCTCTGCCGACAGCGCGCGCATAGGCACGGGCCCTGCGACGCCGTAGGCGATCCTGGCATCTTCAATCATCTGTCTGTCCGCGGATAATTTTACATTCACGGAACATCCAAGCGTTGCGATATCCATGGCATTGCGCATGGCATATTTAATATAGTGGCCCTTATAGCCATCGTAAGATTCCTTCGGTATCAGGATGGCTGTCTGAATCTCCGCAGGTCTTAGATCTACCTTCCCGGCCTTGATATAGAACTCCTGGATCGGCACCTTTCTTACGCCCTGCGGCCCTGTCAGTTCAATAATGGCATCCCAGGCGAATAGGGTGGAGGCCGAATCTGCCGAGGTCACTCCATTGCAGGTATTGCCGCCGATGGTTCCGATATTCCGTATCTGCGGACCGCCCACCTTATCGACAGCCTCGCCCAATACATGGATGTACTTCTTAATCACTTCATCCTTCGTAATATGGGAGAAGCTGGTGAGGGAACCGATGCGGATGGTTCCATCTTCTTCCATCTTCACGCCCCGCAGTTCATCCAATCCATAGATGCTGACCAGTTCTGCTCCAGCCCTCTTGCCTTCCCGGATCTGGATCAGGACATCGCTTCCTCCTGCGATGATCAAAGCCTCCGGGTGCTCCTTTAGTAATTGAATTGCATGCGATATATTATCTGCCTCATATAATGCTTTTATATCATACATCCAGAAGCCCTCCTTTCCGAAATTCCTCGAATAAGACATGGGGACTTAGAGGCAGCGTGTCTACGCCGACTCCTGTCGCGTTGAATACTGCATTGCGGATAGCTGGAGCCACGGAACAGACCGGAGGCTCTCCCAGCGCTTTCGTTCCGTACGCGCTGGTAGGCTCATAGTTTTCTACAAAGTCTGCCTTAAGTTCCGGGTGGTCCATGGTTGTGGACAGCTTATAGTCCAATAGCGTTCCGTTCAACGTCTTTCCGGTCTTGGGATCGAACTTCAGGCATTCTGACAGGCCATATCCGATTCCCATGCTCATCCCGCCGTGAACCTGAGCCTTGGCCAGCGCCGGGTTGATCAGCCTGCCGCAGTCATGGACATTGACTGCATCCACCAGCTTGACCTTGCAGGCCTCGATGTCTACTTCCACTTCCGCAACCGTGCATCCAAAGGAATAAGCATTGCTTTTGATCTGATAGGTGCTCTCCGCCGTTATATGCTGGCTGTGGCTCAGGCTGTAGAATGCTTCCAGCGCCAGTTCTTCCATGGACAGCAGTTCTCTTCCATCCGACTTTCTAACGATCATCCCGTCCACAATATCTAGAATTCCAGCGGGCATCCTTGTCATCTCATGGGCATAGCCTAAGATCTTCTCCTTTAGAAGGAGCGCGGTCTGCTGGATCGAAAAGCCGCCCACATACGTCTGCCTGGAAGCGTAGGCCCCCGTTCCAAATGGCGTAAGATCCGTGTCCTGATTGGATATCACATGGACATCTTCCAGCGGGATTCCCAGCGTCGAAGCTGCCATCTGGGCAAACGCCGTATCCGCCCCCTGTCCAATCTCCGTCTCTCCAAGCTGAATCTGGATGGACCCATCCTGGTTCAGTACCATGCGACAGGAAGAGGACTCCAAAGAGATCGGCCACACCGCCGTATTGTACCAGAAAGCCGCAATGCCAATGCCCTTCCTGATATTTCCCGTCTGATTGCCATACGCTTCTGCCTTCCTGACATAATCCGTATGCGCGATCGCCTTATCCATGCATTGGCTGAAGGTGTCCTCATAATTCTCGTTCTTAGAGAATCCATCCACGAATCCCTTCGGCATCAGGTTCTTTCTCCTGAATTCCAGCGGGGACATGCCAATCGCCTTTGCCACGTCGTCCGTGTGGCTTTCCACGGCAAACATAGCCTGGGGAATCCCATATCCTCTCATGGCGCCTGCCACCGGGCGGTTGGTAAATACCGTATAGGAATCTGCCTCCACATTCGGGCAGGGATACAGCTGCGGGAACGCGCCCATTCCCTTTGCCACTACGCTGTGACCATGGGACGCGTAGGCCCCCTGATTGGAGAACGCCTCCAGTTTCCTGGCCACGAATGTCCCGTCCGGCCTGACATAGGATATAATATGGCTTCGGATAGCATGCCTTACCCGGTTGCAGGCAAAGGTCTCTTCCCTGCTTACATCCAGCTTGACCAGATGGCCTCCCGTCACCTGGCTTAGATAAGCGCACAGCGGTTCATAGAGCACATCCTGCTTATTGCCGAATCCTCCCCCTATGTATGGCTTGATGACTCTTACCTTGCCCCAGGGGACTCCCAGCGCCTGGCCTACGACCCTCCTTACGATATGCGGGATCTGGGTCGAACTGACCACATTCATCTTATGATTGGCCTGATAAGCGTAGCAGATAAAGTTCTCGATATGGCAGTGCTGCACGGAAGGCGTATCGTACCATCCCTCCACTTTGATCAGGCCCGTCTCCTTGATTGCCTCCTCGTAGTTCCCGTTCCGGATGCTGGTATGCTTCAGTACATTCCCCGGATATTCCTCATGAAGCCTGGGCGCGCCTTCTTCCATGGCCTCCTGTACATCCAGCACGAAGGGATACTCCTCATACTGTACCTGAATGGCCCGAAGGGCCTGGCTGGCCGCCACCTCGTCTTCTGCAATGACCGCGGCCACATCGTCACCGTAGAAACGGACCCGGTCCGTCAGCATCAGGCGGTCCGCCACGTCCTGATGACTTTCCTGCGTAGACCAGGGGTGGCCTGCGGTAGGGAAGTAATTCTTCGGCACGTCAAAGCAAGTAACCACCTTGATCACGCCCGGTATCTTTCTGGCCTCGTCCGCATCTATTGATGTCACCCTCCCGTTTGCGACCGTAGAATGCAATATCTTCGCGATATATGCGCCTTTGTCGCAGAGGTCATCCGTATACTTTGCATAGCCCGTAACCTTGTCAAAGGCATCCACCCTCTTTACGCTGGCGCCAATAACTTCTCTGCGTTCCTCCATCCTATCACCTCCAGAATATCTCTTTTCCTGCTACATATTTTCCCTTGATCTTCGCGCCCCCGCTAAGATAAATCAGGCGCTCCAGCCGCTCTTTCACCTCCATATCCCGGCTGGAGATGGCGCTGTCATCGACGATGAGCGCATCGAATTCATATCCTTCTTCCAGGCTTCCCACCTTGCCAAAGAAGGAGCCGCCGCCCTTGGTTCCAAGATAGAATGCTTCTATAGCCGTCAGAGGCTTTAACGTATCATCCACCAGCCTCCACCTGAGCTTCGACGCCTGGATGGCATGTGCCATGGCGGCAAAGATATCTTCGCTCGTTCCTCCTGCCACATCGCTTCCAAGCCCGACAGGAATTCCCTCATTAAGAAATGCCCGTACCGGCGCGATGCCGGAAGACAGATTCATATTAGACTCCGGGCAATGGGCCACATAGACGCCATTTTCCTTCATGCGCCTGCGCTCCCTCACGTCTGAGTATACGCAGTGGGCCATCACCGTGCTGCAGTCTGCCCCAAACAGCCCGAACCGGTCATAGGCATCCCCATAGAATTCTGACTGGGGACACAGTTCCTGCACCCACGCCACCTCGCTTTGATTCTCCGACAGATGGGACTGTACCGGAAGGCCAAAATGCATCTGCACCTTCTTGAGATTCTCCATCAAAGCGTCGCTGCAGCTGGGAATAAACCGCGGCGTCAGGATCGGCCGGGTAATCTGGTAGCGCTTCTTACAGTCCTTAATCCATTCTACGGTATCTTCCGCGGATATGTCCGCGCTCTTTTCTATCAGATAAGCCGGACAATTGCGGTCCATATTCACTTTTCCTACCATAGTATGCAGGCCCGACGCCTCCAGCATATCCATTAGAAGTTCCGTTGCGGGCACATGGATGGTTCCGAATATGCAGGCCCTTGTCGTCGCGCTTTCCTTCAAATTATGTACAAAGTCTCCATATGCCTTTCTGGCATATTCCAGATCCTGGTACTTGCCTTCCTCTGGAAATGTATGCTCATTCAGCCAGTCCAGAAGTTCCAGATCCATTCCCAGTCCCCGGAAAGTATACTGGGGCGCATGGACGTGCAGATCACACAGCCCCGGCAGGATCAGATCTTCTCCACAGTCCCTGATAGGAAGATTCTGATACTCTCCGGGCAATTCCTGGCATACCCCCAGGGATATCCCCTCTTTGCAGATCACATAGCCTTGCTTCATGACTGCCAGTTCCGTCAGATTCCTGCTGTAGCAGATATCCCCCCGTAAAATAAAAATAGGTTCATTCATCGGCAATATCCTCCTTTCCCGAAGTCCGCAAGATATCCGCAGACTTCTCATGCGGATACTTATAGACAACTATTCCGGTAGTTGGTAGAAACGTTCAACCGATTATGAACCTATATAAGTTTCCAGTTATTTCATTTTTTATAAATCTATCGTATCATAGGATTAAAAAACCGTCAATGGATTTTACATGCCGGATTGGGACTTCTGGATCTGTTCATTCAAGTCATTCAGATATACCCATCTCTCCATCTTTTCTTCCAGTTTCTGCTCCATCTCTTCCTTATCCTTAAGCAGTTCATTAAGCCTGGCTGAATTGGTCGCATTTGCCGCTATCTGGCTGTCAAGTTCCTCTATCTTCGCTTCCAGGGCTGCAATCTCATCGTCAATAGCCTCAAATTCACGCTGCTCTTTAAAACTGAACCTTAATTTCTTATCACGCTTCTTCCACGTGTCCTTCGAATTCTCTGCCGGACTTTCTTCCACATTAGGCGTCCTGTCATCCCGGCTTTCCTTTCTTGCGCCGGATGCATCCATTTCCTCTGGAAGCGCTTCTAATTCCTTACGGATCAGATAATCGGAGTAGCCGCCTTCGAACTGGCGGATCACGCCGTCCCCTTCAAAAGAAAAGATACGGTTCACCGTACGGTCCAGGAAATAGCGGTCATGGGATACGACGATGATGATGCCGTCAAACCGGTCCAGATAATCCTCCAGTATGGTCAGCGTCTGAATGTCCAGATCGTTGGTTGGCTCATCTAAGATCAGCACATTGGGCGCGCCCATCAGAATCCGCAGCAGATACAGCCTGCGCTTTTCCCCGCCGGAGAGTTTTTCGATCTTCGACCACTGAAGCGCCCCGTCAAACAGGAAGTTTTCCAGCATCTGAGAGGCAGTGATCTTGCCGTCGGAAGTCGTGATATACTCTCCCACTTCTTTGACATAGTCAATGACCCGCATGGAATCATCCATGTATTCATTCTCCTGGGAGAAATATCCCATGCGGATCGTCTGTCCTATATCCAAACTACCCGCGTCCGGCTTTACGATCCCATTGATAATCCGAAGGAGCGTGGATTTTCCGCACCCATTTGGCCCGATGATGCCGATGCGGTCGTTTTTCAGAAATATATAGCTGTAATCCTCTATCAATTTCCTGTCATCATAAGATTTGGATATACCCGCAAGCTCGATGGTCTTATTGCCCATCCTGGATGCTACGGAATCCATGGCAACCCGCTTTTCTTCCTGGATATCCCGGATCTCCTGCATGGCCTTGATGCGGTCTATGTGAGCCTTCTGCTTCGTGCTTCTTGCCCGGGCCCCACGGCTTAGCCACTCCAGTTCCGTCTTCAGGATGCTCTTTCGCTTGCGCTCTGTTGCCAGCGCCATGTTCTGGCGCTCCTCTTTCAGGCGTACGAACTGAGAATAGTTGCCCGGATAATTGTATATCTTGCCCTGATCCACTTCCACGATCCTGGTAGCCACCCGGTCTAGGAAATAACGGTCATGGGTCACCATCAGGATGGCTCCCCGGAAACTGATCAGATACTCTTCCAGCCACTCGGACATCGCATTGTCCAGGTGGTTGGTCGGCTCGTCCAATACAAGGATGTCCGCAGGCGTAAGAAGCGCATTGACCAGAGCCACCCGCTTCTTCTGCCCGCCTGACATGTGCCCGATACGTTCCTCATAATCCGTGAATCCCAGCCGGTTCAGCATGGCCTTGGCATCCGCCTCTATGGTCCAGCGGTTCAATTCATCCACATTGCCCTCCACCGCAGCCTTCAGTATCGTGGTTCCTTCCTGAAAGACAGGGGTCTGGGGCAGATAGCAGATCTTCACCTGGCCGCCCATGCTGATCTTTCCCGAATCGCATGGCTCGATCCCGGCTGCCACCTTAAGCAGCGTGGACTTGCCCATCCCGTTAATCCCGATTACGCCGATCTTTTCATTCTCATTGATGCTAAATCCTACATCGTCCAGAAGCACCCGGTCCGTATAAGACTTCGTTATATGTTCCATTGTCAGCAAATTCATCTTTATCGCCTGCTCCTCTTCGCAATTTCTTTCCCTATTATACAGAATACAGAGCGAAATCACAAGGCAAAGCGGACATAAGGCGTTACATATTCAGGAATCCCGCATCCACCTTTACCTCTGCGCCGGAGATATAGCGGGCTGCCTTATCATCTGCCAGGAATGTGATGATATTGGCGCAATCCTCCGGCTGTCCCAGAATCGGCTTGGCTCCCTCCACCGGAGGAGTGATCGTATGAAGCGGCGCGGCATTGCCTGCCCGAAGCTGCCACTCCAGGATGCCAATATTCTTCTCTCTGGCCGCGCGGTTTATCTCTGTCTTGATATTGCAAGGCAGGATGCAGTTGCAGCGGATCCCTTTCTCATAGAAGCTGACCGAGAGGTTCCGAGTAAGGCCCAGCACGGCATGCTTGGTCATAACATATGTGGCGCCGCCTTTCAATCCACGTATGGACGCCGCAGACGCAACATTCACGATGTTGGCAGGCGTTCCCTGCTCCAGGAATATCTTGATCGCGCGCTGGCAGCCCAGGTAGACCGCGCGCTGGTTGGTCTCATATTCGTAGTCATAGATTTCCTGGGATGTCTCATGTATCGGCAGCTGTCCATCCAGTACTCCGGCATTATTAACCAGGATATCCAGATGCCCAAATTCTTCAAGGCAGATATCGAACATTCTGTCAATCTGCTTTGGAACGCGCACGTCCGTCTGAAGAGGCAGGATGCAGCCTGCTCCTCCTTCTGCCTCTACTTCTGCCTTCAGTGCTTCCAGCCTGTCCAGCCGGCGTGCCGCAGCAACAACCTTGGCGCCTTCCATTGCAAAAATCTTTGCGGAGGCGCGCCCAATACCAGAACTTGCGCCTGTGACAATGACTGCTTTTCCTTCAAATCTCATACTATTCTTCCTCCTTTTTCCAACGTTCGGTAAATCCTTCCCTGTAGTGCGGAAATAGTTCTTCGAGCTTATATATTTCATACGTCTGATCAAAGTCAAAGGATGCCGTGATGCCCCGTTTGGCGAAATCTTCAATCTCTTCCTCGGTATAGCCCAGATCTTTGAGCACCTCTTCGTTATTCTCACCGAACAGAGGGGCGCCCCATTTGATCTCGCCCGGATTATTCTTCCACTTATTGATGATGCCAAGGCCTTTTACCCTTCCCATCATAGGGTCATCCCACTCGACAAAGATATCTCTTGCCTTCCAGTGCGGATCTTTTGCACAATCTTTGAGGGTATAGACTTTCTGGCATGGAATCTGGTTCTCCAGCATGATCTTTTCCACTTCATCTACCGTATGCTCTGAGACGAATTTTTCCATGGCTGCCTCCAGCCTTCGTCCTAGATCCGTATCAGCCATCCATCCAGACAGGATCTGGTCGATCTCCGGATCTCCGTCGCCTGGCTTGGGCAGGCCGATCAGGGGATATCCCCGGTGAACAGGCCCATAGCCGTTCATTCCGATGAATATCTCGCCGCCGTCCTTGCACGTATAGAAACTGAACAGGGCGGCCTGGGTATCCTTATTGCCCGTACGCGGAAATTCTTTCCCATCGGTAAAGTATTCCATAGGACGCGTATCCAGAATCCGCGCCAGCGACTCATACTGGGCCACATCCACGGATTCTCCCTTGCCTGTGCGAAGCACATGTACATAAGCGGCCAATGCTGTCCAGCATGTATTAAGGGCCGTCACATAATCACTAAGGTACGGAGATACCTTCATAGCCTCTTTGGGCGTGCCGTTAAAACTCATATAGCCTGAGAATGCCTGCCCCACCGCGTCATAAGAAGCGCGGCCGATATACTCCGGCACGCCGGTCTGGCCGAATCCGGAGACATGCACGATTGCCAGCCGGGGATTGATCTCCCAGAGGACCTCATCCGTAAGGCCCATTTTCTCGTAGGTGCCTCCTTTGGATGACTCAATGAAGATGTCCGTCCACTTGATCAATTTCTTAAATATCTCAAGACCCTCCGGCGTCTTCATATCGGCAACCATGGACAGCTGGTTACGGTGATTCTGGGAATATCCATAATGCCCCCGGACGCTGTCCGGGTTCTTCGGCGATTCAAAATGTACGACTTCCGCTCCGACCTCTCCTAGCAGCGTAGCCCCGAAGGGACCCGCGATCGCGCCGCCGCATACCAGAATCTTGACCCCCTCCATCACGCCGAACTGGGGAAAATTGTTAAGGCCTGTTCCTTTCATTTCTATAATCTCCTTTCTATACTACACAATTTATCTCTTTATATTCTTTAAAGCATTGACTGCCCTGATGCTACCCGTCCGGCGATTCTGCCGTAGAACAATGCGCCGCCTATGGATGTGCCGCAGGTAGGATACTCTGTCCCGAACATGCCCGTATCGGCAACTTCGCCAGCAGCGTACAGGCCAGGTATCGGCCTGCCTTCTGTGTCCAGCACGCGTGCGGATACATCCGTCTCCAGGCCTCCAAAGGTAACCGTAACGCAAGGGTGAAGCCTGAGGGCTGCATATTTCGGCCCATTGATAGGATGCAGGAATCTGGATGGCTTTCCGAAGTCTTCATCCACGCCCTTGTCAACCAGCTCGCTGTACCGGTCAAATGTAGCGCGAAGAACGGCAGGATCGCATTTTATCATTGCCGCCAGTTCTTCGATGCTGTCCGCCGCCTTATCCCTGCTGGTTCCTTCCACTGCCTGCTTGAACCCATACTGTACGCCGCTGTAAGGCTCGTCGCCGCTGGTAATGTACCATCCGCAATTGCTTCCGGAGGCCGCCAGCGCATCGGATACATGATACTGGTAGCTCCACTCATTCACCACGCGCTCTCCGCGTTCATTGACAATCAGCCCAGACTCGTCATTGATGCCGATGCCGCAGGTCAGGCTGGTGTAAACCACCTGGATTCCCGGATGCACGAAGTTGCGGGCGCCGATCTTCTCTGCCGCTATCAGCCCCTCTCCTACATTGCTCTTTGGAGTGGTAGAGAAATAATGGGCTACCGGGTAACGCGCGCACATCTCTTTATTGCGGGAATATCCTCCGGTAGCAAGGATCACGCCTTTCCTGGCGTATACCGTAAGTTTTGAACCGTCAAGCTTCTCGCACACTGCCCCGTTTACAGTACCGTTTTCATCGGTAAGCAATTCTTTAAGCGCCGTATTATATAGAATCTCACCGCCCAGTTTGTCTACATAATGATGGGTAAGTGGGGTGGTAATCTCTCCGCCCTGGCCGTTGGTCTGTCCGCCGCCGCCCATGCTGTTATGTACTCTCCATGGCTGAAGGGATACGTGGATCGCCTCCACATCCTGAACCTGGTAGCCCATCGTTCCCAGCCAATCCAGGGTCTCATTCAGATGCTCTACAAGGTAACGGTTCTTGGATGCATCCATAAAGTCTCCCCTGCGGTTTCCTACTTCCATCAGATATTCATAGCACATCTCTTTCGTGTCATAGATCCCCTGCTCCTTCTGCCATTTGGTGCCTGCGCCCAGAAGTTTTCCGCCGGAACGCGCCGTGGAGCCTCCTGTAATTCCCTGCTTCTCGATCAGGATGACGTCCGCGCCGCCTTCCTTTGCTTCGATTGCTGCCGCCAGTCCGCCTGCGCCTGCGCCGAATACGGCAACATCAACCGTGCGCACCTCGTCCTTTGGCTCTGGAGCCTCAGGCCCCGGCGCTTGTCTTAGCTGTTCTATGTCCTCATCCGTTGCCCCTGCTGCTTTCAGAGCGGCCGCAACCGCGTCCAGTATGGCCGCGCTGGTCAGATCCGCACCATTTACCAGTGGAATATTCAGCGACTGGTATTCGATAATCTGTGGAGGGATGACCTCGATCGGAGAGGTGGGAAGATCCCATGCAAGACCTCGCACCTCCTTGTGCTTGACGATCTGAATCTTTTCAATCCTTTCTTCTGTAACGGTTACATTCACGATAAGTTTGCCGCGGTATCCGCGGCCGATGCCTTCATAAGCGCCTGGAACATAATGTGCCATAACATTTCCTCCTTATTTTTACCATTTGTTATTTTAATAACATTTTTTATTAAGTTCATTCTAACACTTATAATTCAGGCTGTATAATTTAAAATTAATCCCCCGCAATAAGTTTAATTTATGGTAGAATGAAAAAAAGAAGGATGCCAGACATCCTTCCCACGATAGGAGGTATTCATATGAGCATCAAACGGCTCCCATTTTTTCTTTCCGCCGCCAAATATCTGAACTTTACAGAGGCTGCCAATGAACAGTTCATATCCCAGACTGCCATGAGCCTGCAGATCAAGAAATATGAAGACGAGCTGGGCTTCCAGCTCTTTCACAGAAGCAATACCGGCGTGACGCTTACCAAAGCCGGGGGCTATCTCTATAAGCGCTGCCAGTACATTATGGCAGACTACAACCAGGCCATCTCCCATGCCCGCCAGGTTTCGCAAGAGGATAAGCCTCTGATTAAGATCGGGTATCCCGGCGCATACGAACAGTTTGCCATCACGCCCATCGTAAGCCAGTTCTATAAGGACCATCCATCTATCCAGGTAGATCTCATCTATGGAAAGAAAAAGAGGAAAGTCCTGCAGCAGCTGGAAGATGGATATCTGGACCTGGCGGTAGTATCCGACTACGACCGCAATTATAGCCAATGGCTCAAAGTCCATCCCCTGAGGAAGGATGAATGCCTGTTTCTTCTGAGCGCGGACAATGAACTGGCGCAGCAGGACAGCCTGGAACCCGCTAGTCTTACGGGAAAGCCAATGCTTCGAACGATAGAGAATGACATCATCTCCTATGAATGGCAGATATGGAATGTCATGAATATTCTCGGCCTGGGCAGCAACGAAGTAATCTATGCCAACGATTACTACAGCATGGCTCTGCTTGCCAAATCTGATATTGGCTTTGGCATTGTCCCCGCCTGCATGAAGGATATGCCCATGGATGGACTTCGCTACGTTCCCATGGCCGGACGCACATTGAATACCGGATGTTCCGTAATCTATATGGAGAACAGCATGAACCCCGCCAGGGAAGAATTCCTGGAACTGCTCAAAGAGACGGCGGGCAAGTCAAAGAGCGGCAAGTAAAGCTGGAGATACCGTTCATATTTCCCGGAGATTTTTCATATAATATTGAAAGTCATGCCTGGAGCCGGTATATATGAACATCAAAAACAAAAGCACTCTCATTATTTTTATCCTTATTCCTCTTGCGGCAGGATCCTTGTCTGCTCTCTTAAGCGGCAATTCGGCGGCCTATTTGGCATTGAATAAGCCGCCTCTTAGTCCTCCGTCCTTCCTATTTCCCATCGTCTGGACCATATTATATATATTAATGGGGATATCTTCTTATATAATCTATGAATCCGAAACTCCTGAAAAGAATAAGGCGCTTCGACTATATTTTATCCAGCTGTTCTTCAACTTCCTCTGGAGCATATTCTTTTTCGGCTTTTCCATGTACCTCTTTGCATTTTTATGGCTTCTCGTGCTTATCATCCTCATAGCCCTGATGATATATCAGTTTCACAAGATAAGTCCTGTTGCCGCCTATCTACAGATCCCCTACCTTATATGGTGCCTGTTCGCCGCATATCTGAATTTCATGATATACCAGCTGAATTAAATCAGGCAGGCCCGGGGCATCCGCGCTAAAACGCAAATGCCTCTTGCCTGCCTGTTCTTGGAGTATGAACTATGGAATTAATAGCAGTATGTCTTTTCTATGGCCTGTAAGCCCCATCTACGCTGATCGTCGTAGCCGTGATGCCGCTAGCCAGGTCGGATGCAAGGAACAGATATACATTCGCGATCTCTTCCGGCTTAAGCATTCTCTTCATTGGCAGTGTCTTCAAGTAGTCCTCCAGGATCTCCGGTGGAAGCCCCTTCGTCATATCTGTATCTACAACGCCAGGTGCAACGCCAACAACACGGATGTTCTTACGGATAATCTCTCTTCCAAGACCATGAGTCAGGCCGATTACGCCCGCCTTGCTGGTAGGATATCCGATTCCTGATAAGGAACCATAGATTCCGGTTACAGATGCCGTATTGATGATAACGCCCTGCTTTGCATCTTTCATGCACTGATAAGCAGACCATGCGCCATTGAATACGCCGTTAACATTGATGTCCATTATATTTTTGAAATCCTCTTCTGATACCCTGGAGAATACAGAATTCATTGTAATGCCTGCGTTGTTGATCATGACATCCAGTCTTCCGTACTTCTGTGCAACCGTTCCAACTGCTGCCATAACAGCATCTCTTGATGTAAGGTCTGGAGCGAATCCTAATACCTCTTCCTCCGGATAGAGTTCCTTTAACTGAGCCAGCGCTGTGTCTACCTCTTCCTGGGTCTCGCCAAATATGGAGACTTTTGCTCCATTCTCAATAAAGAGTTTTGCTGCTGCGAATCCGATTCCACGGGTTCCGCCTGTGATAATTGTAATTTTGTCCTGTACAAGTTTCATGAACTTTTCCTTCCTTTCTTTTCCTTTGGCTTATCATATCTGCCAAAGTATCGTATCGATTGATACAACTTTAACATTTTACAGGACGCGACATTGGAAAATCACACGGCATCTTACAACTTGTAGAGTTCTTTTTTAATTGCAAAATATAAGCAGTCCATGGACAAAAAGTTTGCAAACACTATCACTATTTTGTTTCCCTATAGATCCAGCATGCTTCTCATCTTCCGAAAAGAGATCCGGTACAGTACGTACAGGAAGATGGCGGATGCCCCAATCATAATACTCTCGATTCCGATCAGCCTGATTTCTTCAATTTCCAGGCGCATATTGTTAAAAAAGAGCATCAGGACCGTAAAGACCAGGGATATCCCGCATCCTGCGATGCCGGGATATAAGAAGATCTTGCGAAGCTGTACTTTTACCACCCGCGTCTCATAATCCCGGCTGGCCCCCAGCTTCTTCATATCCTCGAACAGCTGCCTGTTATCGACAGCAATGGTAACGCTTCTTACATAAGTCATAACCCCGATTGCCGCCAGGGCAATTATCGCAATGTAGGCGCTAAGCATCACGAATACCGCAATCATCTGCATAACCTCCCCTTTTGTAAGAACTTTGAAGGCAGGCGCATATTTCCAGTCCTGAAGAAGTTCCGGATTGTCCGCCGTCATCCCTACCCTGCCTGAATAGGTGTAGGGTTCCCCTGCTTTTTTTGCAAGTTCTTCTTCGCGGGCATCATAAAGAAAATAATGGTCCGAGATATCTGTGGCATGCGCGATATATTCTTCTTCCAGTTCTTTGGCGAATGGATAAGTATCCATCACATCCTTCACGTTAAAGAAAACCATATCCTCTTTGTTATCCTCTGTAAGGCCAGCGGTATACGATGCATAATCCGCATCAGACAGGATAAATGCAAATGGATCGCTTACGCGTGTCAGATTATCGAATGCGACCGTTCCTTTATAAACCGGCTCCATTTCTTCCCCGGCAGCCGGGCTTGCCACCTTCAGCAGGCATTCCGGCTTTGCCCATATCTCTTCCTGATAGTTCTGCTGGACAATGGCTTTATACTCTCCCGGCTTCAAAGACACCGGTTCCCCCGCGATTCTGGAAAATTCAGAGGCAGAAAGGAATGTGGCATATTTTTCCCTCTTCACATCATAGTATTCCCCGTCATCGTTTAATTCGGTGCCGGCGTAGATGATCAGAAGTTCTGCTGCCTGTGCTTCCTTATAATCTGTGATTTCTACCCCATGCCTGTCTGCCAGATCATAGATCTCTTCTTTCGTAATCTGCTGTTCTGCTGCCGGATAATGCAGGGAATAATCGACCGGAGCATTTTCGCCGTTTCGGAATGCAGAATCATAATACTGCATTCCCCAAAAAGCAGAGATCAGCAGTACGAAGATCAGCATCGCGATCACGCACATATTCTTTGTCGTCTGTCTTGCCGTGAATCGCATTAAATTGGTGGAAATAATATTTTTATAATATTTTTCCGGATGGCGACCCTTTTTTGTCCTGCCTACCGCGCTTAGGAGGAATAGATATAGGCCCGCGGCGCTGATCAGATAGGCTCCATTCCAAAGCGGGGATGCTTGATGATGAAACACCCTGGCCCATATCGGCGGCACGGCCATCGCAAGCGCCAGGCCTATTATTACGCAGGCCAGGCCTAGTTTTCCTGTCCATGGCCTGATATCTTTTACGATCTCGCTCTTTCGCTGGGTTTTCAGAATCTCCATAATATCTGCCCGCCTGATAAAACGGTATCCGGCGGCAAATATGCAGCAAGCAAGCAGACAGGCAAAAAGGACGCCCGCGGCGATTCCCATCATACTGATACTGTACCTAAGATTCCGGGCATCAAGGAGCAAGGCCTGGAATCCCTTCCAGATAAGGAAGGATATAGGGAAGGCGCCGATAATGCCCAGCAGCATATAGCCCAGGATCACAGCGGCGAGTTCTCTTGCCAGGCAGCCGGCCAGCTGCTTCTTCCGCTCTCCCAGCGCCAGAAGCACTCCGAATTCCCTGCTTTTGTATTTAAAAAACAAACTCGATCCGTATATCGTGAATATGGTGCAGCCGGCTACCGTCACGCCGAACATCAGCCAGCATAACTTTCTCGTATCGCCTCCCTCCGGCAGCATCTTTTGGATGGCGGGCGAAAAATACATCATAGCGTAAGAAGATACCAGAAGGATGGACAGGAAGATGCAAATGCCAAGAATCCTGTACTGGTCCTTATTCTCCTTCCGCAATTTCTCTAAAATCTTATTCATCGTCATCCGAATCCCCTCCCAGTTCCCTTATGGTATTCAGCAGTTCATCCATGAACGCTCTTCTGGTACCAGTTCTTTTCAACTCGCCATGGACCTTGCCATCCTTAAGCACGATCACCCTGTCACAGAAGGATGCCGCATAACTGTCATGGGTCACCATGAATATGGTGGCGTCCATCTCTGATCTGGCCTGGAGAAATGCATCAATCACTGCCTTGCAGGACTTGCTGTCCAGATTGCCGGTAGGCTCATCGGCCAGAATCACGTAGGGCTGGTTCATCAGGGCCCTTGCGACAGCTGTCCTCTGCTTCTCCCCGCCTGAGATATCCGCCGGATACTTCTCCATAATTTTTTCAATACCGAACAGGCTGCAGATATGCCTGGCCTTTGCCTCCATCTGAGGAATCGGCCGCTTCGCAATGATCTGGGGCAGGCAGATATTCTCGAATACGCTCAAGCCGTCCAGCAGCATAAAGTCCTGGAACACAAACCCCATACTCTGATTACGGACCTTTGCAAGCCCTTCCTCCTTAAGCCCCGAAAGATCCTTGCCTGCCAGCAGGATGCTCCCGTCTTCGTAAGGAATAAAGCAGGAAATGCAGTTTAAAAGCGTAGTCTTACCGCTGCCGGAAGGCCCCATGACAGCCACGAACTCTCCTTTTTCCACTTCCAGCGATATATCCTTAAGGACCGGATATACCTGGCTTCCGGTCTGATAGTTTTTGGTTAAATGCTCTACTTTTAACATAATGATTGCTCCCTTCTTCTTTCTGCCTTCTATTCTAGAAGAAGAGAGCAAGGATATCTTCCTTCAGGATGTCAAGTTTGACATGGTTTCTGTAAAGTTTGCAAAACCCGGATATTTCTGTATAATATCGTTTAGAAGCCTTCTGCCTAACGGCAGAGGCATGATAAGGAGACGTTGGAAATATGATCACGATCGGAATATGCGATGACGACCTAAAGATGCAAAAGGCATTGAGAGTCCCGCTTGAAAGGAAGCTTCAGCTACTGGGGGAAGAATACCGCATCCTGGAATATGCTTCCGGCGAGGCATTGCTCGCAGGCTCCCAGACGGATGGACTTGATATCCTCTTTCTGGATATTGAGATGGATGGACTAAATGGCATGGAGACTGCGCGCTCCTTAAGGCGGATGGAGTCCGACACCATCCTGATCTTCGTGACCGCTTACCCTGACTTTGTATTCCAGGGCTATGACGTCCATGCATTCCACTATATCCTGAAGCCTTACGAAGACCGGAAAATCCTGGAGGTGTTAGAACAGGCATTAAAACTGCTTGGCAATCTGGGCGAGCAGTTCTATACGGTTGAGCAGAAATGCGGCATCTTGAGAGTCCCATTAAAACAGATCCTGGCCTTTTGCAGCGACCGAAGAAAGATCTCCATCTTAACAGCAGATGGGAAACTGGACTTTTATGGAAAACTGGGAGAAGTAGAAAAGCAACTGCCGGACTATTTCATCCGAATTCATAACCGATATCTGGCAAACCTCAACCACATCACAGCCCTGGAACCTGACGGATGCGTGTGCGGGGATCATTTCCTGCCTGTCAGCAGGACTTACAGACAGCAATTGGAGATCGCCTTTGCCCGGGCGCTGCTCCAATAAGGGAGGAAAAAAATGCAAAATCAAGAGTCCGTATCCACAATAATAGAAGTCTTTTCCAAATGCCTGTACGCCTTTGGGCTTCCTTTTTTCTGCAGACTGCTTTACTCTGTAGTTCCAAGAAAGGACGGAAAGTTCTGGACCGCCGTCATAGGCGTATCCTGCTACTTTCTCTTTGGAATGACCATCTTTACCAACGACATGTTCAATGTGACCTTAGATCTTCTGTGGTTTACCGCGCTGATGCTGGTTGCGTTCAAAGGAAGAGCCTTACCCAAGCTTGCGTCGGTGGCTATCTTTTATCCGCTGGTCATCTCATTAAATTTTCTCATCCAGGATCTGTTGGGTGTAGTATATTTATTTTTAGATGCCACACTTTTTGCAAGCATATTCTGTTATTTGTCAGATGCATTCCTGCACATCCTCTTCTGGTATGTGCTGTATAGGCTTTTCCACCAGAGACTTTATGATTTCAGCAGGCTCTTCGACCAGAACACCTGGATCTTGCTGGGCACGGTCTGTCTGGCTTCGCTGGTCAGCATCACTACCGTCATCTACTATGCGCCGGCACAAAGCTACAAGATCTGGCTATGCGCCCTGGCCTGCATCATTACCAACATAGGAAGCCTCTGCCTGGCCGGATATTTTTCCAACAGCATCCGCCTTGAGGCGGAGCGGAATAACCTGAAGCTGCAGCAGGAATATTATGAAGAACTGGAACGCAATCAGACGGAGATCCGTAAGTTACGCCATGACATGAATCATCACTTAAGTGTGATAAAGGATCTTTTTTATTCGGAAAACAGAATGGAAGCCGAGGAATATTTTAAAGAAGTGGAGTCCCAGATTGCCGTGCAAAACCGGGTATTCTGCAAGAACAGCATCGTCAATGCCGTTCTTAACGCCAAATACAGCCAGGCAGTCGGGCAAGGCATTGACTGCTTCTTCCATGTAGATCTCCATAATATACAGAGCATCGACTCTGTCAGCCTCTGCTCCTTGTTCTCCAATACTCTGGACAATGCCATAGAGGCCTCCCTGAAGATCAGAGAGCCTGCCGCAAGAAAGATCTCCGTAAAGGCCCGTTCCACGGATTCCGGCTACTTGAGCTATGAGATCTCGAACCAGAAGGCAAACCCCATCGTGGAGAAAAACGGCCATATCCTGTCGGACAAAAAAGATGCCAAGTCCCATGGACTCGGCATCCGAAATATACGTGAAATCATAGATCGATATAATGGCACGCTGGATATCTCCTATACGGAGGATACCTTCACGGTAACCATGCTGATCCGGCTCTAGGGGAAGACTATTCTTCTTCATCTGCCATTTCTTTCTTCCAGCCTGTACCTATATCTACCCAGCCCTTGCATGCGGTCACTTGGTACAGATCTCTGCTGCAGATGCCGATGGCGCTGTTTCCTGTGCCGCCGGATGTATATACATATTCATCCATATATCTTTGCAGGGAAATGTCCATATAGACCTTTGCCCGCTTATTGGGGAGAGCGATAGGGCTAACGGAGCCAGGCCTGCAGCCCGTATAGTCCAACAGGTCCTCCTCATCCAGCACGATGCGCTTAACTTTGAAGCATTTCTCGTACTTTGCATTGTCGATTCTGGCATCCCCTGACAATATGATTATATTAGCCCCGATAGGCGCAGCAAAGGCCAGCGTCTTTGCAATCTTTTCCGCCGGGATATGGAGCAGCTCCATGGAATCTTCCGTGCTCTCGAAATCCCGCTCGCAGTCCCTGATCTCATATTGGAATGCCTGCTTCTTTAATAGTTTTTCTACCCTGTCTGCCGCCATATCCCGTTCTCCTCTACTTTTCAAACATAAATGTTCCGCTTTTGCCGCCGCTCTTTTCACAGAGATGGATCTCTTCGATCACCATCCGCTTGTCAATGGCCTTGCACATGTCATATATGGTCAGAAGCGCCGTCGACACGCCGGTCAGCGCCTCCATCTCCACCCCTGTCTTTCCTTCCGTCTTAACCTGGCAGAAGGCCTTGATCTCAAGTTCTTCGGGGTTCATCTCGAACCTGACTTCCGAGTTGGTAAGATTCAGCAGATGGCACATAGGAATCAGTTCCGCCGTCCTCTTCGTTCCCATAATCCCTGCCACTTGGGCTACCGTCAGCACATCGCCCTTCTTCACCTTCCTGCCGGCGATGGCTTCAAACACTTCCCGGCTTACCCGGATCTTTCCCTCCGCCAGGGCTCTCCTTTGCGTGATTTCTTTGCCGGAGACATCTACCATTACCGCATTGCCATCCTCATCAAAATGACTGAATTCCATTTTTTCTCCTCCTGCCTTCTGTCCTAGTCCAGATATGTATTCTTATACTCTTCACGGATATCTTCCGGAACCAGTTTTCCTCCGGTCGCCCACGCGATATGGACAGACTGCTCCATCTTGTCCTCCAGGCCATGTTCCTTGATATACTTCCGAGTCTCATCATAACGCATAAGTTTCAGCGGTCCCTCAAATGCCGCGCAGGAACTTGGCTCGATGAAGATGTTCTCCGTATCCCATAAAGCTCTCATATACTCATAGAGCCATTGATCCTTCAGCGTAAATTCGCCGCTTAGCAGAGGCTCCATAACCTTTCCCACGAATCCCGACGGACGCCCCACCGCCAGGCCGTCTGCATGGGTGAGCCCGGTAAGCCCTACATCCTGCACGCAGATCTGATTGTGGAGCCCGGTCGCCATTCCAAGGATCATGCAAGGAGCCTGGGTGGGCTCTACAAAGAACACATGCACATGATCCCCCCATATCTCCTTCAGGCCAAACGTCACGCCGCCCGGAGCCCCGCCTACGCCGCAGGGAATATAGACAAACAATGGATGCTCTTCATCCACCTGGATGCCCAGTTCTTCCATCTGTCCGATCAGGCGCTTTGCGGCTACTGCATATCCCATGAATAGATTCTTGGAATTCTCATCATCCACAAAGTAGCTCTTCGGATTGGCGTCTGATTCTTTTCTGCCATTCTTTACTGCCTCGCTGTAATCTGACTCATATTCCACCACTTTTACTCCATGGCTTCGCAGCATATCCTTCTTCCATTGCTTTGCATCCGCAGACATATGCACGATGACTTCATATCCCACCGCCGCGCTGGCAATGCCAATGCTCAGGCCCAGGTTGCCGGTAGAGCCTACTTGTATGGTATACTGGCTGAAGAATTCCCTGGATTCATCCGTTGCCAGTTTGGAATAGTCATCTTCAAGCGTGATAAGCCCTGCTTCCAAAGCCAGGTCTTCCGTATGCTTCAGCACTTCGTATATCCCTCCCCTTGCCTTCACAGAGCCAGCCACTGCCAGGTGGCTGTCCTGCTTTAGTAGGAGACGTCCCTGAATCGGATCTCCATACGTCTGGTTCAGAAATTCCTGCATCTTCGGTATCGGTGTCAGGGCGGATTCAATCAGCCCATTTCGCTCCGCCGTCTCTGGGAAGCACTTCATTATAAAGGGAGCAAAGCGTAAAAGTCTCGCCTCTGCGTCATCAATATCCTCCATCGAAATGCCAAGGCTATCCTTTGCCTCATTCCATGGCCTCCATTTTGGATTCACCCATCCTACTTCTTCGGCCTCCGCGATCTGCTTTACCACCGGTATCTCCATATACTTTCTGTCCATTCCCTTACCTCCTTTTAAAAAAGGGACCGGAAATTCCGGTCCCTTGTCGTTCAAATCTCCTATTCCCATTATATTTTACAGGAATATATATTTCAATATAAATAATACTGCCAGCACATACATCAGTATGCTGATCTTCTTCTCCTTAACCTTTCCTGTCAAAAGATTCAAGGCTACATAAGAGATGACTCCCATGGAGATACCTTCTGAAATGCTGTAGAAGAATGGCATTGCCAGAATACAGATATAGCACGGAAGCGCTTCTGCGATATCGTCAAAGTCGATGTTGACAACGTTAGTCAGCATATAGAATCCTACGACTACCAGAGCCGGCGCTGTCGCGAAAGAAGGAATCGCAAGGAAGATTGGCGACAGGAACAGGGCAAGCCCAAACAGGATCGCCGTAGTCACTGCCGTAAGGCCTGTTCTTCCGCCTTCTGATACACCGGATGCACTCTCTACGAATGTCGTGGTAGTAGAAGTACCAAGCAGTGCGCCTGCCGTCGTACCAACCGCATCTGCAAGAAGCGCGCCTTTGATGCGTGGCAGCTTGCCGTTTTCATCCAGCATATTTGCCTTGGATGATACGCCGATCAATGTTCCAATGGTGTCAAACATATCAACAAACAGGAATGCAAAGATTACAACAATAAAGTTCAATGAGAAGATTCCTGTAAAGTCAAGCTTGCAGAATATCGGCGCAAGGCTTGGCACTGACAGCCCGCTGCTGAAATCAGGAAGCAGCCCGTAGAATCCAAGTTCCGGATTTGGAACGTATAAGCCGGCAAACTGGCAGATGATTCCAAGCAGCCATGTAATCAGGATGCCCCACAGGATATTGCCTTTGATGTTCTTGATTACAAGGATTCCGGTAATGATAATGCCGATAATCGCAAGAAGTACCGTGATTCCTACATCATTAAAGGATGCTGCCACTCCATTTGCCTCATTGTACTTGTCCACAGAGAACAGTTGGAGAAGCGTGGAGCCTCCGATAACGATCTTTGCGTTCTGCAGGCCGATAAATGCGATAAACAGACCAATACCTACGCTGACAGCAGCCTTTAAGTTCTTCGGAATCGCATTGAAGATCGCTTCACGCACGTTGGTAAGCGAAAGGATGATAAATATAATACCTTCCACGAATACGGCGGTAAGCGCAACCTCCCAGCTGTATCCCATTCCCAGGACAACCGTGTATGCAAAGTAAGCATTCAGTCCCATGCCCGGAGCCAGTGCAAACGGATAATTCGCAAATAATGCCATCAGCAATGTGCCAATCAAAGATGCCAGCGCCGTAGCAGTAAATACGGCTCCCTGATCCATTCCTGTAGCGGAAAGAATGCTGGGATTAACAGCAAGGATATAGGCCATTGTCATAAATGTCGTGATTCCGGCCAGGATCTCAGTCTTTACATCCGTGCCATTCTCACTCAGTTTAAAAAACTTTTCTAACATGTGTTTCCCTCCTTTTCGTCTCTCATCATTAGAAACAATAACAAGTTAATATTAACAAAATAGACCCATAAAGTAAATGGGTCTATCTATTAATTATTGTTATCAATAACTATTACCGGGCTTCCCTGATCCGTTTTCTAAGTGGCAGCACCATGCCAGGCGCCACGGAAAGCTCGTCAATCTTCATCTCAAGGAATGTCTCCGTAAGGCTTAAGTCCGCCGCCAGTTCCCCGCAGATGCCAATCCATTTTCCTTCTGCATGGGCATTCGCCGCTGCCATGCGGATCATCTCCAGGACCGCGGGGTGATGGGAGTCGTAGAATGCGTCCAATTGCTGGTTCTGGCGGTCGATCGCCAGCGTATACTGCGTCAGGTCGTTGGTTCCGACACTGAAGAAATCAACCTCCTTTGCCAGTTCCCGGCTCACCATGACTGCCGCCGGCGTCTCGATCATGACGCCCAGCTCTACATCCTCCCGGAAGGCAATCCCTTCTTCCGTCAGTTCCTTCTTCACTTCCTCAATGATTTCCTTGATTCTTCGCACTTCATTGACCGAGATGATCATAGGAAACATGATCGCGATCTGTCCGAATGCGGATGCCCGGTACAATGCCCTAAGCTGGGTCTTGAATATCTCCGGCCTTGTAAGGCAGATACGGATTGCCCGGTATCCCATGGCCGGATTCTCTTCCTTGCAAAGCCCAAAGTAATCCACCTGCTTGTCAGCGCCGATATCCAGGGTTCGGATAATGACCTTTCTGCCGGCCATATTCTCCGCCACCGTCTTATATACGGAAAATTGCTGTTCTTCTGTCGGATACGTCTCGCTTTCCAGATAGAGGAACTCGCTTCGAAACAGCCCGATGCCGCCAGCGTCATTTTTGAGAACAGCGCCTACATCGGCAAGGTTCCCGATATTCGCGTACAGATTTACCTTCTGTCCGCTCTTTGTTATGTTCTCCTTGCCTTTTAACTGCTCCAGAAGTTCCTTCTGCTCCTGGTCCTTCCTCTGCTTTTCCTGCATGGCCTCCATGGTCTTTGCATCCGGCTCGATGTAGACCTTTCCTTCCAGTCCGTCAACAATGGCAAGTTTCCCGTCATACTCCTTTTTCAGGTCTTCTCCAAGAGAAATCACTGCTGGTATGTTCATCGTCCTTGCAAGAATGGCAGTATGTGAATTGGCAGATCCATGCATAGTGATGAAGGACAGTACTTTCTCTTTATCCAGCTGTACCGTCTCGCTTGGAACCAGGTCATCCGCAGCGATGATCGCCGGCTCATCCATCTTCATTGCATCGGTGCTGTTATCGGACAGCACCTGTAGAAGCCGTTCGGATACATCCTTTACATCGGCTGCCCGTCCTTGCATATATGCATCATCCATAGCCTGGAACATGGCTGCAAAGTTATCTGCCGTGGTGCCAATAGCATATTCGGCATTCACTTCCTGGGTGGTAATGATATTTACGATAGACTCTACATAGTCCAGGTCCTCCAGCATCATCTGATGGATCTCGAATATCATGGCATTGGATTCGCCCACGTCCTCCATCGCCTTATCATATAATTCCTGAAGCTGGGCCACTGCCTTTTCCTTCGCCGTCTCGAATCTCTTTACTTCCCCTTCGGTATCATCCACATGAATCCTTTTGATCGTAATCTCATTTCGTTTGTAAAATGCAATCTTGCCGATTGCGACTCCGCCAAATACGCTTTTTCCTGTTAGTGTAATCATCTTTTCATCATCCCCTTTTACAGGTTCTCTTTTAAAAATGTTTCCAGTGCCTGGGCCGCCGTATCCTCATCCGCGCCTTCTGCCGTCATGAATATCTCGTCGCCTTTTTTGGCTCCAAGGCCCATAACTCCAAAGATTCTCTTGGCATCCGCGCTTTTGCCGCCCTTTCCAATCATAATCTTGGATGTAAATTCGTTGGCCTTCTTAACCAGCAGGCCAGCTGGTCTTGCATGGATTCCCTCCGGGTCCGTAATGGTGTACTGGAATTCTTTCATCGTTTCATTCTCCTCTTCTTTATTATAATTATTTTTATTTTCGCTGTCTATTGTTTTTCTACAGGAAGCGGTTTTTTCAAAAGTATAATTCCTGCCATGGTTACCACGGCCCCGATTGCCAGCGCCAGAAGAAACATCGGCGCATTCTCCACGATCCCGATAACGAAGATTCCTCCGTGAGGAGCTCTTGAACCACATCCAAATGCCATGGACAATGCCCCTGCCACTGCAGAGCCCACTACGCATGGAGGTATGATTCTTAGCGGATCGGATGCGGCAAAAGGAATGGCCCCTTCCGTAATAAAGGATAGACCCATGATATAGTTCGTAACCGTGGTCTGCTTTTCACTCTTGGTAAACCGGTTTTTAAAGAAGGTAGTCGCCAGCGCGATGCCGATTGGCGGCGTCATGCCCCCGATCATGACTGCTGCCATGATGTCAATCTGGCCGCTTGCAATGGCCGCTGTTCCGAACACATAGGCCGCCTTGTTGAATGGTCCTCCGAAGTCAATGGACATCATCCCGCCTAAGACGGCTCCCAGCAGGATCTTGCTGGATTCTCCCATGCCTGCCAGCATATCATTCAGCCAGGTATTAAAGGCTCCTACCGGAGGGTTTACAAGGAATATCATAATCGCCCCCATTGCCAGGATGCCAAGGAAAGGATACAGCAGTACCGGCTTGGTGCCTTCCAGGGATTTGGGCAGCTTATCTAGCAGTTTCTTAATCAGCACCATCAGGTAGCCTGCAACGAAGCCGGCAATCAGCGCTCCGAAGAATCCGGAAGATACCCACTGGTCTTCCGGCAGGAATACGGATGTTCCCGCCTTGGCAAGTAATCCGCCCACGATGCCGGGCATCAGCGCCGGCCTGTCCGCAATTGCCATCGCGATATATCCGGCCAGGATTGGGAACATCATGCCAAACGCAGTATTGCCCACCGTATGGAAGAACAACGCAAGCGGCGTCCCTGATCCAAAGTCCGCGGCTCCCGCATTGGCGCTGTCCACCAGGAAGGACAGGGCGATCAGGATGCCACCGCCGATCACGAATGGAAGCATATGGGATACGCCGTTCATCAGGCTTTTGTAGATCTTTCTTCCCAGGCCTTCCCCGTCCTGGCTTAACGCCGCCTCATCCGTGCCTTTGCTGCGATAGATTGGCGCCTTGCCGCTCATGGCTTCCGTAATCAGTTCTTCTGCTTTGCTGATTCCGTTAGCAACCTTCGTAATAATGACTGGCTTGCCATCGAATCTTGCCATCTTTACATCCTTATCCGCAGCGATGATGATGCAGTCGCATCCGGCGATCTCGTCGGCTGTCAGCACATTTTTATCCCCGCCTGATCCGTTGGTCTCGACTTTGATCGTGTAGCCCATCTCTTTCGCCTTGTTCTCCAGGCTTTCGGCCGCCATATAGGTATGGGCGATACCGGTCGGGCACGCGGTGACTGCCAGAATCTGATAGCCTTTTTTATCCTCTTTATCATTTTCCTTCTGCTCTTTGGATTCTTCGGGGAACTTCTCTTTTTCCGCGGCGTCGATATAGCCCAGGAATTCCTCCTTTGTCCCGGCACTCATAAGATTTTCACGGAATCCGTCATCCATCAGCAGCATGGAAAGCCTGCTCAATACTTCCAGATGAACATTGTCTTCTGTATTCGGCGCGGCAATCAGGAAGATCAAATGAACCGGCTCTCCATCTAGAGAATCATAGTCCACGCCTTCCTTCACCACCATGGCCGCTAGCCCCGGCGCCTTGACGGCATCAGTCTTGGCGTGCGGGATCGCGATTCCTTCCCCAATCCCCGTGGTGCCTTCCTCTTCTCTTTTATATACGCCTTCTCTGTATATATCCACGTCCGCAATGTTGCCTCCGGCAGCCATAAGATCTACCATCTGGTCAATGGTCTCCTTCTTTGAGCGGACCTCTCCATTCAGGTTAATGCTCTCTTTCCTGAGCAAGTCTACGATTTTCATCTCTTTTTCCCTCCTATAATCCATATTCCTTTGGATCCTCATTCAGCAGCCTCGCTACATCCTCTTTGGCTGCCAGCCAATAAAGAAATGCCGTTGCACTTCCGGTTGCGACTCCCAGTCTGAACGCCTTTTCATAATCTCCAGTATTCAGGTATCCGGTTAAAAATCCCGCTACCATAGAATCGCCTGCCCCTACGGAATTGAGTACCTTGCCTTTAGGAGGCTTCCCGCTATGAATGCTTCCGTCCTCCGCCAGGAGAAGCGCGCCGTCTCCGGCCATTGACACCAGCACATTCCTGGCCCCCATCTCCTTTAGTCTTCCCGCATATTCGATGATCTCTTCCTGCGTCTCAATGGTAGTTCCAAACATCTCGCCCAGTTCATGATTGTTGGGCTTTATCAGGAAAGGATGGTATTTTAGCACATTTAGCAGCAGTTCCTTTGTGGCATCTACCGCCACCCGGATATTCCTGCCTTCAAGTCTTTCCATGATCCGCTCATACATATCCGAGGGCAGCGTATTGGGAATGCTTCCCGCAAGCACCAGTACATCCCCTTCCTCCAGCTGATCCAGCTTCTCATACAAAAGATCGATCGCCTCATTGGTAATCACCGGGCCCTGTCCATTGATCTCCGTCTCTTCCTTTGCATTGACTTTTACATTGATCCGCGTAAATCCTTCTTTTAATTTGATAAAATCCGTGTAGCACCCATAATCATTGAGCATCTTCTCAAGGGCCTCGCCGGTAAAGCCGGCCACGAACCCAAGGGCCTTGCTCTTTAGTCCCAGGTTTGACAGTATCACTGATACATTGTTTCCCTTTCCTCCCGGGTAGATGCATTCATGGGTGGTCCGGTTAATCCTGCCGGGCACCAGTTCTTCCGTCTGGATGACGTAATCCAGGGAAGGGTTAAATGTTACCGTATAAATCATGTTTTATCCAACCTCCAATATATTCTTGCATGCCTTGTAGGACGCATCCCGCAGCCTGGTAGTCAGGATCATTCCTTCCTCAAATCCGGCGAAGGTCACCGAAGAGATCTGGTTGATCTTGGTAGAATCCGCCAGCACATAGCGGTTCGCGCACTGTTCCATTGCCTTTTCCTTCACCAGCGCTTCTGTAATATCCGGCGTCGTCAGGCCGCGCTCCCTATGTACTCCGTTAGCCCCGAAAAAGCCTTTTGTAAAGTTATATCTTTTCAGGCTGTCAATCGCCTCTGCGCCTACGATTGCCTCTGTCACTTCTTTTAACTCGCCGCCCAGCAGAAAGACCCTGCACCCTTTCTGCAACAATTTCTGCGCATGGCCAATCGCGTTGGTGACATAGATGGCCTCCTGCTCTACGATATAGTCGATCATCAGATCTACGCTGCTTCCCGCATCCAGATAGACAAAATCATCCTTTTCAATCAGAGCTGCCGCATACTTCGCGATTGCTACCTTTTCCTCTATATTCATATCTCTGCGAACAGTGAGGGATGCGTCCCTGGTCATTCCTTCCACGCTAAGAGCCGTGGCCCCGCCGTGCACTTTGATCAGGCTTCCCTTCTTATGAAGCGTAGTCAGATCTCTGCGGATCGTCGATTCGGAAGTATCAAGCACCTCCGTCAATTCCTGTACAGTAACCGTCTTTTTCTCATTTACAAGCCTTAATATCTCATTGTAGCGTTCTTCTGCCAGCATCTCCTGTCCCTCCCTCAGTCATATTCGTTCAACTTCATTCAATTTCGTTCATCTTTATCCTTATGATACAATCACTTTCGGTCAAAGTCAATCATATTCAGTCAAAAATAATCACCAAATCACACCGGCAAAAATTATGCACAATAGACAGCTGGCGCAAAAGAAAAAATCACCATGATTATCATGTGATATCATGGTGATTCTTATTCTTATTCTCTATCATCTTATCTGAATTTACTGAATTTCTCTGATCTTCTTGCGAAGGCTCAGTACTTGGTTCGGAGCCACCGACAGTTCGTCGATTCCTATCTGGATAAAATATTCCGTCAGTTCCAAATCTGCTGCCAGATCTCCGCAGATGCTGATATGCTTGCCTTCCAGATGAACATTATTGGCAATAATCCGAATCATCTTAAGCAATGCCGGATGACGAGGATCATAGAACTTATCAAGCCTTCTGTTCTGCCTGTCCATCCCCAGAGTAAGCTGGGACAGATCGTTGGTTCCAATACTGAAGAAATCAACCTCTCTGGCTAATTCTCCGCTTATCATGACAGCCGCCGGAGTCTCGATCATAACGCCTACAGGGATCTCCTCATCAAAGGAAGTTTTTTCATCCTTTAATTCTCTCTTGGCTCTTTCCAGCATGACTTTGGCATGTGTCACTTCTTCAATGGATGTTATCATCGGAAACATGATCGACAGATTCCCGAATGCGGATGCCCGCAGAATTGCCCGCAGCTGGGTCTTGAATAGTTCTTCCTTATCCAGGGAGACGCGGATTCCACGATACCCTATGGCCGGATTGTCATCCTCGCCCAGATCCAGGCATTCCGCCACTTTGTCTCCTCCAAGGTCGGCAGTACGGATAACCACCTTTTTCGCGCCCATGGATTCCGCCGCCAGTTTGTAAGCCTGGAACTGCTGTTCCTCTGTCGGAGGCTTGGCCCCGTTCTCCATATACAAAAATTCGCTCCTGAACAGTCCAATTCCGCCTGCGTCGCAGCGGATAACATTCTCTACGTCTTCCCGGCTTCCAATATTGGCGCAGACATCAATCCGCTGTCCGCTCTGGGTAATATTGTCCTTTCCCTTCAGACGCTCCAGGTTCTTCACATGAGTGTGCTTCTCATCCTGCTTCTGCTTCATCCTGGTAATCGTAGTATAATCAGGCTCAATATAAACCTTGCCTTCAAAACCGTCAACGATGATCGTCTTGCCTTCGTAATCTTTCTTAAGCGCCTCCCCAAGTCCGATGACAGAGGGGATTCCTTTCGTGCGCGCCAGTACCGCCGTATGGGAATTGATCGTTCCATACCGCGTAGCGAATCCCAGCACCTTGGTCTTATCCAGCTGCACTGCCTCGCTCGGGTACAGTTCGCCCGCCGCCAGTACAAAAGGCTCATCCGTCAGCATCTTGTCCTTCCAGCCTCTGGACAGAATGCGAAGGACACGGTTTGCCACATCTTTCACGTCTGCATCGTGTCCTTGCACATAGTCTTTCTCCTTCGCTACCGCATCTGATATAAAGCCTTCCGCTACGCTTTGGACGGCATATTCTGCATTCAGCTTCTGGGTTGCGATGATATTCGTAATCTGATCTATAAAATCCTGGTCTTCCAGGATTGCCTGCTGCATCTCAAAAATGGCGGCATTGGCTTCTCCCACTTCCTTCGCCGCTGTGTCATAGAGAATCTTCAATTCCAATATTGCCTTCTGCCGGGCCTTCTGGAAACGCATGACCTCTTTCTCCACATCCTTTACATAGATGCGGCGATTTTCCTTTGTATCTCTCTTGTAAAAAGTCAGTTTCCCGATGGCTATGCCCTCGGACACCTTTTTCCCCGTCAGTGTAATCATACCTTATACCCTCTACTGTTTCATTCGTATCTTTTATTGGTAATTAGCACTATATACTTTACACGCTTACGGGCGTTTCGTCAAGAGAAATGATTAGTCAAACAGCGGGGTTGAAAGGTATCTCTCGCCCGTGTCCGGAAGCAGCGCGACGATGGTCTTTCCTGCGTTCTGCGGCCTCTTCGCCAGCTGGATCGCAGCGTGAAGCGCGGCCCCTGAAGAGATCCCCACCAGAATCCCCTGCTTCCTTGCGATCATGCGGGCAGCCTGATAGGCCTCCTCATTCTCCACCTTTAAGATCTCATCATAGATATCCGTATCCAGAATCTCTGGCACGAATCCCGCACCGATCCCCTGCAGGCCATGAGGCCCTGGCTTGCCGCCCGAGAGTACGGGAGAATCGGTTGGCTCTACTGCCACTACCTGGATCAGCGGATTCTTTTCCTTGAGGTATCTGCCGGTTCCTGTAATCGTCCCCCCTGTTCCTACGCCAGCCACAAATATATCTACCTTTCCCTCCGTATCCTCCCAGATCTCCGGCCCGGTAGTATTGATGTGCGCTCTGGGGTTGGATTCATTCACAAACTGGCCCAGGACAATGGCATTGTCCATCTCGCCTGCCAGTTCCTCTGCCTTCTTTATCGCTCCTGTCATTCCAGCCTTGCCGTCCGTTAGCACAATCTCGGCTCCATAGCCCTTTAAGAGTTTCCTTCTCTCAATGCTCATCGTCTCCGGCATGGTGAATATGGCCTTGTATCCTCTTGATGCGGCTATGGCAGCCAGGCCGATACCGGTATTGCCGCTGGTTGGCTCAATGATCGTCGCTCCGGGGCCGATCAGCCCCTTCTCCTCCGCATCCAGGATCATGGAGAACGCTACTCTGTCCTTCACGCTTCCCGCCGGATTGAATAGTTCCAGTTTTGCGTAGATCCTGGCTTTTAGTTTTTCCTCCTCTTCAATCCTCGACACCTCCATTAGAGGCGTCTTTCCAATTAATGCTTCTACATTCTGATATATTTTTCCCATGTCTGTCTCCTCCATATTAATATAATAAATCGTCCTTCTTCCATGATATGCGTTCTATCACCGTCTATACTGCCTGAAATGCCTGTTCAAGATCTTCAATAATGTCATCAATATGCTCTGTTCCGATGGAAAGGCGTATTGTATTCTTTTGAATCCCCGAGGTTTTTAGTTCTTCCTCCGTCATCTGGGAATGGGTGGTACTGGCCGGGTGGATCACCAGGGATTTCACATCAGCCACATTGGCAAGCAGAGAGAATATCTGCAAGTGATCGATGAATCTTCTGGCCTCTTCCTTCCCGCCCTTGATCTCGAAAGTAAAGATGGATGCGCCTCCCTTTGGAAAATATCTCTGATACAAGCCATGATATCTGCTGCCTGGCAGCGCCGGATGGTTCACCCGCTCTACCTTGGGATGCTTCTCAAGATATTCTACTACTTTTAATGCATTTTGTACATGGCGCTCCACCCTAAGAGACAAGGTTTCTATCCCTTGCAGGAATAAAAACGCATGAAGCGGCGCGATGGTCGCTCCCATATCCCTTAGCAGCACCGCGCGGATTCTGGTCACAAATGCCGCCTCCCCTGCCGCTTTGGTAAATATCACGCCATGATAGCTGGGATCCGGCTCAGTCAGCTGCGGATACTTCCCGGATGCCTCCCAGTCGAAACGGCCGCCATCGATAATGACGCCGCCAAGAGCCGTGCCATGGCCTCCGATAAACTTGGTGGCGGAATGTACCACGATGTCCGCCCCATACGCAAACGGGCGCAGAAGGTATGGCGTAGCAAACGTGCTATCCACAACCAGTACGATGCCGTGCCTGTGGGCAATCTCTGCCACCTTCTCAAGATCCACCAGATTAGCGCCAGGATTGCCGATGGATTCCACGAACAATGCCTTGGTATTCTCCTGGATCGCAGCCTCCCACGCGCCCTCTTCGTCCGGATCTATGAATGTAGTGGCAATCCCCTGGGTTGGAAGCGTATGTTCCAGAAGATTATAGGACCCGCCATATATGTACTTGCTGGCCACGATATGATCTCCTGCCTGTGCCAGATTCTGGAATGTATAAGTGATGGCCGCCGCTCCTGAGGCAACTCCAAGAGCTGCTGCCCCGCCTTCCAAAGCCGCCATCCTCTTCTCGAACACGTCTTGCGTGGAATTGGTCAGCCTTCCATATATATTGCCTGCATCCGCAAGTCCGAATCTGTCCGCGGCATGCTGGCAGTCGCGGAATACATAGGACGTAGTCTGATAGATCGGAACTGCCCTTGCATCTGTTGCCGGATCCGGCTGTTCCTGCCCTACGTGCAGCTGTAACGTTTCAAATCTCAATTCTTTTCTCTGGCTCATATCGTTGTCCTTCTTTCTTTATAATTTTCATAACATATATTACTTATCAGTATAGTAGGATTTAACTTTCTAAAAATATCAGATATAGTACATCATATCCTGACTCTCCTGATAGCTTTTATACTCGTTTACCAGATGTTCCAGCGTACGCTTCTCCATGAACTCATTGATCCGGGCGTCGATCTCATCCCACACCAGGCTCTTGATCGCCAGCTGCATGGCATCCTGGCCGCTTCTGTCTATATCTTCTCCCACGATGGAGAATGGCCCCTCCAGGACTTCCAGTATCTCCTTCACCGTAATATCTTTTGCCGGCTTTGCCAGCAGATATCCTCCGCTGGGCCCTTTGATGCTTCGCACCAGTCCAGCCTTCCGAAGCTGTCCGAATACTTGCTCCAGATAATTCAGCGATATCTTCTGGCGGGCAGCCACCATAGCAAGCGCGATAGGCTCGCCCTGCGAATATGCCGCAAGATCAGCCAATGCCCGAAGGCCATATCTTCCTTTCGTTGATATCTTCATGCTTCCTCCTCTATATCCTACTAAACCAATAGGTTTTATATGAGTTATTTTATACACCTATTTTTTCCATATGTCAATACTTATCTCAAACTTTTTGACTTTTCGATAATATCCCCGATCGTCACCTCCTGTGCCGTATCGAGAATGATCTGCCATATCTGGCTCCATATCTCCCGGGTGGCACAGGTATTGCAGTCGATTCCGCAAGTAGTCTCCTTCGTCAGGCACTCCACAGGCGCCAGTTCTCCTTCTTCAGCCTGCAGCACTTCCCTGACCGTTATCTCCCCGGCATCCCTTCCCAGGCAGTAACCCCCATGGGCGCCTCTTAGGCTGAGCACCAGGCCTTGATCCTTCAGTTCCTTGATCAGGCGTTCGGAGTATTTGACTGAAAGCCCTCTTCTCCTGGCAATATTGCCGATGCTTTCCAGCGCTCCATTCTCTGTATGCATGGCCAGGTCCGTAATGATCTCCAATGCGTAGATTCCCTTTGTCGATATTTTCATAGGCCTCTCATTTCTTTCCTAATTGTTCTTAATATTCATTGTATCTGAAAAAGTGGCCCAAGGCAATTCTCATGTCCGTTTTTTTGTGAAAAATAATAAAAATATTGTCAACTCCATTGACTTTTTTATAAATATATGCTAATCTGACGGGGTATTATCTATAGATGAGTTTTATGGATAATGCGGTATCTAATTATTTATTTTTTATTTTTATGGAGGTATCGTAATGAAAGGTACAGTAAAATGGTTCAACAACCAAAAAGGCTACGGTTTCATCTCTGATGAGGCTGGAAACGACGTATTCGTACACTACTCAGGACTTAACATGGATGGCTTCAAGTCACTGGAAGAAGGACAGGAAGTAGAATACGATGTAACTGAAGGAGCAAAAGGACCTCAGGCAGTTAACGTAACAAGACTTTAATTTCAAAGCACTAATCGGAATTTAGTTGTACCTTTTATATATATAAAGCAAGATTTGATTTAGATATTTAAAAGAACTACACGAAATGAGATTATGGCAAAGGCCAGGGAGCGATACGCTGCCTGGCCTTTTCATATCCCGCGCCCTGTCCGGGCTATTGCTCTCTTTTTAAGAACTCTATCAGCTTGTCCGCCGGCATCGGCCTGGCGTAATAGAATCCCTGGATCCGGTCTGCCCCCATCCCGATCAGCATATCCGCCTGCCGGTATGTTTCCGCGCCTTCGGCCACGACCTGCATGCCCATATTGTGGAATAGCTGGATCAATCCCCGTACCAGGTCAAATCCTTTAGGGCCTTCCTCCATTACATCCACCAGGCTTCTGTCAAGCTTAATGCATTCAAAGCGAAACTGAGAAACGGTCGCAAAATTAGAGTATCCAATACCAAAGTCATCCAGATAGAACCAGAATCCTAAGTCCGCCATCTGCTGCACCGTCTCTTTTGCTTTGACCGCGTCTTCCGATATCATGCGTTCCGTTATCTCAAACCGGATCTTTTCCGGAGAGATCATCCATTTCTTAAATATCGCTTCTATACTCTGGCATAACTGCGGATTATCAAACTGTTCCATAGACATATTGATGGATATAGTCTCGATATCCAGATCTTCGTGTTCTTTTAAAAAGCCGAACACTTCTTCTATTACCAGCCAGAAAATCTCATTGACGACTCCTATTTCCTCCGCGATTGGAATGAATTCGGCCGGAGAAATGAAGCATCCATTCCTATCCTTCAGCCGCACCAGCGCCTCAAGAGATACGTATTTCTTTTTGCCCGGCGCATAGACCGGCTGATACCATACTTCGAACAGCTGCTCCCTCAATGCCCCGCGTACAGTCTGTGCAACCATTCTTCTTCGGAAGAAGCCTTCCGCCAAAGCGTCGTCAAAATGCATATACTGCTGCGTCGAGCGCTTGGTCAGCGAGAGCATATAATCGAGGAATTCCATAACCTGATTCTCGCCCAGATCGTCTTCTATACAGATCAGATCGCTGAATACCGTAGTTATGCTCTCTTCGCAAGGGCCAATCTTCCAGGGCTCCTGGAACCGGTCCATTAATTCTTTCACATACTTTTCCGCCTGCTCCCTCCCGCTATAGGGAAGCACCAGCGCAAATGAGACTCCTATGTACCGGAAGGCTGCCGCTTCCTTATAATGTTCTTCCATCCATGCTGCAATGGAATATAAGAATTCATTTCCTATCTGATGGCCATATCTTTGATTGATCAGTCCAAAATCCCTTGGAATGGCCAGAATCACCTGGAATTGCTGCTTTCCGGCAATCCGCAGCGCTAGTTCTGAAAAGAATCCATCCCGGTTTCCTACGCCTGTCACGCTGTCGCTTTCGCGGCGCTGGCTGAAGAAGCTGACATACAAGATTACATCCACAACAGCAGCCATAATGCCGTTCAGCAGCAGGCCCTGATTCAATAGCTGAATCGCAACCAGAATAGCCAGCAGCGGAGGAATCGTCTTAAGCGCATGCTTCATCTCCTTCGATACGCTGGAGCGGTGCCTTGCAAAACATATAAATACCAATATCATTTCAATAAATACGAATCCATAGCCCACCGTATTCAAAGGCCCTCTGTGATAATCCCCCTTCCCGTCAAGCCAAAAGAGCAGCCCGGCAGGCACATTGATGATCACAAGCATCGTATAGGCGGACACCAGGATCGTCAGCAGCACTCGCGCGCGCACGATACAGTAACGGTCATACACATGCTCCAGCATCTTTTCAAATATATAGAGTGCTATGGATGAACTCATGATAACAGTAAGCCAGAAGTATACCGAGTTGGTCAATATATTCACTGCTTTAGGAACCAAAAATCCTCCATGCAGGAGGACGATACATAGCATATCGCACAGAATCGTGCCTACCGATATAAACAGGCAGTTTCTGTACATTCTTATAGAGTGGGTCGCTGGGGTTTTATATGCGGCAAGATTCATCAGAAGTATTTCCAGCAGTAGCAGCGCAATAACTTCCGTCACCAATGACCACTCTGTCATACGCTTTTCCTCCTCGCTCTTGTTTGCATTGCCATTTCCTTATCTTGCAATGTTCAGCAGAAGGTTTACGCCCATCGGATTAATGACTACGCCAACCGCCTGTGATGAAAGGAATTCTGTTATCTTGCCGGCTTCTACGACTGCTGTCTTGAACTTCTTCTCCCTGTTAAACTTCTGGAATTCCTGGAAGTCAGTGAATAATGGCTGGTATATCTTCCCCTCTTTCTGCAGCATCGGGATTCCCTGTCCCTCCTGCACCGCGACGATATATCTGCCCTCTTTGAAATGAATCATTAATTCCTCATTCAATTCCTTTAATTGATCGGTTCCTCCATCCTGGCTTTTTCGCAGTTCCTGCATATAATACAGGGCAGTCAGATGAAGTTCAGGATTCTCGATCCTCACCTGCCCTTGCGGCAATTTGTCCGCCTCCGGCCTTCTCACCAGTTCTCCCAGCTGGACATCCACTTCCTGGCTGGTCCCCTGGTTCATCTTGATACAGTTCACTCCCATCGCGAAAAGATTCGTATAAAATGCAAGGAACCCATTCTTCTCAAGTTTTGCCGCACGGGTACTCTCCTGGTTCCCGGCAAATCTTCCCACCGCTTCTTTGGCATCGTCCTCTTTAAAATATAAGAACACCTGGTCATCAAAAGTCTTAGGATCGCAAGCCACATATGGCATATGCGTATAATCCGATAAAATCACATAGACTGCTTCAGAATTACGCATTTTCTCCATCGTATCCTGTTTTACATTCGTATTTCTATCATTCCTGCTCATTCTGTCTCTAACCTCTCTGTTTAAAATCTTATTTTCCCATTATACCCCATGGCTTGCTTAAAGTATAGAAAAATCAGGAAAAAATAGTATTACATTTGCGCTGCCGCGCAGCGCCGTAGATGAGAAGCAGCATGATGCCGCTCAATGCAAGCAGGAAGTAGAAACTGATCCCCCGGCTTAAAAGAACCGCCGCCGTCATGGAACTGCCACTGTAAATGCTTCCGAACAGCTGAAGGAAGGCATATTCGCTGATGCCCATGGCTCCCGGCAGCGGCAGAAGGGACGAGGACATATAGATCAGGATCTGCAGTACAAAGATATGGAGGAAGGAACTCCCCTGATACCCCAGCGCCAGATACACCATGTACGGCACGCCAAACCAGCAGATAATCTGGCCTGCGCTGATAATGCACATCTTTGCGATGGCCTTCTTATGTTCCTTCATCAATAGGGCGCAGGCATGGAATTCTAGAAGCCCCTCTTCCATTTTCCTAATCCATTGGCTCTTGGTCTCTTCCTTCACAAATGGGAGTCGCGGCAAGATCTTTTTTACCAGGCCGAATATCCTTTGCCCCATCCGTTCTGAGAAAATCACCACCAGCAGGAAAGCGACAAAAGCCGCGTTCATGATAAATCCGGCAACGACCAGGATCTTGATCGTCACTGGCAGGCTTATCCCCAGCACAGGAATCATAGCCACCGCGAATAGTTCAAACAAGAACGCCATGGCCTGGAAGCTGGCAAGTTCCATCAAAAGTGCCAGCGAGCCATGGGACAGATCTATTCCATCCTTTTTCATCGCATAGAGCTGCATCGGCTGTCCCCCTGTAGACGAAGGGGTGATGGAACTGAAAAAGAATCCCATATAGGCATACTTCATCCCTTGGGCAAAAGACACCTTATGGCCCATCGCCTTTAGCAGAATGCCAAGATTCAAGCCTTCTGAGAGGTTAAAGGCTCCAGCCATGGCAATTCCTGCCACAATAGCAGGAAAGGAAGCAGAAGCGGCGATCTTAAGTATCTGGCTTACGTCTTTTCCTTTAAAAAGAAAGAAAAAAATCAAAAAAAGAAAAAAGAGAAATACCAGTATCTGTTTTCCTGTCTTTTTTATTGATATCGTATCATTCATATTGGTCTAGCCTCTTAAATTCATACCCTTCCCGCAGCAATTGGGGAAGCGCGTCTCTCAATGCTTCTATGGTCCTTCCAGGCGCTCCCGCGGCGCCTCTTCCATCATGCAGGCAGATGACGGCGCCCGGATAAACGCGCCGAAGCAGCTTCGTGCGGATGGATGCCGGCGTGGCGTCCGCTGCCCAGTCCTGGGCCATAACATCCCAAAATACAAGTTTCAGATTCATCTTCTTTACCCAGTGCAGAATGAATAGATTCAGGTGGCCCCACGGCGGACGGTAATATCTTGCTTCGCATCCTAATTTCTTCAAAGTCAGAATGGATGCTGCCAGGTCAGAAAAGGCAAATCTATTCCCCCGAAAAAGCGCGTTCTGATGATTCACAGAATGAATGCCAATAAGGTGGCCTTCCTTTTTGGCCCTCAGGATGATCCGCGGATTCTTCTGCGCAAATTCTGCCACTACAAAGAAGGATGCTTTGATATCATATTCATCAAGCAGGTCAAGCAAAGCCTCCGTATATGCCTCGCTTGGCCCGTCATCAAAGGTCAGATAGAGAATCTTGCCTTCATTGTTCTTCCTGCGGCGCAGGCTCTGATAATGCCTGAGTCCGAATGATGGGAGGATGCTGTAGCCTAACGCGCCCGCTAATGCAGCCATCAATATCATTTTCTTCATTATGCCGCCATCCTTTCCATCACCGTATTCATCGCATCATCCAGGTTCCATTCCATAATCTCGTCTTTTGCCCTGCTTATATTCTCCGCCATCTGCTCCCATTGTCTTCCATCGGATAAGAATTCCTCTAATATTTGGAGAAAATTACTGTTTTTATTCCATATAACCTTTGCAATCCCCATATTCTGGGCGTATCTTGCATTGTTCACTTCCTGCTCAAGGAAGGGGTGGATGACGAACAGAGGCACCTGGCAATGGATCAGCTCAAAGAGCGTAATTCCTCCCGCTTTTGTTATTACAAGGTCTGCTTCTTTCATATATTTGCTGATATTCTCCGTGTATCCAAGTACTTCAATATCTTTATATTTCCCCTGGAACGCTTCATAAGCCTTTCGGTTTTTCCCGGTTATAACGGTTGCTGTGATGCCCGGCATACGGTGGAGCATCTGCATCAGCTGATCCAGATTCGGGATAATTCCAAGCCCTCCTCCCATTATGAGTATCTTTTTCTGCCCCTTATCCCGTTTCGGCACTTCTCCCAGGAATTGCTGCCTGACCGGAATCCCTGTAACGAATATCTGCTCCGGGCGTGCGCCATTGCGTACCAGATTCTCCTTGACCTCTTTCGTTGGCGCCAGATAGGCATCCGTCTGAGGCGTGATCCACTCCGGATGGATGCTGATATCCGTAATGCAGGTGACCAGCGGAATATGCTTCCCGGTCTTTTCCATATACGAGGCAATCGACTTGGCACACAGCGGCAAGGTGCATACGATCATGTCCGGATGATGATCCTCCATCAATTTTTCCAGTTTCCTGTAGAGATTAATGCCCATAGGCTTCAGATCTACCTTCAATTTTCCGGTTGTCTTATATACCAGATTATATATCCCATAGCAATGTTCCACCATCATCTGGAACAGCCGGAAAATGTATCGGCTTGCCTTTGGATAATAATATCTTAATAAATCAAGTTCTATAACATTTGCATCTTTATCCAACTTAAGAATCTCTTCTCCAATTGCCTTTGCTGCCATCTGATGGCCCATCCCGAATTGACTGCTGAGTATAAGTACGTTCATGTTCCTTCCCCCATTCTTTCTTCATCTTTGTCCTTATCTTACTCGCCAATTCTAAAGATTTCCTTGGAGTAATTCTTAACATATCTGAAAGATTCTCTTTGGATTTTATGATTATTCTTTATTTTCCTGGATATCAGGAGGCTCCGGCTACAATCTAGCCCCGCATTCCAGCGCAAGGGCCATATATCTGTCGCATTCCCTGATTCCATATTCCATCAGATCCCTGGGCTCCCATTTGTCTGTCGAAAGGCTATCCGCTCCATATAGAAACTGGATGGCCGGAACACCTCTGAACTTGCACACTGCCAATATAGCGGAACATTCCATCTCAACCGCAATACATCCCTGTTCCTTCCTCTCTTTCAAGCGTCTATGAGTCTCCCGGTAAATTCCATCCGTCGTCCAGATCTTTCCTTTAACATAAGGCATTCCAGTCTTTAAGAGGCAGTCCTCCAATACCCCGGCGCAGGAATCCTCCAGCCCGATTTCCTCCCCGGCGGGAAGATAATGGTAGCTGGTTCCTTCATCCCGGATGGTACTGCTGGGAATAATGATCTTATCTTGCACCGCCACCTCATCCAGAACGCCGCAGCAGCCAAAGATAACCATCTTTCTCGCTCCCATGGCAATCACCTCTTCCAGTCCTGCCACACAGGCCGGCGCGCCTACCCTGGATAGAAAGAAAGCCATTCTTATCCCTGCATATTCGATGCCATAGACTGGCAGCACTCCGTTTGCCGTGTATAGTTCCGCAATTTGTTCTGCAGAATTCTTTTTGGCAAAATCTTCGATAATATTCTCTGAAAAAGTCGTGACGCAGACTTCCGGAAAGTTTTCCTTTGCCTTTACGCAATCTCCAGGATTGATAAACGCTGTCCTGGCAGCATCATAATTTTCAAATACAGTTGCCATTATCCTTCCCTCCTTACTAAGATCTTCCTGATCTGAGACATGATCCGCAGCGGAATATCCTCTGTAATGGTCATGATCCGGCTGTACATCCGCACCCCTTGATAGGAAAACACGATCAGATCAAATACCGCTGTCTTGTCTACCTGGTAGAACTCCTTCCTGTCAATGCCATACTGGATCAATTCCTCCCACATCCTTCGTGAAGACAGGTACTGCTGATACAGAGGATTTTCCCCGCAAGCGTTCCCTCTCCCGCTGAAGTACTCGAAAATCGCGACGCTCAAGGATGCCTCGCGATCGATCATCTCTGCCCTGTAACGATCCAGAACATCGTCCAGTATCTCTACAGCAAACATCCCTTCCTGCATTTTAGAGCGAAATTCTTCATCCTGGGTATCCATAAAGTCATTCAGAATCTCATCGAATATCCGGGCAGTACTGTCATAATGGCAGTATAGCCCGCCACGGCTTAATCCTGTAGCCTCGCAGATATCCTTCATCGTCACTTCCTTAAATCCTTTTTTGGCAAACAACTGGCAGGCCTTAGTCTTTATATGCTGCCTTGTCTCCATTCCCTTTCTGTTCATATCAAACTCCTCTTCTTTTCTCATTTTTTACGACACGCGTGTCTGTAATTGCATTATAAGACACGCCTGTCGCAAAGTCAACATGCAAGCCAAAAGAAGCCCCGTATAATCAGGGCCTACTAAAATTTCTGCATTTGAAGATGAATTTATAAAATTGAAGATATCTTACAAGAAATGAATTCTAATGCCAAGTAAAATAGAATGGTGCATGATATTTATCGCATGAAATTTAAAATGGAAATGAGGATATAGCTATGAATCTGGAAAACGAAAAATGCGTAATGATTATCGACGAGGCGCTCCCGCTGGGCATAATTGCCAATACCGCCGCCATTCTTGGAATTACAATGGGCATGAAGATGCCGGATGTGGTAGGAAGGGATGTTGCCGATAAGGAAGGAAACTCCCATATCGGAATCATCCAATTTCCTGTTCCCATCCTAAAGGGCGACGCACAGCTGTTAAACACCTTAAGAGCCAGATTATTCTCCCCGGACTACGAAGACCTGACGGTGGTAGACTTCACAGAACAGGCCCAATGCTGCAATATTTATGAAGAATTCATAGAAAAGATGGCCGCTACGTCCGAAACGGATCTTAAGTATATCGGCCTTGCCATATGTGGCAGCAAAAAGAAGATTAATAAATTGACCGGAAGCCTGCCTCTGCTGCGTTAACCGCACTTCTTCGATGGAGTGGATGGCCTGGACAAAGCGTCCCGAAAACCCAGGGCATCCCTCCACGCATTCCCGGAGTCCTTCTTGTCCGACAATCTTGATCTTCAATGGCATATCCACAATCTCGGCTTTCGGGATACGCCTACCTTTTGGTCCCGCTGCCAGATCATGCCTCTGTTTCTCCTATTCGCTGTCCAGTTCGATTGTCCCGGTAAAATCTTTCCCCTCGATTTTCAGATAGTTGCTGGCAGGGGGCAGTTCTATCGTCTCCGTATGTTCCCCTGTGCCATCGCACAATATTCTTGCATCCTCCATTCCTGATTGGAAGGTGATCTTCGCCGTGCCGTTTTCCGCCTCAATCTTGCAGGAGACCTTAATTTTATTTCCCGCATCCCGCGAAAGTCCTGTTCCCCCGAACACGATTTCTTCTCCGCTAAAGGACTCATAATCTGCCTTATAGCTCCCCACATAGCTATCTTCCCCAAGTTTTCGCTCCCCTTGCAGCTTCCGGTTCTTTGTAATGCTTTTCTCTCCGATGGACTGCAGCACATTGTCATACTGTTTTATGATCTGAGCCTTGGAACAGCCTGTGGCCAGGAACATCATGCATCCGGATGTTAGTAGTATCGTAATCATTCTTCGTCTCATAGTATCCTCCTATCTCTTTCTAGGAAAATTCTATCACGCCATCCTTACGTGGACATTTCCTGAACCTTTCATTGTCCTTACATTTTTACGCCGTCTGGCTGTCACTTCTTAAATAAGTGGTTTGCGCCAATATACTTCCAATTTCTTGAACCGTCCAATGGTATATGATACAATCAAGCCAGTACAAAGGAGGGGATTTCATGGAATTTCAAAAGATCAGTTCTCCGTCTCTGCGGGAACTCTTCGTAGACCAGCTGGAACATATGATTCTGTCCGGCAAACTAAAAATTGGCGAAAAACTGCCTCCCGAACGCCAGCTGGCAGAAATGATGCAGGTAAGCCGCGCCGTCGTAAACAGCGGCATCTCTGAACTGGAAAAGAAAGGCTTCCTTATCGTAAAGCCAAGAAGCGGAACCTATGTGGCCGATTACAGACGCAAGGGAACCTTGGACACCTTGATGTCCATAATGAAATACAACGGAGGCCGCATCCGGAACGAAGAAATCCGCTCCATCTTTGAAGTGCGAATCGCGCTTGACACTCTGGCCGCCCAACTGTGTATTGACCGTATCAGCGACGAGGAAGTGCAGGTGCTTCTGGAAATCATCGAACAGATCCGGGATGCCAAAGACAATCAAGAGGCAATCCAGGCCGCGTTCGAATTCCAGCATGAATTCGCCCTGGCATCCCAGAACACCCTGCTACCACTGATCTTCCAGTCCTTCCGGGCTCCTATCTTCACGATGTGGGAGCGCTACTGCGACCTCTATGGCATCCAGTCCCTCTACGAGAGCAACTATGCCATGTGGACCTATATCCGCAACCGGGACACCAAAGGCGCCATCGAGTGGATTAATTATTCCCTTGGCGAATGCATCAGCGGAAGCCGGCAGATCTATTACGAGTAAAGGAATCTTGGCAAGTTGGCGACCGCCCGGGGGTGTCTGGGGAATTCTTCGTCCCATCCGCTTACCTCCAGAATTCCCCAGACACCCCCGGGCTCCCGACAATTTACCGGCGATTCAGCGCCCGCGCTGCCCCACATGCACACCTTACACCGAAACTTTTTTGCGGCCTCGACCTGTCTAATTCCAATAAAATAAGCCTACAGCAGAACCGACTCCATCGCTCCCGCTGTAGGCTTATCTCTAAAATATCAGTATTGTCTAATCTCTAACTAAAAACCCCTGCTCTTATCCTCTCTTTCAACCGCTCCTCTGCCACAATCCACTCCCTGCAAAGTGTACCTTAACGCCCGCACTCCTAGCAGATTGCCAGCAAATTGGCGCAAGCCGGGGCGGCAGAAGCGGGTTTTCGAAGGTAAGTGAAGGCATCCGGAGGATCCGTCCCCGATATGTTAGTCCGCAGGAGAGGAGTCCTATGACGACTCTTCTGCAGACTTACATACCGGTGGACTAGCCGCAGGTGCCGGAACGTCACAGAAACCCCGCTTCTGCCGCTCCGGCGTCCACCAATCCACAAATCCCCTTATACCTCCGCTCTCTCCATTGCAATCTGGAAATCTTTCTGATCCGTGAAGATCTCGTTCTTATAGGGGTTCTTCTTCTGCTGTTTTGACCGCTTGATAATCACAGCCAGGCAGATCACATTCGCTGCCAGTGCCAGCAATGCCACTACGCCCTGCATGGTCGGATCAGCTGCCGCAGGTCTTGTGGCCGCATCCATGAATCCATCGGAATACAGGATCGGTATCGTGGCGAACCGGCTGGTATCCTGGAACATTGGGAATACCTGCGCGAACATGCACCACAATGCCAGCGTATTGGCACGGTTCTGAATCCATCCGCCCTTGTTCCACAGCGCGTTGGCAAAAGTAGGAGCCAGCAGAAGCGCCAGTCCGCAGTACCATGCGTGGGTCGGAAGGTTGTTATAAGTATACTCGAAGTTCCACAGGTCATAGGCTATGATAAAGCACCAGGTCATATCTGGCCACAGCATATCCTTTTTGTCTTTGGAGGAATAGATTCCCCACCATCCTGTCATACACAGGATATTTAATATGCCTGCAATTCCGTTGACCCAGTTCCACCATCCGCCATACAGCCATACGTTCTCGGATGACAGCCACCAGCGGTCCCCATACTCTGCCAGGGCCATCGCGCCTCTGACGCCAGACTCAAAGTCGCTTACGACTGCGATCAGGATATTGATTGCCACGATCACAAACGGGAACACCTTGAACCAGTTGGTCTTGCCGATCTTCCACTTATACTTCAGCATCATGAAACCGATACATCCCGCGGTAGCCGCGTATAGTTTTGCATAGTGGAACCAGCTGTTCATATGTACATAGGTAGGATTATTAAGCGCCCACTCCGCGCCGTTTGCCGCGCCAACATAGATGGCAATGAAGTACACGGTCAATGCTGCCGGCACGATCAGAAAGCAGAATATCCCTCCCATCTTCGTACGTCTTGCCAGTTCATTCGCAAGTATCAGTCCCGCAAATACCAATAGCCATCCCAGCAGCTGCCAGCCGGCATTCTCTCCATAGATTTGAAATAGCATGATTATCCCTCCCTCTTTCTCAGCATGCTTCTATTTCCTTGATATTAAATTCGTTTCCTGCCACCAGATATGTATTTCCACCGGAGCAGAACGGACATACCTTTCCGTGCTCCACCGTTCCATAGGTCTGATGGCAGTCCTCGCAATATGTCACTGCTGGAATCTCCTGGGTGATCAGTTTGGCTCCCCGCAGCAGAGACGATTTTTCAGATGCCCATTTCCAGCAGTCTTTTAAATAAGAATCCACTACGCCTGAGACTTCCCCGATTTCCAGGGTTACATTTGCCACCTGGGTAAGCTGGTTTTCCCTGCCCACCGATTCCAGGCTGTCGATGATATGAAATACGATTCCCAGTTCGTGCATAATCTACCGTTCCTTTCTATCACTGACTCTTCCTTCCGAACTTGATCTTAAGCCCCCGCTTCATCGCATATGGCAGGATTGCCTTGAACTTATCCTCAGACCGGTACATTTTACTGCATTCCGGATGTTCGCGGTAAAGATGGATTGCGTCAAATTTGCATTTTGTCGTGCACACGCCGCAGCCGATACATTTATTCTCGTCCACGACAGACGCGCCGCAGCCCAGGCACCGGGCAGTCTCAATCTTCACCTGTTCTTCCGTAAATGTCTTGCGCGCATCCCTGAATGACTTGCGCCGATCGATGGCTTCATCGATTCCCGGTATCTGGCGCGAGGAATTGTCATAGGCGTCCAGCTTGATATTCTCTTTATCCAGTTCGATAAACTGACGCCGGTTCCTTCCGATGGTAAGGCTGCTGCGCGGCTGCACAAACCTGTGGATGGAGATGGCCCCTTCCTTGCCCGCCGCAATGGCGTCAATCGCGAATTTAGGGCCTGTGTATACATCGCCGCCTACAAAGATATCCGGCTCGGAACTTTGATAGGTCACCGGATCCGCTACCGCCGCATTTCCTCTTCCAAGTTCTACTTTAGAACCATTCAGCAGTTCCCCCCACTGGATGCTCTGTCCGATGCTTAAGAACACTCGCTCGCAAGGAACTGTAACCGTATCTTCCTCATCATAGACAGGAGCGAAACGCTTCTCTTCATTAAACACGGACATACATTTCTTGAATACGATGCCTGTAACCTTTCCATCCTGCGTCAATATTTCTTTTGGCCCCCAGCCGCAGTTCACCGCGATTCCTTCTTCCTCTGCTTCTTGTACTTCCTCCGCGGATGCAGGCATAATATCCCTGCCTTCCAGACAATACATAGACACTTCCGAAGCGCCGCATCTTGTCGCGGTGCGCGCCACATCGATCGCTACATTTCCGCCGCCCACAACGACCGTGCGTCCCTCTATCGGATAGGACTTATCTGCTCCCGTCTTACGAAGGAAGTCTACCGCCGTCATCACGCCTTCTGCCGTCTCGCCAGGGATGCCTGCCAGTCTTCCTCCCTGGCACCCTATGGCAAGATAGAAGGCCTTATATCCCTGGGCACGCAGTTCATCCAAGGTGATATCCCTTCCCACTTCAACGCCGCAGCGTATCTCAACGCCCATCTGGCGGATAATCTCTATCTCCGCATCCACCACATCCTTTTCCAATTTAAATGATGGAATACCATACACCAGCATGCCTCCCGGTTTCTCATTCTTCTCGAATACGACTGGGCGGTATCCCTTCTCAGCCAGATAAAATGCGCAGCTTAATCCCGCGGGGCCGCCTCCGATGATCGCGATCTTCTCCTCGAACAGCCTGCCTGTCGTAGGAGGGATAATTGGAGGAACATACCGGTTCTCTGCATCCAGATCCTGCCGCGCGATAAACTTCTTCACCTCGTCGATAGCCACCGCCTGGTCTACCGTTCCCCTGGTACACGCATCTTCGCATCTGCGATTGCAGACATGGCCGCAGACTGCGGGGAAAGGATTCTCCTTCTTGATCAGCGCCAGCGCGTCCCTGTACTTGCCCTGGGCTGCCTTCTTCAGATACCCCTGTACCGCGATGTGTGCCGGACAGGCGGTCTTGCAAGGCGCCGTTCCGGTATCATAGCAATTGATCCGGTTCTTATCCCGGTAATCCTCATCCCACTTTTCGGGTCCCCACTTTGCGCTATCCGGGAGTTCCTGCTTCGGATAGGAGACAGGGCCGTCCTTGGTGCACAGTTTCTGTCCCAGCTTGACCGCGCCTGCCGGACAGTACTCCACGCAGCGCCCGCAGGCTACGCAGTCCTGCGTCTCCACCCTTGCCACATAGGCAGAGCGGGACATATTGGGGGTGTTAAACAGTTGGGAGGTCCGAAGGGCATAGCAGACATTCACATTGCAGTTACAGATGGCAAATATCTTGTTCTCGCCGTCAATGTTGGTAATCTGATGCACGAACCCGTTGTCCTCCGCACGCTTGAGAATCTCCATCACTTCGTCGTATGTAATATATCTTCCACCCTTATTCGTCTCCACCACATAGTCCGCCATATCTCCTACAGCGATGCACCAGTCTTCGGGATCATCGGCGCAGCCTTCATCATATGTCTGGCGGGACATTCGGCAGGAGCAGGGGCTTGCGGCGTATTTGCCGTCATACTTCTTAAGCCAATGGGAGATATGCTCGATATCAATGGATTGATTTTCCATCTCAATAGCTTTCTCCACTGGTATGACATGCATGCCGATGCCTGCGCCTCCCGGAGGAACCATAGGGGTTACCTTCTCCAAAGGAAGCCTGGACATCCGCTCGAAGAACCTGCCCAGTTCCGGATGCTTTTCCAATTGCTGCTTATTCATATTGGTGAATTCCGCGCTGCCTGGCACGAACATGGGAAGCACATACTGCTTCTCACGCTTTGGATTCTCCCAGTTGTATTCGATAAGCCCTACCCGGCTCATTTCATCCAGCAGTTCCTGAAGCTTCTTTTCCTCTTTCCCCGTAACCTTGAGCATCTGCTCAAACGTCATAGGCTTTCGCACCTTCATCTTTAACGCGACTTCTGCCATCTCATCGGTGACGATACAGGCAAGCCCCCAGTATTCCGGGTCCTCCGTGGTCACTTTATGGCCGATCCGGTCCGTGATCATCTGACCCAGCTGCAAAATCAATTCCCTTCGTTCTGACATTCTCTCTCTCCTCTCCGCTTATCTTTTTGTCCGCTATCCGTTCCATTCCTTTACCTGATCTCTCAGCCAGTCCGTCCATTCCTCCATGCCTTCCCCGGTACGGGCACAGATTGGAATGATCCGTGCATTGGGGTTGCGCATCAGAATGTTCTTCCTGCATGCCTCCATATCGAAGTCAAAATACGGCAGCACGTCAATCTTGTTAATAAGGACTACATCGCAGATGGAAAACATGAGCGGATATTTGAGCGGCTTATCGTCTCCCTCCGGAACGCTTAGAATCATCGCATTCTTTACCGCTCCCGTATCAAATTCCGCCGGGCATACCAGATTGCCCACATTTTCCAGAATGGCAAGCTCCACATCTCCAGTCTCCAGTCCGGCAAGTCCCTGTGCCGTCATATCTGCATCCAGGTGGCACATGCCTCCGGTATGGAGCTGGATCGCCTTAACTCCGAGGCCGGCAATCGTCTTCGCATCCACATCGGAATCGATATCTGCCTCCATCACGCCAATCTTCATCTCATCTTTTAACCTCTCGATCGTACGCGACAGAGTCGTCGTCTTTCCTGATCCCGGCGAAGACATAAGATTCAGCAGAAATACCTTCTTTTCTTTTAATTCTTTCCTCAGTTCCTTTGCACGCCTGTCATTATCCGCAAAAACGCTCTGCTTGATTTCAAGAACCCTGAATTCTCCCATCACTCACAACTCCTTTTCTGGTCATACCAGTTTTTGTTATTTTTCTGTCATTGTATGTTTATTATATTATTTTATAGAATATTTGTCAATTTAAAGCAATATTTTTGTGTATAATACACTATTATTCTTTTGTTTTTTATGCATGTTTTTTCCTATTTCATTTATGGAATCTGGTATAGCCAATTCCAATTCATATTTATTAAAAAATGAATCCAAATACAGTGCCAGCAATCTCTGGATCGAACTTTCCATTGACTTTTGTTAAAAGTATCGTATAATATTTTTATGTGGTATTTGGTATGCCACAAGCCACATCTGATGAAAGGGAGTATTGCCATATGGAATTCAAAGAACTCGTGACCCCCTCCTTGACGGAGTTGTTCATAAAAGAAATGGAACACATGATATTGTCCGGAGAATTGAAAATCGGAGACAGACTTCCCACGGAAAGGGAATTAAGTGAACATATGAAAGTAAGCCGCGCCGTAATAAACGGAGGACTGAACCAGCTGTCGGCAATGGGGTTCCTGCGTGTCGCCCCCAGAAAAGGCGTCTTTGTAAATGACTATATCGCCACTGGCAACATTGACGTTCTGACTGCCATTATGGAATATAATGGCTGGAGATTTACCCCTGAATACCTGGAGCCCATTCTTCAGTTTCGCATGAGCGTGGAACCTTATTGCATGGAATTGGCGGCGCTAAATTCCGATGCCCGGCATCAGGCGGCAATATCTGATATTGTTACGGAATTAAAAAACCAGGAGCCCGACAGCGTTGACCCGGAATTAATCTTCACATTTTATCACACCATTGCGATTGCAGGCGGGAATATCATACTGCCGCTGATTCTCAATACCTTCAAGCCTGTCTATGTATCCATCGGCAGAGTAATCGTCCGCCTGGGCAATGCCGGAGCATTGATTGAAGATTTTGAACATATCTGCAACGCCATTGCCGATCATAATATAGATGCGGCCAAAAGCAGAGACCTGAAATGTATCGAGGAATGCCGGCGCGTCATAAGTTCCCATTATAGGCCTGGCGATTATTTCGCGGAATAGATTAAGACTCCCCGTATTAAAGCCTTATTGCTGCCTTTAATACGGGGAGTCATTATTTATCGCTGCTATTTTGCTGCAGGCACTTCTAGTTCAAGGTCAGATAGCGGAAATGCCACGCACGGATGGATGTATCCGAATTTAAAGTCCGCAAGCCGTCTTCCGTCAACGCTTGCCGGCACATAGACCTTGCCCGACTTAAGAAGCGAATGGCAGAATCCGCACTCTCCGCTGCGGCATCTAGTAGGAACCGCTATCTCATTCTTCTCCAGAATCTGCAGCACGGAATCATGGACGCTTCCGGTAACCGTCCTCGTCGTATCACGGATGGAGACCGTAATCTTAACCATATCCTGTCCGCATCCGGGATAATCTTCCTGCCGGGAAGGATTATGAATCTCGCCGAAGAGTTCATGGCGAATATATTTCCTTTCAAGCTTCATGGTCTCCAATTCCTGATCCGCAAATCTATACATTGCCTGCGGGCCGCATAGGAATACAGAAAACGGCCTGTCATCCGGAGCATATTTGCGTATGATCTCTGCATTGATGAATCCATTCTCATATCCTTCGATATTCTCATCAGACAAGACATGCACGACTTTTATCTTTGAACTTACAGCCTCTAATGCATCAAATTCCTCCTTGTAAAGTATCAGATCAGATCTTCGGCTTCCATAAAGTAATACCAGATTAAAATCTTCATCCCCGCATGCGATAGAGCGGGCCATAGACAAAAACGGCGTAATCCCGCTACCTCCTGCAATTCCAATCACCGTTGCCGCATCGCGTATTGGTGAATATGTAAAGAAGCCAGATGGCCCTGATACCTCTACTTCATCGCCTTCCTTCCAATGATCCAGAATATAGCAGGAAACTAGACCGTCATTCACAGATTTGATGGTCAGCTCATAAAATCCTTCCAGTGCATTCTTCGGAGAAGAAGATATGGAATATGCACGGTTAACCTTCATGCCCTCAATATCCAGAAATACGTTCAGATACTGCCCTGCCTGGAAATATGCGCATTCTTTAGTACCGCGCCCCGGATCCGGAACCAGGCGGAAGCATTTTGCATCTGGTGCCATCTCGGTAACCGTTTCAATCTTCATATACTGGCGGTTCGGATGCAGCCTTTTTGCCAGTTCATTGACCGGATATGTCACAGGAATCGCTTCTTCAGAAGCATCATCAATCTTTTGCTGCCTCATGGCGGCAATTTCTTTGAATGTATTGGGATCTAACTCTTTAAATGTTTTGCTCATCTTACAATGCCTCCCCTTTCTTTGCTCGAAGTATATCCATGCCGGCATCCAGGCCCGACAGATATGCGCTGCTGTAGCCGTCGCCCCGGTGGGTAGACGCGCCTACAAAATGCAGATTATCAATAAACTTCTCTTTATCTCTCGCAACTACCCTTTGAATAAACGCATCCCACATATTCATCTGATATCCGTAAGGCGTGCCTTGAGGCGTATTCAGATACCGGGCAAATGTAGGTGGCGCTGCGATCACGATTTCTTCAATATATGGCTGAATTGTAATACCCAGTCCCTTCTCGCAGTCTTCAATCATCTTCATCGCCGTCTCATTTTTCAGCCTGTTATATTCTTCCGGCGTCACATCATCCCAGCCATTCCCAAAATAAAACGTCGTAAAGAACAACTGGCAGGTTCCCTTCGGGGTACAGTCCGGAATAATCTTGTTCAGGCAGTTCATGATGGAGAACCCTTGGTAGTCATGGGTATTGCTTGCCATTCTCTGCTGCTCATTGGAATCCGAAGTCGGCGCTATAAAGTTAGAATAGGACTCGATCCCAAGTTCCTCGGCAGTCTTATTCATTCCCAGATATACCGTTACAAAGGAAAGCGCATGCTCGCGGCTGTTAACCAGCTTAATGGCCCTCTTCGGAACCTCCGCGGCATCTATCATAGATCCGTATACTTTGTCCGGATATGTACTGCTGACTACATGATCTGCATAGTATTCTTTTCCTTCGATCACAACTGCGCAAGCCGTGCCGTCCTTTACGAGAATTTTGTTGATTTCCGTGTTATACCATACATCTCCGCCATTATCCCTGATCGACTTCTCCAACGCCAGCGATATCTCATGAGAACGCAGTTTGGGCTGCCCTGCTCCAAAAAGGACATAGGAAAGCAGCATAGTGGAATAAGTCATAAAATCCATCTGATCTTCCGGCGCTCCCAAGTAGCACCAGTATGAAGACAGTATATGCTGTGCTTTTAACGGCATTCCCAGCGCATCCAGCACTTCATGGATAGAGTGTCCGGCCATGCGGTAAAAATCTGGATACCTTTCTTCGAATATCTGCGGATCATATTCCTGGGACATCAGGTAATTACGTGCCTCCATTCCCTGCGCCGCCAGTTTGAATACCTCCATAGCGGCCTTGCCGCTTCCCGGAACAAGTTCTTCCAGCTTCCTGCAGAAGTTCTCAATACCGCAGGGCATATCCGCGTCAATTCCTTCCTCCTTTACGATCAGGCGAAAGGTACTCTCCGTATCCGTATGCCACTCTACATCCGCCCCCAGAGATTCCAGCAGTTTGCGAATTGGTCCTGGGTTTTCTTCGGTGCCAATTGCCGCCAGTTCATGCAGGGAAGTCTCAAATTCAAATCTCCCCCTGACAAAACTGGTAGCGCTTCCTCCGGGAATATTGTGTTTGTCGACAATCAAGGTCTTAAGTCCGTTCTTTGCTGTAAATGCCGCGGCTGACAATCCACCATTTCCTGCGCCAATCACGATGACATCATAATCTTTGCTCATTTCTAGTCTTTCTCCTTTCATTTTGCTTTAGTCTCATTGTGTTTGTAACAGCGTGTGGTATACCACAAACTTTAATAATATAATATACCAGCAAAATGATATTGTCAATCCCTTATATTATTGACATTTATCATCTTATCGACTATACTGATCATGTGATATAAACAGAAATTATTATCATTTGTCGAAAGGAATTTTAACATGGCATTTAAAAGATTAACCGCCCCCAGCCTGACAGACCTCTTTGTCACTGAACTGAAAAGCATGATATTATCCGGGGAACTGAAGATTGGAGACAAACTGCCGCCTGAGCGGCAGCTTGCTGAAAAAATGAATGTTAGTCTAGCAGTCGTACACGGCGGTATCTCCCGGCTGACTGCTCTCGGCTTCCTGCATGTCATGCCGCGGCAGGGAGTATTTATCGCAGACTACGTCCGCGACGGAAACATGAATACCATGAAAGAAATCATAGAATATAAAGAAGGCGGCCTTAATACCGATGTCCTGGAACCAATCGCCAGTTTCCGGCGTAGTATTGAACTGAATGCCACCCGGCGTGCATGCGAATATCGTTCGGAAGAATCCCTGAACCGCTTATCCCTGCTCGTCAGCCATGCAGGCAAAGTTAGAACCGCGACTGATTTCCCGGAAATCGGATATGAATTTCACCATGAGGTTGCCATTGCAAGCGGTAATATCTACTACCCAATGATCACTCAGACGTTCAAGCCGCTGTATCTCATCTTTTATCAGATTGGAACCACTACGAAGCCGCCAGCAGATATGGCTAAGTTCCTTCGCGATCTGCTGTCCGCCATAGAGCGCAGAGATGCAGACGTTGCCCAAGCCCTTATCAATGCCTCCATCGACAGCTGGCTTTCTTCCCTGGGCAAAGACAGTCTGCAACGCCATATCAAAGGCATAGAAAGAGGACCGGAATAAAATCCGGCCCTCTTTTCATTGATCCTGCATTTATCTATAATAGACCGCCCAAAGCGAAATCCCCGTTACAATGGTAGCCAGCAAATTGAACAGGCCTCCCACCCTCACATAATCCTTGAATCGGTACCCGGCCACCGTGGTAACGGTAATCGGTCCTACGCAGACTGGCGTAGCCACAGATACATTCGTTCCGATGGCACAGGCCATAACAAAGGGTGTCGCGTCCACTCCCATGGTTGCGGCAAGTTTCAGGCAGATAGGCACAATCAAGACGACTACGCCGATGTTGGACATAAAATTTGAAAGGACTGTGCTCAGCACCAGAATGAGCATGCACATGCCAACACTGGTCTCTCCAATCCTGCCGCTGGCTCTGATCACGAAATTCGCGATCTCTTCCCCGGCGCCGCTCTTTCCTACGCCGGCTGCAAATCCCATGGATGCCGCCGTTATGAATACCGTCTCCCAGCTGACCCCTTGGTAGGCCCTGCGCTCGCTGATGCATCTTGCCGCCATCACGATGCTGGCGCCGATGATTGCCACACCGCCAATATCATAGCCGCAGATAAACGCAATGATACAGCCAATCATGGTAAGCGCCACAAAGTTGCGCTTCCATGGCTTATAGGTCATACTTCTTTCCCGGATTTCCCTGGAACTGCATGCATTCGTCCGCGTCATGATTTCCGGCAGCCTCTCTTTAAAATCAAAGCATCTCTTCTGGTAATTATAGCCGAAGGTCAGATAGATCAGCATGCCCACGATACAAGCCGCAGCCCCCGATAGCGCAGGCTCGAAGAATGTCATTCCTGCTCCGTCTGATTCCTTCAGCAAAGTATGGGCCATGTACATGGACGTAGACCCGATAATGGAAAGATTCGCGCCAAATATGGAGCCAATCCCCATGGCAAGATAGGTATGCTTTCTGGATATCTTCCCGTCTGTGGAAAAGACCAGGCTGTCAACCACCGGCATCAGGATCGCCATAACCGCAGATGCATTCAAAAAGGCTGACATCAGGGATGCCACTACATATACGATGACCACAAAATATTTCTCTTTCAGATCCGCAAATCTTTTGAGCATATTTCCCAGGGATTCTGCCAGCCCTGTGGTAAAAAAGGCCTCTCCGATAATGCACACGCCTATGAGCATCAGCACAATGGAAGAAGAGAACCCGGAAAAAGCCTCCGTCCAATCAATGATTCCCGTGACCACCATCGCGGACATGGCAAGAAGCGAGGTGACAGCCAGCGGAAACACTTCGGTTGCATATAAAACTGTTATGATCAATATAATAATGATCGCTATCGTACTTTGGCTCATCGTTTTTCACGACATCAGGTTCTCCCGATGCCCTCCTTCCATTCCCAATTTGCAATACCTCTAGCAGGCCAGCCTGAATACCTCCGCCAGATCATCCTCCCCGGACAGCGGTCGGAACCAGGCAGCGCCATCGATGGCAGGGTAAATCCTATGGGCCATCTGCACTGCCGCTTTTTCTGGAATTTTTATCCCTATTTCTGATAGTCTGGCAGGCAGATTCAGTTCCCTTATAAACGCTTCAAACCGCTTGACTGCTTCCACCCCTATGGCAAAGTCGTCTTTGCCGGCATTAATCCCCCATACGTTCCTTCCCCACCGGGCAAATCTTGGCGCTGTTTCATCGCACAATGCATATTTGAACCATGCAAGCGAGGCAATTGCGAGACTGACCCCATGGGATATGTCAAGAAACGCGCTCAGGGCATGTTCGATCGAATGCACGCATCCAGCATATTCCCGTCCGCAGTCTGACAGATGGGTGATGGCAAGCGATGCCGACCACAGCAGCTGAGCCCTGGACTCATAAGAGCAAGGGCAGGCCATGACCCGCCTTCCATGCAGAATGCAGGATCTCTGGATCGCCTCCGAGATGCCATCCTGAATCTCTCCGGCAGCCCGGCTGAAATATCCTTCGTAGGCATTGCTCATAATACTGATAATCCCGCAGGCGGTTTCAAAAGGCGGGACCGAATAGGTATAGGAGGGATCAATAAATGCAGCCACCGGCCGCTCCATATCGCTCTGGCAATCCAGTTTCCGCTTTTCTTTTACATTGCTGATGATCGACATATTCGATACTTCCGAGCCGCTGGCTGCAATCGTTGGGACAGAGATGACCGGAACCATCTTCGTCACCACCGCTTTTTTCTCATAGAAGTCCCAGCAGCTTCCATTGTGGAACACAGAAAATCCTATGGCTTTTGCCGTATCGATGGTGCTCCCGCCTCCCAGCGCCACAATGCACTCAGCGCCACATTCCTTCAGCAGACGCACGCCTTCATTGACAGCAGTATGTTTCGGATTCTGTTCAATTCCCGTGAACTCGGTCACATGGATATGATGTTCTTTACAAAGAGCACGCACCTCTTCATATGCGCCGCTCTTTCTGCCTGCTGCCACATCATACACGAGCAGTATCCGGCAGCCAAACTTTAAGATCTCTTCCGGCAATCCCTGAATCTTGCCTTTTCCAAAATGTATGTTTGTCGATAGTTCAAAGTCAAAACCATGCATAATCCCAACTGACGCCCAGCCGGCATCGTCCTCCTTTTTGTGCTATGACCGCCTATATCTATATACGCATGCAGCAGATATTTCCCCCGATCAAGTTCAGTTCTAATTATAAATATACAGGGGCCGGGAATCCAATATAGAAATTCTATATTGAGCATCGAATTCCCCTATTTAAGGCGCATTCTTCCAGATCGCTTTATTGCCTTTTTCTTTTTTCTCCTGTACAATGTTAACAGAGGCAGACATCAGCACAGGCCATTTGCGACGAAAGGAAGAATAAGATGAAAAAAATAGGAATTCTGGGCGGAATCAGCGCCGCGTCAACCGTACAATATTACAATAAAATACTCGACTTATATTACGAGATAAAAAAGGATTATTACTATCCGGAAATTTGTATTGAAAGCCTCAACTTCCAATACTTCACTGATTTCGAGAATCGAAACGACATGGACGGATATAAGGAATATATCATGAAAGGAATACGCAATCTGGAATCCGCCGGCTCAGACATAATCATAATGTCAGCAAATTCTCCACATTCCGTATTCCATGCTATAGAAAAAGAAACGTCGGTACCAATGTTAAGCATTGTGGATTCCGTCGGCAAGTACGCCCGGAAAAACAAAATGAAAAAACTGCTTCTTACCGGCATAAAATACACAATGCAGGGATCCTTTTACCGCGACGAGTTAAAAAGTCAAGGGATAGAAGTCATCTCCCCATCCGATGGAGACCAGGATATCATAAATCATATTATCTTCGATGAACTTGCCCGAAATAATATAAAGGCCAGCTCGCAGGAACGTTTTTTATCCATAGTCGAAAAATATAGCGCCCGCTATTCTCTTGACGGCGTGATACTAGGATGTACCGAGCTTCCTATGCTAGCAGGCACAATCACAGGGCCCGTTCCTTTTATCGATTCCCTGGCCATCCATTGTGCAGATACCTTGCATTATGTATTAGAAGTTTAGCAGTGTTCTACTTTCCAAAGATTTCTTTGGCCTTGTTCATATTCTCTATTACCGGAACTTCAAACGGGCAGCGCTTCTCGCACGCCCCGCACGCGACGCATTCTTCTGCGGTACGGGGCAGAATGGCATAGTGCTCCCGTACCGTCTCCGGCACCTCTCCCTGGGCGATTGCCAGATTCAGGAACTTGGTGACAGAAGCCACATCGATTCCCTTGGGGCAGGGAGCGCAGTGGCCGCAGTACATGCAATGCCCCTTCCAGCTGATCTTGGGAAGTGCTGCAAATGCTGCCGCGTAATCCTTCTCTTCCTCCGAGGCATCCTCATAAGAGATGCTGATCTTCAAATCTTCGACCGTCCGGGCTCCTGACATAACTGTCGCCACCCCCGGGCGGGTTAATGCATAGTGAAGGCACTGATAAGGCGTCAGTTCCTTTCCAGCCGGGGACAGTTCGCTGCTCAAAAGGTCCCCGCCGCCGAATGCTTTCATTACCGTGATCCCCACTCCCAGCCTCTGGCAGGTTTCATACAGTTCCTGTCTCTCCTTGTCCATGTTCACCAGCGGCTTCTCATAACTTTTCTCATCCCACAGAGTTTCTATATCCTCGCTTGCCGGCTGAAGATCATAGCACGGATTAATACTGAACATCAGCACGTCAATCAAAGAACTTTCCACCGCTTTTTGCGCTGCCTGAGGGTTATGGCTTGACAGGCCAATGCATCCGATGGCGCCGGAGGCTTTCAATTCCTGCGCATATTTCATAACCGGGCCGTCTTTCACCTGCTCCCAATCTGCAAGCGAGTCTACATAATGAATCATGCCGATCTCTACATGATCCGTTTCCAGACGCTTCAGCTGGTCTTCGAAGGATGCCTTCACCTGTTCGATATTGCGCGTACGTTTATATTGTCCGTCATCCCAGACTGTGCACAGATGAGCCTGAAGGACGAATCGCTCCCTCCGTCCCCGAAGCGCGCGTCCCAGATTGGACCGCATATCCGGGTTGGGCGCGTACAGATCAATACAGTTAACGCCGCCCTCTTCCATGACATCTACGAATTCTTTTACCTGCACATAGGATTTATCTACAAACCCTTCGCACCCCATGCCGATCTCGCTGACCTTAAGTCCCGTTCGTCCCAGTTCTCTATACTTCATGACTCTCTTCCTCCTTCATACACTCCGAAAGGACCAGCTGATAAACCTCCTGGAATGATCTATCATGCTCCTTGCAAAGTCTGACAACACTCTGGTATTCCGGATATTTCCTTTTCTGCGAGCCCAGAGCGCATACTTTTACCTGCGCATCCCCGAGGCTTGTGCGAACCGTCTCCATGCTGCGCGCGAGGACGCTCCTCTCCATCTGCTGCCTGCGGATGCCGATGGTTGTCGTCTCTTTAAATATGATCTCCTCCATCTGCTTTACATGTTCGTCCGTACAGATGACGTTCAGCTGATAAGCCGGACGGTTCTTCTTCATATAGACAGGCGTATAGCTTACATCTCTGGCTCCGGCCTCAAAGAGGCGGTCCATTACATACCCCAGCGCCTCTCCCGTACAGTCATCCATATTGGTTTCCAGTTTCCAGATGCAGTCTCTGCCATAAGATGCCTGCCTTTCAATCAGCATGGCTCTTAGGATTCCGGGCCTGTCATACTCTCTTTTCCCGGCTCCCATGCCTATTTTCCTTACGGAAAACGCTTCCGGCAGCACCTTCGAGGTTCTGATCGCCGCTACGATCGCCGCTCCGGTAGGCGTCACGAATTCGCCCTTGGATTCAGTGATGCTAAGATCCAGATTGTGTTCGGACACGATATTCGCAACCGCCGGTACCGGCACCGGAAGAATGCCATGCTGGCACCGGATGGTGCCGCACCCTTCATACAGGACAGGGACGATGCATTCTGTAATCCCCAGATTATCCAGACATACGGCGACGCTGATAATATCCACGATAGAATCCACTGCGCCCACTTCATGGAAATGAACTTCTTCCAAAGGAACGCCGTGGGCTTTGGCTTCTGCCTGGGCCAATATGCCAAAGATACGCTTTGCGATTGCTTTTGCCCCCTGCGTCATTGCGCCATTCTCTATGATATGCAGGATTTCCTTCATCCCACGGTGCTCATGGCTCCCTTTATGACTGTGGCTATGTACCGCTCCATGTCCATGCAGATACTCCATATCATGATCATGGTTTTCATGAGCGCTGTCCAGGATCACCGCAAAGTCGCAGGCATCAAGCCCGGATTTCTTTACCCTGCCGATTTCGATCTGGAAGCCTTCCACCGGCAGGCTCTCAAGCGCATCCTTTAACGCCTGCTGATCCGCTCCAAGGTCCAGAAGCGCTGCAGCCATCATATCGCCGCTGATGCCGGAATAGCATTCCAAATATAAGGTTCTATTTACAATCTCGTTCATTTCATACCCCCTGCGGCCAGATTTTATTTTCCATACGATCAGCCGCTGCTCCCTTCATTTTAGAACATATCTTCTCTGCCTGCAAATGTCTTTTTATCATTATGAATCATTCCCGGGAGGAATGAACCATAATGATACCACATGAGTCGCTTTATTCCCGGCCCTGTGGATTTTTCCCAATATGATACTCCCTTTTCAAGATTCTCATGATTGTCCTCGATGCAATATCAACAATATTGAATCCAAAGGCAATTGCAAGGCAGGTAGCCAGCAATACGATCGTCTCGCCAAGAGCCATTCCATAATCACGGCTCACGCAGCCATACATCATATAATACAAATTCGGTCCAGGAATCAGCGGGAATACGGATGCCGTCAAAAAGATCGTGGATGGCGCCTTATTGATTCTGGACATGATAAATGCATAAAAAGCCACAAACACTGCCGCAACCAGCGTGGCCAAAAAATTGCTAGGCCAGAAATGATAGATCACGACATAGATTCCCCATGTAAAAAAAGCCCCTATCCCTGAATAAGCCACCTGCCTCCCACGGATTTTAAACCAAAAGGCAAATCCAATACAGGCCACTGTACAGGATATCAGCTGAATCTGAACATTATGGTTTAGTACATACCCTTCCGCAGACACTCCATTAAGCAGCAGCATCGCAAGCGCAGTTCCACATGCAATGCCAGCCGCCCCAAGCATAGAATTCATGATGTTCAGCGTCCCGGATATAAAGTCTCTTTGCAGCACTTCACGGATTCCATTGGTGGTACTAAGACCGCTGATCAGCAGCATTACAATTCCTATCATAATTCGCTCAGGATGACTGCCAAGCCCCATCCGTACCGCCAGGATAATAATAACTTCTGACAAAAAAGATAGGATCATATTATAGGCCAGCAGATTCTCTTCTCTTCTGCTGAGCCATCCTCCTACTATAACAATCATAAGCGAGACAATAACTGCAACGACCGCATCCGCAAAGTTGCACCCAAAGAATACTGCGAATCCGGTTCCCCCCATTACAGCCGCAAAATACTTCGTATACGGCTTCTGGGACTGCCTGTTCATGACCTCTTCGTATTTCTCGCGAAGCGTCTGTTCATCCGGCTTATTCTGGCATACATATCTGGACAGATTATTCAGATAATCCAATCGGTCATAATCTATATCTGTAGATTCAATATGCCGGACCTGAGTTATAATCTCGCCTTCTGGAGTTTCTACCGTTATCTGTATATTACTGGGTATCGCGAACACATCATAACGTTTAAAGCCGTAGCTTCTGCACATTCTATAAAGACTGTCATCCAGCCTGAAATTTTCCGCTCCGCAGATTAGCATCGCTTCTCCAATATCCAAAATTCCCTGCACGATTCTTTGGTAATCCATAGCCTTTTCCCCCTATCCTGGAATGTCACATGATGTTATCATAGCATTGTTTTCACAAGTGTCAACAAAAATCTTTTCTTCTTTCAAAATTAAAGTCCATTCATGCGTCGACGCATCGCTGCGAAGCAAAGCGTGACCTTTCAAGGGATTGGAAAAACAACGAAGGACCGCCCTTAAAACCAGGCGGCCCTGCACTTCTTAATAGTCTGCTTATTCTTTTTGCAATTCTTCTACCACGGTTCCCTTTCTTCCGAACCGGAATGCCAGGTAAGGCACCAGCCCTCCCATTATCAGCAGGATTGGGAATACCACCAGCATCGGCGTGATCATGAACTTATACTGCATGAACCACATGCCCCCGGACAATGTCCTTACTGCGGTCAATGAGAACAGGCTGCCCGCCACAAACGAGAATACTATGGTCAGTGCGGCGTAATAAAGTCCTTCTGCCATCACCATTTTTGTCAGCTGCCTCTTCGTCATTCCGATGGCCTCCATCATGGCAAATTCTCTCTGCCTGGTAATGATTCCTGTTAGTATGGAATTGACAAAGTTCAAGATCCCGATCACTCCTATGACAAAAGCCAGGGCGCCGCCGATAAGCAGGAACATATTCGTCAGCGTATAGAAACTTTTCTCATATTGTAGTTTTGAACTATAATCCATCAATGGCTCAGTGCTTGACGTATAGCCCTTTAATGCTGCGTCCGTCTCTCTTGCATATCCATCTTTGACATCAAAAGAGTATGACATCAGGAACTTCTGCGAAACGATCTCCTTAAATGGCTCCGCCCCTATATAATATGGAAAATAGGCGGACATGCGGGTGGTCAAGTTCCAATAGTCCTCCTTGATAACGGACAATACCGTCACTTCCTTTTCCTTTGGCTCCCCATTTTGATCCTTGTAGGTAAGGGTTACCTTGTCACCCGGATGGTTCAGGACCCGGTCTTTTCGGATTGCCCCTTTATCGGTAACCGGCGCTGCATACACAATATAATCGCCTGTTTTTAATTTGTCCTTAATGACGTTAAGATCGCTTTCTCCTTCCCAGACCTGCATCTCATTTACGACAAAGTCTTCTGCCCCATAGAGATACACTTCAAAATCACCCTGCTCATTGGTGTCAATTGGAATGAATTCTTTCCCATAGTATTCCCCGGGCATTCCGTTTGAATCTTGTTCTATTCCGGGAGGAATGGTGATGCCTTTCTGTTTTACGCCCACGAAGGAACCTGCCCCGTAGAGCCTTCCGCCATCTTCATAGCCTTTTAATCCCTGGCAGTATTCGATGTACGACTCCGTCAGATTTTCCTCATCAATGGTTTCTAAGTTCCTTCCTCTATAATTGTCCATGCCGAAATATTTTGCGTTTGCAATGAGGAAATCCGGCTTTATAAAACTTTGCAGGTACTTATCCATATCAAACGAATGGGTTATCGTAAATACGCTGTTTAGAAGGATGATCGCCAGAGATAGCGACGCAATGATAATCGTCGTCTTTCCCTTGCTCCTTCCCAGGTTCGACATAGCCATCCGCCATATCCTGCCTCCGCTTAAAGAGTGCTTTCCTTTTTTGCGCGCCTTGCTTCCCTCTGTATACCTCAGCGCTTCGATCGGAGATACCCGGGCTGCCATTCTGGCCGGATGCCCCGTGGAAATGAATACCGTTACCAGGGTAAAGATGGCCGCTCCGATAAAGATCAGCGGATTTGCCGGCACCGTACTGTATTCTACAACATCTCCCAATGATTTCATGATCACTGGCACCAGGCCTTTTCCTACAAAGAATCCCGCCAGCAGCCCGACTGGAATTCCAATCAGGGACAGTTTCAGCGCCTGCCGTCTGATAATCCGCTTAATCTGCCTCCCGGTAGTTCCAATGGTCTTAAGCAGGCCATAATAACGGATATCCTTCATGATCGAGATCCGGAAGATATTGTATATGATCAGATACCCGGTCAGCAGGATCAGAAGCAGCCCTCCTGCAACAGCCCCCATGGTCATAGGGTCTGCATCTGCCTCGTCGGATACATAGGCCCAGTTCCCGTTGCTTGCGATATAGTTTTCATCCGTCTCCTTGATAGAATATCCGCTTTCCGTGATCACCTGATCCAGTTTCTTCTGGATATTGAAACTGTTGGAGAACATGACATCCATACGGATCGAACCTGTCTGAGACTCCCTGTGGTCAATCCCATTGTAGACAAGCTCGTCGGCATGCGCCTCAACGTACGCCTCCGATACGATGGCAAATCCTACGTTCAGGGCCGGATCGGATCTTGTAATTCCTGTGACCGTAAATGTCCGCTTCGTAATCGCCTCATCATACTGGCGGATCTGCAGCTGAAGCGTAACCTTCTGCCCCGGCTCCTTTTTTAATCCCAGCAATTCCATGGAAGTCTCGTCTAACAGGATCTCATCTGCCTTCTTGGGAGCCTTCCCTTTAAGAATCTCTATAAAACAGTGGGGATAAGCATTCTTTGGATAATACCATGCCTCCACATGCCGCTTTAAGAATTCCGGATTGCGCACATAATCCGCCACCAGCTTGCAGGGCATGCTCTCCTTGATCAGCGGATGCTCCTTTAGCGTCTCATATTCTTCTTTTGTCAGATTCTTGATCACGCCGTGGGTATCCCCTCCAGCCTGCCTTGCCGTTTGCATCTGAAACGTGCTAAGAGCGCCAATCCCTATGGTGAAAAGAGCGGTAAACAGCATTGCCGTAAGTGCGATCGCGATCGCTGCTATGCTGTTTCTCAGCTTATTCGTCTGAAAGCCCCGGTCGGAAAGGCGGCGCACGGCTTCTTTATTTGCTACCTTACGCATTTGCCTCACCGCCTTTGCCGGTAATCTTGCCGTCCTCGATACGGATGATCCGGTCTGACATCTGGGCAATCTCCTCATTGTGGGTAATCATCACCATGGTCTGCCCGTAACGCTGGCTGGTAATCTTCATCAGGCTTAATACATCCTGGCTGGTCACGGAGTCCAGATTTCCCGTCGGCTCATCCGCCAGGATGATAGCAGGCTTTGCCGCCAACGCCCGGGCGATGGCAACCCTCTGCTGCTGGCCGCCGGAGAGCTGGGATGGAAGGCTGTAGATCTTTTCCTGCAGTCCCAGGGTCTTTATAACCTCTTTTACATATTTTTTATCCACCCGGGTTCCGTCCAGTTCCATTGGCAGCACGATGTTCTCATATACATTTAATATTGGGACCAGATTGTAGTTCTGGAACACGAAGCCGATCTTTCTTCTGCGGAAGATGGTGAGTTCTTCATCCTTTAGTTTGAAGATGTCCTTGCCATCTACATATACCTTGCCGCTGGTAGGGCGGTCCAGGCCTCCCAGCATATGAAGGAGCGTAGACTTTCCCGAGCCGCTGGTGCCTACAATGGACAGGAACTCTCCTTTTCCCACTTCCAGATCCACCCCGTTTAGGGCCTTCACCAGTGTCGTATCTTTCCCATAATATTTCTTCAGGTTTTCTGTCTTCAATATTGCCATTACCTAATGCCTCCTGCTTCTTTTTTTAAGAAAAAGAGACTGCACGGAAGTACAATCTCCTTTGCTATCTATAATATTACAGGATAAGTCTTACCACATTCTGTCCGGATTCTAACAGTTCTGAAAGAATTCATCGATTCCCAGATATATCCCGAAAACCGTTCCTTTTCCGTGCCCCGGGCCTACCTTGATATAGCCGTCTTCCTTTCTGAGAATCTCCCGGGCCAGGTACAGGCCGATGCCCACGCCTTCTTCCTGCTGGTTAACCTCCCCGCGGTAAAACCTCTGAAAGATCTTAGTCCGCTCTTCTTCCGGTATCCCCGGACCCTCGTCTTCCACCTGGATGCATACATGCATCTCGTAAACTTTCACGCTTACCGTGATGGCGCTCCCGGGCGGAGAATATTTCACGCCGTTGTCAAGGATATTAAACAGCGCCTCCTGGGTCCATTTCAAATCATACACGGCCTGAATCCTGCCAAATGGCTCCTGCTTAATCGTAATAGATTTCTTCCTGGCTTTGGATGATACATCCCTTAAAGCCCGCTCCACCAGCGGCGCCAGAGGCTGCTTTTTAGGCTTTACTTCCAGAATATCGCTCTCCAGCCGGGACATCTTGACCAGCGCCTGGATCAGGAATTCCAATTTTTTTGCCTGACCGCTAAGCTGGTCCGCGATCTCCATCCCCTCCGGGGTAAGCGGCTGCTCCTTTAGCAGTTCGCTGTATAGAATGATGTTCGAAAGCGGCGTCTTCGTCTGATGAGAGATGTCGGACAGGATCGACTTGATATCCGTCCTCTCCCTTCTGGCTGCTTCTACCGACAGTTTGGATGTGGTCAGATACTGCTTCCACCGGGATTCCAGCCTGGAAAGTTCTGTCTCATCGTATTTTCCCTCTTCAAACCTTCCCTCGATCGCATCCGTCAGCATCTCATCCAAGCGCTTAAGCGTCCTTCCGGTCCTCAATATGCTCATCTTTCCTTCCCTCTCTCCCACACGTATCCAATTCCATAAACCGTACGTATCGGACATTCTTCTCCTGAAAGTTTTAATTTCTTCCTAAGCCTTGCCACAGTGACCGACAAGGCATTCTCATCGATATAATCCGAGCCTTCCTGCCAGATCCCCTCATTGAGAATCTCTCTGGTAAGCGTCTGTCCCGGACGCGTAACCAGCATCCGCAGGAGTTTCTGTTCCGTCTTGCTTAGTACAACGGGTTTTCCTTCCACCGAGAATTCCTGACGGTCAAAGGAAAATCGATATCCTTCCTCCTGAAACTCCTTGCCTTCCTGTCTGCCTGCCCTGGCAAACAGGCGCTCTACTCTGGCCCGAAGGACCATCAGGCTGAAAGGCTTCGTAATGTAATCATCCGCTCCCATCTCGATGCCTCGCACTTCGTCGATCTCCATGTCATTGGCTGTCAGCATGATCACAGGAATCTGCGATTCCTTCCGTACGGATTCTAAGAATCCATAGCCGCTTCCATCCGGCAGATTAATGTCCAGGATGACCATGTCAATCTGATTATCTTCCCAGTATTCAATGGCTTCTTTCAATGTATAGGCCGACAGGAAATGATACATCGGATTCTTAAGGGCCATAGCCACGCCCTGGTTAAGTCCCCGGTCATCCTCTACTACTAAGATTGTCTTTTCCATCTTCTTTCTAACCTTCTTGCGCTCTGAATGCAATCTCGCCGGTCGAAGAATCCATATGTTCCACGATAGCCAGCGATTCCAGCTGGATTCCCAGATTTCGGATGATCCTTCCCCCTGGCTGGAATCCTTTTTCCACGACAATTCCGATCCCCTCCACCGTCGCTTCGGCGGACTGCACAATCTGGATCAGGCCCTGAAGCGCGCAGCCATTTGCCAGGAAATCATCAATGATCAGGACATGGTCTTTTTCACTGAGGAACTTCTGGGCTACGATCACCTGATTCTTGCAGTTGTGGGTAAATGACTCTACCTCCGCCACATACATCTCTCCCTCTAAGTTGATGCTCTTAGCCTTTTTGGCAAACACCACCGGCACGTCGAAATGCTGTGCCACGATACAGGCGATTCCGATCCCGGACGCTTCGATGGTAAGGATCTTATTAATCTTCTTTCCTTCGAATCGTTTCTTGAATTCCTTTCCAATCTCATTGATCAGATCGATATCCATCTGATGATTTAAAAAACTGTCTACTTTTAATACATTTCCCGGTTTGACAACACCGTCTTTTAAGATTCTTTCTTTTAAAAGCTGCATGGTATAGTTTCCCTTCTCTTCGGTGATTTTTTGATTTATAAATCATCATACCGCAAGGGACGAGGATTTTCAACAAAAAATAACTGGAAAACAAAAGAAATTACAAATTGTGATATGAAGTAGAATGTGATAAAATAAATCTGTATGTAATAAAATGACGAAACAGCAAGGGAAATGCTGGAAGGAGGATTTTTTTGATAACGATAAACAGTTATGTAAAGCCGGAGAGTCTGGAAGAAGCATACGAGCTGAATCAGAAGCGTGCGAACAGAATTCTTGGAGGAATGATGTGGATGCGGCTCGGGAGCGGACGGGTACAGACTGCGATCGATCTGTCCGGCATGGGATTAGATCAGATAGAAGAATCAGAAGAGGAATTTAAAATCGGGTGCATGTGCACTCTGAGACAGCTGGAACTGCATAAAGGGATTAACCAATATACAGATGGGGCAGTAAGAGAGTGTGTAAGACATATTGTAGGTGTACAGTTCCGTAATCAGGCGACAGTCGGGGGAAGTATTTTTGGAAGATTTGGATTTTCCGATGTCCTGACCTGTTTTCTGGCGATGGACTGCTATGTAGAATTGTATAAGGGTGGAATTGTACCGCTCAGAGAGTTTGTCTGTCAGAAGAGAGACCGTGATATTCTTGTGAATGTGATTATTCGAAAAGATGTAAGAAAGATCCGCTATGTTTCTTCCAGAAGAACGAAGACGGATTTCCCGGTAATTGCCTGTGGTGTGGCAAAAGCAGGAGAGGAATGGCAGGTATCGGTTGGAGCCAGACCGATGAAGGCAGTTCTTGTGACAGAGAAGGCTGATGGGAGAAATGCGGCTGAAATTGCAGAAAAGCTGACAGAGCAGGTTACATTTGGCAACAACATGCGCGGAAGCAGTGAATACCGGAAAGCACTTGCAAAGGTTCTGATCCGCAGACAGATAGAAGCATTGATGGAGGAGTGTTAGAGATGGAAGTAAAGTTTATATTGAATGGAAAACAGACTACTGCCGACATCAAGGAAGATACCGTTCTACTTGATCTGCTTCGGGCAAAGGGCTGTTATAGCGTAAAATGCGGATGTGAGACGACAAACTGTGGTCTTTGTACGGTCTGGATTGATGGAACACCTTCTCTTTCCTGCTCCGTACTTGCGGCAAGAGTGGAAGGAAAAGAGGTAACAACACTGGAAGGTCTTCAGGAAGAAGCAGCAGAATTCGGCGCATTTCTGGCAGCAGAGGGGGCAGAGCAGTGTGGATACTGTTCGCCTGGATTTATTATGAATGTACTTGCGATGGTGCGAGAGTTAGAAGATCCGACGTTGGAAGAAGTAAAGGAATATCTGGCGGGAAATCTGTGCAGATGTACCGGGTATATGGGACAACTCCGCGCGATCAAGAAATATTTAGAGATGAAAAGGGGGACGAAGTAGTGAGTTTTGTAAATACAGCAGTGCCAAAGGTAGATGCTCCGGCACTTGTGACCGGAAAGCCGGTGTACACAGATGATATCGCACCGAAAGACTGTCTGGTCGTAAAGATTCTGCGAAGTCCTCATGCGCATGCGTTGATCGAGGAGGTTCAGACGGAAAATGCAAAAAAAGTTCCGGGGGTGGAATGTATCCTTACTTACAAGGATGTTCCGGATAAGCGTTTTACAATGGCAGGGCAGACATATCCGGAGCCAAGTCCATATGACAGACTGATCTTAGATCAGAGAGTACGCTTTGTCGGAGATGCGGTGGCAATCGTCGCTGCGGAGACGAAGGAAGCGGCAGAACGTGCGATGAAACTGATCAAAGTCAAATATGAGGTGTTAGAGCCGGTACTTGATTTCCATCAGGCAAAAGACAATGCGGTTTTGATCCACCCGGAGGAAAACTGGAAGAGTCTTTGTCCGGTTGGTGCAGATAATAAGAGAAATCTCTGTGCCTGCGGAAAAGAGGAGCATGGAGATATCGATGCAGTTCTCGATGCGTGTGACTATGTAGTGGAAGGAACTTATCATACAAAAGCAAACCAGCAGGCAATGATGGAGACATTCCGCACATATACTTATATGGATACTTATGGAAGATTAAACGTTGTCTCCTCAACACAGATTACGTTCCATGTCAGAAGAATTCTTGCCAATGCACTGGATATTCCAAAATCAAAGATCCGTGTCATCAAGCCACGTATTGGAGGAGGCTTCGGAGCAAAGCAGACAGTTGTGACAGAAGTTTATCCTGCAATCGTGACGATGAAGACCGGAAAGCCGGCAAAACTTGTCTACACGAGAGAGGAATCCCAAATTGCCTCTACGCCGCGTCATGAAATGGAAGTGAAGGTTCGTGTCGGAGCAGACAAAGATGGTATCATCAAAGGAATTGATGTCTATACACTTTCCAACACAGGAGCATTCGGTGAGCATGGACCGACAACCGTAGGGCTGTCAGGACATAAATCCATTCCACTTTATGGAAAGACAGAAGCATTCCGGTTTGCTTACGATGTTGTTTACACAAATGTGATGTCTGCCGGGGCATATCGTGGATATGGTGCCACACAAGGATTATTTGCAGTAGAGTCGGCAGTCAATGAACTTGCAGAGAAGATGAGGATTGATCCGGTTGCCCTCCGCGAGAAAAATATCGTGACAGAAGGTCAGGTGATGCCTGCGTACTATGGAGAAACAGCAAATAGCTGTGCGCTTGATCGTTGCCTGGAAAAAGCAAAAGAAATGATGCACTGGGATGAAAAATTCCCGGCAAGAGATCTCGGCAATGGGAAAGTCCGCGGAGTCGGTGTTGCGATGGCGATGCAGGGATCCTCAATCTCCAACGTGGACAATGCTTCTGTGGCAATCAAAGTCAACGATGATGGGTTCTACAGCTTGATGATCGGCGCTTCCGATATGGGAACAGGATGTGACACAATCCTTGCACAGATGGCGGCAGACTGCTTGGATTGTGAAATGGAAAATATTATCGTATCGGGAGTAGATACCGATGTATCCCCGTATGATTCCGGATCTTATGCATCCAGTACGACATATCTTACCGGAATCGCTGTGATGAAGACGTGTGAGACTTTAAAAGAAAAAATCCTAGCAAAAGGAGCTCAGTATCTGGAATGCAGCCGGGAAGAAGTCGATTTTGCCGGAAAGAAGGTATTCTGCTTAAAGGATGGAAGAGAAATTTCTCTGATGGAGATTGGAAACCGCATTATGTGTAACAATGAGGATGCACTGTTTGCTTCTGAATCCTATTCTTCTCCAGTATCTCCGCCGCCGTTTATGGTCGGCATGGCAGAAGTGGATGTGGATCAGGAGACGGGAGAAATTGAGCTGGTAGATTACGTTGCAGTGGTAGACTGTGGTACCGTTGTCAATCCGTCTCTTGCAAGGGTACAGACAGAGGGCGGAATCGCGCAGGGAATCGGAATGGCTCTCTATGAAGATGTTGTATACAGTGAGAGTGGAAAGAATTTCAGCAATTCTTTTATGCAGTATAAGATTCCGAGCCGACAGGATGTAGGTACGATCCATGTAGAGTTTGAGAGCAGCTATGAGCCAACCGGTCCGTTTGGTGCAAAATCCATCGGAGAAGTTGTGATCAACACTCCATCTCCGGCAATTGCACAGGCAGTATACAATGCATCCGGGGTTCGTGTGAAGGAACTTCCAATCACTGCGGAGAAAGTATACTGGGGTATGAAAAAATAGTGAAGATTCATGTGATTTTATTGGCGGCTGGAAACAGCCGCCGCTTTGGAAGTAACAAGCTGTTAAGTCTGGTTGAAGGAAAGCCGATGTACAGCCATCTGACCGAGAAGATTGAAAAGATTGCAGAGAGTCTTCCAATCGGAGAAAAAGTGCTTGTGACGCAGTATGAGGAAATTTTTGGAAGCATGAAAAAGGCACGATGGACGGTTGTTAGAAATGATGCACCAGAGGAAGGCGTTTCCTGGTCAATCCGACTCGGAATCCAAAGCATTTTAGGCAAAATCAGAAAAGGCGATGCAGTCAGCTTTTTTGTCTGCGACCAGCCATTTTTGAAGATGGAGACGATCGTTTCTTTTTTGAGCGGATATGCAGCGAGCGGAAAAGGAATTGGATGTCTGACTTATAAAGAACAATGGGGCAACCCCGTTGTATTTTCAGAAGTTTATTTGAAGGAATTGTTATCATTATCCGGGGATATCGGAGGGAAAAAGGTGATGAAGCGGCATTTGCAGGATACCTTTTTCGGAGAAGCAGCATCCAGGCAGGAGTTGGAAGATATGGACTATGCACCAGAAAGCAAAATGTGTGAGCATACAGATGTGTGGAAAATCAAGCAGGGAGATCCTGTTTTTTTTGGCAGCCTTTGCAATGCAGTTGGGATTTTGCCGGGCAGAGATAAGATTATTTCTGTTGTCGGGGCGGGAGGAAAGACGACAACCTGTTACCGACTGGCAAAGGAATTAGCGTTGCTTGGACAAAAGGTCATTGTCACAACGACAACACATATGTGGAAGTCTACAGAGGACTTTGTGGAGTGGAATGCAGAAAGCGAGTATGGCTCTTCCACTGATTTTTTTAGAGATTTTGCAGAGCAGCTAGAGCGGAAGCGGATCCTGACAGTAGGTGTTTCCTGCGGAAATGGAAAAATCTGTGGCATCCCTTCCGAAAGTTATGAAACGCTGTGCAGTCTGGCAGACGTACTGATCGTTGAGGCAGACGGGGCAAAAGGGAAGGACATTAAAATCCCTGCCGCACATGAGCCGGTGATCTTTCCGGGAACAGATATTGTGATAGGAGTGTTTGGATATCCGGCAGTTGGCCACTCCATCGAGGAGGCAGGTTTTCGTCCGGAGATGCTTGCAGCATTTCTCGGGAAAGGAACAGAAGAGAAAATAAAGTGGGAAGACCTTCTGTATATCGCGAGAAGTGATGAAGGTTTGAAAAAGAATGTGAAAGGAAGCTACACAGTCCTGATCAACCGGGTTCCTGCCGGGAGATTTCCGGATGGAGGACCGGAAGAGATCATATTTTGCGAACAGATCGAAATAGTATCAGAAAAAAACGATAGAGCAGATTAGAAATCAGAGACTGGGCAGTCGTTTTCCGTTTAAATTTGCAAAGGGGAGAAAGAGTATGATAGAAAAGGAGATATCTTCAGAAAGACTTCATTATCGAAAAATTACAGAGAGCGATGGGGCAGCGCTGCATGCCATTTTATCGGATCCATTGATCGCGGAGCCTGCCGGATATCAGGCGCTGGGATCCGAGGAGGAGTTTCGTGAGTTTTTTCAAAATTTAGTGGAAGATGAGAATGGAATTGCAATCCTTCTGGACCAGAAGGTGATTGGTTATTTTCGTATTTTTCCTGAAAAGATGGAAGAAGAGCCTTATAAAGGAAAAAAGTGTGCAGGAGTCGGATTTGTTCTGGGGAAGGAATATCATAGGAAGGGGTATGGCACAGAACTGCTCCGGTTTTGGACAAAAAAGATTAAGCAGGAGTATGATTATTGCTTTGCAGATGCATTTACAGATAATCCGGCATCCAACGCACTGATCAGAAAATGCGGGTACACCTATGTCGAAGATTATACGATGTATTTTGAAAAACTGGGGAGAACGATGACCTGCCATAGCTATGTGATATAGACTGGGAGCCTTCGCGGGAAGAGAGAATGAAGGACAAAATAAAATATTTGGAACATAAAAATCAGGAAAGAAATTGTGATGTTGAGATAGATAAAAATAGATAGAAAAATGAGGAGGAGTTCAGATGAAAATAAGAGTTGCTGTAATTACAGCCAGTACAACTGGATATGCAGGGAAGCGGGAAGACATCAGCGGAGCGAAAATCTGTGAGATTGTGGAAGAAGCCGGAATGGAAGTCACATTCAAAAAGATTCTGCCGGATGACAGAGAGACACTTGCAAAAGTGATGGCGGTGATCGCGGATAGCCAGATGGCGGATCTGATACTGACAACCGGTGGAACGGGATTTTCCAAAACAGACTGTACACCGGAGGCGACAACTGATATTTGTGAACGGCTTGTCCCGGGGATTCCGGAAGCAATGCGTGCGGCAAGTATGAAGTATACGAAACGTGCAATGCTTTCCCGCGCGGCGGCAGGGATCCGGAAGGGGACATTGATCATCAATCTGCCGGGAAGTCCGAAGGCGGTAGAGGAAAGTCTTGGGGAGATTTTGGAGGAAGTGATTCACGGCGTGGAGATTTTGACTGGACAGACTGCGGAGTGTGCGAGAAAATGAAAAAATTCATAGAAGGAGAGCGTCCGCTTCGTGTGTTGATCAAAGGGGCGGGAGATCTGGCAAGTGGGATCGCAGTTCGCTTATATCACAGTGGATTTCAGGTGATCATGACTGAGACCGGTGAGCCGACGACAATCCGCAGATACGTGGCGTTTTCCAGAGCCGTCTATGAGTCTGAAGCCGAGGTGGAAGGAATTATTGCAAAGTGTGTATCGACAAAAGAAGCGCTGGAAAGCTGTCTGGAACAGCAGAAAATCCCGGTCATCACAGATCCGACTTGTGTGCATATGGACTGGTATCAGCCAGATGTGGAGGTAGATGCGATCCTTGCAAAGAAAAATCTTGGAACGAAGCTGGAGGATGCTCCCATTGTTATCGGAGTCGGTCCTGGATTTACAGCCGGGATGGACTGTCATTTTGTTGTGGAAACAAAGCGGGGACATGATCTTGGAAGAGTGATCACAGAAGGAACGGCAATTCCGAATACTGGAGTGCCGGGGATGATTGCAGGTTATGCAAAGGAGCGGTTAATCTGTGCTTCCGGGGAAGGAAGATTTGAACCGAAGGCAGAGATTGGTGATTGCGTAGAGAAAGGACAGCTTGTGGCAATGTGCGGAAAAAATCCGGTCTATGCACAGATGAGTGGAATGATCCGTGGGATGCTCCCGGAAGGAATTGTTGTATCAAAAGGAATGAAGTGCGGGGATATTGATGCGCGCAGGGAATACGCTTACTGCTTTACGATTTCTGATAAAGCAAGAGCGGTCGGAGGTGGTGTCCTTGAGGCAATCCTCCGCGGAAGAAAGCAGATCGCAGAAAATAGAAACAGGGCACTTGATGCGTGATATCCAAAGGAAAAGTTGCGCGAAAAGGGAGAACAGGAGAAGCGAAATGAGTTATTTTCCAATGTTTATAGATATAGAAGGGAAGCATATCCTCGTAGTCGGGGCAGGGAAGATTGCACTCCGGAGGGTGCAGACATTGTTGCAGTTTCGTGCGCGCATCAAGGTGATTGCAAAAGAGATCCCGAAAGGACAAAAGGAGGCATTTCATCTGCTTGTATCTGAAGGGAAAATTGTATTAGAAGAAAAAGCATTTGAAGAGAGTGATCTGACGGAAGCACTTTTTCTGGTGCTGGCGGCGACAAATGTAAAAAAGCTAAATCATGAGATTTGTATGCTGTGCCGTAAGCGGAAGATTCTGGCGAATACTGCAACGGACAGAACCGATTGTGATTTCTATTTTCCAGCAGTGGCAGTCCAGGAGGAACTTGTCGTGGGGATTACGGGAGATGGAAGTGATCACAGGAAGGTTGCAGAGACAGCAGCAAGGATAAGAAAAGTTTTGGAGATGGAACATGAAGAGAAAAATCAGAGTAGGCAGCAGAGAGAGTAAGCTGGCAGTAGTACAGTCGGAGATGATCATACAGGAACTAAAAAAGTTACATCCGCAGTTAGAGATAGAATTGGTGACGATGAAAACGACCGGAGATAAGATTCTTGACAGAAGTCTGGATCAGATCGGAGGGAAAGGACTTTTTGTAAAAGAACTGGATCGCGCACTTTTGGATGGGGAAATTGATCTGGCGGTGCACTGCCTGAAAGATATGCCGATGGAGACACCAGAGGAACTTCCGATTCTTGCATATTCCAGGAGAGAGGATCCGCGGGATGTACTTGTGCCTGCAAAAGGAAAAGAAAACTGGAATGGTCAGGGTGTAATCGGGTGTTCGAGTTTCCGGAGAAGGATACAGCTACAGAAGTTATACCCGGATGCAGAAGTCAGAGGGATCCGGGGCAATATCCAGACACGACTTCAGAAACTGGACAGCGGACAGTATGATGTCCTTGTGCTTGCGGCAGCAGGATTAAAGAGACTCGGACTCGAAGAGAGGATCGAGCGGTATTTTTCTCCAGAAGAGATTCTTCCGGCAGCAGGGCAGGGGATTCTTGTCGTGCAGGGAAGAGAAGAGATGCGGAAACTTGTGAAAGAACTTCAGCCTGAGGAGATGGAAGTGATCGCTGAAAATGAGCGGGCATTTGTGCGAAGGCTGGATGGCGGGTGCAGTTCTCCGGTGGCGGCATATGGAAGAATAGAACAGGATGAATTGGTTCTGACTGGCCTATATTATGAAGAAGATACAGGAAACTATGTAATTGCGACGAAGCGGGCAGAGGTCCGGGCGTCAGAACATTTAGGATGGGAGCTTGCGGATGAATTACGAACAAAACACTAAGAAGCAGGGGAAAGTATGGCTTGTCGGAGCAGGACCGTCGGATCAAGAACTTCTGACTGTCAAAGGGAAACGTCTGCTTTCGGAAGCAGATGTCATTGTCTATGACAGACTTGCAGGGCAGGGTGTGCTTACTTATGGGGCAGAACATGCAGAATATATTGATGTAGGAAAACATTCCGGGAATCACCGGGTGAGACAAAGTGAAATCAACCAGATTCTCGTAAGAGAAGCGATGGAAGGGAAAAAAGTTGTCCGTTTAAAAGGTGGCGATCCGTTTGTGTTCGGGCGCGGCGCGGAGGAGGCGGAAGAACTAAAGAAGGCGGGAATTCCGTTTGAAATTGTTCCGGGAGTGACATCGGCAGTATCGGTTCCTGCATACCAGGGAATTCCGGTCACACACCGGGATGCTGCTTCTTCGCTGCACATTATTACGGCACATAAAAAGGAAGGGCATGAGCCGGACGAGATTCCATTTCGGGAACTGGCGGGTGTGAAAGGAACGCTGGTGTTTCTGATGGGAGTCTCTACACTGCCGTTTTTATGTGCAAATCTAATCCGGGAGGGAATGGATCCGCAGACACCTGCGGCAATTTTGGAGCGGGGAACGACAGCAAGACAGCGGAAGATCACAGGTACCTTGGAAACTTTAGAAGCACTTGCAAAAGAGACAAAGATTCAGACTCCTGCAATTATTGTTGTGGGAGAGGTATGCGCCTGCAGATCATTGGAATGGTATGATAAACGACCATTGGCGGGAATGAAGATCATGGTGACAAGACCGAAGGAGCAGAGCAGCCGTCTGGCAGGAATGTTGCGGGAAGAAGGGGCGGAGGTGTTGGAAGCGCCTGCAATCCGCATTGTGCCGGAGGTGGAAAACGAAAGAGTTTCGCAGGTGCTTTTTCACATCCAGAAATACCAGTGGATCGTGTTTACCAGTCCGACCGGTGTAGAAGTGTTCTGGAGCGCCTTGCGGCAGTATCGCGTGGATGTGCGAAGCCTTTCTCACCTTCGGATCGCGGTGATTGGAAGTGGAACTGCGCGCGCGTTGGAAGCACAAGGAATGTATGCGGATCTGATGCCGGAGATTTATGATGGAGAACACCTTGGAGCAGCACTTGGGGAGGTACTTTCTGATGAACATATTTTGATTCCGCGGGCAAAGATTGGAAATCCGGAGTTGATCCGTGAGATTAAAAAGAGAAGCGAGGCAGTCATAGAAGACCTTCCGATTTACGATACGCATTATGAGGCATATGGATTTATCAATTACCAGGAAGAATTTGAGCAGGGGAAGACCGATTATGTGATGTTTACAAGTGCATCAACAGTAAGAGGTTTTGCACAAGCGGCAAAAGGACTTGATTTTTCCAAAGTACAGGCACTTTGTATCGGGAAACAGACAAAGGCAGCAGCGGATCGCTATGGCATGCAGACATTTATGGCAGAGCAGCCGACACTGGAGGCGATGGTGGCGCTTGTAAAAGAAAGGAAGAGGACATGGTAAAGATTACTTATATTTCTCATAGCTGCTTTGCGGTGGAGCTGGAGCACAGCGTACTTGTATTTGATTATTATCAGGGGGAACTTCCGCTTTGGAATCCGGAGAAAACAATCTATGTGTTTGTAAGCCACAGACATTACGATCATTTTTCCAAGGAAATCTTTCGGTGGACAGAGCAGTATCCAAAAATCCAATACATTTTATCCGATGATATTTCTGAAGCGTCATATGATGCAAGTGAGATTTGCAGATCCGATTTGACAAGAATCGCACCGAATCAGACAGAGACAATTGGAAATTGTGTAATAGAAACATTCCGTTCCACAGATGAAGGAGTCGCATTTCTTGTGTCGTGCGAAGGAAAACTTTTTTATCATGCAGGGGATCTGAACTGGTGGCACTGGGAAGAAGAATCTACATTGTACAACGAAACAATGAAGGAAAGATACCAGTCAGAGATCGGAAAATTGAAAGAAGCATTGTCAGGGAAGACGATTGATGTAGCATTTCTTGTACTGGATCCAAGGCAGGAAGATGCATATGCCCTTGGAATGGAGCGTTTTCTATTAGAAATTCCAGTGCAGTTTGCGGTTCCGATGCATCTGTGGGAGGAGTATGCGCTGGCGAAACAGTATGTGGAAATTTATGGACAGACATATGAGAAAACAAGATTTTGGTGTGTCAGCGGCAAAGGGGAAGAAGTCATTTTGCCGGAAGAAGCGTAGGGAAAGTAAAAACTGTCTGAGAACAGCATAGAAAAAGCAGGATCTGTTTGTGGACAGAAGGAAGGAGGGGTAGTATGGGACAGGACATTTTACTGCTTTTGATCATTTTTGTGCTGATCATAGTATTTTTGTATCAGATTTCGGCAAATGCCAAGAAAAGAGAGCGATATTTAAAGAACACATGGAAAGAAGCGTGGGGTACCGCTTCGGAGAAAGAATATGACCGTACAAAGTATGAGTCCATTTCTCATTATTTTCAGCAGCAGCTGCGAAAGGGAAAGATCACAGAGCCGTATGTAGATGATATTACATGGAACGATTTGGATTTGGATGAGGTCTATCAGGTGATGGATCACACAACTTCCTCGGTGGGAGCAGAGTATCTGTACTATCTTCTGCGGACTCCGGTGCTTTCGGCAGAGAAATTGAAGGAACGAGATCGCCTGATGGAGTTTTTCACCAAAAATGAGGAAGAGCGGATCCGCCTGCAATATCTGTTCTATGAGATCGGCGGAATGCCGAAATATTCTGTGAGCGATTACATTGACCGTCTGGAGGATGTCAGACGTGAAAAAAACAGCAGACATTATCTGGCAATTGCAGCGATTGCTGTCGGAGTCGGTGCGCTGCTGGCAGCTCCCGGGGTTGGGATGATCTTGCTTATAGCGGCGGCAGTCTGGAATATCAAAAGTTATTTTGTGAGAAAAAGTGAGATTGAACCATATATCGCCACCTTTTCTTATCTGATCCGGGTTCTTCGGGCAGCAGAGGCATTGGGGAAGGAAAAAATCCCGGAGATACAGTTTTATCTTGACAGACTACATAAGATTCGGGAAGAAATGAATGTATTTCTGAAACATTCCCATGTGCTTGTGGCAGGGAGAGGTGCGACTGGATCGATGGTCGATGCAGTACTTGATTATATCCGGATGTTGTTTCACATTGACTTGATTAAATTCAATTCGATGCTGGAAATGGCAGAAAAAAATAGAGGGAAAATTGAAGAAGTGATCCAAATTATCGGATATTTGGACAGTATGATCAGCGCGGCATCTTTCCGTACATTTCTTCCTTATTATGAGAAACCGAATTTTACAGAAGGAAAGAAGGCAGAAATCTATTTGGAAAATGTATATCATCCACTGCTGGCAGATCCGGTGGCAAATTCTGTTATAGCGCACCGAGGTATTCTTCTGACTGGATCCAATGCATCTGGAAAATCTACTTTCTTAAAGACCGTGGCAATCAATACGGTGCTGGCGCAGACGATTTTTACCTGCCCGGCGGCAAAATATGAAGCGCCGTTTTTTCAGATCTATTCTTCGATGGCTCTGCGTGACAACTTGCAGGGGAATGAAAGCTACTACATTGTGGAAATCAAGTCATTGAAAAGGATTTTGAATCATGTAAACGAGGATGTTCCGATGCTGTGTTTTGTGGATGAGGTGCTGCGTGGAACGAACACTGTCGAGCGAATCGCGGCCTCCGCACAGATCTTGAAAAGTCTTGCAAAAGAAGGTGTGATTTGTTTTGCGGCAACGCATGATATTGAATTGACACATCTGCTGGAGAACTGCTATGACAATTATCATTTTCAGGAGACAATCATGGATGAGGATATCCTGTTTGATTATTGCCTGCAAAAGGGGAGAGCAGTATCACGCAATGCGATCAAACTTCTTCGGTTGATCGGATATGAAGATCGGATTACAGATGAGGCAGAGAAAATGGCAGAAGAATTTTTAGCAACGGGGAACTGGACCAGACAGGAGGAAAGAATATGCATGTAAAGATTTATACAGATGGGGCAGCCAGAGGAAATCCGGACGGACCGGGAGGATACGGAACTGTGCTCGAGTATGTAGATAGAAAAGGAGAATTACATACAAGAGAACTGTCCGGTGGTTACAGAAGGACAACGAACAACCGGATGGAGCTGATGGCGGTGATCAAAGGATTGGAAGCGCTGAACCGTCCGTGCAGCGTTGAGTTGTATTCGGATTCCAAATATGTGGTGGATGCGTTTAATCAACACTGGATCGATGGATGGATCAAGAAAGGTTGGAAGCGCGGGAAAAATGAGCCAGTCAAAAACGTGGATCTGTGGAAACGGCTTCTGACAGCCAAGGAACAACATCAAGTTACTTTTATCTGGGTGAAAGGACATGATGGACATCCGCAGAACGAGAGATGTGACACACTGGCGACGACTGCGGCAGATGGGACCGATCTTATGATAGATGAAGGGGTTTTGTAAAGAGTTAGAAAAAGAGGGATGGCGGACAATGCAGAAGCAAAGTCGAGCCAACCCTCTTTTTTTATTGTGAGATTTTGGAGTCTGTTTCTGCCGGCATGAATCTAGATTCAAATTCGGAAATAGGCATTGGTGCTCCAAATAAGTATCCCTGTGCAGAAGGACATCCCATAGAGGTGAGGAGTGCTGCCTGTTCTTCATTTTCGATGCCCTCAGCGATGACTTCTACCGGAAGTTCTTTGCACATTTGAATTACATGCTTGATGATCGTCTGATTAGATGCTCTGAAACACAGTGTCTGAATCAGACTGCGGTCAAGTTTTAGAACGTCAAAATCCATGTAGGTGAGAATGGACAAGTTTGTATATTTTGTGCCGAAATCATCGAGGGCAATTGTGAATCCGGCCTGCCGTAGCTGGTGGCTGAGTGTCAGGAGAACATCGCAATCTTTCTCTTCGATAGTCTCGGTGATTTCAATTTGGATCAAAGAAGGTGAAATTTGGTAAGTGTGTACCAGTTCAAGCAGGGAAGGAAGGATTTCTTCTTCCATCAGTGTAATTCTAGAAAAATTGATGGAAATAGGAAATGTTTTATGTCCTTCCTGTTGCCAGCGCCCGAGAAGACGGCACGCTTGTTCTAAAACAAATAGATCGATATAGCGGATTAGGTGCTCTTTTTCTAGTGGTGGAATAAAAAAATCAGGTGCTATCAAGCCGCGTTCCTCGTGGCGATACCGGATCAATGCCTCAGCTCCGATAAGTTTTCTTGAGGAGAGATCTACTTTGGGTTGAAGGTAGATGAGGAATCGTTCTTCTTTTAAGTCGCGCAATGTTTGTTGCAGGATAGTAGGACGATGCCGTTTGGCAAAATAAGGTGTTTCCATGTAATATTTTTGCTTTTCTTCCATCATCGAATCTTCTGCAAGAGATTTGAGTATGGAAAAATCTACTTCTTTTTGCATCCAGTGGTAGCCAAAGGAAATTCCGTCATGTCTCAGAACGATGGGATCTGCCTGTAATAGTGAAATCTGTTGATAAAAATATTTGCCGGAAGCATTTTCGCAGATAATACAAAATTCATTTCCGCTGAGACGGAAGTGATAGGCATCTGGGAAATATTCTCGAAAAACACGAGCAGTGTCCAGAAGCACCTGATTGCCAAAGGAATATCCCATCGTATTGTTAATCTGTTTGAAACCATTGATATCCGCAAGCACAAGTCCTACGGAGGAGAGTTCTTCAAAATGCCGTTTTTTAGTATAAGAAGAAAAACTTGCAAGATTGTAAAGGCCGGTTAGTGCATCATGCCAGAAGTTATAGTCTAGTTTTTTCTCCGCATCGATACTATGCAGCCGATTTGTGAGAAGATGACATACCAGACGAAGAAAATGTAACTCATTGCCACAGGTATGCGGGTTGGATAAAATCAGGCAAGCATTTTTAGGGTGTTCAGCGGAGAAAGAAAAACCAAGCATCTGCCGGATTTCGTAACGTTCCAGAAGTCGCATTTCCTCCGGGTAGTTTGGGCGGAGCATTTCAATATCCGGGATGTGGATGATATCATTTGTGTAAAATAAGTCCTGAATAAATGCGTATTTTTCAATTTGAGTCAGTTGGACCAATGCACTTTGGGAAATAGAGTTTTCGTAATGCCAAAGGCATTTGAAATGATAAGAATTTCCCGTATGGGCAGGATAAATCAGACAGACATCATCCGCCTGATAAAATTTGCCGAGTGTTTGTGCGGCTACCTGGAGGATCTCTTTTGTTCCGGACAGAGATTCCAGCAGAGAAGCATATTCTGTTAATTCGATAGAAAATCTTTGCTGGATTCCGTTCAATTTTAGATCCGTAATATCGATTGCAAGCTCCATGCGCACTTTACGGTGATTCCATGTGATAAATTTATCTTTGAGCAGGTAATCACGGTTCAGGAGTCGGTGGTGGTGTTCCCAGATGACCGGCTTTTGATCCAAAAGGTGATTTGTGCAAAATGGGCATGGTTTGTGTTCTCCTTGAAGTACTTCGTAGCATTTTTTTCCAATGGGATCATTGCCGGATAATCCTAAAATGTCACGGACTTGCGGAGAAACGTAGAGGAGCTCATAGGTGTATGGATCACTCAGATATGTAATATCCTCCAGATTTTCAATCAACGCATGGAAGATTTCCTGTGACCATGCAGGATCCTCCGGTTCCATAACAATTTCACTTTTAGGAATACCATTTTGTTCGGGTAGATGCATGACTGAAGTATAGAAGGTAAAACAGTTGCGCCCACGTGCTTTTGAGTGATAAAGAGCGATATCCGCTTTTTCATACAGTACTTCAAAGTCAAATCCATAGTTCGATGTGAGGCAGATTCCCATACTATATGTAAGAATACCGCGGAAAGGTACTACGGTATATCGAAGCTTTTCTAACTTTTGGATCAGAAAGTCTTTCGAAGGGATATTTTTGATAAAGGCAATGAACTCATCTCCGCCGATTCGCCCGATGATATCGTCTGAACGGAAATGCTGCTGAATTCGTTTTGCCGTTTCTTTTAGCACCTTGTCTCCGCAAGCGTGTCCATGGAGATCATTGATCTTTTTAAAGTGATCAAGGTCAATGATGATAAATGCGTGGCAGGCATCGGGAGAACTTGCTTCTAATTGGCTGCGGATCAATGTCTCAGCAGCTCCCTTGTTATATAGCTTGGTCAGAGGATCCAGCCGGGAGGCGTTTTCAAGAGTCAGCCGCTCTCTTTTTGCTGCATCAATGTCATGTAAGTAGAGAAGACAGCGGATATCTCCGGAAACAGGGTCTTTCATCATATGGGCAGTTGTTTCTACCCAGCAAGTCTTTCCAAAATTCGTCAAATGACGATATTCTAATTTGAGTTCCTGAATCCCGTTGGCATAATTTGCAAGAAGATTTTTACGCGAAAAAGTTTCCAGAAATTTGGGATAATCTTTCCGATGAATATTTTTGATTCCTTCGACTCTTAGATATTGGTCATAAGAGCGGCAGAGGTGTTCCATCAATTCTTGGGTATTCATCTCGGAGAGAGTGTCGATGATACCTTCGGTCAGGTTGATTTCTGCGTAAAACAGAGTATCTGCAAGCAGAGCACGTCGGTAAGTTTCTTCTTTGAGATAAGCATATTCCATTTCTTTATGCTGAGTAATATTTTCCACGACACCAATGGCACGGACCGGTTTGTGCTGACCATTGAAAACAGTTGTCATTGTGATCGTATTCCAGTAATATTTTCCGTCTGCTGCTAAGATTTCTACGGTGCAGCTGCTGTGAGGACTTCCTTGCTGGATTTCTCTGTACATGGAAAGAAAAGCGGCAGCATGTTTGCGAGGAATGATCTTAGAACGCACAAAACTTTCCGGAACATCATTCATGATTTCCGGCAGTCCATAGAGGTGCATTGTTTCTTTCGAATAGACCACTTGTTTTTTTTGAATATGATAGTCAAAGATCACACTCTGTGTCTGTGTGACAGCAATCCGGAAACGCTCTTCGTTGATAGCAAGTTCCTGTTCAGATAGTCGGCGCTTTGTGATATCGATGATGACGCAATTTAAAGTGGGAACTCCTTTCCGAGAATGGCTGAAGGCACCGTTTGTCAGAAGATAGCGTATGGAACCGTCCTTGTGAAAAATTCTTTGTTCAAATTCAAAATGAGATTCTTGACTTCGGTAAGTACGCTCGATGATTTCCATAATAGACGTTGCATCCTCAGGAAGGATCGTGGCAATTAGCTTGTTGCCCAGTTGTGTCTGCATTTCTGCAGAAGTGTATCCATATAGCTGATAGAAGCTATCGTTTCCATAAAGAAGTGTGAAGTCCTGATCCATCAAAATTTTACAGACTCCACCGGGAATGTTATGGGTAAGTTCACTCAGCTCTTGCTGCAGTTCAATGGTATCAGTGATATCCAGACAGATACTTGCTACAAATTCGGAATTTTTATGGAAAAACTTCTTTCCTTGACCGATGACCCAGATAAAAGAACCATCTTTTTTTAACATTCTATATTTAATTTCGTACGTCTGGTCTTCGTTTAGAGCAGACAAAACAGTGTCTGTTGTATACTCCCGATCATCTGGATGGATGCCGTTGATCAGTTTATTTTTAATAAACGTACAATATTCCTCGCGGCTCTCAAAGCCAAGAAGGTACAGCAGTTGATCGCTGATGAAATGAAAAGGGAATCCTTCTCCGGTATAGCCGCAGAGGAGTCCACCGGAAATTGAGCCTTTGAGAAACTCAAAAAGGTCCTGGTGGAGCAGGCTGGAGAGGGAAGAAATCTGATGATCTGTCATGGGTATTGCCCTGCCTTTATTTGTTATAATGATTGCCCGGAAAGAAGAGTTTAAAATCTTCCTTCCGGTTCTTGTTTTGTTGTTTGAAATGTCTCTGGATATCATACCATATTGCAGGCGTCGGGGCAATGACTAGAAATTGCAGAAGCAGGGGCTGGCAAAATAAATTATTTGCGGCAGGCAGTGATAAATGAAGCAAACAGATCACGCATGACAGGAGAAGTACGGTACATACATTCCGGGTGCCATTGGACTCCAAGGGCAAATGGATGAGCGGAAAGTTCGATTGCCTCGATGATGCCGTCAGAAGTCCGGGCAGTTGGGACGAGCCCTTTGCCGAGTGAGTCGACTGCCTGATGATGGAAACTGTTTGTATAGAGGGACGAACCTGTGATGGAGGAGAGAATACTTCCTTTTGCGACCAGTACTTTATGGCTGATTTCACTTCTAGAGGCGGAAAGCTGCATATGATTGATGGGTGCGTGGAGCGAGGTATCGATATCTTGGAGAAGCGTTCCTCCACAGGCTACATTTAAGACCTGCATTCCACGGCAGATGGCAAGCAGGGGCTTTTTTGTTTTTAGAATGGCGCGCAGAAGGCGAAGTTGAAAAATATCCAGTGTGATGTTGGTTGCCCCCAGTCCTTTTGCCGGTTCTTTTCCAAACAGAAGTGGGGTGATGTCGTTTCCACCGCAGAAGAGGAAACCGTCACAGAGAGAACAATATGTCTGAAGTGCCTCGTCAGAACGCACGAGTGGGAGTAGAAGAGGGACTCCTTTTGCATATTTTATGGATTGAATGTAAGCATTAGTTACAAATTGGCGGTCATCCATCAGACCGCAGACAATAATTCCGATTACTGGTTTCATAGTACACATCCTTATGTTTTTTATTATAGGATAGGTATGTTTTGTGCCGGATATTCAAAAGAACAGGAAAAAAATATATTTTCTACTTTTTTCTTGCATTAATGCTTTAAAGTGTGATAGTATATGGAGAGAAATCGGAAAGCCTGTCTGAGTCGATCTGCTGATTGATGTTTTTTGTGGATGGGTTTGGAGAGAAAAGGAGTTGCTTATGGAAAAGAGAGAAAAATTTACGAGCAGAATGGGATTTGTTATGGCTTGCATCGGTTCGGCTATTGGACTTGGAAATATATGGATGTTTCCATACCGGCTTGGCGCTTACGGTGGGGCGGCATTTTTGATCCCATACTTTCTGTTTGTCTTGATTCTTGGGACGACAGGACTGATTACAGAATTTGCGTTCGGGCGTGCTTTTGGCGGCGGTTCGATGACTGGAATCTCAGAAGTGTTCCGTGAAAGAACATGGAAGGGTGGAAAGATTGTAGGAATGCTTCCGGCAATCGGGCTTCTTGGCATTTTTATGTTTTACAATGTGGTTGTCGGGTGGATTTTAAAATACCTTGTAATGAGTGGAACCGGAAAGCTGGCAAAGGTGGATAAGAACACCTATTTTACAGAGTTTGCAGGTTCAGCTGCTTCCATTCCATGGGATGCGGTTGCGATTTTTCTGACGGTACTGGTCATTTGTGCAGGTGTTGTAAAAGGGATTGAGCGGATCAGCAAGATCATTATGCCGGCATTGTTTCTGATTTTTATCGTACTGATTTTCCAGTCACTGTCACTTCCGGGAGCGATGGAAGGTGTGAAGTTTCTGCTTCAGCCAAAATGGGAGTACCTTTTGAAAGCAGATACATGGGTGATGGCGCTTGGACAGGCATTTTTCACGGTATCCATCAATGGATGCGGGATGGTAGTGTATGGGAGCTATTTGAAGAAAGAATATGATATTCCGCATCTGGCGGTCAGCACGGCAGTGTTGGATACGCTGGCAGCGGTACTTGCATCTTTTGTGATCATGCCGGCGGTATTTGCATTCGGGTTGGATGCAAAATCAGGACCACCATTATTATTTATGACGATGCCGGTCATTTTTGAAAAAATGCCGGGTGGAACAATCCTTGCGGTTATCTTCTTTATCAGTTTGCTCTGTGCGGCGATCTCTTCTTCTATTAATATGCTGGAAGGGGTTGTGGAGGCAATCCTTTCGCACTCGAAGCTGACAAGGAAAAAGTCGGTGATTTTTGTGGGAGTTGTCACATTTGTGCTCTCAGTTCCTTTGAATTTGAGCATGACAACCTTTGATCAGTTTACCAATCTGATCACAGTTGTAATTTCACCGCTGATGGCACTTCTTGTGCTGATTGTCTTTTACTATCTTCATGATGGAGAAAAGGCGCTTGCGGCGATCAATGAAGGAGCAGGGAAACCGCTTGGAAAAAGGTTCCTTGCGTTTGCAAAATATGTGTTTGTGATCGTGACCATTCTTGTAGTGATCCTCGGGATCATGTATGGGGGAATTGGTTAAAGAAATACAGAATGTTACTCAAGAAGTTTTAGAAAACAAAAAGGGCAGCTGGAAAGATCAGCTGTCCTTTTTGTGTGTCTGTTTTTTACTTTTCTGTTTCTGCAAGTTTCATTGCGCGTACTTTTAACGGAAGACCGAATAAGTTGATAAATCCTTCTGCGTCATGGTGGTCATAAAGTTCTCCGGTAGTAAAACTTGCGAGAGATTCGCTGTACAGAGAATACGGAGAGGTTGTTCCGGCTTTGATGATATTTCCTTTATAAAGCTTCAATTTTACTTCTCCGGTCACATATTGCTGTGTGGATTCGATAAATGCCTGCACAGCCTCACGGAGTGGTGTGAACCATTTTCCTTCGTATACAATCTGAGAAAGTTTATTTCCCATTTCTTTTTTCACCTCATAGGTTGCACGGTCAAGCACCAGTTCCTCTAACTGCTGGTGAGCTTCCATTAAGATGGTTCCTCCTGGAGTTTCATAGACACCGCGGGATTTCATTCCGACAACACGATTTTCTACAATGTCGATGATACCGATTCCATGCTTTCCGCCGAGGGCGTTTAACTCTGTGATAATCTCAGATACTTTCATCGTTTGTCCGTTTAAGCTGACTGGAACACCTTTTTCGAAAGTCATTGTGATATATTCGCCTTCATCTGGTGCTTGTTCTGGGGTAACGCCGAGTACAAGCAGATGTTCATAGTCTGGCTCTTGCGCAGGATCCTCGAGCTCTAATCCTTCATGGCTGATGTGCCATAAGTTACGGTCACGGCTGTAACTTTGGCTGGCATCAAATGGAAGGTCGATCCCATGCTGATGGCAGTATGCAATCTCTTCTTCACGGGAATTTAATGTCCAAAGCTCAGTCATTCTCCATGGAGCGATGATCTTCAGATCCGGTGCGAGTGCCTTGATTCCTAATTCAAAACGAATCTGATCATTTCCTTTTCCGGTTGCTCCGTGGCAGATAGCAGAAGCATGTTCTTTTCTTGCAATTTCTACTAGTTTTTTTGCGATTCCCGGACGTGCCATCGCAGTGCCGAGCAGATATTTGTTTTCGTAGATTGCATTTGCCTGTACACATGGCACGATATAGTCATCACAGAACTCATCAACGATGTTTTCAATATATAATTTGGAAGCGCCGGATAATTTTGCGCGTTCTTCTAAGCCGTCCAGTTCTTCTCCCTGTCCGCAGTCGATGCAGCAGCAGATGACCTCATAATCAAAATTTTCTTTGAGCCATGGGATGATGGCTGTTGTGTCCAATCCGCCGGAATATGCTAAAATTACTTTTTCTTTCATGTGAAAAGTCCTCCTTGTTCTGTTTGTCTTGAAATTTGATAGTATTAATATACAACAAAATGAATAAATATGCAACAAGAAAATTTGAAAAAGAGAAATGAGATTAAAAAAGCAAAGCAAACTGTTATAGGAAAACAAATGTGCACTAGGGGAAAATATACTAGTTTTTATAGAAAAAAGAGTAATGTAAAAATGAAAAAATTCGTAGAGAAAAACGAAAAAGCACTTGTATTTACTTATAAAATGCAAAACGTGAGAGGGAAAACAAGAAAATGAAAAACGGAGAAGGAAGTTATGGGGAAAGAGGAAAGCGATAAAAGCAGATTTGGGTGCAAAGTAAAATTGTACAAAATAAAATGCAAAAAAACTATTGCATAACATTTAAAATAGATGTATAATCATGCAAAATCAAAATTTATTCGATGGAAAAAGAGAGAAAGGGTGTTATAGATGATTCGTGCAGGAATAATTGGTGCAACGGGGTATGCCGGAGGAGAATTAGTCAGACTTTTGGCTGGTCATAAGGAAGTGGAAGTAGTATGGTTTGGCTCCAGAAGTTATCAGGAGATTCCTTATACTAATGTTTACCAGAATTTATTTCAGATTGTAGAAGGAACGTGCGGGGAAAAGGTGATGGAGGCACTTGCGGATGACGTGGATGTAATCTTTACTGCAACGCCGCAGGGATTTTGTGCCGGACAGATCAGTGAGACGGTGCTAGAGAAAGCTAAAGTCATTGATCTAAGTGCAGATTTTCGCTTAAAAGAGGCGGAAACGTATGAAAAATGGTATAAAATACAACAGAAAAGCCCGGAACTTCTGCAAGAAGCAGTCTACGGACTTTGCGAGTGGAATCGGGAGCATATTCGATCAGCAAGGCTGATCGCCAATCCCGGCTGTTATCCAACGTGTTCTCTGATGGCGATTCTTCCATTGGTAAAGAATGGACTGATAGTTCCGGAGACGTTGATCATCGATGCAAAGTCCGGGACATCGGGGGCAGGGAGAACGGAGAAAATAGATAATCTTTATTGTGAAGTCAATGAAAATATGAAAGCATATGGGGTGACCACACATCGGCATACACCGGAGATCGAAGAACAGTTGTCTCTTGTTGCAGGGGAGAAGGTATGTGTGAATTTTACCCCGCATCTTGTTCCGATGAATAGGGGGATCCTTGTGACCGCCTACGCATCACTAAAACAAGGTGTGACGGAAGAAATGGTAAGAGAGGCATATGACAGTTGTTATAACAGCGAGAAATTCGTTCGTGTACTGCGAACCGGGATATGTCCGCAGACGAAATGGGTGGAAGGAAGCAACTATGTGGATGTTGGATTTCAGATTGATCAGCGGACCAATCGGATTGTGATCCTGGGAGCGATGGATAACCTTGTGAAGGGCGCTGCGGGGCAGGCAATCCAAAATATGAATTTGATGTTTGGACTGGATGAGACGGAAGGACTGACTGCAATCCCGCTGTTTCCTTAGAAGCTACAGCAGGAAAAAAGAAGAAAAAGACGGAAAAAGGAGAGGCAGAACCATGATACGCGCAATGATGATAGAAGACTATGAGGGAGTTTATAAGCTTTGGAAACAGATCAAAGGATTTGGAATCCGTAGTATCGATGACTCGCGGGAAGGACTGGAACGTTTCCTTAGAAGAAATCCGACTACCAGTATTGTGGCGGAGGAAGAAGGAGAGATTGTCGGCAGTATTTTATGCGGGCATGACGGAAGAAGAGGTTGTTTTTATCATGTATGCGTTGCTGAAGAACATCGGATGAAAGGAATCGGTACACAGATGGCAAAGATGGCGATGGATGCGCTGAGAGCAGAGAAGATCAATCAGGTCTGCCTGATTGCATTTACGGACAATCAGGTTGGGAATCAGTTCTGGGAACAAAGCGGATGGAAGCGGAGAGAAGACTTAAATTATTATGACCTCTCTTTAAACGAAGAGAATGAAACGACATTTAATCGATAGAAGGCAGAAATAACAGGTAGCAAAGAAAGGAAGGAAAGCAGAGATGAAGCAGATCAAAGGTGGAATTACAGTGGTACCGGGATTTGAGGCGGCAGCGGCAGCGGCCCAGATCAAATACGAGGGGCGTACAGACATGGCATTGATTTACAGCGGTGTTCCGTGTGTGGCGGCGGGAACTTTTACGACAAATGTGGTGAAGGCAGCTCCGGTAAAGTGGGATCAGAAGATTGTCAAACAAGGCGGAGCGGTGCAGGCGATAATTGTCAATTCGGGAATTGCAAATGCGTGTACCGGAGAAGAAGGGATGCAATATTGTGAAGAGACAGCACAGACAGCGGCAGAAGTATTCGGGATTCAGAAAGAACAAGTGCTGGTAAGCTCTACCGGAGTGATCGGAAAACAGCTTCCGATGGAGAAAATCCAGGCGGGAATCCATATGCTTGCCCAGGCAAAAGGCAATGACAAACTTTGTGGAGCAGAGGCTGCAGAGGCGATTCTGACAACAGATACGCATAAAAAAGAGGCTGCAGTACAGCTGGAGATTGGCGGGAAGACAGTGACGATCGGTGCGATGGCCAAAGGATCCGGAATGATCCACCCAAATATGTGTACGATGCTTTCGTTTCTTGTGACCGATGCTGTGATTGAAAAAGAAGTTTTACAGAAAGTATTAAGTGAAGATGTAGAGGAGACGTATAATATGATTTCCGTAGATGGAGATACTTCTACAAATGATACGGTCTTGTTTCTTGCGAACGGACTGGCACAAAATGCTTCGATCTGTCCGGGTACAGAAGAATATAAAGCATTTGCAGCAGCAGTACATACGGTCAATGAGCAGCTGGCAAAGGCAATCGCAGGAGATGGAGAGGGCGCTACGGCTCTTTTGGAAGTGGAGGTTGTCGGAGCGGCAGATAAAGAGCAGGCAAAGAAAATCAGCAAGTCAGTCGTTTGCTCGAATCTGACGAAAACAGCAGTGGCAGGTCATGATGCAAACTGGGGAAGGATTCTCTGTGCGATGGGATATGCAGGCGTTTCATTTGTACCGGAGCAGGTAGATCTCTTTTTGGAAAGTGCAGCAGGAACGATTCAGATTCTTTCCGATGGGGTGGCACTTCCGTATAGTGAGGAGAAGGCGACGGAGATTTTATCTGAGGAAAAAGTAAAAATCCTTGCAGATCTGAAACTTGGGGATGGGAAAGCGACTGCATGGGGCTGTGACTTGACACACGGATATATCGATATCAATGCAGATTACCGGAGCTAGCATACCAAACAGAAATGATGCAGAGACAAAAGGAAGGAAGAGATGGAGATGAGCCAAAAGATGCAGGAATATTTGAAAAAAGCGGAGGTACTGATCGAAGCGTTGCCGTACATTCAGCGATTTAACCGAAAGATCATCGTTGTAAAATATGGTGGAAGTGCGATGATCGATGAGACATTGAAAAAGCGGGTGATTGAGGATGTGACTCTTTTAAAATTGGTCGGGTTCAAACCAATCATTGTCCACGGAGGAGGGAAAGAAATCAGCCGGTGGATGGAGAAGACTGGAAAGCAGCCTACGTTTGTCAACGGACTTCGCGTGACGGATGAGGAGACGATGGAAGTTGCAGAAATGGTGCTTGGAAAGGTGAATAAAGGGTTAGTTCAGCTTGTGGAATCGCTGGGAGTGCGGGCCATCGGTCTGAGTGGAAAAGATGGTGGATTACTTCGGGCGCAGAAGAAATTTTCAGACGGAAAAGACATCGGATTTGTGGGGGAAGTGACATCGGTGGATGCAAATGTACTTTTGGATCTTCTGGAGAAAGATTTCCTTCCAATCATTTGTCCGATCGGGCTAGGAGAGGATTATCAGACTTATAATATCAATGCGGATGATGCGGCGTGTGCGATCGCGCAGGCGGTACATGCGGAAAAATTAGCGTTTTTATCTGATGTAGAAGGAATTTGTACAGATCCGGCAGATGCCTCCACGTTGATTTCAGAATTGACAATTCAAGAAGGAAAACAGCTGATCGAGAAGGGAGCGATCACCGGGGGAATGATTCCGAAACTTTATAGCTGTATAGAGGCAATCCAGGCAGGGGTATCGAGAGTCCATATTCTTGATGGAAGAATCCCGCATTGTCTGTTGCTTGAAATTTTTACAAACAGAGGAATTGGAACTGCCATTTTTGAGGGAGAAAGGAGCAGATTTTACTATGGACCAGACAATCAGTAAGACGGAAAGCGCTATCTTACATACCTATAATCGATATGATCTTGTGTTGGAAAAAGGAGACGGCGCTTACCTGTATGATACAGATGGAAAAGCCTATTTGGATTTTGGCTCGGGGATTGGTGTCAGTTCTCTTGGATATGGAAACAAAACATTGCAGTCTGCATTGAAAAAACAGGTTGATCGGTTGATTCATACATCCAATTTATATTATCACGAACCGCTTGCCCAAGCGGCAGAAAAACTGAAAACCATCTCGGGAATGGATCGTGTCTTCTTTGCAAACAGCGGGACAGAAGCAATTGAGGGCGCTTTGAAAACAGCAAGAAAATATGCGAAGCAAAAAGGAAACAGTGCCTGCGAGATTATTTCCATGGAACATTCCTTTCATGGCCGCAGTATGGGTGCGCTGTCGGTGACGGGAACGGAAAGCTATCGGGAACCGTTTGAACCACTTGTAGGCGGTGTGAAATTTGCCATATTTAATAATCTGGAAAGTGTAAAAGAACAGGTGACAGAGAAGACAGGTGCAATCCTCCTAGAACCGGTACAGGGAGAAGGTGGCGTCTTTGTAGCAGAACAGTCATTTCTGCAAGGACTTCGCACACTCTGCGAGGAAAAAGGGATTCTGTTGATCTTTGACGAGATTCAGTGCGGCATGGGGCGAACCGGATCAATGTTTGCGTGGCAAGGATATGGGGTACAGCCGGATATCCTTGTGATGGCAAAGGCAATCGGAAACGGAGTTCCGGTCGGGGCTTTTGCAATGAAAGAGGAGGTAGCGCAAAACTCCTTAAAACCGGGTGATCACGGGACGACTTACGGCGGCAATCCACTTGCATGTCAGGCAGTCAGTACGGTGATCGATCTTTTTACAGAGCAGAAATTAGCAGAACATGTGCGCAGATTGACTCCGTACCTTGAAGAAAAATTAGATACTTTACTTGCAAAATACGATCTGTTCACCGGGAGAAGAGGGAAGGGATTTATGCAGGGGTTGATCACTTCTTGTCCGGCCGGAAAGATTGTGGAGGCGGCGAAACAAGAGGGACTTTTGCTTGTGACGGCAGGAGCGCAGGTTGTAAGATTCCTTCCGCCGCTGATCATTACTGAAAAAGAAATTGATGAAATGACAGAAAAGTTAGAGAGAGCACTTGTTCGTGTTTGTTAAAAGAAAGCAGATGATGCTCATTTTTATGAGTCACATGATATAGAAAAATGAATTTTTGATTGGGATCGGGGCATAAAAATCCGGTCATTGGATACACTGGAAAGAAATAGATGTTACAAAAAAGTGACGAATCATTCTGGGAGGGAGTCCGATGACTGGATTTTTTATTGCGTTGCTCTCTGGGGCGCTGATGAGTGTGCAGGGAGTTTTTAACACACAGGTAACAAAAACAACGGGGATGTGGGTGTCCAATGGCTGGGTACAATTTTCTGCTTTTGCGGTTTGTCTTGTGGCATGGCTGATCGCAGGCAGGGATAGTGTGATGGCACTCGGAAAAGTAGAGCCAAAATATATGCTGCTGGGAGGTGCGATTGGAGCTGGAATTACGTGGACCGTGATTAAAAGTATGGAACAGCTGGGACCTGCAAAAGCGGCGCTTCTGATTGTGATCGCACAGTTGATCGTGGCATATGTTATTGAAGTACTGGGATTGTTTGGTGTGGAGAAATCACCGCTGGAATGGCGAAAAATAGGAGGGATGGCTCTGGCTTTGATCGGTATTGCGATTTTTCAGTGGAAGTAAAGAAGAAATCTAAGAAATAAAAAAAGCCGGGGAAGAATTGGTTGTAATTCTGAGGTAAATTCGATACAATATATGTGACTTTGCATATGAGGGGATTTATAGAGAATATCTATAAAGGAGAAAATATGTATAAGCAAAAGAAAAATGAAAAGAGCACTAAGAACAAGTGGAAGCGCAGCAGAAGTAGGATGTATGGAATCGGGATTCTGATAGTGACACTTTGTCTGACAGCCTGCGAAAAAGAGGAGCATCGAATGGAAGAGGTCCAATTGGAAGAGGTCGAAAAAAGTGAATCGGACTCAGAAGAGCGGCAGAACCAATCTGCGTCGGAAGTGCCGGACGGTGAACGGCAGCCAAAAACGATCTGGGTATATGTATCGGGTGCAGTCTGTACACCAGGTGTATATGAGCTGCCGGAAGGATCCCGGCTTTTTGAGGCACTGGAGCGTGCCGGAGGAATGACGGAGGCGGCTGACCAAAGTTTTCTGAATCAGGCAGAACTTTTGACGGATGGGGTACAGATTCAGGTTCCGACAAAGGAGGAGGTTGCTTCGGGAATTGCGGCAGAAGCAAATACTTCCGGTGCACCCGGAGAAAGTGGAAAGACTTCTCAGGGAAAGGTGAATTTAAATACTGCGACAAAGGAAGAACTTATGACACTTCCCGGGATCGGTGAGGCAAAGGCAGATAGCATTCTTACCTATCGGGAATCTGCAGGCGGCTTTCAGTCCATTGAACAGATCAAAGAGATCGAGGGAATCAAGGACGGTGTGTTTGAAAAAATAAAAGAACGGATCACAGTCTGAATGCTCTGGTAAGGGAGAGTTTATGGGAAATAAGATATTGGTTGTCGATGATGAAAAATTAATTGTGAAGGGAATTCGGTTTAGTCTAGAGCAGGATGGAATGGAAGTCACTGCTGCATATGACGGGGAAGAGGCGTTGGCGCTTGCAAAAAGCGGTGAGTTTGACTTAATTCTTCTGGATGTCATGCTGCCGAAACTGACAGGATTTGAGGTCTGTCAGCAGGTCCGGGAATTTTCGGATGTGCCGATTATTATGCTGACGGCAAAAGGGGATGATATAGATAAGATCATGGGACTGGAGTATGGTGCGGATGATTATGTCACAAAGCCGTTTAATATTCTGGAGGTAAAAGCAAGGATCAAGGCAATCATCCGGCGTACGAAGAAAGACAGACCGGAAGAACAGAAGAATCTGATCGTAAAGGGAGAGATGAAGTTAGATTGCGAGAGCCGCCGTGTCTTTATTGGAGAGCGGGAAGTCAATCTGACTGCAAAAGAATTTGATATGCTGGAACTGCTTGCGCTGAATCAGAATAAAGTGTACAGCAGAGAGAAACTTTTGAATCTTGTCTGGGGCTATGATTATCCGGGGGATGCAAGAACTGTCGATGTACATATCCGCCGCTTGCGGGAGAAAATTGAGAGCCATCCAAGTGATCCAAAGTATGTGCATACAAAGTGGGGAGTTGGTTATTATTTTAGGGGATAAGATATACTTCCGTGGTAAGTTCTTTAAAAGTCTCCGTTTTCGGATCATGTTGCTTTTGATCGTGATTGGAATTATCCCGTGTATCGTTGTCGGGCAGGGAATCATCAGCAATTATGAAAAGAGAGCGGTTTCCGTGCGGACGGCGGAAATTCAGAATCAGAGCACAATGCTAGGAAGTCGTCTTGGAAAAGCGGGCTATTTAAAGGGAGTACCGTCAGAAACATTGGATGCGGAGCTGGCACAGCTTGCTGATATTTACAGTGGCAGAATTCTTCTGATCGATGATGAGTTTCAGGTAGTCAAAGATACTTATGACATGGAGGAAGGGAAAACAATCATTTCAGAGGCGGTGATGGAGTGCTATGAGGGAAACAATACAAGTGAGTATGATTCGAAAAACCACTATATTGAGGTGACGCAGGCAATCCAGGATCCGAATAGCGGACAGACTGAAGGGATCATGCTTGTCAGTGTTTCCACCGATTCCGTTGTGGACAGTGTAGATGTTCTGCATTCCAAAGCGGTTGCTGTGCAGATTGCTGTCGGAGTTGTGATCATTACCATTTCCTTTTTTGTTTCCGCGCTTCTTGTGCGGCCGTTTGGAAGAATTACACAGGCAATCGGAGCCGTGACGGAAGGGTATGATACGGACAATCTTCACGAGAATGCCTATACCGAGACAATGCTGATTTCTGATGCATTTAATAAGATGCTTGGAAGACTTAAGATTCTTGATGATTCCAGGCAGGAATTTGTCTCAAATGTCTCCCATGAACTGAAGACACCATTGACTTCGATGAAAGTGTTAGCCGATTCCCTCCTGGCACAGGAAGGCGCACCTGCGGAATTGTATCAGGAATTTATGGAGGATATCGCGGCAGAAATCGAGCGGGAGAATAAGATTATCAATGACCTGCTGTCACTTGTCAAGCTGGACAAGACGTCGGCGGATTTAAATATCAAGTCAGAAAATATCAATGATCTTCTGGAATTGATCTTAAAACGTCTGCGGCCGATTGCGGTACAACATAATATCGAAGTTGTATTTGAAAGTTTCCGTCCGGTGATTGCGGAGGTGGACGAAGTGAAGCTGACGCTTGCGATTTCTAATCTGGTGGAAAATGCAATCAAATATAATCATGAAGAGGGATGGGTGCATGTCTCTCTGAACGCAGATTATAAATATTTCTATATCAAAGTTGCAGACTCTGGTATCGGGATTCCGGAAGATGCCGTCGAGCATATTTTTGAGCGTTTCTATCGGGTAGATAAATCACATTCCCGAGAGATTGGAGGAACCGGACTTGGGCTTGCAATTGCGAAAAATGCAATTTTAATGCATAGAGGAATTGTGAAAGTACACAGTAAAGAAGGGGAAGGAACGACGTTTACTGTTCGTGTTCCTTTGACCTATATTGCGTAACATTCCGGTGAGCAGAAATGAAAGGGAAGACAAAAAGAGAGAAGATGACAGGAAATTTGAAAAAGAAAATCGGAATTGGGCTACTTGTGGTACTGGGAATCATGTTGCTTGCTGCATGTGGGAAAGAAAAGAAGAGTGTTTCCGGTGATGGAATTTATTACATGAACAGTGAGGAGACAACTATTGAGAAAGAACCGTATCAGATCAAAGAGAAAGATGCAGAGAAAGCTGCACGGGCGATGTTAAAAGCACTTTCCAAAGCGCCGGAGGATGTGGAGATGAAACCGGTGATCTCAAAACGGGTAAAGGTATTTGGATTTGAGGTGCAAGAGGGAAAGATCACAGTTAATTTTGGCGGAGGATATTATGAGATGGGAGCGGTCCGGGAGGTACTTTGCCGGGCGGCGATCGTCCAATCGCTTGTGCAGATTGATGGCATCGAGTCGGTCGCATTTGAAGTAGAGGGCAATCCACTGACGGATAAGGAAGGACAGGTTGTTGGAAGCATGCGGGCAGAAGATTTTATTAAAAATACAGGTTCTGTGCTACACTCTTATGAAAAAACGAACCTTACACTGTATTTTGGAAATGAAGAAGGTACTGCGCTTGTGCCGGAGGTGTTAGAGGAGGTACGCTACAATACGAATCTGTCAACAGAAAAACTTGCCATGGAGCGTTTGCTCAAAGGGTCGACATCAGGGAAACTTCAGCCGGTACTGGATTCTAAAGTTCGTCTGATCGGAACTTCTGTCAAGGACGGAATCTGTTATGTCAACTTTGATGACACCTTTCTTCAGCAGGAATCGCGGATGGATCCGGCGTTGCAGATAGAGGCGCTTGTCCGTTCTTTGATGGAAAACGGAAAAGAAATCCGGGCAGTTCAGATCTTAGTCAACGGAAAAAGTGACCAAAGTTACAAAGGCATTTCTCTGGAACAACCGTTTGACGGCGAAGCTGTTAGGAAGAAGGAGGAGCAGAAGTGAGAAAGAAACCACTCTGTCTCCTGTGCATCTTCTTTTTGCTGCTCAGGCTGGCAGCTACTTTGATAATGGGGAAAACGATGGACAATCCTGCTTTTCCCTCTTCTACAACAATTCAGATAGAAGGCACTGTCCTTCAGAAATCAATCACATCAAAACAACAAATCTTGACAATTGGAAATCTTGAAAAACAATCCAGACAGAAAAAGAAGCAATATATTGAGAAAGAAAAAATAGTGATTTATGACGATTCGTTCCGTAAAGTAAAAATCGGCGATCGCATTTGTGTAAAAGGAGATGGAGAGATCTTTGAAGAAGCACGTAATCCTGGAAATTTTGATCAGAGAGAGTATTATCGGAAGAAACATACAACAGGATTTTTGTGGGCGAAAGAGATCTTGGTCACGGAGCGGGCAAAAGTTTCTTTAGGGGAGATGCTGTTTCGGATGCGGCAGAGGAGCAGGGAAGTGTTTGAATACTGCCTGGGAAAGAAAAACGGAGGAATTCTTGCGGCAATGGTGTTGGGCGAGAAAGCGGGGATGGATCCGGAAGTGAAAGAACTGTATCAGAAAAGCGGAATCAGCCATTTGCTTGCAATTTCCGGTTTGCACATATCTTTGATCGGCAATGCCTTCTACCAATTGCTCCGGAAAGGAGGATGTTCTTTTTGTATAGCGGGGCTTACAAGCGCGGTTGTGCTTGGAGGATATGCATGTATGACGGGGATGAGTGTATCTACACAGCGAGCTTTTTTCATGTTCCTTCTTCGGATTGGTGCAGATGCAGCCGGAAGAGTCTATGACCTGCCAACGGCTCTGGCAGTGGCAGTGGCATGGATCGCAGCAGAAAATCCGGACGATTTGACAGACGCTGCATTCCTTTTGTCTTTTGGGGCGATTCTTGGAATTTTGCTTCTCTGCCCAATATTTCAGGAAATTTTTACAGGGAAAAAGAAATGGTTACAGACATTATCCGGAAGTTTGGCAATTACTGTAATGCTCCATCCGATCCTAAGTTTTTTCTATTATGAAATATCGCTGTATGCGATCTTTCTCAATCTGCTTGTCATCCCTCTGATGAGCTGGATCCTTGGCACAGCAATCATTGGGCTTTTTCTAGCCGTTTTGTGGATGCCGGGTGGCAGTCTTGTTTTAAAAAGCAGTGGATTTCTTCTGGAAGGTTATGAGTTACTCTGTCGGATGTTTCTGAGGCTTCCTAATGCTGTTGTTGTGACTGGGAAACCGGAAATCTGGAAGATTGTGATATATTATTGTCTGCTTTTTGTGTTTGTGATGTGGTGGAGAAGAAAGATAATAGAAAAGAAAATGGAAGAAAAGAAAGGGAAATGGAAAAAGGAAGTTCAGAACCGGGTATGGAACTGGAAACAAAAGGTAGGAAGTGTGTTGTGGATCACAGGGTTGGCATTGATTCTTATTATTGAAATTGGAAAAGAAGAACTGGAAGTGACATTTCTTGATGTAGGGCAGGGAGATGGGATTTTTCTTCAGACAGATACGGGATTGACTTGTATGATCGATGGAGGAAGTACCGATATCAAACAGGTGGGAAAATATCGGATTGAACCATTTCTGAAATCAAAAGGAGTCAGAAAGCTGGATTATGTTTTTGTTACACATGGAGATCAGGACCATTTGAATGGAATTGTAGAACTGATGGAACGGCAGGCATATGGAATCTCCATCGACACACTTGTGCTTCCGAGAAAGGACGTATGGGACGATACCCTTTGGCAGCTGGCATATCAGGCGGATATGCAAGGGGTGTCGGTTGTGGCGATGCATGAGGGAGAATCCGTGGAAGATGCTCGCATTTCCATTGAATGTATCCACCCGGCAGAAAATTCAGAAGCAGATCCGGGAAATGCCAGTTCCCTCGTGCTGAAAGTAACTTGTCAAAACGTAAAACTGCTCTTAACAGGGGATGTGGAGGGAAAGGGAGAAGAAGAACTGGTTGACAGATTTTCTGAAGAAATCTTTCTTTTGAAAGTTGCACACCATGGATCGAAAAATTCAACGAGAGAGTTGTTTTTAGAACAGGTCAAACCAAAGTATGCAATTATCTCCGCAGGACGTAACAATTTCTACGGACATCCAAATCAGGAGACGATTCAACGTTTAAAACAATCTGGGGTAAAAATCTATAGCACACAGGACAATGGAGCGATTTGTTTTAGGATTGACGATGGAAAGGGGTATTTGTCAGGATGGAAATAGGAAGGTGGCGCAAAGAAAACTGGCATGCTATCCTCTTTACGTAGTGGGAACATCTGTGATATGATGAAAAAGGATTTTCAGGAAACGGAAAGGGCAGAAGTGATCGATGAAAAGTTTAAATGAAGATTTAAAGACAGGAGAATTTAAGCAGATCTATCTGCTGTATGGGGAAGAAGTATATCTAAAGAAACAATATAAAGACCGGTTGTCAAAAGCGATTGTCAATGAAGGAGATACGATGAATTATTCTTATTATGAAGGGAAAGGAATCCATCCGGAAGAGTTGATCGATCTGGCAGAGACGATGCCGTTTTTTAGTGAGCGTCGCCTGATCGTTGTGGAAAATTCGGGATTTTTCAAAAATGCCACCCCGGAGCTGGCAGATTATTTGAAAGAACTTCCGGAGACATCCTACTTTCTGTTTGTAGAAGAGGAAGTTGACAAGCGCGGAAAGCTTTATAAGGCAGTGAAAGCAAAAGGGCGTATCGTGGAACTGGGACGACAGGACGAACATACACTGGTTCGATGGATCCTTGGGATGGTGAAACGGGAAGGGAAGCAGATTTCCGAGCGAACCGTACAGTTTCTTCTCGCAAAGACCGGGGATGATATGGAGAATCTCCAGAGAGAATTGGAAAAGCTGTTTTGTTATACACTGGAGAAAGATGCAATCACAGTGGAAGATGTGGAGGAAATCTGCACGACACATATTTCCAATCAGATTTTTGAAATGGTTGCAGCAGTTGCCGAGAAGAAACAAAAAAGAGCACTAGAGCTTTATTACGATCTGCTTGCGTTGAAAGAACCACCGATGCGGATTTTGTTTCTTCTTGTCCGTCAGTTCCGCCTGCTTTTGGAGGTGAAAGAACTGGATCAGAGTGGATATGGAAGAAAAGAAATCGGAGAAAAAACAGGACTGCACACGTTTGTTGTCGGAAAATATCAAGGGCAGGCGAAGCTTTTTAAGAAAAAGGAACTGAGAGAGATTCTGGAGATGGCAGCAGACCTTGAGGAAAGTGTAAAGACGGGGCGGTTGACAGACGCACTTGCGACGGAACTTTTCATTGTAAAATACAGTATGGCATGATATAATAATGCGATGTTAAAAAGAAACAACGCCTCAGCTTTCGGGAAGGGAAGTGAAAACTTCTTTGTATAGATGATTTTGGCTGAGGGATAGAGATAGAGAGATGGAGGAATTTTAGTGGCAGGAATAGATCAGAGTAAGATACGAAATTTTTGTATTATTGCACATATCGATCACGGGAAGTCGACTTTGGCAGACCGGATCATAGAGAAGACCGGACTGCTGACAAGTCGTGAGATGCAGTCACAAGTGCTTGATAATATGGAGCTGGAGCGGGAACGTGGAATTACGATCAAGGCGCAGACAGTCCGCATTGTTTATCAGGCAAAAGATGGAGAAGAATATATTTTTAATTTAATTGACACTCCGGGACATGTTGACTTCAATTATGAAGTATCAAGGAGCCTTGCAGCATGTGATGGTGCGATTCTTGTTGTGGATGCGGCGCAGGGCGTTGAGGCACAGACACTGGCCAACGTGTATCTGGCGCTCGACCATGATCTGGACGTGATGCCAGTCATCAATAAAATAGATCTTCCAAGTGCAGAGCCGGAACGGGTAATCGAAGAAATCGAAGACGTCATTGGAATCGAGGCAGAAGATGCGCCGCGGATCTCTGCAAAGACAGGGCTAAATATTGATCAGGTATTAGAACAGATCGTCGAGAAGATACCGGCGCCGGGAGGAGATCCGAAATCACCACTTCAGGCGTTGATCTTTGACTCGGTGTATGACCCATACAAAGGAGTGATCGTCTTTTGCCGAATCAAGGAAGGGACTGTTCGAAAAGGAACTCCAATCCTGATGATGGCGACCGGGGCAAAAGCAGAGGTTGTAGAAGTTGGATATTTTGGCGCAGGACAGTTTATCCCATGTGAAGAACTGAGTGCAGGAATGGTAGGATATATCACTGCCAGCCTGAAAAATGTCAAAGATACAAGAGTCGGAGACACCATCACAGATGCATCCAGACCATGCGCGGAGGCATTGCCGGGATATAAGAAAGTCCAGCCGATGGTGTACTGTGGACTTTATCCGGCTGATGGCGCAAAATATCAGGATTTAAGAGATGCGTTGGAAAAACTTCAATTAAATGATGCGGCGCTGCAGTTTGAGGCGGAGACATCCGTTGCACTGGGATTTGGATTCCGCTGTGGATTTTTAGGGCTTCTCCATCTGGAGATCATTCAGGAACGTCTGGAGAGAGAGTACAACTTGGATCTCGTGACAACTGCACCGGGCGTTATTTATAAAGTACACAAATCAAATGGAGAAGTGATCGAGCTGACAAACCCATCCAATCTCCCGGATCCGGCAGAGATTGAATATATGGAAGAACCGATGGTAAAGGCAGAGATTATGGTTACATCAGAATTTATCGGGGCAATTATGGATCTCTGTCAGGAACGACGCGGGGAATATCAGGGGATGGAATATATCGAGGAAACGAGAGCGGTGCTGCGGTATCATCTTCCGTTAAATGAAATTATTTATGATTTCTTTGATGCGCTGAAATCTCGTTCGAGAGGTTATGCTTCCTTTGATTATGAGATGCTTGGCTATCAGCAGTCAGAGCTTGTGAAATTGGATATTTTGATCAACAAAGAAGAAGTGGATGCTCTTTCCTTTATCGTACATAGCGGAACAGCCTATGAACGTGGACGCAAGATGTGTGAGAAATTAAAAGAGGAGATTCCGAGACAGCTGTTTGAAATTCCGATCCAGGCAGCAATTGGAAGCAAGGTCATTGCCCGTGAGACTGTGAAGGCGATGAGAAAAGACGTTCTTGCAAAATGTTACGGTGGAGATATCTCTCGTAAGAGAAAGCTTCTGGAAAAACAGAAAGAAGGAAAGAAGAGAATGCGGCAGGTTGGAAATGTAGAAATTCCTCAGAAAGCATTCATGAGCGTGTTGAAACTGGACGACAAATAGAGGAAAGAGAGCTGTCGAAAACAAGAAAGTCGATAATAGTTTACATGGATTTTCCATTTTTTTGAAAAAAATAAAAAAATATGAAAAAACATATTGACATTTGAGAAAAAATAGTAGTATAATAGCAGAGCGGGTTAGCGGTGAGCGAAACCCGCAGGAATATGGGATCATAGCTCAGCTGGGAGAGCATCTGCCTTACAAGCAGAGGGTCATAGGTTCGAGCCCTATTGGTCCCATTTCTATGAAAAGCCTTCATAGAGAATTATATATGGCGGGATAGCTCAGTTGGCTAGAGCACACGGTTCATACCCGTGGTGTCGCAGGTTCAAATCCTGTTCCCGCTACTATCAAAAGTATAGAGAAGTATCAAAGGAAACCGGGAGAATATTCTTCGGTTTTTTTTATTTTTCTTGATGTTTTTTTTGTTTTCAAGTACAATAAAGGAAATAAATACAAAAAGGCTGTTACAAAAGGAAACATTCCGGTTTGCAACAGCCTTTTCGACAGAGGAGTAAGAAAGATGAACGACAAAAGCAGAATGATTTTAAAAATGCTGGCAGGCGGATATATTGTTTATATCGGAATTTCCCTTCTGATCGGTGTTCTTCAGACAGAACCTAATGAAAAAGTATTGATGATCATCGTCAGCATTTTCTTTATGGCAGTAGGTGGAACCGTACTCTATCTTTCTGTGGGAGCATTGCTGAAAGAATATGGAGTGGATATTGAGTTCTGGAAACAGAAAAACAAAAAATCCGAGGAGAACGGGGAAATCGAACAGACGGACAGAAGAATGTCGGAGGGAAATTCAAATATCAATTTCCAGGATCTCTCAGAAAGTGCCAAAGAGGAACAGGATCAACAGGAAAACTTGGAATCGCAGAAGAAATCTGTCCAAGAAGAGGAGGCTGTGCAGGAAGCGGAATCTGAAGAAACATCACAGGACGAGATTGAGGAAGACGATTTAAACGAAGAGCCGCTTGATCCGGAAGAAGATTTGCCGGAGGAAACAGAAGAAGACGGTTCTGAAGAAGAAATGGATGAGGAGCAGGAAGAAGACGAGGATATCGTACAGATAGATGAAAAGGAAGAAAAAGAGGAAGTGACAGAAGAAGTGACAGAGGAGAAGGTGCAGGAACATCAAGAAGAGTCAGAAACTTCCAAAGAAATGTTCCCGAGAAGACAGGCCTCTATCAGCCCAATGCCACAGAGAAAATAATAAGAATAACAGAGAAAGAGGTGCCATTATGCGTGTAGGACTTGGTTACGATGTTCACAAATTGACAGAAGGAAGAGATTTGATTCTTGGTGGAGTGAAAATTCCGTATGAAAAGGGGCTCCTTGGTCATTCGGATGCGGATGTGCTGCTCCATGCGATCATGGACGCGCTTTTGGGAGCGGCAGCACTTGGAGATATCGGGAAGCATTTTCCGGATACAGATGAGAGATACAGAGGGATTTCCAGTGTGGAATTGTTAAAACATGTCGGAAAACTTCTGGAGGAAAAATTGTATTTGATAGAGAATATTGACGCGACGATTATTGCACAGCGTCCGAAAATGCTTCCGTATATTGAACAGATGCGGGAAAATATCGCGGAGGTACTTGGACTTGAGAAAGAGCAGATCAATATCAAGGCAACGACAGAGGAGGGGCTTGGATTTACCGGAAGCGGAGAAGGAATCTCCTCTCAGGCAATCTGTGCAATCGAGAGTATGCGTACTATGAGCTATCAGGTATTTGCGGAAGAAAGTGCAGGCGGCTGTCAGGGGTGTGGAGGATGCCGGAAGACGTCTGAAGGAACGGAGCGATAAGATGGAAGTGAGAATGCTTCAAAGAGAAGAACACGGACGGACAAGAGAATTGTGGGAACGTGTATTTGCAGAGGATACAAAAGAATTTCTTGATTATTATTATACAGTGAAGACGTTGGACAATGAGATGTATGTGATTGAGCAGGAGCATCAGATCCGTTCGATGATCCAGCTGAATCCATATGAAATGCGGATCAACGATTCTGAATTTCTGACACACTATATTATCGCAGTGGCAACAGAGGAGCGATTCCGAAAGCGTGGGTTTATGGGCGCACTTTTGCAGGCATCTCTAAAAAAGATGTATACCAGAAAAGAACCGTTTACTTTTTTAATGCCCGCAGCGGAGAGTATATATCACCCTTACGATTTTCGATATATTTACCGACAGAGAGGCGGAAAAGTTTGTGGAAGCAAGGAGAGGTCGGTATCTCATGAACTTCGGGGAAATATCTATGAGATGCGGGAGGCATCTGAAAAAGACTGCAGAAAGCTTGCAGAGTTTGCAGAAGAGATTCTGCGGCAATCATATCAGGTTGTGGCTGTCCGTACGGAGCAGTATTATCGGAGGATGCTTGCGGAACAGAAGAGTGAGCATGGTGGGATTGGTATGATCGAAAAAAACGGAAAGCTTGTCGGAAGTTTCTTTTTTGCAAAAGAGGAGACCTATGAAATCCGGGAACCGCTTCTGAAGAAAGGAGAGGAAGAGGCACTTCCTCAGGCAGTATTTTGGCTGACAAAAGGGAACGAGGCGATTTTTTGTGATGGTTGGAATCTGGATGTACACAATATTAAAAAAAGTGTGACCGAAGAGAGAGACAGACCGCTTATTATGGCAAGACTTCTTTATCTTCCGGGATTTTTTGAGAGTCTTCGTCCAAGGACAACATTTTCCTTTACAGTAGAAGTGACAGATCCGATTCTGGAAGAAAATAACAGAAGATTTTTGCTGGAAAGCGATGGGACAAAGATTGCAGTCAGCACAGCAGCAAAAGAAAATGACACAGATCGGCAGATTTCGATTGCAGCTCTGACACAGATTCTTTTTGGATGGGCACCCTATACGGAAGAAAAGCTGCCGGAAGTACTGCAGAAAGATTTGAATAAAATCGAACCTGCAGACGGTGTCTTTTTAAATGAAATTGTATGAAGCTGCTGCTTGTGAAGAAAACGGTTGACAAAAACGATTTTATTGCATACACTGATGTATAGATATTATGAAAAAGGCTGAGAACGAAAAGAGTAATGGATTTGGAACTGACAGAGAGAGTGTGTCACCGGCTGAAAGCACACTTCAGGAAAGCGTCTGTGAAGTGCATTCGGGAGCTGATCCGGCGAAAGAAAGTAGCTGGATACGTTGGCATACGTTACATGCATGAAAGTGAAAGTCTGAACAACGGGCAGATTTTCAGAAGAGTGGAACCGCGGATAAACTTCGTCTCTTTAGGGAGATGAAGTTTTTGTTTTATATGGGAAATCAGAAGGAGGCAGCAGGATGGGAATGGTTTCTTACATCAGGGAGGAGATTGCGGTGATCCGAGAAAGGGATCCTGCGATCAAGACAACTGCAGAAGTGTTTTTATACCCGAGTTTTAAAGCAATCCTTCATTACCGGGCAGCGCATAAGCTGTACCAGAACAGGCATTATTTTCTGGCCAGGTGGATTTCTCAGAGGGCAGTAAGAAAGACCGGAATAGAGATTCATCCGGGTGCAGTGATCGGAAAGGGACTTTTTATCGATCATGGAAGTGGAGTGATCATTGGTGAGACAGCAGTGCTTGGCGATAATGTCACCCTGTATCAGGGAGTGACACTTGGAGGGACTGGAAAGGAAAAAGGGAAAAGGCATCCGACTTTGGAGGATAATGTGATGGTCAGTGCCGGAGCGAAGATTCTTGGTTCTTTTACGATCGGAGAAAGTGCAAAGATCGGCGCCGGGTCTGTTGTGTTAAAAGAAGTGCCGCCGAATTGTACGGTTGTCGGAGTACCGGGCAGAATTGTCCGAATGGGCAGCGAAAAGATACCGCGGACAGACTTGGATCAGATCCATTTGCCGGATCCGGTTCTTACTGATATTCACGCATTACAAGAAGAAAATCTTCGTCTGAAAAATCAAGTGATGGAGTTAAAGCAAAGTCTGCAGCAATGCCGCTTGGAAAAAGAAGAGAAAAAGAGGCAGAAAAAAGACGAAAAAAAGCCAAAAGCAAAAAAGAAAAAGGGCAGGAGGAAGAAAGATGAAACTGTATAACACATTGACAAAGAAAAAAGAAGAATTTGTACCGTTAGAAGAGAAGAAAGTTCGTATGTATGTTTGCGGACCGACGGTATACAATTTTATTCATATTGGAAATGCAAGACCGATGATCGTATTTGATACAGTGAGAAGATATTTTGAATACAAAGGATATGAGGTAAACTTCGTATCAAACTTTACGGATGTTGATGACAAGATCATTAAGAAGGCGATCGAGGAACATGTATCTGCGGAGGAAATCTCTCAGAGATATATCGCAGAGTGCAAAAAGGACATGGAAGGCATGAATGTCAAGCCGGCGACGACTCATCCACTGGCAACACAGGAGATTGCTGGAATGATCGAGATGATCGGACAGCTGATCGAAAAAGGATATGCCTACGAGAAAAACGGAACGGTATATTTCCGCACAAGAAAATTTGGGCCTTACGGAAAGCTGTCTCATAAAAATCTGGATGATTTACGATCCGGCGGAAGATCTCTTCTTGTAACAGGAGAAGACGAGAAGGAGGATCCGCTTGATTTCGTACTTTGGAAACCGAAGAAAGAGGGAGAACCTTTCTGGAAATCACCGTGGAGTGACGGCCGTCCGGGATGGCATATTGAGTGCTCAGTGATGTCCAAAAAGTATTTGGGTGATCAGATCGATATCCATGCGGGAGGAGAGGATCTTGTATTTCCTCATCATGAAAATGAGATCGCACAGAGCGAGGCGGCCAATGGGAAAGAGTTTGCAAAATACTGGATGCACAATGCATTTTTAAATATCGATAATCGAAAAATGTCAAAATCACTCGGGAATTTCCGTACGGTGCGTGAGATTGCAGAACAGTATGATCTGCAGGTGCTCCGTTTCTTTATGCTGAGTGCACATTACAGAAGTCCGCTAAACTTTAGCGCGGAACTGATGGCGGCTTCTAAAAATGGACTGGAGCGTATCATTACGGCGGCAGAGAATCTGAAATATCTTGCGGCAAACGCAAAGAATGGGGAGATGACCGATGCCGAGAAAGCACAAATCCAGGAAACTGAGAAGTTTGTCACTGCGTTTGAGGAGGCAATGGAGGATGACTTTAATACGGCAGATGCCATTGCGGCAATTTTTGAGCTTGTAAAATTTGCAAATACAACAGCAGATGAAACTTCTTCTCAGGCATATGACAGCGCGCTTCTGGAACGCATTGTACATTTGTCCGATGTTCTCGGAATCATTGTAGTGAAGGAAGAAGAACTTCTTGCAGAAGATATCGAAGCATTAATAGAAGAACGGCAGGCGGCGAGAAAAGCGAAGAATTTCCAGCGTGCAGATGAGATTCGTAACGAGTTGTTAGAAAAAGGAATTATTTTGGAAGATACAAGAGAAGGAGTAAAATGGAAAAGAGCATAGAACAAGATCTGTTTTCCTGTATGCAGGAGACATTTTCCTTAAAAGAAGTAGATATTCGGGAATACTCTCCACTGACACTGGCATATATCGGGGACAGTATTTATGATCTGATCATCAAAACGATCGTGATCAATGAAGGAAATAAACAAGTACAGAAACTGCATAAAGAGACGAGTGCTCTTGTGCAGGCATCTGCGCAGTCAAAGATGATGCGGACACTTCAGGGAGTGTTGACTCAGGAGGAGCTGGCTGTTTATAAGAGAGGAAGAAATTCCAAGTCAGTTTCCCCGGCAAAAAACCAATCTGTGACAGATTACCGGAGAGCTACTGGGTTTGAGGCGCTTATGGGGTATCTGTATCTGGAGAAGAACTGGACGCGGATGGTTGAGTTGATTCGATTGGGATTAGAAAGTTTGAATACAGAGGAGAACAAAGATGAGTAAGGAAACAAAGATAGAAATCAAGTCACTGACGATCGAGGGGAGAAATGCAGTGCTGGAGGCATTCCGTTCGGGAAAACCGGTAGATAAGTTATTTGTCCTTGATGGATGTCAGGACGGACCGGTCCGCACGATTGTTCGTGAGGCAAAAAAGCACGATACGATCTTAAATTTCGTTTCGAAGGAAAGATTGGATCAGCTGTCAGAAACTGGGAAGCATCAAGGAGTCATTGCGCATGCAGCGGCTTATGAATATTCTGAGATTGAAGATATGTTTGCGCTTGCAGAAAAGAGAGGGGAAGATCCGTTTTTCATTCTGCTTGACAATATCGAGGATCCGCACAATCTTGGAGCAATCATCCGTACAGCCAATCTTGCCGGTGCACATGGGGTGATTATTCCGAAGCGGAGAGCAGTAGGACTTACAGCGACGGTAGCGAAAACTTCGGCAGGGGCATTGAATTATACTCCTGTGGCAAAGGTTACAAATCTTGCAAAGACGATGGAAGAGTTAAAAGAGCGTGGACTCTGGTTTGTCTGTGCAGATATGGGCGGAGAGTCCATGTACCGGATGAATCTGACTGGTCCGATCGGTCTTGTGATTGGAAACGAGGGAGAGGGAGTCAGCCGCCTTGTGAAGGAGAAGTGCGATTTTGTTGCTTCCATTCCAATGAAAGGGGATATTGATTCCTTAAATGCATCGGTGGCAGCAGGAGTGCTGGCGTATGAGATCGTAAGGCAGCGTGGATAGATGGAAACGTATGAGAAAATGACAGATGAGCAGCTGATCGCGACTCTCCGGAAAGGAGAGTCTGAGATTATGGATTTCATTATGGAAAAATATAAATATCTCGTGCGAAAAAAGGCAAAGGCGATGTTTCTTCTCGGAGGAGAAAATGATGACCTGATCCAGGAGGGGATGATCGGACTTTTTAAAGCGGTCCGGGATTATGATCTTGCGCTGGAAACTTCGTTTGCAAGCTTTGCAGAACTATGCATCTCGAGACAGATGTACAGTGCGATTGAGGCATCAAAGAGAAAAAAACATATTCCTCTGAATTCTTATGTTTCTCTTTACGAGGAGGGAGATGTGTCTGAGGAAAACAAGCGTCCGCCATTGATTGATACGATCCAGCCGGATAGGGAGAACAACCCGGAAGAATTGTTCCTGAATAAGGAATATTTCCGGCAGGCAGAAAGTATGCTCAAAGAACAGCTCAGTGATCTGGAAAACCGTGTCTTATATTTGCATTTGCTCGGCACGGAGTACCAGACGATCGCGAAATTGATCGGGAAAAGTCCCAAAGCAGTAGATAATGCATTGCAGAGGATTAAAAGCAAGGCACAAGGAATTTTAAACCATAAGAAAGAATGAAGCATGGTGCATGTGCCAGGAAACATACAAAAATAATTGAAAATCAAACACTCTCCTCTTGACAAGGAGAGTGTTTTTCGGTATAGTATCAATGTTGACAGTAAAATATGCTGCCTTGGCGCAGTCGGTAGCGCGTCGCCTTGGTAAGGCGGAGGTCGGGGGTTCAAGTCCCCTAGGCAGCTTCAGGAGAGAGTAAGAATTTTTGATTTAAAAGTTCTTATTCTTTTTTTATTACATAGACTTCATACTTGATTGATGGTAAACTGTGTATAGAGTACGTGGAGCGGGAACAATCAGAGAGGTCGGATAAAGAAACGAAATGGAGGGAAATAGGATGGCATCGTTTTTGGAAAATATTGAGCCATTTAGAGGAACCGGCGAGCGGAACAAGGATGGACAGACATTGGAAGAATTTCTGGAGGGGTATCAGCCGTATAGATATGAGACGCCATCGTGTACGACGGATGCGGTAGTATTTTCATACAGAGGAATGGAAGAGCAGATTAGAGATGTCAATGCGCTTGAGGTACTCCTTGTAAAGAGAAGTAACCATCCAAGTATCGGATTCTGGGCGCTTCCGGGAGGATTTATCAATCTCCGAGAAGATTTGGAAGAGACTGCAAGGAGAGAAGTGCAAGAAGAGACAGGCGTCAGCGGACTCTGCATGGAGCAGATTGCAGTTTATGGTGCGATGGACCGGGATCCGCGCACGAGAGTGATCACAACTGCGTACATGGCGCTTGTAAACAGAGAAGAAATCTCCATCGAGGCCGGGGACGATGCGGCTGATGCTGCGTGGTGTAAGATCCGATTGTCTTGCGTGGAGGAACAGAGGAATGGAGACACAAGTCTGCAAGTCTATCAGCTTCAGTTGTTTAATGAAGAGAAACAGATTGACACAACTGCAGTTGTAGAGAAAAATTGCAGGGGAGAGTTGGTCCAGGAAGTCTCCTATCGGGTGCGGGAGCCGGGGAAGATTGCGGTGGATCACAGTGCGATCCTTGTGCAGGCACTTTTAAAACTGCAGGGCAGAATGGAAGGAAGAATTTCGGCGGGCAGGTAAAATCTACCTTGTTATCAATTTTATTTTATGGTAAGATATTGAGCATGAATGAAAACGAGGAGGATGACAATGGAGAACGAAGTAGTTTCTAAAAATTTTATAGAACAGGAAATAGACAAAGATTTAAAAGAAGGAGTGTATGATACCGTCTGCACAAGATTCCCTCCGGAACCGAACGGATATTTACATATCGGACATGCAAAGTCCATTCTGTTAAATTATGGTCTTGCACAGAAATACAATGGAACATTCCATATGCGTTTTGATGATACAAACCCGACAAAGGAAAAAGTAGAATTCGTCGATTCCATCAAAGAAGACATTAAGTGGCTTGGCGCAGATTGGAAAGATAATCTGTTCTTTGCCTCTGATTATTTTGAAGCGATGTATGAATGTGCAGTCAAGCTGATCAAAAAAGGCAAGGCATATGTCTGTGATCTGACAGCAGAAGAGATCAAAGAATACCGTGGGACATTAAAAGAACCGGGGAAAAACAGTCCATACAGAGATCGCTCTGTGGAAGAAAATTTAGAATTGTTCGAGGCAATGCGTGACGGAAAATTTGAAGATGGGGAGCGAGTGCTCCGTGCCAAAATTGATATGGCATCACCGAATATCAACATGCGAGATCCGATTCTTTACCGTGTAGCACACATGACGCACCACAATACCGGAGATCAATGGTGTATCTATCCGATGTATGATTTCGCACATCCGATCGAGGATGCTATTGAGAAGATTACCCACTCCATCTGTACATTGGAATTTGAAGATCACAGACCGCTTTACGACTGGGTAGTCAGAGAATGTGAGTTTGATCATCCGCCGAGACAGATTGAGTTTGCAAAACTGTATCTGACGAATGTTGTGACAGGAAAGCGTTATATCAAGAAACTGGTTGAAGATGGAATTGTGGATGGATGGGATGATCCAAGATTAGTTTCCATCGCAGCGCTCAGAAGAAGAGGATTTACACCGGAATCGATTAAAATGTTCGTGGAGCTCTGTGGGGTGTCAAAGAGCAACAGCTCTGTGGATTATGCGATGTTAGAATACTGTATCCGCGAGGATCTGAAAATGAAGAAGCCTCGTATGATGGCAGTGATGGATCCGATCAAGCTGATCATCGACAACTATCCAGAAGGAGAAGTAGAATATTTGGATGTTGCCAACAATCTGGAAAATGAAGCGCTTGGATTCCGCAAGGTTCCGTTCTGCCGTGAACTTTATATTGAACGGGAAGATTTTATGGAAGAGCCTCCGAAGAAATATTTCCGTCTGTTCCCGGGCAATGAAGTACGCCTCATGCATGCATATTTTGTAAAATGTGAAAGCTTTGTAAAGGATGAAAATGGAAACGTGATCGAAGTACATTGTACTTATGATCCAGAGACAAAATGTGGAAGCGGATTTACCGGAAGAAAAGTAAAAGGAACGATCCACTGGGTACCGGCACCGTATGCGACAAAGGCAGAACTTCGTCTGTACGAAAATATTGTAGATGAAGAAAAGGGAGTATATAACAAAGAGGATGGCTCCTTGAACTTAAATCCAAATTCACTTACGATTTTAAAAGATTGCTATCTGGAACCAAGTTTCGATGGTGTACAGGCTTATGACAGCTTCCAGTTTGTGAGAAATGGTTATTTCTGCGTAGATGCAAAAGATTCCAGACCAGATGCGCTTGTATTTAATCGTATCGTATCGCTGAAGAGCTCTTTCAGACTGCCGAAATAGGAGATATAAATGAAGGAATTGACGATCAGTCTTGATCCACAGTCGGTTACTCCGCTGTATGAGCAGATTTATCAGTATGTCAAAGAAGATATTCAGAGTGGCCGGCTTGCATGTGGAGTAAAGCTGCCATCTTCACGGTCACTTGCGAGATATCTGGAGATTAGCAGAAGTACTGTAGAACTTGCATATGAGCAGTTACTCTCTGAGGGATATATTGAGACAAAGCCTCGAAAAGGCGTATTTGTCGCACAGATTGATGGAGTATATCAGTTCCGAAGGGAAGAGCAACCGGGAACAGAGCGCCAGGAAGAGCAGAGAGAAAAGTATCGCTATGATTTTTCACCGAGCGGAATCGATCTGAAAAGCTTTCCTTATGCGGTGTGGAGAAAACTTTCCCGCGAAGTCCTTCTGGATGATCGTGCAGAGACCTTTCGCCTTGGAGATTCGCAGGGTGAGTATGGGCTGCGCAGTGCGATCAGCAGTTATCTGCATCAGGCGCGAGGAGTCAGGTGCCGCCCGGAACAGATCATTGTCGGGGCGGGGAATGATTACCTTTTGATGCTTTTGATCAATATTCTTGGAAAAGACAAGAAAGTCGCCTTTGAGACACCGACATATAAACAGGCTTACCGTCTATTTGCAAACTTGTCTCAGGAAGTGTGCACAGTGCCGATGGATCACAGTGGCATGCGGACAGATCTTCTGGAAAAGAGCGGCGCGCAGGTTGCATATGTAATGCCGTCACATCAGTTCCCTTTGGGGGTTGTGATGCCAATCCGGCGAAGATTGGAGCTGCTTAAGTGGGCAGACAGAGGAGAGCGTTATATTATCGAAGATGATTATGACAGTGAATTTCGCTACAAAGGGAAACCGATTCCGGCGCTGCAAGGGTACGACATTCATGAGCGGGTTATTTATCTTGGCACGTTCTCAAGGTCGATTGCACCGGCACTCCGTATGAGCTATATGGTTCTTCCAGAGAGTTTGCTTTGCGTTTATGAGAGGGAATATCGGTTTATCAATTCGACCGTGTCGAAAATTGATCAAAAAATCGTAGAGCGATTTCTGGCAGAAGGGTACTATGAAAGGCACTTGAATCGAATGCGTGCACTCTATAAAAGTCGTCACGATACGCTTTTAAATGCACTGAAACCACTTCTTTCCATTGGCTCTGTCAGCGGAGAATATGCGGGAGTTCACTTGCTTTTCACGTTTCACGATGGGAGAAGCGAAGAGGATGCCGTCAAAAAAGCGAAGCAGGGTGGAATACGGATTTATGGATTGTCGACATTTGAGACGCAGAAGATGCAGAGAAGTTGTACGATCCTCCTTGGATTCGCAAACTTACCGGAAGAAGAAATCCGGGCAGGGGCAGCGCTTCTGGCAGAAAAATTATTGGAATGACAAAAAGGGGGAGGCTTAATGTGGCAGCCTCCTTTTGTCAATTGGAAAAGGCAAATGATAAAAGAGAAGGGAAAAGAGAAAATCGGATGGAAGTAAAGAAGAAAACGAAGAAAGGGATTTTTCATATCGTATTTAGCAGGACTGCACTTGTATTTCTGCTTCTTATTTTTCAGGTGGTACTGCTGTTTGAGATGTTTACAAGTCTCGTGAAATATGCGCCGGTAATGTATCTTTTACTGCTGATACTCGGCAGTGCTGTCGTGATCTATATTATCAATCGAAAGGAAAATCCGGCATTTAAAATGTCCTGGATTTTGTTTGTAATGGCGATTCCGATCGTAGGAATGTTATTTTATCTGTTTACCCGTGTGCAGATTGGAACACGGTTTATCGGGAAAAGGCTCCAGGATCTCTCACTTGAGACAAAGCCATATATGGAGCAGGATGAGGAGATCATAGAAGATCTTAGAGTATCCAAACCAGCCAACGCAAATTTGGCACATTATATGTCACGGCAGGCAGGATATCCGATTAAGCGGAACACAAGTGTCAAATATTTCCCGCTGGGGGAAGATAAGTTTGAGCAGTTGAAAACGGAACTTCGACAGGCAAAGAAATTCATTTTCATGGAATACTTTATCGTAGAACAGGGAATTATGTGGAATAGCATCCTGGAAATCCTGGAAGAAAAGGTGAAAGAAGGGGTGGAAGTCCGATTTATGTATGATGGGATGTGCTGTATCGCGCTTCTGCCGTATCATTATCCGGAGACACTTCAGGAAAAAGGAATCAAATGCAAGATGTTTAGTCCGATCAAGCCAATTCTTTCCACGCACCAGAATAACAGAGATCATCGGAAAATCTGCGTGATCGATGGACATACGGCATTTACAGGCGGAATCAATCTGGCAGATGAATATATTAATCAGAAAGAACGGTTTGGACATTGGAAAGATACAGCGGTCATGATCAAGGGAGATGCGGTACAGAATTTTACGATCATGTTTTTGCAGATGTGGAATGTCACAGAACATCAGAAAGAAGATTATGAAAAATATCTGACTCCGGTTCAGGAGGAACTGCACAGAGAACTGGGGTATGTACTGCCTTATGGAGATAGTCCGTTCGACAATGAAAACATTGGAGAGCAAGTTTACCTTCACATTTTAAATCATGCAAAGAAATATGTGCACATTATGACACCGTATCTGATCCTGGATAATGAGATGGTGACGAATCTGACGTATGCCGCAAAAAGTGGAATTGAAGTCATCATCATTATGCCGCACATTCCGGATAAGTGGTATGCATTTGCAGTAGCAAAGACATACTATGAAGAGCTGATCGAGGCAGGAGTACAGATTTATGAGTACACACCGGGATTTGTCCATGCAAAAGTTTTTGTTTCTGATGATGACACGGCGACGGTCGGCACCATCAATCTGGACTATCGGAGTCTGTATCTTCATTTTGAGTGTGGAACCTTTATTTACAACAATCCGGTTGTCTGGAATATTGAAAAAGATTTTCAGGAGACATTGAAAAAATGTCAGAAAGTAAGTGTGATGGATCTTCGGACAAGAGGAACAATGATGACGGTAGCAGGAAGAGTGCTGCGTCTGATTGCTCCATTGATGTAGGAGATTGTGAACAGATTTTGTATGAAACTTTGTATAAAGGTTTTTTAAAAAGTTTTTGAAAAGTTTTCAAAAAAATATTTTACATCAAGAAAAAAGTATAGTATAATCGTTGGCGTAGTAAATAAGCAGAGCTTGTAAATGTTTATAAGAAGATAAAATAAGACATTTATCGATTAGGAGGATAAGACATGGTAAAAGCAGTAGTAGGAGCAAACTGGGGCGATGAAGGAAAAGGAAAGATCACAGATATGCTTGGAGAGAAAGCGGACATTATCGTTCGTTTTCAGGGCGGAGCAAACGCGGGACATACGATCATCAATGACTATGGAAAGTTTGCACTTCACACATTGCCGTCAGGAGTTTTTTATGATCACACGACAAGTATTATCGGAAATGGGGTTGCACTTAATATTCCTGTGCTCTTTGGGGAGATTCAGTCCATCATTGACAGAGGAGTTCCGGCGCCGAAGATCTTAGTATCTGACAGAGCACAGATTGTCATGTCTTATCACATCTTGTTTGACCAGTATGAGGAGGAACGATTGGGTGGAAAATCCTTTGGTTCTACAAAATCAGGAATTGCTCCGTTTTACTCAGACAAGTATGCAAAGATCGGATTTCAGGTTAGTGAGTTATTTGACGATGAATTGTTAAAAGAAAAAGTTGTTCGTGTCTGTGAACAGAAGAATGTTATTTTAGAGCATTTATATAAGAAACCGGCACTTCGTCCAGAAGATCTTTACGAAGAATTGCAGAGCTATAAAAAGATGGTTGCTCCATATGTATGCGATGTGTCCCTGTATCTGCACAATGCGATCAAGGAAGGAAAAGAAATTCTTCTGGAAGGACAGTTAGGTTCTCTGAAAGATCCAGATCATGGAATTTATCCAATGGTTACCTCTTCCTCAACACTTGCGGCATATGGTGCGATCGGAGCAGGAATCCCACCGTATGAGATCAAGCAGATCATCACTGTCTGCAAGGCATATTCAAGTGCTGTTGGAGCAGGAGCGTTTGTCAGTGAGATTTTTGGCGAAGAGGCAGATGAGCTTCGAAGAAGAGGCGGAGATGGAGGAGAATTTGGTGCAACGACCGGACGTCCAAGACGTATGGGATGGTTTGACGTGGTTGCCTCCAAGTATGGATGCAGACTTCAGGGAACAACAGATGTTGCATTTACTGTCTTAGATGTACTTGGATATCTCGATGAGATTCCAGTATGTGTTGCCTACGACATTGACGGGGAGATTACAACGGACTTCCCGCCGACCTATTTGCTGGAGCGTGCAAAACCGGTTCTAGAGACACTTCCAGGATGGAAATGCGATATCCGGGGAATTAAACGCTATGAAGATCTTCCAGAAAACTGTCGTAGATATATCGAATTTATTGAGGAGAAGATCGGTTATCCGATTACGATGGTTTCTAACGGACCGGGAAGAGATGAGATCATCTACCGCTAAGAAGGCTGGCGTGGATGTTTATCGGAAAACAATGATACAAACTTAGAATAGAATTTTAGAAAAAACATGCCGGAAAAAGCTGATTTCCAATAGGAAATGGTAAAATATTCCGGCATGTTTTGTTGCTTTACAGGGAAGTCATTTTAGAGAAGTTGAATCTGGTGTTCGTCTGCCAAACGAAGGGTATCTTCGGTCCAAATGGAAGACTGCACTTCACCGATGTGGGCTTTTCTGAGGTAGAACATGCAGATCCGAGACTGACCGATTCCTCCACCGACTGTGTAGGGAAGCTCTCCGTTGAGAAGAGATTTTTGAAAATCCAGTTCGGCACGGTCTTCGCAGCCGGCGATTTTCAGCTGCCGCTTTAAAGAGGCTTCGTCAACACGGATCCCCATGGAGGAAAGTTCCAGCGCTACGTCAAGCACCGGGTAATACACGAGAATATCACCATTCAATTCCCAGTCATCATAATCAGGAGCACGTCCATCGTGCGGCTTCCCGGAGACAAGAGTCTTACCAATCTGCGAAAGGAAGACCGCTTTCTTCTCTCTTGCAATTTTGTATTCTCGTTCTTTTGGAGAAAGCTTGGGATATAGATCTTCTAGTTCCTGAGCAGTGATAAAAGTAATGTCTTCCGGGAGAAGCGGTTCGATGTAATTGTATCTGCGGGAAATAAATTCCTCAGTTTCTTTTAAGGCAGCATAGACTTTCCGAACTGTGTAGAGAAGTGTTTCTGTGTTCCGTTCTTCTTTGGAGATGATCTTCTCCCAGTCCCATTGGTCTACATACAGAGAATGCAGGTTGTCGGTGTCTTCGTCGCGGCGGATTGCACTCATATCAGTATAGAGTCCCTCGCCGGAGTGGAAATCATAGCGCTTCAAAGCATATCGTTTCCACTTGGCGAGAGAGTGTACGATCTCCACAGGAGCATCGTTTTGTTCCCGGATTCCAAAAGAAACCGGACGTTCGGTTCCGTTGAGATTATCATTCAGACCACTTTCTGGTTTTACAAAAAGAGGAGCAGAAACACGGGTGAGATGTAAGGATTTGGCAAGCGCGCGCTCAAAATGATCTTTGACTTCCTTGATCGCAACTTCCGTTTCCCGGATTGTGAGTGGAGAGTGATAGCCTTCAGGCAAAATAAATTGTTCCATGATACCATAACCTTTCTGTCAAAATTTTATGTTTGCTTTGTTGATGAGATTTAGTGTAGGGATACTCAGGAAAAATGTCAAGGAAAATGCAGAAAAACTTAGAAAATACATTAGAAAATCTTAATAATTAGATTAGAAAGGGTTTAGAGATCTGTCATAGGGATGTCACAATTTCGATTTATAATAAAGTTATCAAGTGAAAACTTGAGAAAAACAATGAAAAAAGACATATTTTCCGGGAGCGTGGAATAGAATAATAAAGTTGACAGAAAGAATAAGAGAGAAGTAGTCAGAAACGAAAAAGAAGCAAAAAGGAGGTATGTAAAATGTTGACAAAGCGAAGACAGAATCCACAGGAAGTCATTTCAATCGAAGAATATTTGAGCAAACGTCAGCAGATCAGGGAACAGGAAGAAAGAGGAAAGCACAATCCGCAAAGCGTGATAGAAAAAGGCTCTGCACTGATGCTGGCAGAGCTTTATATATAAGATAGTAGGTTTTTATTTTTCTTCTTGATCGTGATCATCATCTTTTTTGGAAAGACGATGAAAGAGCATTGCCGCATATAAAAATACAGGGAGTATGATTGTAGCTGCAATGGATGCCTTCAAAAGATCAAGAGACTGAGAACGATCAATGAAAGCGAAGAGCAGTGTGCTCGCATAGAGCGCACAGAGCAAGATCACACCTGCCAATGCAAAGATCCGTTTGAATTTTTTCATAGTAGGACACTCCGTTTCTAAACAAGATATTTGCTCTATTATATAGGAAAATACACGAAAAAGCAAATGAAGAAAAGAAATAAGCATAAGAAAGTATTTTCTGTGAATTTGACAAGTAAGAGGAAAAGCAGGCAAATATCGAAAAATGTTTGAAAAGAGAAAAGAAATAGTATATAATAGGACGTACGAAATCACATACAAAGGAGTATTGGTAGAAATGAGTTTATTAGAACAATGGAGAGCTACTGCGTATTCGCAGGAGATGGATAAGACACAGTTACAGAAGTTTTGGACGACATATTTTCAGATTGAGAGAGGAATCTATGAGCAGCTTCTCTCTAATCCAGATGAGGAAGTCAGAGGAACTGTAAAGGAACTTGCAGAGAAATATCAGGTAGAAGTATTTACTATGGTAGGATTCTTAGATGGAATCAATGAAAGTCTGAAAGTAGAAAACCCAATCGAGACAATGGAAGAAGATACGATCGTGAACTTAAACTTTGATAAAGAAAAATTATACAAGAACATGGTCGATGCAAAAGCAGACTGGTTATATGAACTTCCACAGTGGGACGAGATCTTCACAAAAGAGAAACAAAAGGAGCTTTACAGAGAACAAAAAGCATCCGGTACTGTTCGCAGAGAGAAGAAGATCGGAAGAAATGATCCATGTCCATGCGGAAGTGGTAAGAAGTATAAAAAGTGCTGTGGAAAATAACAGCTTGGGTAAAGAGGTGAGAAGATGCATACAGGATTTATCGTCATAGGAATTTTAGCGATTGTCTATTATCTTTTTATCTGCTATTATACAAGAAAATGGAATTCTACATTTGCTGCATTCTGGATAGTGTTTGCGGTGTTCAATTTCCTATTGGCAGCAATTGTACATTTTAGCCCGAGATGGCTTCAGTACATGTTGCTTACATTGAATTTTATCGCCTATTTTGTATTCTTTGCAGTACAGGTGATCATCTGCTCTGCAATGCTTACACTGCCGCCTAAGAAGCTGGATGTGATCATTGTGCTGGGCGCACAGGTGAGAGGAAAGAAGATTACCAATTCTTTGAAGAGACGGCTGGATAGAGGAGTAGCATATTTGAAAGAGAATCCGGAGACACGAGTGGTCGTATCTGGTGGTCAGGGGAAGGGAGAAGATGTGACAGAAGCGTTTGCGATGGCACAGTATCTTGTTTCACACGGTATTGCTGAGGAACAGATCTCTCTGGAGGAGAAGTCGAGAAATACTTATGAAAACCTGAAATACAGTGCGCTGCTTGTAGACAGTATGGACGACCGGATCGGAATTGTATCCAACAATTTTCATATTTATCGGTCGTTGTTGCTTGGGAGACAGATTGGCTATACAAGATTGTATGGAATTGCAGCAGGATGTAATCCAATTTTATTTTTAAACTATATGGTGAGAGAATTTTTCGCAGTGATGCGAATGTATCTTACAAAAGAATAGAGAGAATACGTAGATGAGACGAGTAGGATGTGGAAGATTACAGAGAGAGAAGTCTTGTGCTGGAAACTTCTTATTACAGAAGCATCTGAAAACTACCTCGGAGTGGCTGAAAACAGCCCGGTGATTCCGTTATCATCAAGAAAGTGGTTCTGGCAAAAGCCAGTTCAATCAGGGTGGAACCGCGAGTAAATACTCGTCCCTTGCAGTATCAAAATCTGTGCTGCAAGGGATTTTTCTGTTTGGCAGAAGAACGGAAAACACGATCAATAGGAGAAACAAAAACAATAAAAATAGAAAAGGAGAAAAAACAATGAAAATTACATTAAAAGATGGTTCTGTCAAAGAATACAGTGAAGCAAAGTCTGTATATGAGATTGCAGCAGATATCAGTGAAGGGCTTGCAAGAATGGCGACAGCAGGAGAAGTGGACGGGGAAGTGATCGATCTTCGCACAAAGATCGACCAGGATTGTGAACTGACAATTCATACATTCCAAAGTCAGGAGGGAGCACATGCGTTCCGCCACACAACATCTCATATTCTTGCACAGGCAGTAAAAAGACTGTTTCCGGATACAAAACTTGCAATCGGACCGGCAATTGATGACGGTTTCTACTATGATTTTGACAGAGAAGTTCCGTTTACAACAGAAGATCTGGAAACAATCGAAAAAGAGATGAAGAAAATTGTCAAAGAAGATCTGAAAATTGAGCAGTTTACACTTCCGAGGGAAGAGGCGATTGCATTGATGAAAGAAAAAGAAGAGCCGTATAAGGTGGAGCTGATTGAAGATCTGCCGGAAGATGCAGTGATTTCTTTCTACAAGCAGGGAGAATTTACAGATCTCTGTGCAGGACCACACTTACTCAGCACAAAATCTGTCAAGGCATTTAAGCTGACAAGTCTCGCTGGTGCTTATTGGAGAGGAAGCGAGAAAAATAAGATGCTCACAAGAATTTACGGAACATCTTTTACAAAAAAAGCAGATCTTGATGAGTATCTTGCAAAAATTGAGGAAGCAAAGAAGCGCGACCACAGAAAATTAGGAAAAGAACTGGGACTGTTTACAATCTTGGAGGAAGGACCGGGATTCCCTATTTTCCTTCCGAAGGGAATGATCTTAAAAAATACACTGATCGATTACTGGAGAGAAGTGCATACACGTGCAGGTTATGTAGAGATTTCTACACCGATTATGTTAAATAAACAACTTTGGGAGACATCTGGACATTGGGAACATTACAAAGAAAATATGTATACAACAGTGATCGATGAGGAAGATTTTGCAATCAAACCAATGAACTGTCCAGGAGGAATCCTTGTTTATAAGACAGAACCACACTCTTACAGAGATCTTCCACTCCGTATGGGAGAACTTGGAACAGTACACCGCCATGAAAAATCAGGTGCACTCCACGGTTTGATGAGAGTTAGAAGCTTCACACAGGATGATGCACATATTTTCATGACAAGAGAGCAGATCAAAGATGAGATCAAAGGGGTTGCAAGACTGATTGATGAAGTATATAGTCTGTTCGGATTTAAATACCATGTAGAATTATCTACAAAACCAGAAGACAGCATGGGAAGCCAGGAAGACTGGGATATCGCAACAGATGCTCTTCGCTCTGCACTGGATGAGCTGCAGCTTCCATATGTGATCAATGAAGGAGATGGGGCATTCTACGGACCGAAGATTGATTTCCATCTGGAAGATACACTTGGAAGAACATGGCAGTGTGGAACAATCCAGTTAGACTTCCAGCTTCCGCTTCGTTTTGAGATGGAATATATTGCAGCAGATGGTGAGAAACACAGACCGATCATGGTACACCGTGTGGTATTTGGATCTATCGAACGTTTCATTGGTATTCTGATCGAGCATTTTGCTGGAGCATTCCCGACATGGCTTGCACCGGAACAGGTAAAAGTACTTCCGATTTCCGAAAAATATCATGAGTATGCAAATGAAGTTGCAGCAAAACTCAAAGAAGCAAAGATCCGTTGCTCTGTAGATGAACGTTCAGAAAAAATCGGATATAAGATCCGTGATGCGCGTCTGAATAAGATTCCGTACATGCTCGTTGTCGGAGCAAAAGAGCAAGAAGAAGGAGTGGTATCTGTCAGAAGCCGTTTCCTTGGAGATGAAGGACAGAGAAGCCTGGATACATTTATTGCGGAGATCACAGAGGAGATTAAGAACAGAACAATTCGGAAAGTAGAATTGGAAGAAGGAAAATAAATCTGCGAGAGGACACAAAGTCTGTAAAAAAATCAGAAAAGAAGTATAGGAATGTTTTTAGCGGAAACACTATGTTTGTGAACAGTAATCAAACAAGGAGGTAGCAACATGCCAGAATTAAAATGTACCGTACAGACTTGTGTACACAATCAGCAATTTTTATGTAATCTGGATAAGATTGAAGTAGGCGGAAACAAAGCAAAGCGCTCAGAGGAGACTTGCTGCGACAGCTTTCAGGAAAGAAAAGGAGACAGTTATTCCAATGTGACGGGGACTGCTTCTCCGACAAGCACGATCGACTGTAAGGCGACAGACTGTCAGTATAATGAATCCTGCAAATGTCATGCCGGAAAGATCAGTGTGGAAGGAAGCAATGCATGCCACTGTCAGGAGACAGAATGTGCTACGTTCTGTGCTGTCTGCGAATAGAGTGAAAAATCAGGAAGAAAAGGCATCGTCAGATACAAGAGATCTGGCGGTGCCTTTTCGTAGTGTGAGCGTATTGACGCGTGGTATGGCAGAGGGTATAATGATTTCATATGAAAAAAGGAAAGGAGCGGGAAAATGGAAGAACAGGAAAAAAAGCAGGATTCCCGGGAAGAGAGAACAGATAACAGCCCTTATCATAAGCAACCACGGCTGACAAAGAGAACTACTTCTAAATTGCAGCAACATTTAAACAGGGGGATGACAGCATTCCTCGTCGTTGCAGCCAGCATTGTGTTTTATTTTGCATTTTTAAGATTTGGTCATATTTCCGGCGTTCTTGGAAAAATCTTTCAGATTTTGAAACCAATCATCTATGGGTTTGTTTTGGCATATTTGTTGAACCCACTTATGAAGATGGTAGAAAATTTTATTGTGAAGCTGTTAAAGGGAAAGATAAAAAAAGAGGAGAGATTGAAAAAGTTTGCGAGAGGTGTGGGGATTTTTACCGCACTGCTTTTTGCAGGGGCATTGATTGTTGCGTTATGCAATATGATTTTGCCGGAGTTATATCGAAGTATTCGAAATATGGTTTACACTGTGCCGGAACAGCTCAATGAATGGATGGAACGGTTAAGTGAGATGGAATTTGACGATTCTACCCTTGCGCTGATCACAAAAAATGTGCTCACAGAAACAACCGCGTTTTTTGAAAACTGGATTCGGAGTGATCTCCTAAGACAGATCAATATATGGATTTCCGGTCTGACTGAAGGAGTCATCAGCGTTGTCAATGAACTGATGAATATCGTGATCGGAATCATTGTTTCTGTGTATGTATTGTTTAGCAAAGAAACATTTGCAGGACAGTCACGGAAAGTAGTATATGCAGTGCTCAAACCAGAAAAGGCAAATCTGGTATTACATATTACGAGAAAATCAAATGAGATCTTCGGTGGATTTATCATTGGAAAGATCATTGATTCTGCAATTATCGGGGTGCTGTGTTTCATAGGATTAAGCATTCTTGATATGCCGTATACTCTTTTGGTCAGTGTGATCGTCGGTGTGACAAATGTGATTCCGTTTTTTGGGCCGTACATCGGTGCGATCCCAAGTGCGATACTGCTTTTGTTGACAGATCCGATCAAAGGACTTTACTTTTTGGTGTTCATTATCTTCTTGCAGCAGTTGGATGGAAATATCATCGGACCAAAGATTCTTGGAGATTCTACCGGACTGTCTGCGTTCTGGGTAGTCTTTTCGATTTTACTTGGAGGAGGATTGTTCGGATTTGCCGGCATGATTATGGGAGTGCCAACATTTGCAGTGATCTATTATCTGTTCCAAATGTTTATCAACCAGAATCTGGAGAAAAAGCATTTGCCGACAGACTCTGCTGTCTACGATGATACCAGCTATGTAGATGCAGAATCCGGAGAGTTTATCCATGGAAACAACGATGAGCAGAATATCGGAGAAGTGCAGGTGCGAGGAAAAGAAGATTGTGAAAAAGAGGAGGAAAAGTAAAGATGCCGATTCGGGTACAAAATGAACTTCCTGCAAAGGAAATATTGGAGCGGGAAAATATATTTGTTATGGATGAATATCGAGCGGTACATCAGGACATTCGTCCGATCCAAATTGGACTTTTGAATCTGATGCCGCTGAAGCAAGACACAGAACTTCAGATCCTTCGCTCTATGTCCAATACACCGCTTCAGGTTGATGTGACATTTGTCAACGTTTCCAGCCATGAATCAAAAAATACCGCCACCAGTCATCTAAATCAGTTCTACGTTCCGTTTGAAGAAATCAAGGAGAAAAAATTTGACGGCTTTATCATTACGGGTGCGCCGGTAGAACAGATTGAATTTGAGGAAGTGGATTACTGGAATGAATTAAAAGAGATTATGGAGTGGACGAAAACACATGTGACCTCCACGTTTCATATTTGTTGGGGAGCGCAGGCGGGACTTTATTATCATTATGGATTGGAGAAGGTGCAGCTGGAGCAAAAACTATTCGGGATTTTTGAACATCGCGTGAAAAATCGAAAAATTCCGCTTGTGAGAGGGTTCGATGATTATTTTATGGCTCCGCATTCCCGACATACGACTATCCCAAAAGATCAAATTGAATCGGATGAGCGTCTTACGATTTTGGCAGAGTCTGAGGAGGCGGGAGTTTTCCTTGTGATGGCAGAGGATGGCCGACAGATTTTTGTGATGGGACATCCCGAATATGATCGGATGACGCTCCACACAGAGTATATGAGAGATAAAGAAAAGGGACTTCCGATAGCGCTTCCTAAAAATTATTATCCGGAAGATGACTGTGAGAGAAGACCGGTGTTATCCTGGCGCTCACATGCCAATGATCTGTATACAAACTGGCTGAATTATTATGTGTACCAGATTACACCGTATGATCTGATGGGGACACCATTTTAATGCGGAATGAGAAAAAAGAAGGGAGAGATCTTATGTTAGAAACAGGTATTCAGGCACCAGAATTTACACTTCCAGATCAAAATGGAGAGATGCATAGTTTAAAAGATTATAGAGGGAAAAAGGTTATTTTGTATTTTTACCCAAGAGATAATACACCTGGCTGCACAAAACAGGCATGTGGCTATAGTGAACGATATCCGCAGTTTGAAGAAAAAGGCGCAGTTGTGCTTGGAATCAGCAAGGACAGCATTGCATCGCATAAGCGATTTGAAGAAAAACAAGGGTTAACATTTACGATTTTGTCAGATACCGAATTAGAAGTTATAAAAGCTTATGACGTGTGGAAAGAAAAAAAGAATTATGGAAAAGTTTCCATGGGAGTGGTCAGAACAACGTATCTTATTGATGAAGAAGGCGTAATCATTCGGGCAAATGATAAGGTGAAAGCAGCAGAAGATCCGGAGAAAATGCTGGAAATTTTGCAAGAGTAGTTGCGTAAAGGGTCTATGCAATGCATGTCAAATAATATTATGAAAAAGAGAACTGGAAGGGAGAGTCTGAGGGGACTCCTTCTAAGTTCTCTTTTTGTTTTGGATTAAAAACTTTTGATTGTTTCTTCGTTGAGCCGTTTGACAATTTCCACGGCGAGTTTTACCGCATTTTCGTAATCTTCGAGTGTGCAGATTCCATGATGACTGTGGATATAACGGACAGGAATGCCAATCACGATAGTTGGGACACCGTGGCGGGAAGCATGGATGTATTTTCCATTTGTACCTCCGCCACTGCGGACAGATTCCTGCACTGGAATACCGAGTTCTTCCCCAAGATCCAGAGCAAACCGCTGGAAACGAGGATTTGTGATCATCGAACAATCAAAGTGGCGAAGCATTGGACCTTTTCGGAGTGCTGCCTGGATCAGATAGTCAGGAGAAAAGGTATCATCTGCCGGACATCCCTCAAATACAATGCACACGTCGGCATCGATGTTATCGACAGCAGCCATAGAGCCTCTTTCTCCCACCTCCTCTTGCACGGTCAGAGTTGCCTCTACATCTACATCCAGCATTTCCGTACTTAACTGGTTCAGTGTTTCAATCAGAGCGGCGCATCCAATCCGGCAGTCAAACGCTTTTCCTATAAATAAATCGTGCGTTTCATCATAGGTGCATGTCACGTCCGGGACAACCGGAGCAGCCATACGGATCTGAAAGTTTTCTTTCAAATCCTGCGCGCTTACAGCACCGACATCGATAGCGAGATCTGAAAGTATCCGCCCTTGATTTTTTTCTGCAGCGCTGACAAAATGAGGAGGTTTGCTTGTAATGATCCCGGGAATATACTCTCCTTTGGCAGTCTGCACGCGTACTTTATTTGATGGGAGACTGGAAATATCACTTCCTCCGATTGTGAGGAAATTCATAGTACCATTGGGTTTGATCGCCTGCACGATATACCCGACTTCATCGCTGTGTGCATCGATCCAGACCTTACAAGATTGCTTACGGTTATTTTTCAGGCTCATGTAAGTATTTCTTAAGGAGTCGATCGTTACATTGCAGTATGCCTCGGTCTCTTTTTGACCAAGTTCTGCAACTTCATCCTCAAAGCCGGATACGCCGTTTGCATTGCTAAGTGCCTGGATGAGACATATGTTTTCTTCTTTTGTTCTCATAGTGAACCCCTCTTTCTCTATTAAATATCAAAATGTTTATTCTTGATTAAAAATGCAAAAGAAGCAAGCGCGCAGGCGCCGATTGCTCCGCGATAATCATCGAATTGAGTGATTTCAATTTCTATATTCCGTTTGGTCGGGATAAAATTTAATTGTTCCTGAATCAGAGCGGTCAGCTGATTTTGGAAGGAATCGTGCCGGAATAGCCTGCTGTTTAAGTATATTTTATCGATGTCTTGAATGATCAGAGTGTTTGCGACGGATACACTTAAAAGGCGGATACCGAGGTCAATCTGCGTGTTAAAATAAGGATCGCCGAGTTCATAGGCTTTGATCACTGTATCGATGTCGATTGCCTCCGCATTATCTACAAGGCTTCTGAAAATGCTGGAAGAAGACTGGTGAAACAGGAATCTCGCATTTTTGATCAGCCATGATTCGGAAATATAAGTCTGAAGGCATCCGCGTTTGCCGCATTCACAGAGAGGACCATTGATATCTACAACCGTGTGACCGACTTCACCAATATAATAGTTGTTTTTGATCCCCAACTGCTCTGCATTGAAAAAAGAGCAAAACAGACCATGACCGATATGATAGAACAAAAACTTGTCCGGAGAATTTTTAGCTTGAAACAGATATTCTCCGAGAGACATACATTCTACATTGTTGTTGACGATGAATGGGAATGGAAAATATACTGAAATTTCTTTTAAATTAAACGCTTTCCAAAGAGGATTGTTGGAGATGATCGTCTGTGAGTCATAATCGAAATGTCCTGGAATGGCAATCCCTGCTCCGAATATTTTCGAAGGATCCACTTTTTTGAGCAACAGATTCAACTGTAGAACAATTTCTGAATTGATATTATTGACATCGTAGGACGAAAAAGTTTCGTGAGCTTCTGTAATCACCTTTCCAGAGAGATCTGTTATCACGAAAAAGATTCCTCTCATATTTAGTTCAATCCCGATCAGATATCCTGCAGAAGCATTTAGAGTAAGAAGCTTCCGCTTTCTGCCGGAGCCGGGTGCGTTACTGATCTCGTCACCGATTTCGATGATTAAATTCTGGCTTTTAAGGTCTCCGGTAATCTCTGTCATCAACGCGGGAGTCAGACCGGTTGCGTTAGCGATTTCGATTCGTGAGGTTTTCTGTTTTCGGTAAATAAATTCCAAAACAGAAGAGACATGCTGACTGTAAACATCTGATTTCTTTTTGTACATAAATAAAATACAATCCTTTCTTTATCGAAAATAAATAAGTAAGATAAAATGACTGTCATATCGATGTGATTTGTTTCTATTTTATCACGCAAAGGAAGTTTTTGCCATAAGAAATCACTGTAATCTAAAAAAGAGCGGATAAAAATGCTAATTTCGTGGTAAATTAGACAAAAAAAGAATTTTATTTATAAAAAATAAAATAAAACTTTACAAATGATGTCGAATAGTATAATATATATTTATAAAAAATAAATAAAAACGGAGGTTGCTATGAATCGTATTTTAGCATTTTTAGAGGGAAAACTCGCTCCGCTCGGAGAGCGGATTGGAAAACAGAGACATTTAAAAGCTCTGAGAGAGGGAATTATGATGGCAATGCCATTGGTATTATTGGGATCATTCTTTGTTTTGATAAAAGATTTCCCAATACAGGCATGGATCGCATGGCTGCATTCTCATTGGAATCTGGATGTTCTTTTAAACACAATGGCAAATAACTCATTCGGCTTGATGGCGCTTGTAACGGCATTTGGAATCGCGTATCGTCTGTCAGAATCGTATGGAACTGACGGTCCGTCAGCAGGTGTAATTTCGTTGGGAGCATTTCTTCTGATGACACCGCCACTGGCAGCAGAAGACGGAGCAGTTGGAATTCCTTATGGAATGTTAGGTGGAAAAGGAATTTTTGCAGCAATTGTTGTAGCTATGATCTCAGCGGAAATTTATCGCTGGTTTATCCAAAAGAATATTGCGATTAAAATGCCGGCAGGTGTTCCGGATGTAGTAAGTAAATCATTTTCTGCATTGATTCCGGGAATCGTAATTTTAACATTTTTTGCAGTTGTATTAAAAGTGATTGAAGCGACAGGACTTGGAAGTTTAAATGCAATTCTTTCTATTGTAGTAGGAAAACCATTAGGATTGATTGCAAGTACATTGCCGGGAACATTCGTTGCAGTATTATTAAATTCTCTGTTCTGGTTCTGTGGTGTCAATGGTGGACAGGTAGTCGGAGCAGTTATGAATCCTCTTTGGATCCAGTATGCAGATGCAAACCGTATCGCTCAGGCAGCAGGAGAAGTTCTTCCAAATATCGTAACAGCGCCGTTTATGGATCTGTTTGTGTATATTGGAGGGGGCGGTGCGACAATCGGTCTGGCACTTTGCCTGATGTTTTTCAGCAAGAGCAAAGAATACAAAACACTTGGAAAAGTATCTGGTATTCCAGCGTTATTTAATATTAACACAGCAATTTTATTTACCTTCCCAACAGTATTAAACCCAATCATGTTGATTCCGTTTGTACTGACACCAGTTATCAATGCAGTAATTACATATGTAGCGATGCTGACAAACCTTGTTCCTTATACAACAGGTGTAACACTTCCTTGGACAACACCACCGATCATCGGAGGATTTTTAGCGACAGGAAGCTGGAGAGGTGCGGTATTACAGATCGTGCTTGTGATTGTGTCCTTTGTTATCTATTACCCGTTCTTCAAAGCGGCAGATAAGAGAAACTTATTGAAAGAAAAAGAAGGTGCAAACTAATGAGTATAAAAATTTGGTATCAGACAGAAGAGCAGGAATTTCTGCATGCAGAGATGCAGCATTATTTTGAGGCAGTATTACAAATGCAGGCAGAAAAAGCATCCGAGCAAGATGCAGATCTGAAAGTGATCGTGGAAAAAGAAGATACAGATATGGATCATATCTGTATCGAACTCCACGGAGGAAAGGGGAAGATTCAGGCAGATTCTCAAGTGGGAGTACTGATTGCCGTGTATCGTCTTTTCCATGAATTTGGCGTGAGATATCTTCGTCCGGGCAGAAAGAATGAATTCTTCCAAGTTCTTTCCGAAAACGACTGGGCAGAAAAGGAAATCTCTATTGAGGAGACAGCAAGTTTCCGACACAGAGGAGTCTGCATTGAAGGAGCAGATTCTTATGAGAATCTGAGAGATTTTATCGACTGGCTTCCGAAGATTGGAATGAATACGTTCTTTATCCAGTTTGAAAATCCATACTCATTCTTTAAGAGATGGTATGAACATGAATTTAATCCATATGCAGAAAAAGAACCGTTCAATACAGAAATTGCTCAGGAGATGAGCGATCGGATCGATCAGGAGATGAAGGTCAGAGGAATTGTGCATCATCGTGTAGGTCATGGATGGACTGGGGAAGTGCTCGGATATTCTTCAAAGTATGGATGGGAATCAGGTCTTACCCTTCCGGAAGAGAAAAAACATCTTGTGGCAGAATTAAATGGAAAAAGAGAGCTGTTTGATACAGCGCCGATCTTGACAAGTCTTGACTTTGCAAATCCGGAAGTCGGAAACAAGATGGTAGAACTGATCGTCAATTATGCAAAAGAAAGAAGAGATGTAGATTATCTGCATGTATGGCTTTCCGATGCGAGAAATAATATCTGTGAATGTGAGCACTGTCAAAAAGATCTTCCATCAGATCAGTATGTCCGCATTTTAAATCAGCTGGATGAAGCGCTGACGAAAGAAGGTCTGGATACAAAGATTTGTTTCTTGTTGTACCATGAACTGTTGTTTGCGCCAGAGAAAGAAAAACTCAAAAATCCAGAGAGATTTACAATGATGTTTGCGCCGATCACGCGTACATTTGAAATGAGTTATGAAGATGTCAATTACGAAACAGATGTTCCGGAACCGAAGGCATATGTAAGAAATCAGATTGTGCTTCCGAATTCACTGGAAGAGAATCTTTCTTATCTTTTTGCATGGAAGAAGATGTTTGACGGAGACAGCTTTGTATATGATTATCCGCTTGGAAGAGCACATTATGGAGACCTTGGTTACATGAAGATCAGTCATGTGATCTACCGCGATATTCATTTCCTGAAAAACTTGCAGTTAAACGGATATATCAGCTGTCAGGAACTTCGGGCAGGATTTCCGCATAACTTCCCGAACTATGTTATGGGACAGATGCTCTGGAACAATACACGCGATTACGAAGAGCTCAAGGAAGAATACTTCAGCAGCATGTACGGAGAAAATTGGAAAGAAGTGATCACTTATCTGGAAAATCTTTCTGCATATTCTTCCTGCGATTATTTCAACGCAATCGGTGAGAGATTAAATCCAGTTCTGTCAGCAAGATATGAAGTGTGTGTAAATCTCGCAGAGGAGATGCTTCCGGTGATCGAGGCAAATACAGCCAAAAGAGATGGTCTTCAAAAGCAGGAGTGGAAACAGTTAGGATACCACAGAGAATATGCGATGAAGATGGCAGAGGCACTCCGTTTGATCAGTGCAGGAAAACATACAGAAGCACAGCGTATGTGGAGAGATGTACTTGACTTCATTCGCAGAAATGAAATGGCATTCCAACAAAACCTGGATGTGTACCGTGTCATCGAGGTAGCCAAGAATTATGCAGGATTCAAGTTGTAAAAGGACAAAAGTCCTTTTGTGATAAGGTGAGCGAATATGAAAAGAGACCATAAAAAAATCATTGTAACATTTTTGCTGCCACTACTTTTTCTGTATGCAGTATTTCAGTTATATCCATTGCTCCTAAATCTGTTTTATTCCATGTTGAATTGGAATGGAATTACAAAAACGGCAAATTTTGTAGGGCTGGACAATTATGTAGAAGTCCTGGGAGATGGTTTGTTTTGGAACGCAGTGAAAAACAGTGTATTGTATGCAGTGGCAGGAACTTTTTTTCAGGTAACAGTATCGTTCTTCCTTGCTTATCTTGTAGAGTATAATACATTTAAAAAGAAAAAAATGGTCCGCCTAGTATTTGTCATGCCAATCGTAGCAACTTCTGCTACGATTGGTATTCTGATGAAAAGTATTTTCAGCTATGATGGATTTGTCAATACGGTCATCAGCGGTGTTGGTCTTGAGAAGATTGAATGGCTGACAGAACCTAAGTGGGCATTTTTAATGATTATCCTTGTATCTGTATGGAAAGAGACAGGGACATTATTTATTTACTGGATGGCAGGATTTCAGATGGTATCTCCGGCAGTAATTGAAGCATCTAAGGTAGATGGAGCCAGTGAACCGGCGTTTGTCCGCTACATTTTGATCCCGACAATGAAGCCGGTCATCTTTACGGTTACTTCCGTGGCATTTTTAAATGCCTTGAAAATGTTTGATATCATACAGACATTGACGAGTGGAGGCCCTTATTTTTCGACAGATATGATATCGACTTATATTTACAGGACAGCATTTTCCAGTTCGTTTGGAGCGCCGAGACTTAGTTATGCAAGTGCGGCAGTCGTGATGTGTCTTGTATTTTTGATTTTGTGCAGTGGATTGATACGATTCTTTCAAAAGAAGTGGAAAGAAGGAAGAGAGGCATGTTAAAGAAAATTTTATTATTTGTAAGCACAGCAATCTGGCTTGCACCATTCCTGCTGATGTTGTTGATCGCATTCAGCAGTAAAAATACGAATTCCTTTTTGGAGTTGTTTGCAGACAATCGTGCTACCTTTCAAAATTTTCAAAATGCATGGGAGCAGGCGGAATTTTCCCGATATTTTCTGAACACTGTGATTGTGACGGTTGTTTCGGTTGTTGTGATTCTTGCAGTTACAGCGCTTGCGGGATATATTATGGGCTGTTTTGAGTTCCGGGCAAAAAAGATTATTTATACGGTGATGATGATTTCTATGGGAATCCCGACAATCTTTTTTACAATCCCGGTGTATCAGATTTTGCGGATGCTCCATTGCGAGAGTTCTTTGATTGGGCTGATTTTGGCAGAAGTCGGTGGTGGACATGTAATTTTTATTTTGTTGTTTTCAAAATTCTTTCAGTCGATCCCAAAAGCGCTGGAAGAATCTGCAGTGCTGGAAGGGGCGAGTGAATTTGATGTGTTTTTCCGAATCATGTTTCCGCTTGCGGGACCGGTGATCGGAACCGTAGTGATCACGCAATCAATCTGGACATGGAACTCTTTCCTGTATCCACTTATTTTGTCTGTGAATCAGCCGAAAATCCGTACACTTTCTGTCGGTCTGTATTCTTTCCAGGGAGAAAATATTGTGGAGTGGGGAAGTATTGCAGCGGGAGCTTGTATTACCATTCTTCCGATGCTATTGTTGTTTGTAACATTCCAAAAATATTTTATCCAGGGAATTTCAGGGGCAGTCAAAGAATAGCGGAAAGAAAGGGATGCCATATGAGAAAAAGAATTGCAGTGCTGTTGGCAGGAGCATTGATAGGTATGACTGGCTGTGGTGGAGTAAAAGTCGTAAGTCCGGAAGCAAGCAACAGCAGTCAGAAAGCAGAGTTTGAAAAAATTAGGACACCGGAGGATGAAAAAGTCGTATTGAATATCGTCGACTGGAGTGACAGTACGAAAGATGCCAGAGAAAAATTGAATGAGCAGTTTATGAAGGATCATCCAAATGTCACTGTAAATTATACGACGCTGACACAGGCGCAGTTTAATGAAACGATGCTGTCCGGAATTCGGGCAGGAGATGCTCCGGACTTATTTCCATTACCGTCTACGGTTACGTTTTCCACGGCAGTCAGTGAGGGATGGTTTCTTCCGATGAATCTATATTTGGAAGAAGATTTCTTTGCGCAGATCCAGCCGGAATTTCTATGTGAAAATGTTACAATGAAAGGGGAAGATGTCTATCTACTTCCAGAAGCGGTAGACATTCCGAGTGCACTTTTATTTTATAACCGGGCTCTCTTGGAAGAAGTGGGGGCAGAGATTGATCCGGAGAAAGTAACCTGGGAGGAGTTTCGACAAGTCTGCGAGCAGGTTACGGAAAATGGAGATGGCAAGTATTACGGCATGGTTGCAAGCGGTGCACAGAAAAACCGTATGGATATTGAGCTTCGTGCATTTTCAGAAGTAGGAGGAGCAAAATTAGGACCAGCAGGACAAGTATTTTTACAGGAAGAGCAGACAACATTTGCAGATCCTGAAGTGGTTCAAGCGTTTGACCTCTATCAAGAGTTGTATGAAAAAGGATGTTTTCATCCGGATACAGCATCGTTGACAGCGCCGGAGGCAAGAAAGCTGTTTGGAGAAGGCAAGGCAGCATTTCTTGTGCAGGGAGCATGGTGCATTCCAGTTTGGGAGAAGGATAATCCGGATTTGGATTTCGGAGTGATGAAAGTTCCGGTGAATGAAAAACTTCCGGATGGGAAACTACTGCGTCCGTTTACAAAGGGATGGATGGGAATTTCAGCGAACAGTAAACACCCGGATGTTGCGGCAGAATATTTAAAATATCTCTATTCTTATGAATATCAGAAAAAACTGATGGCGCAGGGAGGATTTGTGTCTGTGCGAGGGGATCTCGGAGAAAAAGATATTGAGAATGAACATATGAGACGTTATTATCAATATGCGATGGAACAGAGCATTGCTGTTCCGAATCCGGTGGCAGAAAACGGCAATATCGAGCTGGTTTACAGTATGATCCAGCCGGTTGTTCCGGATTTTGGTGACATTGCCTCTTCTATTTTTTCTGGAAAAGAGATTTACAAAAAAGAATTAAAAAACTACGCGAGTCAGATGCAGGAGAACCTGGAACGATCCGTAGAAACCGTGAAGAAGCAGAAGGATATCTCTTTGTCAGATTTTAATTATAAGGACGGAAGGTAGAGAAGTTCCTTTTGGAATTGCTTTAGACAGAAAAATAAAAATGTTTTGAAAAGATGTAAAAAGTATTGACAAATTTATATTTCTGTAATAAATTAATAAAAAATAACTTTTTAAACCGTTGAGAAAGAGGAGTAGGTTATCAAACGACATCCCAGAGAGTGGCAGGAGGTGCGATTGCCATATGAAGTTGATGATTGAATGGACTTTCGAGGGCGGCCTGAAATCAGTAGGAGAGTATGGTACGTCGGGAACCGAACCCGTTATCAATCAGGAGTGTATGTTAGTACATGAGAAAGAGGACAGTACGTGTCAATTTGAGTGGTACCGCGATAATAATACCTATTATTACCGTCTCAAGCAAGAGCTTGAGGCGGTTTTTTTCGTGTTGGCAAGGATCGTGAGCATTTTTCCAGGAAGGCGCTCGTTGTGCTTGCACAAAAGAGAGCATTACTGGAAAAATATTCGCGGGCTGCCCGCGACTGAGAGGCGAAGCCTCGAAGTGCTCACGATCCGAATTGTCTAATCTTTGCTAACATCATAGTTATCTGCCTGGCAAGTGGATATCAGCATAATTAAAAAAGGAAAAGGAGCAGAGAAAGATGATGAGAAGAATGAGTAAAAAGGTAGGAAAATTAACAGGAAGTCTGGCAGCTGTGCTAGCGATTGTAGCAATCACAGGCTGTGGAAGCAAGCAGGAAGCAAAGAAAGAGCAAGGAGAGCAAATCTATCGTATCGGTATCTCACAGTTTGCGGAGCATGCCTCTCTTGATAACTGCAGGGAAGGGTTTTTGGAAGGATTAAAAGAAGAAGGGTTGGAAGAAGGGAAAAATCTAAACATCGAAGTGAAAAATGCAGCGGCGGATATGGGCACTGCAAGTCAGATTGCGGATCGGTTTGTGGCAGATCAGATGGATCTGATCTGTGCAATCGCAACCCCAAGTGCACAGACTGCATTTAATGCGGCGATGGATACAGAGATTCCAGTCATCTATACGGCGGTGACAGATCCAGAAACGGCAGAGTTGGCAGGAAAAGATAAAAAGCCGGCAGGGGAAGTGACCGGGACAAGTGACAGACTTCCGATCAAGGATCAGCTTGAAATGATTCGTCAGATTCTTCCAGAAGCGAAAAAAATCGGGATTCTCTATACGACAAGCGAAGTAAACTCTTTGTCCGCAATTCGAGTATATGAAAACTATGCAGAAGATTATGGATTTGAGATTGTGACAGCAGGTGTCAGCAATACATCGGAAATTGCGATGGCAGCAGAAGCATTAGTAGGAAAGGTAGATTGTCTGACTAATCTGACAGATAACACGGTAGTAAATTCCCTTCCGACGATTCTTGAACGAGCAAAAGAAGCAGAGATTCCAGTATTTGGAAGCGAAATTGAGCAGGTCAAGCTTGGATGTCTGGCGGCAGAAGGACTTGACTATGTGGAACTTGGAAAGCAGACTGGGAAAATGGCAGCAAAGATACTGACAGGAGAGGCAAAGGCATCGGAATTGGAATATGAAGAGATTTCAGGAGGAAATCTTTATTTGAATACTGCAGTGGCAGAACAACTGGAGATCTCTTTTGGAGAGGAACTTTTGGAAAACGCTGAGATATGCGAATAAAGGATATGAGGAAAGGAAGGCAGGAAAATGAGCTTGATCATAACAACAATGGAGCAGGGTTTCATCTATGGAATACTTGCTCTTGGTGTCTATATTACTTATAAAATACTGGATTTTCCAGACTTAACTGTAGATGGAAGTTTTCCGCTCGGCGGAGCGGTAGGAGCTGCGCTGATCACAAAGGGAATATCCCCATTTCTGGCACTGCTTCTGGCATTTCTGGCAGGAGCGCTGGCAGGAATGCTCACTGGATTGATTCATGTGAAAGGAAAAGTCAGAGATCTTCTGGCCGGGATCATTATGATGACAGCTCTGTGGACGGTAAACTTACGGATTGCCGGGACGGCAAATGTCCCACTGTTTTCTCAGAAAACCATTTTTAAAAATAATCTGATCGATAGGATGTTTCCGGGAACATTTAGAAACTATGCCACACTGGCACTGATCTTTGTTATTGCGGTTGAGGCAAAATTATTGTTGGATCTTTATTTGGGAACAAAGTCAGGATTTCTTCTGCGGGCGGCAGGTGACAACGACAAGTTAGTCACTTCTCTTGCAAAAGATGCAGGAAATGTGAAAATCATCGGACTTGCGATTGCCAATGGTCTTGTGGCACTTGCGGGATGTGTATTCTGTCAGGAGGAGAGGGTTTTTGAAATTTCCATGGGAACTGGGGCGATGGTCATCGGGCTTGCCAGTGTGATCATCGGAACGAGCCTGTTTCGCAAGCTTTCCTTTCTGAAAACAACTACCACTGTCTTTTTCGGAGCGGTGATTTACAAGTTGTGTGTCGGTATTGCAATTAAAAACTTTGAACCAAGAGACATGAAATTGATCACAGCAGTGCTGTTTCTTGTGATTTTGTTGATCAGTACGGAGAGAAAAAGGAAGGTGAAAGGAAATGCTTGAATTAAATCATATTTATAAATACTATAATCCTGGGACGGTTCATGAAATGTGTTTATTTGAAGATTTTGGAATGAAAATAGATCGGGGGGATTTTGTTTCTGTGATTGGAAGTAATGGGTCAGGGAAAACCTCTCTTTTAAATCTAATCTGTGGCAGTATCCTGCCGGAAGCAGGGCAAATCTGCATGAACGGGAAAGACATCACAAAGGAAAAGGAGTATAGGAGAAATCAGAAGATTGGAAGAGTGTATCAGAATCCTGCATTTGGTACTTGCCCGGGGATGACGATTCTTGAAAACATGGCGATAGCGGATCACAAAGGAAAACGTTATGGATTTGCAAGAGGAATCAATAAAAAACAGATTTCCTATTATCGGGAACTATTATCTTCCTTAAGACTTGGTCTGGAAGAAAAGTTGGAGACAAAAGTGGGAGCATTGTCCGGCGGACAAAGACAGGCAATGGCTCTTTTGATGGCTACGATGACACCGGTGGATCTTCTGATTCTCGATGAACATACAGCGGCGCTGGATCCAAAGACGGCAGAGCGGATCATGGAGCTGACAGATGAAATTGTGAAAAAGAAACAATTGACAGCGATCATGGTGACACACAATCTTCGCTATGCTGTAGAGTATGGGAATCGGCTCTTGATGATGCATCAGGGAGAGATCATAATGGATCGGTCAGGCAAAGAAAAGCAGCAGACAAGTGTGGAAGAAATTTTAAAGTTGTTTAATGAAATCAGCATTGAGTGCGGCAACTAAAATAGAAGAGAGAACATAAGGATGGAACAGCAATGTCCATCCTTATTTTTCACAAAATTTAGAAGAACGGAAACGAAGATTTTTGTATAATATTTTCGCGCAGTTCTTGTTGACGGTGCTTGCAGGAAGTGGTAATATTGTTCGTGCAGACACATTATCTAGTTTGCTAAAAGATAATAAAACACTAAATATAGATGAAATAATGGGGAAAGGAAGCAAGTGTAGTATGGTGAAAGTAATCAAGAAAGACGGGACTTCAGAAGAGTTTAATGTACAGAAAGTAGTAGTCGCAGTCAATAAATCAGCTTATCGTGCATTGATCCAATTTACAGATGCAGAGCTTGAATTTATCTGTAAATTTGTGGAAGAGAAAGTAAGAGATATGGGAGTGGAAGAAGTCCGGATTGCCGAGATGCACAACATCGTAGAAGGTGCATTGGAGAAAGTGAATCCGCTTGTGGCAAAGAGCTATCGTGATTACCGCAACTATAAGCAGGACTTTGTGCAGATGCTTGACGAGGTGTACAAAAAGAGTCAGTCAATTATGTACATCGGTGATAAGGAGAATAGTAATACAGACAGTGCGCTCGTATCTACAAAGCGCAGTCTGATTTTCAATGAACTGAATAAGGAACTTTACAAGAAGTTTTTCCTGACAACAGAAGAGATTCAGGCATGCAGAGATGGATACATCTATATCCACGACATGTCCGCGAGACGCGATACAATGAACTGCTGTCTGTTCGATGTAAAGAACGTGCTGAGCGGGGGATTTGAGATGGGAAATCTCTGGTACAATGAGCCGAAGACACTGGATACAGCATTCGATGTGATCGGAGATATTGTTCTAAGTGCAGCAAGCCAGCAGTACGGTGGATTTACTGTGCCAAGTGTAGATGATATCTTAGAGCCGTTTGCAGAGAAATCATTCCATAACCATGTGGAGAAATATCTGGGACTTGGAATCGAGCGGGAGAAGGCAGAAGAGGTCGCATGGAAAGATCTGGAAAAAGAGATGGAGCAGGGCTTCCAAGGGTGGGAATACAAATTTAACTCCGTATCTTCCAGCAGAGGAGATTATCCGTTTATCACAGTGACAGCAGGAACCGGAAGAAGCCGTTTTGCAAAGCTTGTCACGATCACGATGCTGAAAGTCAGAATGAACGGACAGGGAAAAGAAGGTCATAAAAAGCCGGTATTGTTCCCGAAAATCGTATTCCTCTATGATGAGAACCTGCATGGACCGGGAAAAGAACTGGAAGATGTATTTGAAGCAGGAATCGAATGTTCAAGAAAGACAATGTATCCGGACTGGCTGAGTCTGACTGGAAAAGGCTACATCGCAAGTATGTATAAGCAGTATGGTAAAATCATCAGCCCGATGGGATGCCGTGCATTTTTATCCCCATGGTACGAAAAGGGGGGCATGTATCCAAAAGATGAGACAGATACACCGGTATTTGTCGGAAGATTTAACATTGGTGCAGTAAGTCTTCACTTGCCAATGATCTATGCAAAGGCAAAACAAGAGAACAAAGATTTCTATGAAGTACTTGATTATTACCTGAACCTGATTCGGAAGCTTCATATCCGTACTTATGAGTATCTTGGTGAGATGAAAGCATCGACGAATCCGCTCGCATACTGCGAAGGTGGATTTTACGGTGGAAAGCTTGGACTGCACGACAAGATCAAGCCACTCTTAAAGTCAGCGACAGCTTCCTTTGGAATCACAGCATTCAATGAGCTTCAGCAGCTTCATAATAAAAAGTCACTTGTAGAGGACGGCACATTCGCACTGGAAGTATTAGAGTACATCAACAAGCGTGTCAACGAATTTAAAGAAGAAGATGGACATCTGTATGCAATCTATGCGACACCGGCAGAAAATCTCTGCGGGCTTCAGGTAAAGCAGTTCCGCAAGAAATACGGAATCGTAGAAAACGTATCTGATCGTGAATATGTCAGCAATGGATTCCACTGTCATGTGACAGAAGACATCACACCGATTGAAAAGCAGGATCTGGAGTATCGTTTCTGGGAACTCAGCAACGGAGGAAAAATCCAGTATGTGAAATATCCGATCAACTACAATAAAGAAGCAATCAAAGCCCTTGTGCGCCGCGCGATGGATATGGGGCTTTATGAAGGGGTCAATCTGTCTCTGGCGTACTGCGATGATTGCGGACACGAAGAACTTGCGATGGATGTCTGCCCGGTATGCGGAAGCAAAAATCTGACGAAGATCGACCGGATGAATGGATATCTTTCTTATTCAAGAGTCAAAGGAGATACACGTCTGAACGATGCAAAGATGGCGGAAATCGCAGAAAGGAAGAGTATGTAAGATGCGATATCACAACATAACAAAAGACGATATGCTAAACGGGGATGGCCTTCGTGTCGTATTGTGGGTGGCAGGCTGCTCCCACTGCTGCAAAGAATGCCACAACCCGATCACATGGGATCCAAACGGGGGATTGGATTTTGATCAGGCAGCAAAAGAAGAGCTTTTTGAGGAACTTTCCAAAGATTATATCAGTGGAATCACATTTAGCGGAGGAGATCCGCTTCATGTCAGAAATGCTTATGATGTCAAAGAATTGGCAAAAGAAATCCGGGAGAAATTTCCACAAAAGACAATCTGGCTTTACACAGGTTCTCTCTGGGAGGAAATCAAAAACACGGAGATTGTGAAATATCTCGATGTGCTTGTAGATGGCGAATTCGAGTGTGATAAAAAAGATGTAAGTCTTCACTGGAAGGGAAGCGCAAATCAGAGAGTCATCGATGTACAGGAGTCTCTTCGCCAAGGGAAAGTGATCTTGCACGATTCCTAAAAATTTATTTTTTGTCGGCGAAAATGTAAGCTTGTCCGGCAGAAAGACTGGGAAAGAAAACGATAGATTAGCCGGGACTTCTTATGATTTTCAGCATGGAGGAACCGGCTATCTGTTTCGGAATACAGAAACAGAAAGAAGAAACAACAAGAGAGAAAATAGAAACGGGAGAAAACAAATGAAACGAATTGCAAAATTTCAGAAAGTAAGTTACGAGCAGTTTACAGAAGGATGGATCGATACTTTTGGTGCTACCAATGCAGAAGAAATCAAGACGATTTACGATCATATCAAACTTCCAAAGCGTGCTACTTCAGGATCGGCAGGATATGATTTCTATGCACCGGTGACATTGACACTGAAACCAGGGGAAACTGTGAAAGTTCCTACAGGAATCCGTGTGGAGATGGAAGAAAATTGGGTTCTAAAATGTTATCCGAGAAGCGGTCTTGGATTCAAATATCGTCTGCAATTAAATAATACGGTTGGAATTATTGACAGCGATTACTTTTACTCTGATAATGAGGGACATATTTTCGCAAAGATTACAAATGATACAAATGAAAATAAAACCGTTGAGATTCCAGAAGGAACAGGATTTATGCAGGGAATCTTTGTGGAATATGGAATCACAGTTGACGATGATGTGACAAGTGTGAGAAACGGTGGTTTCGGAAGTACGACACAGTCATAGAAAATGCGAAAACTGTAAAAAAGTATGATAAAGTACTTGCAATCCATAGATTTGCTATGCTATACTTAAACGGTCGTAAAAAACACGCATATGGCAATCTCTGCCGGTGCCAATATTCTTCAATGGATTCTGAATAGGACATTCATCTGTATTTCATTTGAGAGAAAGATGACAGCCAGATAAGATCAGGACCGCATTATATATAGAAGAAACGGTTGCAGAGTACAGGAAATATGCGGAAGAGTAAAAACCAATGGAGGAAAAATCATGAGCGTTATTTCAATGAAACAGTTATTAGAAGCAGGTGTTCACTTTGGACATCAGACAAGAAGATGGAACCCTAAAATGGCAGAGTACATCTACACAGAGAGAAACGGAATCTACATCATCGACTTACAGAAATCAGTTGGAAAAGTAGATGAAGCTTACAAAGCAATCTCTGACATCGCAGCAGAAGGAGGAACAATCCTTTTCGTTGGAACAAAGAAACAGGCACAGGATGCAATCAAATCTGAAGCAGAACGTTGTGGAATGTTCTATGTAAACGAGAGATGGTTAGGTGGAATGCTCACAAACTTCAAGACAATCCAGAGCAGAATCGCACGCTTAAAAGATATCGAAAGAATGGCAGAAGACGGAACATTCGACGTATTACCTAAGAAAGAAGTTATCGCAATCAAAAAAGAGTGGGAGAAACTTGAAAAGAACTTAGGCGGAATCAAAGATATGAAGAAAGCTCCAGATGCAATCTTTATCGTAGACCCTAAGAAAGAAAGAATCTGTGTTCAGGAAGCACACACACTTGGAATTCCGTTGATCGGTATCGCAGATACAAACTGTGATCCAGAAGAATTAGACTATGTAATTCCAGGAAACGATGATGCAATCAGAGCAGTTAAGTTAATCGTTGCTAAAATGGCAGACGCTGTAATCGAAGCAAACCAGGGTGTTACAGGAGAAGAAGAAATTTTTGAAGAAGTAACAGAAGAAGCAGCTGAAGAAGTAACAGAAGAAGCTTAAGATTGGAACTAAATGCTTCAGCCTGAATACAGGTTGAAGCATTTTTTTAAAGAAACTATTATCAATGGAGGAAATGATCATGGCAATCACAGCTAGTATGGTAAAAGAATTAAGAGAGATGACAGGTGCAGGAATGATGGACTGCAAAAAAGCTCTTAATGAAACAAACGGAAACATGGACGAAGCAGTAGAATACTTAAGAAAGAACGGACAGGCAAAAGCTGACAAGAAAGCAGGAAGAATTGCAGCAGAAGGTCTTGTAAAAGCTGTTGTAAAAGATGACAAAGTAGCAGCAATCGTAGAAGTAAACTCTGAAACAGACTTCGTTGCTAAGAATGCTGACTTCCAGGCATATGTAGAAGAAGTTGCAAATCAGGCAGTAGCAACAGAAGCAGCTGATATGGATGCTTTCTTAAGCGAAGCATGGTTAGCAGACAACACAAAGACTGTAAAAGATGCTTTGACAGAGAAAATCGCTGTTATCGGAGAAAACTTAAGCATCAGAAGATTTGAAAAAGTAGTTACAGACGGATGTGTAGTACCTTACATCCACGGTGGCGGAAGAATCGGTGTTTTAGTAGAAGCTGAGACAGACGTAATCAACGACGAGATCAAAGCTTGCTTAAAGAACGTAGCAATGCAGGTAGCAGCTATGTCTCCAAAATACGTTTCACGCGATGAAGTATCTGCAGAATACTTAGAGCACGAAAAAGAAATCTTATTAGCTCAGGCTAAGACAGAAAACCCAGAGAAGCCAGACAACATCATCGAAAAGATGATCATCGGACGTCTCAACAAAGAATTAAAAGAAATCTGCTTATTAGATCAGGCATACGTACAGGATGGTGACTTATCTGTTGCTAAATATGTAGAAAAAGTAGCAAAAGAAAACGGTGCTAACGTAACAGTTAAGAAATTCGTTCGTTTCGAAACTGGAGAAGGATTAGAGAAGAAAAACGAAGACTTTGCTGCTGAAGTGGCTGCACAGATGGGAAACTAAATATTTCTTATAAGTAAATCGAATTACACATAGAAATTACAGGGGGCGGTGATGAATCGTCCCTTTTCCTTTAGAAAGACAGATTGGTTTACTATCGCCAATCTGTCTTTTAATATATATAAAGTAGGTAGAGTCCAATAAAAAGTACTATAATGGCATATGTTTAAAAGGTTAATGAGGAAAGGGAAGTCTAAGCAAATATAATGTCGAGGGAAATGAAAAGACAGGTTGAGGAACGACGTAAGATATTAGAGTAAAAATTTGAAGAAAAGTATGAATGAATTCCTGATATTTTGGGTTATACATGCTTTCGGACAAGTGAGAAGGGGAGTTTTACGGTTACGGGATTGACATGGGCAAAAGCGATTGTGGTAGAGTATGCATTATCAGAAACTGAGGTGAAAAAGAACCTATTTGAGGATGGAGACTTGTTCTACTTGAATGAACTAGATGAAGACCAGATGTTACAAGTTATGATACAAGAAATAGAAGCGTAGATATATCTCTGATTGAAAAAGTTGGCGACACTATTCTATAGTATTTTAGGAAATATGCGCCCGGTTTATGAGATGATTAGAAGATATATACGAATTTTGGACGTTATAAGATAAAAGGTGAACATTATGAATCAAGAGAAAATTGTTCAATTAAAACAAGGTTTAACAACAGCCTTTATTAATCAAAATATTTCTTCAAACTTGGCTTATAAGCCACAGTTTGTATCAAATAATTATAGAGAAGGAAGAAAAGTTATTTCATCCATCGAGGATGAACTTTTGTTATGCGAAGAATTTGCAATTAGCGTTGCATTTATTACTATGGGAGGGATTACACCGCTTCTTCAGACTTTGAGAGAACTAGAACAACGCGGGATATCCGGCAAAATTCTAACAACGGATTACTTGATGTTTAGCGATCCCAAAGCACTTCGTATCCTCGCAAATTTTAAAAACATTCAATTAAAAATGTTTATTACCGAGAATTCTAAAGAAGGATTTCATACGAAAGGGTATATTTTTAAAAAGGAAGAAATGTATCGAATTATTGTTGGAAGTTCCAATATGACATTAAGTGCACTTACAACAAATCGTGAGTGGAATACCAAAATTGTTTCGACAGAACAGGGAGAATATACGCAAAACATTGTTGCTGAATTTGAAAATTTATGGAATGCGCAGCAATCACTACCATTCGAACAATTTATAGAAGCTTACACTAATATCTACATAAAAAATAAAATTATTCAAAAGCAGAAAGAATTGGCGAAGCAAGCAGAAATTCCATCTTTGGAAGTATATCGTTTACAACCAAACTCTATGCAGATTGGTTTTATAAATAATCTTCGAAAAATTTATGAAACTGGAGAGGACAAGGCATTATTAATTTCTGCGACGGGTACTGGAAAAACTTACGCTTCTGCATTTGCAGCAAGAGAATTGGAATTTAAACGTGTGTTATTTTTAGTTCATCGTAATCAGATTGTCAAACAGGCATTGAAGTCTTATCGGAAAGTATTCGGTGGCCAGGTTTCTATGGGGATGGTGACTGGAAAATATCAAGATTACGATGCTGATTTTGTGTTTGCCACGATACAGACATTAAGTAAAACGGATATTCTTAGTCAGTATAACAGGGAGCATTGGGATTTGATTATTATTGATGAAGCTCATCATAGTTCTGCAGACAGTTACAAGAAAATTATGGATTATTTCAAGCCAAAGTTATGGTTGGGGATGACAGCAACACCGGATAAAGGCGATGATCATCTAGGAGATAGAAATATCTATGAAATTTTTAATCATCAGATTGCATACGAGATTCGTTTGCAAAATGCAATGGAGGAAAATTTGTTATGCCCATTTCATTACTTTGGACTCACTGATCTGGAGATTATCGCCGATGTCGGCAAATCATCGGAAGAAAAAGTTGAAAATTTTAGATATTTGACATCAGATGAGCGTGTGTTAAATGTAATCAAACAGGCAGAATTTTTTGGATATAGCGGAGAAAGAGTGAAAGGATTGATTTTTTGTAGCCGGATTGATGAAGCCCGTGAGCTATCTGTTAAGTTTAATGAAAAGGGCTGGAGAACTCTTGTGTTAAGTGGTGGTGATTCAGAAGCGGTGAGAGCAGCAGCGATTGAACGGCTTGCTGGTGAAGAGAAAGAAGATGCATTGGATTATATTATTTCTGTGGATATTTTTTCAGAAGGTGTAGATGTTCCAGAGATCAATCAAGTAATTATGCTTCGCCCAACAGAGTCGCCAATTATATTTATTCAGCAGTTAGGGCGTGGACTTCGCAAAGCAGAAGGCAAAGAATACGTAGTTGTAATTGATTTTATTGGAAATTATCGGAATAATTTTATGATTCCGATTGCACTTTCTGGAGATAGAAGTTACAACAAAGACAATATCCGTCGCTATGTAACAGAAGGGGGACGCGTAATTCCAGGAGCAAGTACGATTCACTTTGATGAAATTTCTCGAAAGAAAATTTTTCAGGCAATTGATAATGCAAATTTCAGTGATATTAAATTAATTCGTGAGAATTATGCAAATCTAAAAAATAAGTTGGGGCATATACCCGCACTTGCCGATTTTGATAAATATGGAGAGATGGATGTACTTAGAATCTTTGATAATAATAGCCTGGGATCTTATTATAAGTTTCTTGTAAAATATGAAAAAGAGTATACAATTCGTCTGTCGAAAGAGGAAGAAACCGTAATTGAGTTTGTTTCCAAAAAAATGGCGAGTGGAAAAAGAATTCATGAATTGGAAATGTTGAAGCGATTGCTCACATATCAACATGGAATAGTGGACTTATTAAAGAAATCATTGCGTGAAAAATATAATTGTTCTATGGATGATAATTGTGTAGAGAATGTTGTGAATATAATGACAAATGAATTTCCTACCAGTGCAGCTAAGAAGAGGTATGCTCAGTGTGTATTTTTGGAAAAAGAGGGTTCGGATTATGGTGTGTCTAAATTATTTGGAGAAATGTTGAAGAATAAGGATTTCTATAACATTTTAGAAGAATTAATTAACTTTGGTATTTCGCGTTATAAGGAAAATTTTAGTATGAGATATCAAGACACGGACTTAGTTCTGTATCAGAAGTATACATATGAAGACGCTTGTCGTTTGTTAAATTGGGAAAGAAATGAAGTGCCATTGAATATTGGTGGATATAAATATGATAAGAAAACAAAAACGTTTCCTGTATTTATTAACTATGACAAGCAAGAAGATATTAGTGATACAACCAAATATGAGGATCACTTTATTAGCAATAATCGCTTGATTGCAATTTCGAAAAGTGGTAGAAGTATAGAATCGGAAGATGTGCAGAATTTCTTAAATGCGAAAGAACGAGGAATAGATGTGCAGCTTTTTGTGAGAAAGAATAAAGATGATAAAATTTCCAAAGAATTTTATTATCTTGGTAGAATGGCTTCAACTGGAGGTGTAAAAGAATTTATCATGCCCAATACAGATAAAACAGCAGTGGAAATTGAATGGGTATTAGATACTCCGGTGAGAGAAGATATTTATGAATATATTGTAAATGGATAATAGAAACGGTGGGAGATCAAATGAAAACAATTAGAGTAGTGGCAGCGATTATCATTGATGAGGGGAAAATATTTGCAACTCAGAGAGGATATGGGGAATTCAAAGGTGGTTGGGAATTTCCGGGAGGAAAGATTGAGCCTAATGAAACACCGGAAGCAGCAATTGTAAGAGAGATAAAAGAAGAATTGGACACAGAAGTTCAGGTAATTGAATTGCTGGATACAGTCGAATATGATTATCCGAAATTTCATTTATCAATGGATTGCTTTGTCTGTCAGGTTCGATCAGGAGACTTAGTATTAAAGGAGCACAAGGCAGCTGTATGGCTGACCAAAGACGCTTTGTATAGTGTAGATTGGTTGCCGGCAGATCGTGTCTTGATTGAGAAAATAGAGAAAGTAATATAGTCTTTTAAGAAATGATGAGAGCGCTTGTAGAAATACGGGTGCTTTTATTATGCGGAAAATGAGAGAGGAATTTGATCAAGCATTGACAATAAGGGGAAGGTATGATATTATAAAAAGCAATTAATTCAATATAGTAAAGTGGTCAATTACTAACGTGATAACGCAAGAAAAAGGAGGATGAAAAGAATGAAAAGGAATTTAGCAATATTTTTGATGGGAATGACAATCGCAACAATGGTGCTCGGGGGATGCAAAGATAAAGAAAATATTTCCAAAAAGGATGGCAAGGAATCTGAGAGTGTGGAGGATAAGAAGACATTTACAGTGGGATTTGATGCAGAATATCCACCATATGGATATATGGATGAAAATGGAGAATATACAGGATTTGATTTGGAACTGGCAGAAGCAGTCTGTGAACTGGAAGGTTGGGAGCTGGTGAAAAAACCGATCAACTGGGATTCGAAAGATATGGAATTAAATTCCGGCGCAATTGATTGTATTTGGAATGGATTTACTATGAATGGAAGAGAAGAGGAGTATACATTTTCTACTCCGTATGTAGATAACAGTCAAGTAATCGTTGTGGCAGAGAAATCCGGCATGAAAACATTGGAAGATTTGCAGGGAAAGAGCGTTGGCGTGCAGGCAGCAAGTGCTGCACTGGATCTTTTACAGAGTGAAGAAGAAGGTGGCCAGAAGGCACTGGCAGATACCTTTAGCGCTTTGAATGAGTTTGCGGATTATAATACGGCCTTTACAGAACTTCAGGCAGGTGCGCTCGATGCTCTTGCAATAGATGTAGGAGTTGCTAATTATCAGATCAAATCCAGAGGAGAAGGATACCAGATTTTGGAAGAAACTTTGAATACAGAGCAGTATGCAATTGGATTTAAAAAAGGAAATCAGGAATTATGCAATGTAGTCAATGCCGACCTGAAAAAATTGACAGAAGACGGAACGATTGCAAAGCTCGCGGAAAAATATGAGATTGCCGATATGGTAACTCTAAAATAAAAAAGATCCCTTTGAAAGAGGACTTCTTTTCAAGGAGATTCTGATAGGAGGAAGAAACATGAGTTTTGGGGTAATGTTGAGGCAAATGACAGCAGGGTTTGGACAGACTTGTCTGATTTTTGTCATGACACTGATTTTTTCGCTGCCTTTAGGGCTGTTGGTCTATTTTGGAAGAGTCAGTAGAATCAAACTAATCAGCTGGATTGTGAAAATTTATATCTCGGTGATGCGGGGAACACCCTTGATGCTGCAACTTCTAGTATGGTATTTTGCACCATATTACTTGTGGCAGATGAATATTGGAGGATACAAGCTGACAGCAATTCTTCTTGGATGTTCTTTGAATTATGCAGCCTATTTTGCGGAAATCTATCGTTCTGGCATAGAGTCTATTCCAAAAGGGCAGTATGAAGCTGCTGCACTCCTTGGATATTCCAGACAGCAGACGTTTTTGAGAATCGTACTGCCACAGATGGTAAAAAATGTGCTCCCATCTGTGACAAATGAAGTAATCACACTGGTAAAAGATACATCTCTGGTATATTCATTATCTTACATTGAAATGTTTGCGGTAGCAAAACAGATTGCAGCAGCACAGACAACGGTTGTTCCATTTTTTATCGCTGGTGTATTTTACTATATTTTTAATTATGCAGTTGCATGGGGAATGGAATTGTTTGAAAAAAAGTTGAACTATTATCGTTAGGAGGTTTCCAGAATGAGTCTTTTAGAAATGAAACAGATCAAAAAAGAATTTGAAGGTACAACGGTAATTAAGGATCTTTCGCTCTCCGTAGAGGAGGGGGAGGTTTTGGCAATCATAGGGCCATCTGGATCCGGGAAGTCTACGTTGCTTCGCTGCGCAACAATGCTGGAAACTATCGATGACGGGGAAATACTATATCAGGGAAAGAAGGCAGTATGGATAGAGAATGGAAATCCAACCTTTCCGAAGAAGCAGGAGTTGAAAGAAATCCAGTCCTGTTTCGGTCTGGTATTCCAGAATTTTAATCTGTTTCCGCACTTTTCTGTCATAAAAAACATTGCAGATGCACCAATCCATGTGCAGAAGAGAAACAGGGAAGAAGTTTACGAGGAGGGAAAAAAGCTCTTGGCAAAGATGGGACTTTCGGATAAAGCAGAGGCATATCCTTATCAGCTTTCCGGCGGGCAGCAGCAGAGAGTGTCGATTGCGCGAGCACTGGCCATGAAACCGAAGATGTTGTTCTTTGATGAACCTACATCTGCATTGGATCCAGAGCTGACCGGAGAGATCTTAAAAGTAATCAAAGATCTGGCGGCAGAGCATATGACGATGGTGATCGTGACACATGAAATGGATTTTGCACGGAAGGTAGCGGATAAAATCGTTTTTATGGAGAATGGTGTCATCGCGGTGGAAGGAAATCCGGAAGAAGTCTTTGCATCTGATCATGGAAGAATGAGGGAGTTTTTGGGAAAATTATCCATGTGATTCTTTGTAAGCAACTTGCTTAATAGTAGGCAATGCCGTATACTTTATGTAAAGAAAAGTGCAGGAGAGAATCCTCGTGGGGAAAAGAGAATTGCATTTGCAGATGAGATTTTTTGCGAAAGCAGATTATGAAATATTTATATTGTAATTACAAAATGGAAAACAATAATATTTGGAAGGACAGGAAAGGAAAATGATTATATCACCGTCATCATTGGATATAAATCTAAGCCAGCTTCTTGATGAAGTTTTAGTGATAGGGCAAAGAAGATGTTAGACTTAATAGAAAAAACAATGGGGAAACTAGTGTCTGATTGTGATGCAGAAATTACAATGGAACAGTTTGACGCAAGCTTACTGTAAGCATTGATCTCTTGTCTGGGATTGCATAAAAAATGTGTCTGTCGCTCCAATCATATCAAGGGATGATTACCGTAGCAGAAAAAATGAGCAAGATGAAAAGCAATCTGAGCTGATTTATTATAGGGAAATAATGGGTTTATATTGCATTTGCCGTCTGGAAAGGAGACATATGATTTATACATTTAATGCAAAAGAATTCCTTTTGTATCCTGTTATGAAATCGTATTTCGAGCTTAGTGATAATGATGTTTATAAAGCGATTTGGGAAGGTTTTGAGTTGTTGTTAAAACAATTGAATAGAAAAAAGGTTTCTTATGATTCTCTAAAAAGTGCATTAATTCCAAACCAGGATAAAGATAGATTTGAAACATGTTTTATTATTGATTCTACTCAGATGGTATGTGCGGATTATGGAAATTATGTGTTTGAAAAGTTAATTTCCCTTTTAGATAAAGAAAGCGCTTATAGCATTTTGTGTGGAGATTATATTGATTTATTATATAAATATCGAACCGACTCCCAGCAACAACTTCGGTGGGAAATGAATAATAAATTGATAAGATGTCATAAGTCTGAATATAAGCATAGCAGTCAGTATTTTTTAGTTTATATAAATCGTCTAACCGGAAATCAAAGACTAAAAATTGTGGAAGGATTATATCAATATAAATGGTTTACTGGTTTTGTTGATGTAACACACAGTTCTTGCTTCAAAAGTTATATTTCCAATATATTGGAATCTGTTTGTATAAAAACAAAAAGTACTGTTATTATGTCACATCCATCGGATCATTCGGATGATGAAAATATAAATGTGAGAGGACTCCCATTTGAAGCAAATGGCTTTAAGATTATTAGTATCAATGAGGATAGTTATGGTGCATTTCTGAGCTATAAGCTAGAAAGTCAGATTCCGGATAAAGAAGATGTTGGGTTTTCCTTTAATGCGCTATTTCCCAAATTTGACTCATTTGAAAAAATTGAACTACACATTTCGGATGATAAATGGAATAAATACTTGACAAATAGCGAGAAGGGCAAAGGGCGAATTATGGAAACCTTAGGGTATAGTTCTATTGATAAAGAATGTTTTAGCAAGGAAGTTTTCAAACACATATGTGCAAACTATATTTATAATTTAAAAAAGAATGAATATGGAGACTTGATGTTTAATGTTTGTGTTGAGCTTCCTACAGTGAATGGTCATATCAGAAAAACAACAATAGCTTTGAAGTATCACCCTGAGAATGGAATAATTGAAGTTATAACAGTTACATAGTGTCAATGTATGTGGTCTTACGATTGACAAAATTAGTGAGAGTATCATCAAACGGATTTATTATCTGGTTCTTTCAGATAAGAAAGAGAATGGTGATGTTTATCGTAGAGTTCCGGTTTGTATTATGGCCGCACAGCATGAACCTATGCAGCTGTATCTTATTGAGTCAAAGATGGAAGAATTGGATTATTCAGAAATGTAAAAAGCTAAAATTAGAGCCTACAATAGATTGATATGGGCGTTTTTGTTGTATATGAGAATAGATTTTTGGGATAGCGTATGATATAATAAATTATCTGATTTGTGAAACAAGTTTCATGTGAGGGTTAGACTATGGTTAAGAACAATATTGAAGTTGATGTGAAAGTAAAATGCATAGAACAGGGTACTTCTCAGACGCAGATTGCAGAGGAAATCGGTACGACAAAATCCTATGTCAACAGGATTATAAAGAAACCGGATGGTGTCGTGAACAAAACTTTTGTTCAGATGATGGAAGCACTTGGGTATGACATTGAAATCACCTATTTAAAGCGTAAAGCGGATGGTGAATAATATGAACGAACTTCAAAAAATACAAATTGAATTGGTAACTGACCCTGCGGAACTTACTATAGGTGTTAATGATTTTGAAAGCATTATTTTCGACCTTAACTCACAGATTGAAATGCTCTCAAGCAAAGCTGATAAATGGGATTGCCTTGTAGCATTGGGGGCCGGCATAGTATGCGGTATGGTGGATATTTTCTGGACGGGAGAATTCTCGCTTGCCGAAGGCAGGGATATGTCAAGCCAGAAGGTTGACAATCTTGTAAAAAAGACCGCAAAGATGATGGGTTGTGAGTCGGATGACTTGAAAAAGTGCGTAAAATTTTTGGAGGAAAAATTTCCAATCTCTGCGGATGGAAACACTCCTGATTTTGGTGGTGGGCTGCAGCACCATCTGAGAGATTTTGCACATCACCCGACCATAGTTGGACTGGTATTTTCGCTGTTAACGCAGTTTACCTGTAAATCCTACGGAACAGATGTTGCCGGAAATTTTTTTATAGTTGATGTTCCCGAAAAGAGCAGAATTTTTATTGGTGAAGATACATCATCGAAAATAATAAACGGTACACTTGTATGGTTTTTCCATTTGATTAGTGATATTGCAGGTTCGAGTAGCACAGCTGGATTGAGCGGTGGTACAGGAATTCCAGGTCCTATTTTGTCTATTGCAAAGGAAATGTCAGTTCTTCCATTTTTCAAAAACCTGAAGAAGGACGATACGTCATTTTCGGTGTTCTTGTCCAAGTTGTTTAATGGAACACTGCTGGCCGAGCATGATGAAAACGGAAAAATCATCAAGGATACCGTAATTAAGTTGGATTTGCGCGGTGAGATGGGTGTAGCTGTTGAAATCGGTAAGCAAGCTATCCCTGTCATTACAAATGAATGCATAGTCAGAACATTTTACATGATCAGACAGCTTGCACAGCAGATTAAGCAAATCCATGTGACAAGCCTTGAAGATTTTAAGAAAATTAGAATTAAAGAGATACTTCCGGTTAATTCACCAAGTCTCACCAGGATGCTTACAATAGCAACTGGAGTGTTTACAGCACTTGATGTATCGGAAGCTGTTATTACAAAGAAGTATTGGGTATCTATAAACTATGTCGGTATAGGACGATTTACGCTTGCTTTAGGTGACGAGATGGTCTGGGCATTAAAACGTCGAGATGTCCGAAAGATAAAGGATATGTATGAAACGATTTATCGAAATACATATACAGATACTGACCAGAGAATATATGAGAGGATGGGTGATGATATGGAATATGATAAGTTTGGTCTTAATGAAGAACAGACAGAAATCCTCTATAACCTCGAATATTACAAAACACTTCATGATATTGAATGTACCAAGATTCCTGTTGGTGGAGAAAAAATTCGGCAGTTAAAAGGAGAATGGCTTGAAGAATGGAAGGGCTACATGACATCAGGCTTCACTGGCTTTATGAACAGTGCGAATGCTGAGTTGAATTGGTATACTTTTGATGAACTCAACGAGAGGATTAAAGCAAATGACCCAGACAGTCCCTGGTTTCGACTTGTTCTTCTGGAAGCAATGCTTTTTGAGCCATATTTTCCGCTAACTACCGAAACTGATAAAAAAGGTAATGAAGTGCCGAGTAAAAAGTATTCTTCGGTGAATACACCGATATCAGGGTACAAAAAGAGTGATGGTGATAAGTTTTTAGATGATGTATTTGCCGGGAACTATCATCTGACAGGGTATGTAAAACGCTTAAGAAAAAGTTATGACAAGGTGTGCCGTGAACTGAATGAAGTTCTGAAAACAGCAATCACTTCTATTGCAATTACAGCAGGTGTTGCGATTATTACTATTGCCACAGCAGGAGCATTAGCACCTACCATAGCGGTAGCTTTAGTTGGATCCAATTTTGCCGGATTGAGTGGTGCTGCCCTGACAAGTGCCTGCTTAGCGTATCTCGGTGGTGGAGCAATTGCTGTCGGAGGACTTGGAATAGCAGGTGGAACGATAGCCATTGTCGGCGGTGGAGCAATTCTCGGTGTGGGAGTAGGTGCTGGCGTTGGTGGAGCAGCCGGTGCTATCAGTCTTATGGGAAAGAAAAACACCATCTTGCAGTCTGCCAAGTTGTTGGTATCGGTTAGAGAAGTATTCTTAAATGATGAAAAAGATGTTGAATACTCTAGTACGGTTTACGAGAAATACGTTCAGAACATTGCAGAAATTGAAAAAGGATTGATTGGGCTTAGACTGAAGGCCGATGTGGTCGATAATAAAGAAAAGAAGAGATTGAAAGCCGAAATCAAGAGTGCTGAAGATTCTGTAAAAGCTATGAAAATTGCGATGAAGAGCATGAATAAATTCATCAGTTCGTATGCAGTTGGCATGGGAATTACAGAGTAAGGTGGTGTAGATTATGGGAGAAAAGAAAATACAAGAATATCCATGGGTTGCATTTTATATTGAGTTTGCAAATAAGCTGCTTGCCTTTGTCAATGATCGTAAGCCACTGGTGGAAATTATCAAGAGTGTTTATGAACAGATAGGTATCAATCTGCCGAAACTCGAAAAGGACGGAGAGGTATTTGATATCGACCCGTTTACCCTATTTGGTCTTTTTGATAAGGGCATCACAACAGAAAACCGCATTAAAATCATCACCGCATTTGCTGAAAAGCTGGGTGTGACTGCAACGGTGCCAACCGAATTTGAGGGTGTTCCAGTGTTGAACAACCAGAAAGCAACCTACTATTATTTTATAGGTAAAGGTGACCGTGGTGATGATGATATCGATAATTTGTGGAAAGTGTTCACCTCTGCTGTTGAATATGCGGATAAGAATACTGACAGCAGCAAAGCGGAGTTTATTAAGTATTATGATCTGTGCTTGAAGCAAAAAGGTATTCGGTGGAATATCACTATGGGTCTGTACTGGGTACGCCCATATACTTATATCAATTTGGATTCTCGTAATCGATGGTTTATCTCCAGTGTGGCAAATACCTCTGCAACCTTTGTGGAGATGCTGCCTAAATTCGATAGTGTTCCTTCCGGCGAAGAGTATCTCAAGCTGTGCAAGGCATCTGTTGATTTAATTTCGTCCGGTGACTATGAGTATGGTAGCCTTCCTGAATTATCTGCTTCTGCCTGGGCTACAGCCAAGGAAGACGATGAAGTAGAAAAGACTGCCGCAGAGGTCGAAAAGACGTTCAGAAAGTGGCTGGCAACACAGACATCCGAAAATGGAACTCCTTTGAAGGGAACAACAATCTCCAACAATGCGAATGCAATTAAAAAAGTTTGTACAGAGATGACGCTCCCGGATTTCCCGGATTTGCGTTATCTATTCAGTGTTACCGATTTGGATTTGTTTAAGCAGATCCGTGAAGCTATTCTTAAGCATCCAGATTACAAGACTATTGATAAAAAACATGGTAATGGTTATCTCAATTCTGCCATTACTATCTGGTATGAAAAATTCCTCGTTTGGCTTGCTGAGGGCGGTGAAATAACTGAGCCTGAAAAGGTAGAAGCTATGCCTGACGTTGATGTCCGTACAACGCACTACTGGCTCTATGCCCCTGGCGAGAATGCATTCAAATGGGAGGAATTCTATAAAAGCGGAATAATGGCCATTGGTTGGTCTGACATTGGAGATTTGTCTGCATACTCAACTCGAGAAGAGATGAGGAAAGCCATGGCAGATGTTTGGGGCAATGAAAAAACATATAAAATTCCAAGCTTAGCTACATGGCAATTCGCAAATGAAATCCAACAGGGTGATATTATCTTTGTAAAGCGTGGTCGTGACACGGTTATTGGTCGTGGTATGGTAACATCGGACTATCTATATGATGAGACGGTTTCCGATGATTATAAGCATATCCGTGAAGTAAAGTGGACACATAGTGGTGAGTGGCCTCATCCTGGTATGGCCGCAATGAAAACCCTTACTGATATTACCGCATATACCGAATACATCGCAAAACTGAACGATTTGTTTGCAGAGGACATCGCCGACGAAGACGAGAATCAGCCAGAAATCGTATATCCTCCATATACAGCAGAAGATTTCCTCAAGGAAGTGTATATGGAAGAGACGGATTATAATACGTTGGTAGCTGTTCTGAAAAACAAGAAGAACATTATCTTGCAGGGTGCACCCGGTGTTGGTAAGACTTTTGCTGCAAAAAGACTAGCATATTCCATCATGGGAGTGAAGGACAAGGATAGAATTATGATGGTCCAGTTCCATCAGAGCTATTCTTATGAAGACTTCATCATGGGCTTCCGTCCCTCTGCTACCGGATTTGAATTGAAAAAGGGTGCATTCTACAACTTCTGCAAGAATGCTGAAACCGATAGCGATAATGATTATTTCTTCATTATCGACGAAATCAACCGTGGTAATTTGAGTAAGATTTTCGGTGAGTTGTTTATGCTTATCGAAACAGACAAGCGTGGCATTGAGCTTCAGCTTCTCTACTCGGATGAAAGATTCTCTGTTCCGGCGAATGTATATATCATTGGTATGATGAATACAGCAGACCGTAGCTTGGCTATGTTGGACTACGCTCTTCGCCGTCGATTTGCGTTCATCGATTTGAAGCCGGGATTTGAAACCGAAGGTTTCCGCACTTACCGCATAGGTCTGGAGAACGACAAGTTTAACCACCTCATTGCTGCGGTAGAAACACTGAATAATGTTATTGCCGCAGATGATTCTCTGGGCGAAGGGTTCTGCATCGGTCACAGCTATTTCTGCAACCTGAATCCCGATAATCTGGATGACCAGGCACTCAGTGCTATCGTGGAATTTGAACTTATCCCTCTACTGAAGGAATACTGGTTCGATGAACCGACAAAGGTCAGAGATTGGAGTAATAATTTAAGGAGTGCGATTAAGTGATCCCTATTCAGAATGTTTACTATATGCTGTCGTATGCGTTCCAAGTGTTGAACGAGCAGGGCTATAAAAGCCTTGCTACAGAACAATTTAATAACACGGCCGAACTGTGCGCAGCCATTCTGGCAAAGGGTATTTCGATACAGTTGAAGCGTGGATTAGGTCGTGAGTATATTCCTCAGTCGGAGGCACTTTCGACCCTGCGTGGAAAGCTGGACATCTCCGAATCAATAAAAACGCAGACCATGCTGAAAAAGCAAATGGTCTGCACGTATGATGAGTTTTCTGTTAATTCCAGAGCCAATCGTATCATTAAATCCACGGTAGAACTTCTGCTGCGGTCTGATATCGATAAGGGCAGAAAAAAAGATCTGCGAAAGCTGATGGTTTATTTCGGCGAGGTGGATTCCGTTGATTTGTATTCGGTTGACTGGAATATGCAGTACAACAGGAATAATCAGACTTACCGGATGCTGATTTCGGTATGCTATCTGGTGTTCAAAGGACTGCTTCAATCACAGACTGACGGCAGTACTAAGCTGATGGATTTCTTTGACGAACAGCGAATGTGCCGTCTGTACGAAAAATTCATACTGGAATATTACAAAAAAGAGTTTCCGGGAATTAAGGCCAATGCGTCACAGATTCCATGGCAGTTGGATGATGGCATCGGAGATATGCTCCCTGTTATGCAGACAGATATCATGCTGACATACAAGGAAAAGGTACTGATTATTGATGCAAAATATTATGGGCATACAACCCAGAACCAGTTTGGTGTTCATACGCTGCACTCCAATAATCTGTATCAGATATTTACCTATGTAAAGAACAAAGAACACGAACTTGGCGGTAAGCCGCATGAGGTCTCCGGCATGCTACTATATGCCCAGACCGACGAGAGTATTCTTCCAAACAATGAATATCGAATGAGTGGTAATAAAATCACGGTGCGGACGCTGGATTTGAATCAAAACTTTGAAGAAATATCTGCTGATCTGAATGCGATTGCGGCTGCTCATTTCGGAATGTGATGTAAATGAAGGAGATGAATATGGGAGAAATGAAGGCAATGAATATATCAGAAGAAGATAGACTTCAATTGATTGAACAACTTGAAGCTCTTACTGGGAAAAAGCCACTTTTTTATCTGAAATTCTGCGGATGTGAAAAATTTGCTAAGGATGTTTGTGATGGAAATCTATATGCTAACACACCTGCCTATTTTCGAGAACAAGAGAAGAAAAGTGGAGTAAGAGGTCAAGGTGACCAGTTTGAGCTAATTTCCTTAATAGAGACTCAGGGTATTACCATGTGCGATGCAAATATCGGAGAAGTTATTTTGACTGCACCAAAGGGTACAATGAGAATACAATTTAAGGATGATGATGTAATTCCTATGGTTTCTTTTGTAGGAATCCCTTTAGCTGATATGAAACTGATTTATGTAGATGAAACGAGAGCTGATTTTGTATTCCCATTTACTGACGAGGAATATGCTTCTATGGAGGAAAACTTCGGCTCTTTCTGTGTTATGATAGGGGGACGTGAATTAGACCAACATATTGCTGCATATTGCAATTCTGAGGGATGCGATTTCCTTTTTGATAGAATTGATTACTGTGACCAGAATCGCATCGACAGAATGCAGGCATTTAATAAAAGTGCCAAAGAAAGATTTCTTTATAAGAATAAGGATCTTGAGTATCAAAGAGAATACCGACTGGTATTTGCACATGAGATACCAGAGGACCATTTCATACGTATTGGGGCATTATCAAATACGAAGATTCTTGAATCTCAGCAATTGAAAGATATGTGTTTTTCCATTACATACAAATCGCATAAAAAATAGAATAGAATCAATAAAATAACCCAAGAGAGTGATACTTGGTAAAATAGCCTTTGCACCCCCCTGTGGGAGTAATCGTTAAGCTGTTTCCAAAACCGCAGTAGTCTGCACCCCCCCTAACTGACTACTACTTGACTACTATCGACTTTTACACTTTGCACTATTTTGCCCCGTTTTGCGTAGTATGCTACACTATCTGAAATAGTGTGAATGACGATGAGAACCGAAAAACCTTTGCAAAACGGGGCAATATGGGGCATTTGAGGAGGATTTTTATATTGATTAAGATTTTATTTATCTGCCACGGCAATATTTAATGTACGCTGTGAAAGCCTTGATTTTATTGGATTTCTTGAGGATTAACCAATAATTTACACCTTATTTATACCTTTGGAAGACCGGATCGGAATA